>Ga0335076_10006524_pt1 | contig 11770 bp, 11 predicted proteins | sample Lox_Sample_25_FD_206717 | JGI IMG/M metagenome (GOLD analysis project Ga0335076, IMG submission 206717) | Soil microbial communities from Loxahatchee National Wildlife Refuge, Florida, United States - Lox_Sample_2.5 | ecosystem: Environmental > Terrestrial > Soil > Wetlands | place: USA... | reverse complement strand
CTGTCCGGGCACCAGTCCGATCTTCGCGAGTTGCGCGACGACCGGCGCGTCGGCGGCCGGCGGCGGATTCGCCTTCAGCAATTGCGCGAGTAGCTGGAAGTAGGCGGCGGCGCTCATCTTGCCGACCTGATCGACCGGGGCCGACATGTCGACGTTCGGATCGACGGTGCCTAGCGGCGCTTTGTATGGCTTACCCCACGCCGACAGCGGCGTCAGTTTGTATTTCGCCTGAATCGCGTTGACCGCCGCGTAGTCGGCAGGACCGTTCGCCTGCGTGCGGCCGCCGACCAGCACCGTGTTCGTCGGCGATTTGTACTCGGTCATGCCTTTCGGCAGCGCGCCGGACCAATTCGGTCCGGTGATCGCGAAGTTTCCCGCCTTCGTGCCGGTGGTGCGTTTGCCGGGCGACGCGAACACGTTGGTCCACGCGTCGATCAACGGCATCAGGTAATAGCGACCGTTCGTATCGGGAACCGACAGGATCATCGGTTCTTGGGTCAGATCGAGGAACGCGAACGAATACAGCGTGTCGACGTTCATCCGCACGATGTCGTGATTGTCGGCGCTCGGGTACTTCGTCATGTTGCCGAACTGATTGATCGGTGCGTGCGCATCGGGCTGCGGCGACGCGACGTTGGTCGATACGCGCTTGGTGATTTCGGCGACGACGAGGGGCAGTCCGTAGGCCACCGCGTCGACGCCGATCTTCGCGATCTCGTCGACGCGCGTTCGTTCTTCGGCGGCCTGCTTGGCGGCGGCGTCGGCTTGCGCCTTGGCTGCGGCATCGGCGGCGGCCTTCTCCGCAGCCTTGTCGCCGCACGCTGCGATCGAGGCAGCGACCATCGTTGCGACGATCAGTCGCAGTACACGAGTGTTCGAGATCATCGCAAAGTTCCTTCGAGTGAGGCGGCGATGGTAATGCAGCGACTCGCCGTCATGAAAGCGCGGCTCGACCTGCCAACGACCACGCAATGGCGATGATCGCGACCGCGATCGCGCCGCATGCGGTTTGTAGGACAGGACCGAGACGACGGATGTCGAAACCTGCCGCGATGCCGCCGAAGACGAGACCCGCGGCGAACCCCGCGAGGTGCGCGACGACGTCGATGTTCTCGCCTTCGATACCCGTGTACGCGAGCAACGCGACCGCGGCGAAGATCGGCGCGAAGCTGCGCCGCCAATCGAGCGTGCGGTAGTAACCGCGCCGCCACACGAACGCGCCGACCATCGCGATCGACGCGAACGTCGCGGTCGACGCGCCGATCGAGCGGAAGTCGCTCGCCTGCACCGTTGCATCGATGCCGTTGCCGATCGCGCCGCACGCGAGCACCGCGAGCCAGCCGAGCCCCGAACCGAAATGGCGGCCGACGAGCACGCCGAACACGACGCCCACGAGCGAGTTCGCGACCAAGTGACCGAGGTCCGCGTGCAGCGTGAGCGCGGTGATCGTGCGCCACCACTCGCCCTGCATCACGCGGCCGGCGTCCATTTCGCCGATCGACAGCCAGTTCCAGCCGAACGTCGCGTCGGCTTCGAGCGACGGCAACAGCCACAAGATCGTCAGGTAGACGAGGATTCCGAGGACGCCGTTGTCGACGACCGCGACGGTCGGTCGCGGCGGTGGTCGCGCGCGCGCTTCCTCGGCGTAGCTCGACAGTTCCGCTTCTGCGCGCTCGAAGTCCGCATCGGCGACCCACAAGCCCCACGCGTGGCCGTCGAAGTCGATCGCGTTGTCGATGTCGAGCGCGGTCAACACCAGGCTCGGCCGTTCGAGTTCGCGTTTGCTGCCGCTGTGGCGGATGCAACGCGGCGGCGGATCGTCGGATACCTCCATGGCGGCATGGTATGGTCGCGCCTCCCGGAGGGTCCATCTCACAGAAGGAGAATCACGTGATCGTCGAACAGATTTGGACCGGCAACGCGTATCGCAATTTCAACTATCTCATCGTGTGTCCCGATACCGGCGACGCGCTTGCGATCGATCCGCTCGATCACACGAAGTGCCTCGCGCGCGCGAAGGCGAACGGCTGGAAGATCACGCAAGTGCTCAACACGCACGAACACGGCGACCACACGGGCGGCAACGGCCCCGTGATCGCGGCGACCGGCGCCAAGTTGCTCGCTCACAAGAATGCGAAGGGGCGCATCGACGGCATCGATCGCGGACTGTCGGCCGGCGACGTGATCAAGGTCGGTAAGTCGGTCGAACTGCTCGCGCTCGACACGCCCGGCCACACGATGGCGCACGTGTGCCTCTTGTCGAAGACCGACGCGCCCGCGTTGATCTGCGGCGACACGCTCTTCAACGCCGGCGCGGGCAATTGCCACGGCGGCGGGCATCCGTCCGAACTGTACAAGACGTTCGTCGAACAGCTCGCGAAGTTGCCGGATTCGACGCGCGTCTATCCGGGCCACGACTACATTCAGAACAACCTCGGCTTCACGCTCGACCGCGAACCGGACAACGCGAAGGCGAAAGCGCTGCGGGCGGAGCTCGAAGGGACACACGATCCGGAGCGGCCGCTGGTCACGACGCTCGCGCTGGAGAAGGAAATCAACACGTTCTTCCGCCTCACGAGCCCGACGGTGATTGCGCGGCTGCGCGACGCGTTCCCGGACTTTCCGGCGAGTCCGACGACGCGCGACGTGTTCGTCAAACTGCGCGAGTTGCGCAACAGCTGGTGACGAGACGCAGTTGAACGGCGCGCTCGACGCAGCGGCGGTTCGCCGCTTCATCGACGCCGGCTACGTACGCATCGACGCGGCGTTCCCGCGCGAGCTGGCGGACGAATGTCGCGCGATCTTGTGGCGCGACACCGGCTGCGATCCGCACGATCGGCGGACGTGGACGCGGCCGATGATCCGGCTCTACGACTATGCGCAGCCGCCGTTCGCGGCGGCCGTCAACTCATCCGTTCTGCATGCGGCGTTCGATCGGTTGATCGGCGTCGGCCGGTGGCGGTCGCGCGGCAGCCTCGGCACGTTCCCGATCCGCTTCCCGCACGCGGATGATCCGGGCGACACCGGTTGGCACGTCGATGCGAGCTATGCAGACGGCGACGACTGGCGCATCAACGTGTTCTCGCGCGAGCGCGCGCTGTTGATGCTGTTCTTGTTCTCCGACGTCGGCGCCGACGATGCGCCGACGCGGATTCGCGTCGGTTCGCATCTCGACGTCGCCCGCATGTTGGAACCGGCCGGCGCCGCCGGACTCTCGTTCATGCAGTTGGCCGAGCGTTTGGCGCCGACGGAGTCGCTGCCGATCGCACTCGCGACCGGCGCCGCCGGTACCGTCTATCTGTGTCATCCGTTTCTCGTGCACGCGGCGCAACCGCATCGCGGCCGCAGGCCGCGCTTCATGGCGCAGCCGCCGCTCTTTACAGCGGTGCCGTTCGAACTCGAGCGCGCGGATGGAGACTACAGTCCGGTCGAGATCGCGATTCGGCGCGGACTCGGTCGCGACGACACGTCGCGCCCGCGGCACGACTGAGCGTCGCCGCGACGCAACGAATCCGTTGGATGTGTGGCCGCGCGCGGGTCGCGGGACCAGCCGATGCGCGCATCGCTGCGCGCTCGGCCGGCGGATTGGCTCAGGCCGCTTCGTCGACCGCGAGTTGCTTCGTCAGTTCGCCGATCACGTCCTTCGCGTCGCCGAACAGCATGAACGTCTGGTCGCGGAAGTAGAGATCGTTCTCGATGCCGGCGAAGCCCGGGCTCTTGCCGCGCTTGATCGCGAAGACGGTCTTCGCGCGATGCGCTTCGATGATCGGCATGCCGTAGATGGGGCAGCCCTTCTGTTCGCGTGCGGCGGGGTTCACGACGTCGTTCGCACCGATGACGAGCGCGACGTCGACCTGCTCCATGTCCGGGTTCATGTCGTCCATCTCGACGATGTCGTCGTACGGGATCTCGGCTTCGGCGAGCAGCACGTTCATGTGTCCCGGCATCCGCCCGGCGACCGGGTGGATGACGAACTTCACCGTCGTACCGCGCGCAGTGAGCTGATCGTAGAGTTCCGCGACACGGTGTTGCGCGTGCGCGACCGCCATGCCGTAGCCCGGCACGATGATGACGAGCCGCGCCATCTCCATCGTCTGCGCCGCACCTTCGACCGTTTCTTCTTTGTAGTGCCGCTCTTCGGTGCCGGTCACCGCCGCCGCCTGCACTTGGCCGAAGCCGCCGAACAATACGTTCGTGAACGACCGGTTCATCGCGCGGCACATGATGATCGACAGGATCAAACCGCTCGCGCCGTCGAGCGCACCGGCGACGACCAGCAGCCGGCTATCGAGCACGAAGCCCATCGCGACCGCCGACAAGCCGGCGTACGCGTTCAAGATCGAGATCACCGTCGGCATGTCGGCGCCGCCGATCGGAATGATCAGCAGCACGCCGAACGCGAGCGACAGCGCGATCAACACCGGGAACGCGACGTGCGCCCACGGACCGGTCGGATCGACGACGAGATAGGCGCCGGCCGCGACCGCGAGTGCGAGCAGACCCAAGTTCGTCACGTTCTGCAGCGGATAGATCACCGGCCGCTGCGGGATCCACGACACGCCGTGCAACTTGCCGGCCGCCATCAAGCTGCCCGTCAGGGTGAGGAACCCGAGCAGCGTCTCGACGACGATCGCGGTCATGCGGAAGCCGGTCAGTTCGTCCGGACCTTCGCTGACCCACATGTAGTACTTCGCGGTGCCGACCAGGCCCGCGGCGAGACCGCCGAAGGCGTGCGACAGGGCGGTTCGTTGTGGCACCGCGGTCAACGCGACCCGCGACAGCGGCACGCCGACCACCACGCCGCCGATCAATGCGAGGATGATCCATAGATGGTGGACGACTTCGGGCCGGCTCCACGTCGCGACGATCGCGAGCGCCATCGCGGCGACGCCGGCCGATACGCTGCGGCGCGCCGATTTCGGATCGTTCATCCAATAGAGCGCCAGGATGAACAGGACGATCGCCGCGAGATACGCGATCTCCATCAGTGCGTGCATCATTGTTTTTGCGCCCCCTTTTGCCCTTCCCCCCGCTCTTTGAACATCCGGATCATCCGTTCGGTGATCAGGAAGCCGCTGACGATGTTCGTCATCGACGCAAAGAGGGCGACCGCACCGAGGGCGCGGATCGGCGTCGGAAAGTCGGAGCCGGCGACGACGATGGAACCCACGACGGAAATCGCCGAGATCGCGTTCGTCAGCGACATCAGCGGCGTGTGCAGGAGCCGCGAGACGCGGCCGATCACGCCGAGGCCGATGAACGTCGCGAGCACCAGCACCGTCAGCGAGCTCCAGTTCTGGCCGGACGCATCGGCGCTGACGTCGGCGTGGGCCGATGACGCGACGGCGAGCGCCACGCAGGCGATAGACCAAGCACCCGCGACGGGCGCAGTGATTCGACTCATCCGAGGACTCCCTTTGCTTTGCGCGCTCGTGGCGGCGCGCTCTTTACGTATCAGAAAAGTGATGTCGAAAACGCAGGCCGGCGAAGCCTAGCAGACCGCATCGGCGCGACGTAGCGAAACATGTAAGCCGCCGGAGTTCAGCACGTCGGACCGTCGGCTGGCGGACCGCGCTGTTCGGCCGAGGCATCGCGCGATGCGTGTGGCCTCCCTAAAGCGCCGCGGCGCGTACCGCCGCTGCGTCGGCGACGATCTGTGCATCGGTGCATGCGACCACCACGCTCGCCGGCCAATCGCGGTCGTAGGCGTGGGAACGCGAGATCCGCCGCAGCGCCGTTCCTTTCGCGCTGCCGAGCAGCACCATGATGGCCGCGCGCGAATGGCGCACGATCGTGCCCGGTCCAACGGTGACGCCATGGCGCGGCACCTCGGCGAGGTCGCGAAAGCGCGGGAACGTGCCGAGGTTGTCCCGGCGCGTGTGTTCCGAGAGCTCGACGACCCGGGTCGTCGCGCCGAGCGCGGTGCCCTGCGGATTGAATGCGACGTGACCGTCGGTCGCTCCGGATGCCAGCAGGAAGACGTCGATGCCGCCGAGGCGTTCGAGCAACGCCTCGTACTCGTCCGGCGCGTTCGGGTCCGGTGCGTGGACGTTCTGTGCCGGCATGCGCTGTGCCGGCGACACCGCGGCGTTGAACACCTGCCGGATCGCGACGTCGCCGAAACCGCGGCAGCTATAGTGTGCGTCGGCCGGGCAATACGCCCAGCGCTCGCCGCGCGCCTCGACGTACTCATCCATCATCACGATGTGCAAGTTGCGCAGATCGGCGCTGCGTTCACCGAAAAGTCGGGCGAGTGCGGCGTACGTCGTGCGCAGCGACCGCCCGCCCGGACAACCGAGCGTCGTGGTACCGCGCCGCGCCGCGCGCTCGAGCCGCGCGAGCGTCTCGGCCGCGACGTATGCGCCGAGCGATTCCGGACCTTCGAACACCTGTAGCGGCGTACGGCTGGCGGTCGGCATCGTTCGACTCATTCGCGGAGATCCTGACGGGTTCAGTAGGGCGCGGCGACGAAATCGCCGGCGCGATCATAACGCCGCGCGTTTACATTCCAAATTCGGTAGCGGAGACTGCGACGCCCGCCACCGTTTCAGAAAGCACCATGACCGAGCGGTCTTTGATCGCCTGCCACGAATGCGACGAGTTGCAACGCGTGCCGGCCGACGCGATCGGCGCGATTTCGTGCTGCCGGTGCGGTGCGCATCTGCACGTCGCCGGTCCGTACGACCTCGGTCGCCCGCTTGCTCTGACGGTGACCGCGCTCGTGCTGTACGTGATCGCCAACACGTATCCGATGGTGATGATGGAAGTGCAGGGCACCCGCATCACGACGACGCTGGCGCGCGCGGTACACGAGTTGTGGCTCAAGGACGTGCAGCTCGTGTCGGCGCTGGTGTTCATCACCGTGATGGTGGCACCGCTCGTGCAGATGGCAGCGATGCTCTACGTACTCGTGCCGTTGAGCTTCGACCGTGTGCCGCCGCGCGTCGAATTTCCGCTGCGGTTGTTTCAGGTCGCGCGGCCGTGGGGCATGGTCGAGGTATTCATCCTCGGCATCTTGGTGTCGTTGGTGAAACTCGCCCACATGGCGCACGTGATACCCGGCATCGCGCTGTGGGCATTCGCCGCCCTCGTCGTCGTGTTCGCAGCGATCGGCAGCACGTTCGATCCGCTGCGTGTGTGGTCGCACATCGGAGACAAGCGGTGAGGGCGATGGACGCCGGGCTCGTGGCGTGCGAAGGCTGCGGGCTTTTGTGCCGCGCGCCGCACGCCGCATCGATGCATTGCCCGCGCTGCGGCCAACCGTTGCATTGGCGCAAACCGAACAGCCTCTCCCGGACGTGGGCGCTGATCCTCTCGGCGTACATCCTCTATATCCCGGCGAACGTGCTGCCGATGATGACGACGCGCACGCTGCTCGGTTCGCAAGACGACACCATCATGAGCGGCGTGATCTTTCTGTGGAAAGACGGCTCGTGGCCGCTCGCGGCACTCGTCTTCTTCGCGAGCATCACGGTGCCGCTGTTGAAACTGCTCGCGCTCACGCTGCTGGTGGTCTCTGTACAGTTGAAGTCGCATTGGCAACCGGTGCAGCGCACGCGCTTGTACCGGCTTGTCGAATTCGTCGGGCGTTGGTCGATGCTCGACATTTACGTCGTGACGATTCTCGTCGCGCTCGTGCAGTTGCAAGCGCTCGCGGCGATCACGCCCGGCCCGGCGGCCGTGGCGTTCGGCGCCGTCGTGGTGCTGACGATGGCGGCGGCGCTGACCTTCGATCCGCGCTCGATTTGGGACCCGATAGGAGACGAACGTGGCCGATGAGGAACTTCCACAGGCGGTCGTCGAACCGCCGCGCCGGCGCATACAGCTCGTGTGGATCATTCCGCTCGTGGCCGCGCTCGCCGGCGGTTGGATCGCGGTGACGACGCTTCTCGCGCAAGGACCCGAAACGACGATTTCGTTCCGCACGGCCGAAGGCCTCGAAGCCGGCAAGACGAAGATCCGCTACAAGGACGTCGAGATCGGGCTCATCACGCACGTGGCGCTCGCGCCGGACGGCAGCGGTGTCATCGCGGATGCGCAATTCGCCAAGGAGGCGACCAATCTACTCGTCGAAGACACGAAGTTCTGGGTCGTGAAGCCGCGCGTGTCGTCGAGCAGCGTCAGCGGTCTCGGCACGCTCTTCTCCGGTTCGTATCTCGGCCTCGACGTCGGCAAATCGCAGACGCCGCGGCGACATTTCGTCGGCCTCGAGGTCGCGCCGATCGTCACGGCCGACGTGCCGGGTACGCGCTTCAAGCTGCACAGCGACGACATCGGTTCGCTCGGCGTCGGTTCGCCGTTGTATTTCCGCCGCATCGAGGTCGGCCAAGTCACGGCATTCGACCTCGACCCCGACGGCAAGGCGGTGACGCTGCAGGTATTCGTCAACGCCCCGTACGACCAGTACGTCACGACGAATACGCGGTTCTGGCATGCGAGCGGCGTCGACGTCACGCTCGATGCGACCGGCGTCAAGGTCGATACGCAATCGCTCGCCGCGATCGTCGCGGGCGGCATCGCGTTCCAGGCCCCGGCCGATTTCCCGCCGGAACCGAGTGCGGCGGCCGACACCGAGTTCACGCTCGCGAGCGATCGGGCCGTCGCGATGCGGCACGCCGAGACCGAGGTGCTGACGTTCCAGCTCTACTTCAAAGAGTCGCTGCGCGGACTCACGGCCGGTGCGCCGGTCGATTTTCACGGCATCACGCTCGGCGAAGTGAAGGCGGTCGATCTCGAATTCGAACCGGACACGCATCTCTTCAAGTTCCCGGTCACGATCAATCTCTATCCCGAACGGCTGCGCTCGCGCGTGCGCAACGGCATGGATGCGCCGCCGAATGCGGCGGAACAACGCGAACGGATCGACGCGCTCGTCGCGAACGGTCTGCGCGCGCAACTGCGCACCGGCAATCTGCTGACGGGGCAACTGTACGTCGCGCTCGACTTCTTCCCCGACGCGAAGAAGGCTTCGCTCGATTGGAACGAGCGGCCGCCGCAAATGCCGACGCAGCAGGGTACGTTCGGCGAGCTGCAAGCGATGGTCGGCGGCTTGACGAAGAAGATCGACGCGGTGCCGATCGATCGCATCGGCGCCGAACTCGAACACACGCTCTCCGACGCGCGCAGCCTGATCAAACGTCTCGACGCCGAAGTGGCACCGGCCGCGAGAGACATGATCGGCGACGCGTCGAAGACCTTGCAGGCGGCGCAGTCGACATTGTCGAACGATTCGCCGCTGCAGACCGACCTGCGGCAGACGCTGCAGGAACTCAACCGCGCGACGGCGTCGATGCGCGACCTGATGGACTACTTGCAGCAGCACCCGGAAGCGTTGGTCCGCGGTAAACCGGAGGACAAGAAACAATGATCGGACGATCACGCGGACTTCTGGCGGCATGCGGCCTATCGATCTCGTTGGCGGTGCTCGCCGCGTGCTCGACGTCGCCGCCGTCGAGGTTCTATACGTTGAGCATGGAGACACCGTCGAGCGCCGCGCAGTTCCCAGGTTCGGTGTCGGTGGGACCGGTGACGGTGCCGCAGGTCGTCAACCGTCCGCAATTCGTCGTCGATGCCGGCGGCAACCGCGTCGTCGTGCTCGAGCAACGCCGCTGGGCCGCGCCGCTCGACGACGTGATTGCCGAAGCGACGGCGCAATATCTCGGTCGCGATCTCGGCGGCGCGCGCGTCACGGTGTTTGCGCAGACGGCATCGAGCAGCGCGCAGTTCGACGTCGCGCTCGACGTGCAGCGATTCGAAATGATCGAAGGTTCGGCGGCCGTGCTCGACGTCGTGTGGACGATCAAACGCCGCGGCGCTTCCGCTCCGCCGGTGGTCGGTCACAGCTCGATGCGCGAGCCGGTCGCCGCGGCGGACGATCCGTACGAAGCGCTCGCCGCTGCGCAGGCGCGCGCGCTCGTCGCCGTCAGTCGCGAGATCGCCGCCGGCCTGGTACAAGTGTCGTCGCAGTAACAACACAGCAAAAACAACGAGGGAGAGACATGTCGTTAGCAAAGCGTAGTGCCGCGGAATTCATCGGCACGTTCTGGTTGGTCTTGGGCGGATGCGGCAGCGCAGTGTTGGCTGCGGCGTTTCCGCAAGTCGGAATCGGTCTGCTCGGCGTGGCGTTGGCGTTCGGTTTGACCGTGCTGACGATGGCGTTCGCGATCGGCCACATATCGGGCTGTCACCTCAATCCGGCCGTTAGCGTGGGCCTGACGGTCGGCGGTCGTTTCAGCGCGAGCGAATTGCCTGCGTACATCATCGCGCAGGTGCTCGGCGCGATCGTCGCGGCGGCGCTGTTGTACTTCATCGCGAGCGGTAAGGAAGGTTTCGATCTCGCGGGCGGGCTCGCGTCGAACGGCTATGGCGAGCATTCGCCCGGCAAATATTCGATGGCGGCCGGCTTCGTCACCGAAGTCGTGATGACGATGATGTTCCTGTTCGTCATCCTCGGCGCCACCGACAAGCGCGCGCCGGCGGGTCTCGCTCCGATCGCGATCGGCTTGTGCCTCACGCTGATTCACCTGATCAGCATTCCGGTGACGAATACGTCGGTGAACCCGGCGCGCAGCACCGGACCCGCACTCATCGTCGGCGGTTGGGCCATCGCGCAACTGTGGATGTTCTGGGTCGCGCCGATCATCGGCGCGGCGATCGCCGGGGTGGTCTATCGCTGGTTCGAAAAGGACTGACTTCGCGGTCTCGGCGGGACGTTGGGGTTCGGCGATGCGGGTGTTCGTCGCGCCGGACTCTGAGCGACATGGATGTCGCGACGAAGCCTACAGGGATGTATTCACGGCGTGTCCGGCGCGGCGAACACCCGCAGCGCCGAACATTCGATGTCGCACCACAGTCGCATGTCCGGTGACCTCGGCGTGCCCGACATCATTTGGATCGATCGCGGCGTCGAGCTAACGGCGCCGCCGAGCCGCGTTTTCAGACGATCATGCCGCCGCCGGGAAACAGTGTTTGCCCGGTGAAATACGACGATTCGTCGCTCGCGAGGAACAGCGCGGTGTTCGCGATTTCGATCGGCTGGCCGAGCCGGCCCATCGGCGTCATTGCCATGATGCGCGCGCGGCCTTCGGGATCGTCGCGCATCCCTTTCGTCATCGGCGTCTCGATGAAGCCGGGGCCGATCGCGTTGACGCGGATGCCGTGCTCGACGAGCTCCATCGCGAGCACTTTCGTCAGCATTTCGACGCCGGCTTTCGACACGTTGTAATCGGCGCCGCCGGGCAGCGGCACGCGCGCGGCGATCGAGGCGATGTTGATGATGCTGCCTTTGATGCGGTGCTCGATCATGTAGCGCGCCACTGCGCGGTCGGTGAGCATCACGCCGGTCAGGTTGATCTTCAGAACGCGCTCCCAATCGGCGACCGATTTCTTGATCAAGTGGTTCGCCGTTGGGTCTGGCGAGCGCTCGCGCACTTCGCCGCTGACGTAGTTCGCGTTCGAGACCCCGGCTGCGGCCAGCACGACGTCGATACGGCCGAACTCATCTGCTGCGCGACGCACCAGCGCGTCGATGTCTTCCTCGCGGCCGACGTCGGCGCGCACGAAGATCGCGCGGCGATTGAAGTTCGCTTCGATGTCGCGCGTCGCCTCGGCGCCGCGCTCTGGATTGAGGTCCGCCAGCACGACGTGCGCACCTTCTTCGGCGAACCTCCGCGCGCTGGCGCGGCCGAGGCCGCTCGCGCCGCCGGTGATGATCGCGACGCGGCCTTCGAGTCTCGGGTTCGTCATCTGCGTTTTCACAGTCCGTGTTTCG
>Ga0335076_10006520_pt1 | contig 11772 bp, 9 predicted proteins | sample Lox_Sample_25_FD_206717 | JGI IMG/M metagenome (GOLD analysis project Ga0335076, IMG submission 206717) | Soil microbial communities from Loxahatchee National Wildlife Refuge, Florida, United States - Lox_Sample_2.5 | ecosystem: Environmental > Terrestrial > Soil > Wetlands | place: USA: Florida... | reverse complement strand
TTTGCCGCGCTGCGCGGCCGGCACGTGCACGTCTGGCGGGACGGTGACGGCTACACCGTGCTCATGCCCGGGCACGATCCGGTGGTGGCGGCTGCACTCAAGCAGCTCAGGGACGCGGAGTCGGGCTGTGCGGTGCATGTCGATCTCACGCTCAGCGATAGCAGCGAGGGGCAGCTGCTCACCGCGCGCGGCGACGGTGCCTTCCTGTTCGCGCAGTTGTTCCTGGCGCTCGAGGCCGCCGCGGCCTGAGCGCGAGCCGGCGCCGCGATCCGTCCGCGCTTGACCTTGAACCTGACTTGAAGGTGCATGCTGTAACCCGTGAAAGTGCGCGACGCGGGAACCGGGCCCCGAGGGCGAGCAGCAGCCGCGGAGGCAGATAGCGGCCAGGGCAACACGCCGCGGCGGCTGCGTGCGCGCATCGCCGGGATGGACTGCGGCAGCTGCGCGCTCACCATCGAGGACGGGCTGCGCCAGCTGCGGGGTGCACGGCGCGTGATCGTGGATTTCACCACCGAGACGCTCGAGCTCGAGGGCGAGGTCACCCGCGAGGAGGTGGACCATCGCCTGCGGCAGCTCGGCTACCGTCTAGCCGCTGAGTGCGCGCCGGGCGATCTTGCAGGCGCCGCCGTCGTCACGCAGTCCCGTGGGGTGCTCAGATTCTTCCTCGCCGACCCGCAGCAGCGCCTCGCGCTCGCCGCCGCCGCCGCGGTGCTCGCCGTCACTGCGGGCGCGGCGCTCGCCCCCGCGACCGCGCTGCCGTGGCTGCGCGCGCTGACGCTCGCCGCCGCCGTGATACTGGTCGGTGCGCCCCTCTTCGCCAAGGGCGTGCGCGCGCTGCTCTTCAGCCGGCGCGTGAACATCGACCTGCTGATGACGCTCGCCGCGCTCGGCGCGCTGCTGATCGGCGAGGCGGGAGAGGCGGCGACCGTGGTGCTGCTTTTCACCTTCGGCGAGGGACTCGAACGCTTCAGTGCGGCGCGCGCCCGCGACTCGCTGCGTACGCTGATGGCGCTGCAACCGCAGACGGCGACGCTGCTCGCCCGCGACCCGGGTGCGGCGCATGGGCACGAGCACCATCACGACCATGACGCGCAGCACGAGCATGAGCACACGAAGGTGGTGCGCGCCGCGGAGCTCGTCACCGGCGACCTGATCCTGGTGAGGCCCGGCGAGCGCATTGCCGCCGACGGCCGGGTACGCAGCGGCACATCGAGCGTCAACCAGGCCGCGGTCACTGGCGAGAGCATTCCAGTCGCCAAATGCGCCGGGGATACGGTACTCGCCGGCACGGTCAACTCCGACGGGGCGCTTGAGGTCGAGGTGACGGCCGTGGCGGCGGACTCGACGCTGGCGCGCATCGCCCGGCTGGTCGCGCAGGCGCAGGCGCAGCGCTCTACCGCCGAGGCGTTCATCGATCGTTTCGCGCGCTGGTACACGCCGGTCGTGGTGGCGCTCGCGCTGCTCGTGGTCGCGCTGGGGGTGCTGCTCGCCGGGGGCACGCTTCTCAACGGCGCCGACGGCACTCGCGGCTGGCTGTACCGGGGACTCGCGCTTCTCATCATCGCCTGCCCGTGCGCGCTCGTCATCAGCATTCCGGTGACCGTCGTGAGCTCGCTCACGCGGCTCGCACGCCTCGGCGTGCTGGTGAAGGGCGGCGAGCAGCTCGATCAGCTGGCGGAGGTGCGTACCATCGCCTTCGACAAGACCGGGACGCTCACGTCGGGCCGCCCGAGCGTAACGGCCGTACAGGCGCACGGCTGCGCGCACGAGCCACAGACCGAGCCCGCCTGTGCCGGCTGCGACGAGGTCATCGCGATCGCCGCCGCCGTGGAGCGCAGCTCCGCGCACCCCATTGCACACGCCATCATGGAATCCGCGCGACGGCGCGGCATCGCGCACCGCTACCCGCCGGCGGCTGCGATCGTCGCAGCCGCCAGCGGTGGCGTGACCGGGCAGCTGCAGGGCAGCGCCGTGGCGGTGGGGACCGCAGCGCTGATCAGCGCCCGTGACGCCTCAGGGGCGGGCGAGTTCGCGCAGCTCACGCAATCGCGCCGCACGGTCATGCTGGTGGCGCGCGGCTCCGCGGTGCTCGGCGCCATCGGCGTCGAGGACGCGCTGCGTGACGAGACTCCGGCAGTGCTCGCGGCGTTGCGCGCGACGGTACCGGGGCTGCGCACTGCGATGCTCACCGGCGACAACGAGCGCGTCGCGCACGATGTGGCGCAGCGCGCCGGCGCCGTCGATGAGGTACGCGCGGGACTGATGCCGGGCGACAAGCTCGCGGCCATCGAGCAGCTGCGCGGTGTGCACGGCGCCGTCGCCATGGTGGGCGACGGCATCAACGACGCGCCGGCCCTGGCACGGGCCGATGTCGGCATCGCCATGGGGGGCGCGGGCTCCGCACAGGCGATGGAGACGGCCGACGTGGTGCTCATGCAGGATGACCTGAAGCGTCTGCCGAGCGTGTTCAGGGTCGCGCGGCGCAACCGCGCGATCGTCAAGCAGAACATCGCATTGAGTCTCGGCCTGAAGCTCGTCGTGCTGGCACTCGCGATTCCCGGGCTCGCCACGCTGTGGCTCGCCGTGGTTGCGGACGTCGGCACGACGCTGCTCGTGACGCTCAACGGCATGCGCATGCTCAGGGCGGACTGAAGCGCGGCGCGCTTGCAAGCCGTGCCCGGCGCCGCAAGAATCAGGGCCCGGAGGGAAGTCAGCCATGAACCAGCCCGCGTCCCCGTCCCGCCGACGCCTGCTCAAGCGCCTCGCGCTCGGCGTTTCGCTCAGCCCGCTGGCTGAGGGGGTGCTGCGCCCGGCGTTCGCGGCGCCGCTCCTTGCAGTCGGCGCGCCGGAGGCGAAAGCGGTCAAATACGTCGAGAACGCGAAGGACGCCAAGGGCGCGAGCCCGGGGAGCAACTGCGCCAACTGCGGCCTCTATCAGGGCGCCAGCGGCTCGGCCCAGGGCCCCTGCCAGCTGTTTCCCGGCAAGGACGTGAGGGCGAGCGGGTGGTGCAGCTCGTGGGCCGCCCAGATGTAGCGATCGCCTCAGGCCCAGGCTCTACTCGTAACAGGGACCCACCTCGCGCACTTCGATCGTGGCCCATTGCGCCGCGGGGCACTCACTCGCCAGACCGAGCGCCTGCTCGCGCGTCGGACAGTCGAGCAGAAAGAACCCGCCGACGAATTCCTTGGCCTCGGTGAAGGGTCCGTCGACCACCTTCCTGCGGCCCTCGTGCACGCTCAACCGCACCGCGTCGGAGCGCAGCGAGTTGCTCGCCACCAGTACCCCGCGCGCCTTGAGCTGCTCGGCGTAGTCGAGCATGCGCCGATAGGCGTCGCGGCCGGCGTCCGGCGAGCGGCTGCCTCTCTGTCCGGTGGGCTCGACGATCAACAGCATGTACGACATCACAGCTCTCCACGCTGACAGCGGTGGGCGCGATCGTTCAGCAGGCGAATCTCGCGTGCGTTGCGCGTGAGCGTCGCCGCCCGCTCGAACTCACCGCGCGCCTCCTGGTAACGGCCGAGTCGGGCGAGCAGCTCGCCACGCACGCTCGGCAGCAGGTGGTAGGAGGATAACGCGCCCTGCGCGGCGAGCCGGTCGGCGAGCTCGAGTCCGGCGGCCGGTCCGTACGCCATGGCCACCGCGACCGCGCGATTGAGCTCGACCACCGGTGAGGGCTCGAGCCGCACCAGCTCGTCGTAAAGCGCCGTGATGAAGACCCAGTCGGTATCCGCCGCCGTCATGGCACGCGCGTGGCAGGCAGCGATCGCCGCCTGCAGCAGATACGGCCCGCGCGTCTCGCCGCGCGCCTCGCCGCGTGCCAGCGCCACAAGCCCGCGATGAATGAGCAACCGGTCCCAAAGCGCGCGGTTCTGGTCCATGAGCAGTATCGGCTCACCGCCCGGCCCGACGCGCGCGCGGATGCGCGAGGCCTGGATCTCCATGAGCGCCACCAGGCCGTGCACCTCGGACTCCGCCGGGGCGAGCTCGGCGAGGATGCGACCGATGCGCAGCGCCTCCTCGCACAGTGCCGGACGCATCCAGTCCTCGCCCACGGTCGCCGAGTAGCCCTCGTTGAAGACGAGGTAGATGACCTCGAGTACCGAGGACAACCGCTCGCGCAGCTCGACGCGCCGCGGGATCTCGAACGGCACGTGCGCCTCTGCGAGCGTGCGCTTGGCGCGTACGATGCGCTGCGCGATGGTTGCCTCCGGCACGAGGAAGGCGCGCGCGATCTCCGCGGTAGTGAGCCCGCCGAGGAGCCTGAGCGTGAGCGCGCCGCGCGCCTCGCGCGAGAGCAACGGATGACAGGCGGTGAAGATCAGCCGCAGCAGGTCGTCGCCGATCTCGTCGTCCGCGCCGCTCTCGGGCGAGCCGCCGTTCATGTGCTGTTCCATCTCAAGCTGCTGCCCGAGCGCCTCGTGCTTGCGCGACAGCATGCGCTGACGGCGCAGGTGATCGATGCCCCGGTGCTTGGCAGTCGCCATGAGCCAGGCGCCGGGGTTGTCGGGGATACCGCAGCGCGGCCACTGCTCGAGCGCCGCGACCAGCGCATCCTGCGCCAGCTCCTCCGCAAGCCCGACGTCGCGTACCAGTCGCGCGAGGTGAGCGATGAGCCGTGCGGCCTCGATCCGCCATACGGCATCGATCGTGCGCTTCACATCCGTAGCCGTCATGCCTACGGATGACACCATCGCGAGATCGGCGGTGCAAGCCAAGGGCGCCTGAGTGTGGGTAGCGAGCGACGGGACGAGCGCCTCAGGCGCTACCGCGGGCTGCGCGGCTCACCGTCTCGTCGGGCTTCGCGCAGTTGACCGTCCACGGGATCCCGAAGCGATCGGTGCACATGCCGAAGCCGCGTGCCCAGAAGGTCTCCTGAAATGGCATGGTCACGGTGCCGTTGTCGGCGAGTGCATTGAAAATGCGCTCGGCCTCCTCCGGCGTCTCGACCGCGAGCATCACGTTGAAACCCTGCGGCAGGTGGTAGCGGTCGGGTGGCGTGTCGCAACCGAGCAGGAACTGCCCGCCGAGATCGAGCCGCGCGTGGATGATCTGGTTGCGCATGGCGGGCGGTGTTTGCGCCGCGGCCGGCGACTCGCCGTACGTCATGCGGAAGGCGATGCCGCCGCCGAGTAGCTTCGCGTAGAAGCTCAGAGCTTCGCTGCAGTTGCCGTTGAAGTGCAGGTGAGTGCCGGTTTGCATGTATTACGCTCCTTGAGTTTTCCGCTCGGTCCGCCGCACGGCGCAAAGCGTGCGTCTCGGCTGTACGACGATCGGCGCAGGGGGGAATCGACATTCCCCGCGTGGTATTTTCACGGTGCGCTAAATCACTGAACGCCCTCGGAATTGCGCATGAGCGCCCCACACGCCCCGCACGCAAGTCTCTGGTCGCTGCGCTTCATCAGCATGGAGGCGACCAGCGGCGTGGTGCTGCTGGTCGCGGCCGCACTCGCCTTCGCCTGGGCGAACTCGCCGTGGGCGCATGCCTACGAGCAGCTCTGGCGTCTCAGGATCACTCCGGGCGTGGCGCCCGGCTTGCTGCCGGTCGAGGACCTGCACTTCTGGGTCAACGACGGACTGATGACCGTGCTCTTCCTGTTGGTCGGCCTCGAGATCCGCCGCGAGGTGCACGACGGGGCACTCTCGGACCCGAAGATTGCAACACTCCCCATCGTCGCCGCACTCGGCGGCGTCGTGCTGCCGGCGCTGCTTTACGTGCTCATCAACACCGATCCCACCGCGCGTCGCGGCTGGGCGATCCCGACGGCCACCGACATCGCCTTTGCCGTCGGCGTGCTCTCGCTCATCGCGCGGGTGTCGCCGGCGCTGCGCCTGTTGCTGCTGACACTCGCCATCATCGACGACATCGTGGCGATTCTCGTGATCGCAATCTTCTACTCGAACGGCCTGGCGCCCGGCGGATTCCTCATCGTGGCCGCCGGTGTGCTGCTCGCGTTGGCGATGCAGTGGCTCGGGATTGCGGCCGCTGCCGCGTACGTGCTGCCGGGCGCAGTGGTGTGGTTCGGCATGCTGCGCTCGGGTGTCCATCCCACCCTCGCCGGAGTACTGCTTGGCCTGCTGACGCCAGTCACGCCGGCCTTCGGCCTGCGCCGACGCAACCCCGCGCTGCTCAGCGAGGAGTCGCCGGTGATGCGGGTCGAGGCGATGCTGCACCCGTACGTGGCTTTCGGGATCATGCCGGTGTTCGCGCTCGCGAACGCGGGCGTCAGCCTTCAGGGACTCGACCTGAGCGGGAGCGTGCCACTCACCATAGCCGCCGGCGTCGCCGCTGGACTCGTGCTCGGCAAGCCGCTCGGCATCAGTCTGGCCGTGCTGGGAGCCGTACGCCTCAGGCTCTGTGCGCTGCCCGACGGCGTGCGCTGGCCGCAGGCACTGCTGCTCGGTGTCCTCGGTGGCATCGGCTTCACGATGTCGATCTTCATCGCCAACCTCGCGTTCGACGATCCGGTGCTGCTCGCCGCCGCCAAGCTCGCGGTTCTCATCGCCTCCGTCGTGGCCGCAGCGCTCGGCGTCGTCCTCGGACTGTTGCAACCGTCACCGCACGCGCTGCGGGCTCGGGTGTAGCGGGCTCGGGTGTAGTGGCCTCGGGGCTGCTCGGTGCCATGTCAGCGGTTGCCGAGCGCCCAGACGTAGGCGGCGACCGCAGACAGCTGCTCGTCGGTGAGCTGTGCACCGCCCTTGGGCGGCATCGGGCTGCGATACTGCTTCGGCTGTGGCACGCCCTCCTTTATGGTCTCCTCGATGCTCGCATAGCTGCCATCACCCCAGATCATGTGCTTGCTGAGGAGCGGCGGCCCGAGCGGCGTGCCGGAGGCATCGGAGCCGTGACAGCCGGTGCAGGTGGCGCCACCCTCGCGGCCGTGGAAGACCGCATCGCCGAGTTCCACCATCTGCCGCGACGACCCCGGTGGCACGGGCAGAGCGGCTGCGGAACCGGCGTTTGCATGCACGCCCTCAGGCGGCCCTGCTCCGGCGGTGCCCGGCGATCCCGCCGGCGCGTCGACCGGTGGACATGCGGTGTAGGACACCTTGGTGGCGGCGTCACCGCGGTAGACAACACGATAGATCCGGCCCTTCGTGTCATCCGAGACGTAGAGCGCGCCGTCCGGCCCGATGGCGACGCCCGAAGGACGATGCTCGGCGCGACCGGGCTCCTTCACCGCCCCGGCAAAACCGTCGGCGAACACTTCACAGCGCGCCGCGCTGCCCGTCGTTGACAGCGGCTGAAACACGACGTTGTAACCGCCCTGGGGGTAAGGCGCGCGGTCCCAGGAACCGTGGAAGGCGATGAAGGCGCCATCGTGATAGTGCGCGGGGAAACTCCTGCCGGTGTAGATGACGACATCGTCGGGCGCCCAGTGCGCGGGAAAGGAGGCCACGGGCGCAAGCTTCTGCGCACAGACGCCGACCGCCTTGCCGCCGTCGCCGCCATACTCGGGAGCGAGCACCAGCTTGCCCTGGGCTTCGTCGAAGTAGCATTCGGGCCAGCCGTAGTCGCCGCCCTTCTTCACGCGCAGCAGCTCCTCGGCGGGCTGCGTAGCCTCCTGCTCGGGCTTGTAGAGGGCAGGGAAGTTCTGGTGCAACTGGTCGCGCCCATGTTGGGTTGCATAGATGCCGACTCCCCCCGCGGCGACCGCGATGCCGTCGGCGTTGCGGATGCCGGTGGCATAGCGCTGCGCGGCGGAGAAGCTCTGACCGGTGCCGTTGGCATCAAAGAGCCAGATGCCGCCGCGGGTCTCGAGCTCGGTGCACGGCTTGATGCCCGGTGCGTCGAACTGCCGGTTGCGCTCCTGGCAGGAGTTGGTGGCGCTCGCGACGTCGACGTACAGCGCTGCGCCGCTATCGATTACGAACGGATGCATCGGGTGATCGCCGCTCATCGGCAACCCCGAGACCACGGTCTCCGCCTTGCCTTTGGGCACGATGGAGCCGCCCGTGAGCGCGTAACGCTCGATGCGATCCGACTCCTCCGCGTAGAGCGCGCCGTGGAAGAGCGCAATACCGGTACCACCGTGGCCGCCGGCGGCGGGCGTCGCACCGAAGCGCTCTATCACGTCGGCCTTGCCGTTGCCCGTCGAGTCCTTGAGCGCCACGATGAAGCCGCCCGGCGGCGGCGACTGGTTACCGTAGTAGCGCCCGCTCCAGGTATTGACGTAGACGACACCGTCGCCCGTCACGACCAGGTGGCGCGCGTGACCGAGATCGTCCGCGAACACCGTAGCGCAGAATCCGGGGGGAAGCTTCAGCCCGGCGTCCGGGCAGGACGGGCTGTGCGACGCCGCGGGTGCCGAAGGTTGTGCGGGTGCGCCGGCAACGGTCGCCGCATAACCAGCAGCGAAGACACACAACGACGGGGGGAGGAGCGGCACGAACGCGCGCATATCGTGATCCTTCGGCTGAGCGAAGGGATGCAACTATACGATGATGCGCGTCATTAATGCGTACGATCGGTGCGCATGCTCGCTGGCGCGCACGCGCAGCGCGCCGGTTGGCTGCACGGCGTCGTTGGCCGCGCATGGTTGCTGTGAGCTTGGCTGCGCATGGTTGCTGTGAGCTTGACCGCGCATCTTCGCTGTGCGCTGCGACTGCGCAGCTTGAACGCGGCGCTCCCGGCCCCCTAGAGTATCGGATTCAGCGGCACGGAGATTCGCCACGACGTGAAGTTACCGCCTGCGTTCACTGCAACAGATCCCGACCTGCGGCTGATTACGGCCGTGTGGCCCGGCCACCCATACCCGCGCGGCGCCACCTGGGATGGCGAGGGGGTCAACTTCTCGCTGTTCTCCGCGCACGCCGAGAAGGTGGAGCTGTGCATCTTCGATCCGAGCGGGCGGCACGAGGTGCAGCGCATCGAGATTCGCGAGCGCACCGACGGCAACTGGCACGCCTACCTGCCGGAGGCGCGCCCTGGACTTCTGTATGGCTACCGCGTGTATGGCCCGTACGATCCCGAGCACGGCCATCGCTTCAATCCGCACAAGCTGCTGATCGAGCCCTACGCGAAGCACCTGCAGGGCCCGCTGGTGTGGAGCGATGCACACTTCGGCTATCGCACCGGGCACCCGAAGGCCGACCTTTCGTTCGACCGGCGTGACAGCGCCCCCGGTACGCCGAAATGCCGCGTCATCGACCCCGCCTTTACCTGGGGCGACGACCGCCCGCCGCGCATTTCCTGGCACGACACCGTCATTTACGAGGCGCACGTGCGCGGGCTGTCGATCCGCCATCCGGACGTGCCGGCACGGCTGCGCGGCACTTACGCCGGCCTCGCGACTGCGCCCATCGTCGATCACCTGGTGCGACTCGGGGTCACTACGCTCGAGCTGATGCCGGTGCACGCGTTCGTCGATGACCGTCACCTCCTCGATCGCGGACTGCGCAACTACTGGGGCTACAACACACTCGGCTTCTTCGCCCCCGAGCTGCGCTATTCGGCCACCGGGCGCATCAGCGAATTCAAAACCATGGTGAAGGTGCTGCACTCGGCCGGCATCGAGGTGCTGCTCGATGTGGTCTACAACCATACCGCCGAGGGCAACCAGCTCGGTCCCACGATCTCGTTCCGCGGCCTGGACAACGCCAGCTACTACCGACTCGCGCCCGACAACCCACGTTACTACATGGATTTCACCGGCACCGGCAACACGCTCAACCTGCAGCACCCGCGGGTGCTGCAGCTGCTGATGGACAGCCTGCGCTACTGGGTGCTCGAGATGCACGTCGACGGATTCCGCTTCGATCTTGCTTCCGCGCTCGCGCGCGAGCTGCACGATGTCGACCGCCTCGGCTCCTTCTTCGACACCATCGGCCAGGACCCGGTGCTCTCGCAGGTCAAGCTCATCGCCGAGCCCTGGGACATCGGCAGCGGTGGCTACCAGGTAGGCAACTTTCCGCCCGGCTGGAACGAATGGAACGACAAGTACCGCGACACCCTGCGTGGCTACTGGAAAGGCGACGGCGGCCTGATGGCGGACTTTGCGCGGCGCATCACGGGCTCCTCGGACCTCTATGAGGCGAGCGGCCGCAAGCCCCACGCCAGCATCAACTTCATCACCGCGCACGACGGCTTCACGCTCGAGGACCTGGTGAGCTACAACGACAAGCACAACGAGGCCAACGGCGAAGACAACCGCGACGGCCAGCCGGACAACCGCTCCTGGAATTGCGGCGCCGAGGGGCCGACGAGCGACCCGGGCATCCTGGCGCTGCGCCGCCGGCAGAAGCGCAACCTGCTCGCCTCGCTGCTGCTCTCACAGGGGGTGCCGATGGTGCTCGGCGGCGATGAGCTCAGCCGCACCCAGCGCGGCAACAACAACGCCTACTGTCAGGACAACGAGCGCTCCTGGCTCGACTGGTCGGCCGCGCCGCACCGCGCCCGCTTCCTCGAGTTCGTGCGCCGCATCGTCCGGCTGCGCCGCGAGCACCCGGTATTCAGCCGCCGCCGCTACGTGCAGGCCGATACGCTCACCGCGGAAGGCTTGAAGGAGATCCTCTGGCTCACGCCCGATGGTCGCGAGATGACCGAGAACGACTGGCAACAGGACTTCGCGCGCTGTCTCGGGGTGTATCTCGCCGGCGGTGCCATCGAGCGGCGCGGCCCGCGCGGCCAGCCGATCAAAGACAGCAACTTCCTGCTGCTCTTCAACGCCCATCACGAGACCATCCCGTTTGCGATGGCGCCGGAGCTCTCGGGAAAGCCATGGGAGGCGGTGCTCGACACCGCGCTCGATAACGACCCCTTCGCTCGCCGTCCGGTGCCTGCAGGCAGCGAGTACCCGCTGCAGGGACGATCGCTGGCGCTGCTCGAGGAAAGCGTCGCGGCGGTGGCGAGCGACGACTGAAGCGGCTGCCGCCAGGAGCGACGGCACGACGGTTGTGCGGCATCGGGGCGCCTGCCATCCTGCGCGATGGAGGCCCCGCTAAATGCGTCGCCCATGAGGATCGTCACCTACAACATCAATGGCATCGGGGCGCGCCTTCCCAACCTGCTGCGCTGGCTCGACGAGACCGCCCCCGACATCGTGTGTCTGCAGGAGCTGAAGGCGCCGCAGGAGAAATTTCCGGAGCTCGCGATCCGCGCTGCCGGCTACGGGGTGATCTGGCACGGGCAAAAGAGCTGGAACGGCGTCGCGATCCTCGCCCGCGGAGCCGAGCCCGTTGAGATCAGGCGTGCGCTGCCGGGCGATCCGGAGGACGTTCACAGCCGCTACATCGAGGCGACCGTAGGCGGCATTCTGCTCGGCTGCCTGTATCTGCCCAACGGCAATCCGGCGCCGGGGCCGAGATTCGACTACAAACTGCGCTGGCTCGAGCGGCTCACCACGCACGCCGCCGCGCTCGTCGTCAGGGACTCACCGGTCGTACTTGCCGGCGACTACAACGTGATTCCCACCGAGCGTGATGTCTACAAGCCGGAGCGCTGGGTCGATGACGCCCTGTTTCGCGTGGAGGTGCGCGAAGCGTTCGCCCGTCTCACGCAGCAGGGATGGACGGATGCGCTGCGCGCCATGCACCCGGACGCGACCATCTACACGTTCTGGGATTATTTTCGCAACGCCTACGCACGGGACGCGGGCCTGCGCATCGACCATCTGCTGCTGAACCCCGCGGTGCGCACGCGCCTCGCGAACGCCGGGGTCGAGCGCGACGTGCGTGGCTGGGAGAAGGCGAGCGATCACGCTCCGACTTGGGTCGAGCTGCGCGACGCGCCGGCCGCGAGCCCCGCGCCGGAGTGAGCTCCGCGCCGGCGGCGA
>Ga0335076_10006519_pt1 | contig 11774 bp, 7 predicted proteins | sample Lox_Sample_25_FD_206717 | JGI IMG/M metagenome (GOLD analysis project Ga0335076, IMG submission 206717) | Soil microbial communities from Loxahatchee National Wildlife Refuge, Florida, United States - Lox_Sample_2.5 | ecosystem: Environmental > Terrestrial > Soil > Wetlands | place: USA: Florida... | reverse complement strand
CGGGTCGAGGCGTGGATCCGGATCGCCCTGGTGCTGGCATTCCTGATCGCCGCCCCACTGGCCGGGTGGGGAGCGGCGCACTGGGCCGAGTCGGTCGCGCCCAGCGCCGCCCATGCGCGGCTGGCGGGCGAGCATCGCGTCACGGCGACCCTGCTCCACGACGTTCCCAACAGCTCTGACTACCTGGCCCCGGTGAGCCTCGGCTGGGTCAAGGCGCGCTGGGTCGTGCCCGGCCGTGGGGTGCGGACCGGCTATATCGAGGCGCCGTCCGGAAGCCGGGCCGGCAGCACCATGCAGGTGTGGCTGGATCCGGCCGGCATCGTGACCGCCCCGCCCGTGCCGCCCAGCCAGATCCGGGACTGGGTCTTCCTGATGGCCGTCCTTGCCCCCGTCGTACTGGCCCTGATGCTGCTCGCCCTGATGGCGATCTTCGCCCGGATCCTGGAACGGCGGCGGCTGGCCAGCTGGGAACAGGCGTGGTCGGCGGTCGAGCCGCAATGGTCGCGGCGGCGGCGCTGACATCGCGGCGTCATTTCCCATCCCGCCAAGCTTCCGTCCGGTCCGGACCTGCGGCCCTTCTTTCCAGGCCGGGACCTGCGGCCCATCCGGCCGGTGACCGAAGTCCCCCCGGGCCGGTGACCCGGGCCTCTGCTTGTCATTCGCGGCCGGCGCGACGCTTTCCTTAACGGCATGGCCAGGCCCCACCGGACCCGGCTCCGATACAAGGAGGCACTCACAATGCGCCGCAAGACCTTCGACCTGCTGGCCGTCATCGGCGGGCTCGTTCTCGCTGTGGTCCTGCTGGTGGCGGGTGGATTGCTGCTCTGGGGACACAACTTCGTGACCGACCAGGTGCACACACAACTCGCCGCCCAGAAGATCTACTTCCCGCCCGCGGGCAGCCCGGAAATCAAGGCGCTCCCGGCCGCCGACGCCCACGCCATGACGGCCTACGCCGGCCAGCTGATGACCAATGGTGCACAGGCCCAGACGTATGCCAACCACTTCATCTCCGTCCATCTCGTCAAGATCGGCGGTGGCAAGACGTATGCCCAGCTGTCCTCGGCATCGCTGGCCCAGCCGAACAACGCCGCGCTGGCGGCGCAGGTGCAGACCGTCTTCCGTGGTGAGACGCTGCGCGGCCTGCTCCTGAACGCGTACGGGTTCTGGGAGATGGGGCAGATCATGCTGATCGGTGCCATCGTCGCCTTCGCCGCAGCCGCGGTGATGCTGGTCCTGTCGGTGCTCGGATGGATGCACCTGAGCCGGGTCCCGGCCGAGGCTCAGATCTTCAGCCGCGGTTCCGACCGCACACCCGCACCTGCGGCCTGAGCCATCCGGCAACCGGTGTGGCTTCCCCTCCGGGCCCGGGAGGCTAGGGACTAAAGTCCCGGCCTCCCGGGCCCGCTGTCCCTGCCATAAGTCCCTCTCCATCGGAAGAATGGCCGTGGCACCCGTCAGCGAGGGGCCGGCAGAGGGGAACCGGCTCGGGGGAGCCGATCGGAGTTGGGGCGGGGAAAGATCGGCCGCACGGCCGCTGGACCCACCGTCGCCAGGACGGAAGAGACTCCGGTGCGGCCGGCCCGTTACCTCGCGGCGGGTGCTGTTATGTGCCGCAGCAGGCCGTTCGCTGAGGCCTGGGCCCGCGGGCCGTGCCCTCGGGCCCGGTACCGCGGGCCAACGCCATGCCCGGGTGCCGCCGGGCGGCGATTCCGCCCGGCATAGCTCTGTGGCCGGGACCTCCCGGCAACCAGTCACCGACGTTCCGGCAAACCAATCACCGCGGCCGGGACCAACCAATCACCGCGGCCGGGACCAAGGTCCTGCCGGCCCATGACGGACATCCCTATGGCCGACCGTCTTCTGAGCGCATCGTAATTGCCGAAGAAGCTAAGCTATTTGCGTCGGCCCACGGCCGAACGGCTGCCACAGGAGCTCCAAATGACTATTAACGCCCTGGCGGGTTCCGGCTCTGGGGTGATCAACCTTGATCAGCCAGGCACCTACCTGCACTGGTCCATCTTTACCGTTTCGCTAGCGAACCTGGTGCTTATTGCGGTGATGGTGGTCATTTTCGGGGTTGCGCTGATCCTGCCGTTCCCCAAGGGCCACACCTATCCACCTGCGGCGGAGCTGCCGCCCGGCGCCGAACCGGGCACGCTCGCCGGCACGCCCGGCCGGAGCCGGGCTGACCTCGGTGAGGACGAGGACGTCGGCATGTGGACCTCCCGGCTGCGGCGGCGGGCGCTGGCCATGCTGCCGCCGGGCAAGCTGCTGCCCGACCGCCAGCCCGCCTACGTCGCCTCCTGGATCTATGTGTTCGGGGTGGCCAGCCTGGCCGCGCTCGGGGTGGCGATCGTGTCCGGCTTCGCCATCGCGATCGGCGGAGTTGACTGGTGGCACACCAACCCGGTGGGCCATTTCTTCAACAGCCTGCACCTGTGGAGCGTCGAGCTCTTCATGGCGCTGCTGGTGATCCACCTGTGGGGGAAGTTCTGGATGGCCGCCTGGCGGGGCCGCCGGGCCGCGACGTGGATCACCGGCGTGATCGCCTTCATGGCCTCGGTGGTGGAATGCTTCACCGGCTATCTGTCGCAGCAGAACTTCGACTCGCAATGGATCTCCGCGTCCGGAAAGGACGCCTTCAACGCGGCCGGGATCGGCGCGGTCTGGAACGCGATGGACTTCGGCCAGATGCTGCTCTGGCACGTGGTGCTGGTGCCGATCGTGCTGGTCGCGATCGTCGGCGCGCACGTGCTGCTGGTCCGCTACCGGGGGGTGGCCCACCCGCTGCCCGCCCACGGCGGCGGTCCCGGCTCACGCAAGGAACGCCGCCGGGCGCAGAAGGCCGCCGACGCGGCGCCCTGGCGCGGCCCGACCCGTCGCTACGACATCATCAAGGAAGGCACCATCGCCGGCCTGGTGGTGCTGGCCCTCACCCTCGGGCTGGCGGCGCTGCTGTCCTCCCCCGACGTGGCATCGGCCACCGTGCAGAGCTGGTCCAAGACCGAGCCGGCCGACTTCCTGGCCACCGCGGCGACCGAGCTCAACGGCACCAGCGAGACCGCCACCTACGGGCCGCCCTACACCAGCGACACCACCAACAGCCAGCGGCTGGGCTTCGCCCCCGCCGCCATACTCGGCGTCACCCAGCCGATCAACACCGCACAGGACTTCGTGCTGCAGCCGCTGGCCAAACTGACCGCCACCAACCCGCGCCTGGCCGCCGCGCTGGCCATCTACAACGCCGCCCCGCACGCCCAGCAGATGGCGTGGGCCAACGCCTACCTCAAGGCCGTCACCCACGTGAAGTTCGTGGGCGGCATCCCGGTCGTGCCACCCGCCGCCGACGGCCCGGTCCCGGTCATGCTGGCCACCGAGTACACCATGGCCCGCAGCGGCGCGCTCGACACCGACCTGCTCGCCCAGCGGGACTTCTACGGCACCAACTTCACCAAGCCGCTGCTGTTCATGGAGGACGGCACCTACTTCTCCGACCGGGCCACCTCGATGAACCTGTCCGGGGACCAGTGGGGGGTCATGAACGAGACCGGCAGCTACCCCGGCCAGCCCTGGCTGTGGCTGTACACGCTGTGGTACTACGTCCCCGGTTTCTCCTCGTCGGTCAACGTCGACCTGATCGCCGTCTACCTGACCGGCCTGGCCACCATCCTGCTGCTGGCCATCCCCTTCATCCCCGGCCTGCGCGACATCCCACGCTGGATCCCGGTGCACCGCCTCGTCTGGCGCAAGTGGGAGCCAGCACACGCGGGCACCGGTAGCGGCCCCAGCCTGGCCACGGTCGCCTCTGGCGGCACGGCGGGCGCGGGCGGCACGGCGGGCGCGGGCGGCACGGCGGGCGCGGGCGGCACGGCGGGCGCGGGCGGCACGCCGGGCGCGGGCGGCACGCCGGGCGCGGGCTGACCTCCGGCCGATCCGGTCGGCCTGGGCCAGGCATCACCGCCTCGTCCCGGGCCGGCTGGCGCCCGAGGCGCCGGAGGTGCCGCCGCACGGGGTACCGGCCCTCGAAGGCGGGTACCCGGTGGTGATCCTGCGGCTCGGTTACGGGCCACCGTGGCCGGCCACGGGCCGCCGCCCGGTGGCCGAGGTGCTGCGGGTGGTCACGCCGACCGGCTGGGATGGCACAAGCTCACCACCGCGACCGGTAACGGTCTGATCACTGCCCGCCTGCGTCGCGGTCGGCGCACTCCGCCAGCAGCTGGCGCCTGGTCGCCTGCAGGCGCCCGGCCACGACCACGATCATCCGGCGGGTGAACTCGTAACCGAAGCTGGGATCGGCTTCGCAATGCTCGCGGACGGCCGCGGCGTCGAATTCGAACAGCTCGGCCGGCTGGATGGCCACGGCCCCGTACTGCCACTGGAAGGGCGGGATGAACCAGGACACGCCGAGCATCTCACCGCGCCCGACGGTCTGGATGACGACCCGGCCGGCGCCGGGTTCCCGCAGGTCGACGGCGATCTGGCCCGCGCGCACCAGCCAGAATTGGTGGGCCACGCCCCCGGCCTCGAAGAGCCTGTGGTGAGCGGCGACGGTGACCAGGCTGGCCACCTCGGCCAGGTAGGCCAGATGCCGCTCGGGCATGCCGCGAAGGAATTGATGGCTGGCCAGGGCCGGCGCCGCGACTGCGGGCATGCCGCCACCTCCCGGGTAACAACGGCCGACCTGCCTCCCGCGGCCGCTCCCTTCCCGCCACTGTCCCCGCCGCCGCCCCGTGCCGCCACGGGCGGAGGTCATGCCCGGCCGGGACCTTCGTACCTGACGGGACTTTTGCCTCTAGCCGCTGCGGCCCGGCTGCGGGCAGGGTTGATCACCTGGAAACCGGCCCGCGGGGGGCGCGAATGGCAGGCGGTCGCAGGATGGAGGTCCTGTCGAGGGATGAATCTCTGCGGCTCCTCGCCACCATCCCGGTCGGCCGGGTGGTCTTCACCGAGTTCGCGCTGCCCGCGATCCGGCTTGTCTACCACATGGTCGAGGACGACCAGATCGTCATCCGCGCCCATCTCGGCGCGGCCATCACGGCGGTCACCGGCGCGCAAGGCGGGACCGTCGTCGCCTACCAGGCGGACATGATCGACACCGACGAGCACCTCGGCTGGAGCGTGATCGTGGTCGGCCGGGCCCGGCGGCTGCCGGACACCGGCGAGGACACCCGCTACCGGCAGGTCCTGCGGCCGTGGGCGATCGGGGTACCCGACGACATCATCGCCATCCAGGCCGACGTGGTGGACGGCCACCGGCTCTCCCGGATCATCGACTGAGACGCCGCGCGGATCGCCGTGCCGCTAACCCCGTGCCGCTAACCCCGTGCCGCCGACCTCATGCCGCTCACCCGGCCCGGGTATGGGCGGCCAGCCACATGCTGCGGTAGAGCCCGCCGACCGCCAGCAGCTGGCGGTGCGTGCCGCGCTGGCTCACCCGGCCCGCGTCGAGCACGATGATCTCGTCCACCTGGTCCAGACCGTCGAGTTCGTGGGTGATGAGCAAGGTGGCCCGGCCCCTGGTGACCGCGAGCAGATCGGCCGTGAGCGCCCGCGCCGTCGGCGGGTCGAGGTGGGCGGTGGGCTCGTCGAGAATCAGCAGCGCCGGGTCGGCGAGCAGCGCCCGCGCCAGCGCGATCCGCTGCCGTTCTCCCCCGGAGACGGCCGCGCCGTGCGTACCGACCGGAGTGTCCCAGCCCTGCGGCAGCGTCTGGATCAAGGGCAGCAGCCTCGCCGCCGCGGCCGCTTCGGTCAGCTCCTGCTCGGTCGCTTCCGGGCGGGCCAGCTGGATGTTCTCCCGGATGGTCGCGTCGAAGATGTGCGGGTCCTGCGGGCACCCGCGGATCATCGCGCGGACGTCGTCCGCGCGGTAGCGGTCAAGGTCGGCGCCGCACAAGGTGGCACTGCCGCCAGAAAGCTCGCAGAATCGCAGCAGCAGCCCGGCCACGGTGGACTTGCCGGCGCCGCTGGGGCCGATCAGCGCCACCCGGCGCCCGGCCCACAGATCGAGGTCGATCCCGTCCAGGGCGAACGGCTCCGCGGGGTGATACCGCACCCGCGCGTCCCTCAGCGTCACCCGCAGCGGGCCGGCCGGCGGCGGCAGCGGATCCGCCGGGTCGGTGACCGGTTCCGGCGCGTCGAGGACGGCCGCCACCCGGCCCGCCGCCGTCCGGGCCTGGCCCAGCGAGATGGCAGCGGCGGGCAGGGGGGCAACCGCCTCGAAGGCGGCCAGCGCGATCAGCACCGCGGCGGCCAGCGGCACCCGGCTCAGCGGCCCGGCCGCCACGCCGGCCACCCCGAGCAGGAGCACGGCCCAGACCGTCACGCCCGCGACGCCGGTCCCCAGGCCGACGCCCAGGCCCTCCCCCGAGCCGGAGGTGCGGGCCAGCTGGGTCAGGTCCCGGTCGGCGACCGCCAGGCCGGCCAGGGCATCGTCGCAGGCGCCGAAGGCCTGCAGCTCGGCCGCCCCGGCCAGCACGTCGGTGAGGCTGGCGCTGAACCCGCCGCGCGCGGCGGCGGTGCGGCGCCCGGCCCGGCGGGCGCGGGCGAAGGCCAGCCACGGCACCAGCACTCCCCCGGCGATCATCCCGGCCGCGAGCATGATCCCGGCCGGGGCGGCCACCAGCAGCCAGACGGCGGCCACCGCGCCCGCCCCCACCACCAAGGCCGCCAGCGGCGGGCCGACGCCCCGCAGGAACAGCTCCTGGGTGGCGTCGACGTCACTGACCAGCCGGGCGAGCAGGTCCCCGGAGCGGAATTCGCGCAGCCCCGCCGGGGCCAGCCGTTCCAGCCGCCGGTACACCCGCACCCGCAGGCCGGCCAGGACCCGGAAGGCGACGTCGTGGGAGGAGAGCCGTTCGGCATAACGGAAGACCCCGCGACCCACGCTGAAGGCGCGCACCGCGACGACGGCGCCGGTGATGGCGAGGATCGATGGATGCTGCGAGGCCCGGGCCAGCAGGAACCCCGAGGTACCCAGCAGGGCGACGCCGCAGCCGGTGGCCGCCGCGGACGCGAGCACCGCCAGCACCAGCCGGCCCCGCGCCGGCCGGGCCAGCGGCAGCAGCCGCAGCAGCGGACGCGACCCGCCGGGGACGCCCGCCATCCTCGTGCTGCTCACCCCGTCACCTCCCGGCCACGCCCGCCGCGGGCGCCAGCAGCAGCCGGCCCCCGTCCAGGGCCAGCGTCCGGTCCGCACCGCCCGCCCAGCGCATGCCGTGGCTGACCAGGATCGCCGTCCGCCCGGCCATGAGCGTCTCCACCACGCCCAGGATCTGCCCGGCGGTGACCGGGTCCAGATGGGCGGTCGGCTCGTCGAGCAGCAGCAGGGGCGCGTCCCGCAGGAACGCCCGGGCGATGGCGATCCGCTGCCGCTGCCCGGCCGACAGCCGCAGGCCCCGCTCCCCCAGCGGGGTGTCGTAGCCCTCCGGCAGCTCCCCGATGAACCCGTCGGCGCCGGCCAGCGCCGCCGCCTCGGCGATCGCGGCCCGGCTGGCCCCGGCCCGCCCCAGCCCGATGTTCGCGGCCACCGTGCCCGACATGAGCACCGGGTGCTGGGGAACCCAGGCGATCTGCCGCCGCCACGCGTCCACGTCGATCGAGCCGAGCGGCAGGCCGCCGGCCTCGATCCGGCCGCCGGTCGGCTCGGCGAACCGGAGCAGCAGGGCCAGCAGCGAGCTCTTGCCGGCCCCGCTCGGGCCGGTGACGGCGACCCGCTCCCCCGGCGCGATCATGGCCGACACCCCGTCCAGCGCCGGCCGGTCCCGCCCGGGGTAGGCGAGGCACACCGCGTCCAGGATGATGGCCTGCTCGCGGAGGTCCACCCCGGTGGACACGCCGGGCCGTGGCCCGGCGGAGACGGCCGGAGGCGGGATCTCCAGCAGGTCGCAGACGCGGCTGGCCGCGGCCATGCCCTCCATGCTGGCGTGAAAGTGCAGGGCCACCGCGCGCAGCGGCAGGAACGCCTCCGGGGTCAGCAGCAGCACCACCAGCGCCGTCTCATAGCCGATGTGCCCGCCGAGCAGGCGCAGGCCCACCTCGACCGCGACCAGGGCGGTCGCCAGCGCGGCCGTGAGCTCGAGCACCAGGGCGGACAGGAAGGCCACCCGCAGCACCGACATGGTGGCCTCGCGGTGGCTGTCGGTCACCCGGCCGATCACCTCGGCCTGCGGCCGGGCCCGGCCGAACACCTTGAGCGTGGTCAGGCCCTCCACCACGTCCAGGAAGTGCCCGCCCAGCCGGGCCAGCAGCAGCCACTGGCGCCGGGCACGGGCGCGCGCCGGTATGCCTACCAGCACCGTGAACACCGGAATGAGCGGCAGCGTCACCACGATGATCAGGGCCGAGATCCAGTCCGCGAACGCCACCCGCACGACCACCGCGAGCGGCACCAGGCAGGCCAGCACGAGCTGCGGCAGGTATCGGGCGAAGTAGGGATCAAGGGCATCCAGGCCGCGGGTGGCGACGGTGGTGATCTCACCCGGCCGCTGGCTGCCGAGCCAGGCCGGGCCGAGCCGCAGCACCTGGGCCGCGAGGCGGCGGCGCAGCTGGCTCTTGACCGCCGCCGACGCGCGCAGCGCGGCCGCCTCCCCGCCGTAGGAGGCCGCCGCGCGGGCCAGCATCACCGCGAGCAGAGCGGCCAGGACCGGCCAGAGCGCGGCTGGGCCGACGCCGGGAGCGGCCCCGGCCAGCGCGCGGGCGAGCAGCCCGGCCTGGGCGAGCACGAGACCGGTCACGGCCAGGCCGAGCACCACCGCGACGGCCAGGTAGCCGCGGGCCGCCCCCGCCTGCCGCAGCAGGCGCCGGTCCACTGGTCTCATGTGTCAGGCCTGGCGGGCCGGGCGGCAGGCAGGCCCAACGGCCCGGCCGCGGGGGGATATCAGCCCTATGGCCCGGGCCGCGCCGGTGACGACGATGGCAGAAGCCTGGAAGTGCCTGCAAGGTGCGGGCACCGAGCGCAGAGGAGGCATTCGCCGTGAGAGCCCTGGTGGGCGATCGGCTGGTCGTGGACGGCACCGACGGCCATCGTGTCTGTGAGATCATCCGCCTGCATCACGTGGACGGTTCCCCTCCCTACGTTGTCCGCTGGCTTAACGGCGGTCACATCACCCTGCTGTATCCCGGGCCCTATGCGAGACTGGTGAGGCATTCTGCACGCGATACCAGCGGGTCGTGAACGCAGACGGCGGGCGGCCACATGACCACACAGGCGATGGCGGGACTTTCGTACGCGCTGCTCGCCGACGGGACGACCGTCGGGATCCGGCCGGCCGGCCCCGACGACACCGACGCGGTGATCCGCTTCCACCAGGCCATGTCCCCGGACAATCTCTACCTGCGCTTCTTCAGCATGAGCAAGCGCGCGGGCGAGCAGGAGGCGAAACGGGTCTGCCGGCCGCCCGGCGCCGACCACGCCGCGCTGCTCGCGCTGCTCGGAACGCGGGTGGTCGGCCTGGCCAGCTACGAGCGCACTGGTACCCCCGGCATGGCCGAGGTCGCCTTCGCCGTCGCCGACGACATGCACGGGCGTGGGATCGCCACCCTGCTGCTCGAGCATCTGGTGTCGGTCGGCCGGGCCCAGCGGGTACAGGCCTTCACCGCGTCGACCCTGCCGGGGAACGCCGCCATGCTCCGGGTGTTCGCCGACGCCGGCCTGGCCGTCCGCCGCCGCCTGGTCGACGACGTGGTCGAGCTGACCATGGCCATCCCCGGCGGCGCGGCCGTGGGCGCGGACAGCGCCTACCTGGAAGCGGTGGAGGACCGGGAACGGCGGGCGGACGTGGCCAGCCTCGCCCCGCTGCTCGCCCCGCGGTCGGTCGCGGTCGTGGGCGCCAGCCGGCGCGAGGGGTCGATCGGGCGGACGATCCTGCTCAACATCCGCGACGCCGGTTTCACGGGCGAGCTGTTCGCGGTGAACCCGCACGCGGAGGAGATCGGCGGCGTGCCCTGCCTGCCGTCGGTGACCGGCCTGCCGGCCGCGCCCGACCTGGCGGTGGTGGCCGTGCCGCCGGCCCAGGTGCCCAAGGTGGCCAGGGAATGCGGCCGGGCGGGCGTGCGGGCCCTGGTGGTGATCACTTCCGGCCTCGGCGTCCGCGGGAACGCCCACCTGCTGGAGACCTGCCGCCGCCACGGGATGCGCCTGGTGGGCCCCAACTGCTTCGGCATCGCGGTGCCGGGCCTGGGCCTGGACGCCACCTTCGCCGTGCACCACCCGAGGGCCGGCGTCGCCGGGCTGGTGGTGCAGTCCGGCGGCGTGGGGGTGGCCATGCTGGAGCACTTCACCCGGCTCGGCATCGGGATCTCATCGTTCGCGTCGGTGGGCGACAAGATGGACGTGTCAAGCAACGACCTGCTGATGTGGTGGGAGCAGGACGGGCTCACCAAGCTCGCCGTGCTGTACCTGGAATCGTTCGGCAGCCCGCGCAGGTTCGCGCGCACCGCCCGCCGGGTCAGCGCGAGGATGCCGGTGCTCACCGTGCACGCGGGCCGGTCGGCGCCCGGCCAGCGCGCCGCCGCCTCCCATACCGCCGCGGTGGCCGCCCCGCTGATCACCCGGCAGGCCCTGTTCGAGCAGGCCGGCGTCATCGCCACCACCAGCCTGGGCGCGCTGCTCGACACCGCTGCCCTGCTCGCGAACCAGCCGGCGCCGGCCGGCCGGAAGGTCGCCATCGTGACCAACGCCGGCGGCGCCGGGGTGCTGGCCGCCGACGCCTGCGTGGAGGTGGGCCTGAGCGTCAGCCAGGTCGCCGCCCCGGTCCAGGCGCGGCTGCGGCGGCTGCTGCCGCGCGGGGCCGCCGTGGGCGGCCCGGTGGACACCACCGCCGCGGTCGGCGCCGGGCAGTTCGGCGACTGCCTGCTGATGGTGGCGGAGCAGGAGGCCAACCCGCCCGATGCGGTCATCGCCCTGATCGTCCCGACCGCGGCCAGCGACCTGGTTCCGGCGCTGCAGGACGCGAAGCTGCCGGTGCCGCTGGCCGCGGTCGTCCTCGACCAGGCGGAAACGGTCAAGGTGCTGCCCGCCACCGGCGGCGGCCGCGGCGTTCCCGTCTATGCCTACCCGGAGGCGGCCGCCGCGGCCCTCGGCCGGGCCGCCGCCTACAGCGCGTGGCGCTCGCGGCCGCCCGGCTCGGTACCGGAGCTCACCGGCGTCCGCGCGGGCGACGCCCGGGCGCTGGTCCAGGCCTTCCTCGGCCGCCTGCCCGGCGGCGGCTGGCTGTCCCCGGCCGAGGCCGACGAGCTGCTCCGCTGCTACGGGATCCCGGTGGTGGACAGCCAGTACACCACCGGCCTCGCGGCGCTGCTCGAAGCGACCGACGCGCTCGGCGGCCACGTGGCGCTCAAGGCCGACGTCCCCGGGCTCGTGCACAAGAGCGACGCCGGCGCGGTCGAACTCGACATCCATGGTCATGCCGAGGCGCGGCAGGCGCTGGAGAGGCTGGAGCGAAGGTTCGGCGAGCGTTTGTCGGGGGTTCTCGTCCAGGCCATGATCCCCGGCGGCACCGAGACCATCATCGGGGTGGTGCAGGAACCCGTGTTCGGGCCGGTGGTCGTGTTCGGCCTGGGCGGCGTCGCCACCGAGGTGCTCGGCGATCATGCCGCCCGGCTCGCGCCGCTGACCGGCACCGACGCCGACGACCTCATCCACGAGATCCGCGCCGCCCCGCTGCTGCTCGGCCACCGGGGCGAGCCCGCCGCCGACATCGGGGCGCTTCGCGACGCGCTGCTGCGCGTCTCACGGCTCGCCGACGACCTGCCGCAGGTGGCCGAGCTCGACA
>Ga0335076_10006517_pt1 | contig 11774 bp, 11 predicted proteins | sample Lox_Sample_25_FD_206717 | JGI IMG/M metagenome (GOLD analysis project Ga0335076, IMG submission 206717) | Soil microbial communities from Loxahatchee National Wildlife Refuge, Florida, United States - Lox_Sample_2.5 | ecosystem: Environmental > Terrestrial > Soil > Wetlands | place: USA... | reverse complement strand
GCTCGGCGACGAGGGCAGCGCCTACTGGATCGGCCGTGCGGCCGCCAGCGCCGCGTTGCGCTGGGAGGACGGCATGGGCGGCTCCGCGGTCTTGCGGGACGCGGTCGTCGGCGCGACGGGACGCGACCTGGCCGCTCTGGTCGAGGACGTGCACTCGCACCCGTCGGAACGCGGCAGGCTCGCCTCGCTCGCCCCGGTCGTGACCGCGCTGGCGGGTGAGGACGAGGCCGCGCGGCGGATCGCGCTCGAGGCGGCCGGGCACCTGGCCGAACTAGCCGCGGCGGTCCGGCGCAGGCTCGGCCCGCTGCCGGTGTGCGGGATGGGCGGGGTGCTGCGCGCCGCGGTCATCTGGGACCGGTTCGCCGAGCTCACCGGCGCCATCCGGCCGCTGGCGCCGCCGGAGGTAGGCGCGGCGCTGCTCGCGGGACGCGGCCATGTCTGCTGAGCCGGCCGCCGGGCTGGCCCGGGCCGGCGAGATCGTCGGCGCGGCCGTCAGGGACGGCGGCGTGCCAGGCGCGGTGGCGGCCATCGGCCGGGGCCCGGCGACACTGGCCCGCTGGGTGGCCGGGCGAGCGGACACCTCGCCGGGGACTGTCTTCTCGCACGGGGGACTCCCGCCCCCCGTCCCCCCCGGCCGGCCGATGACCTTCGGGACGCTGTTCGACCTCGCGTCCCTGACCAAGGTGGTGGCGACCACGACGGCGGTGCTCACGCTTGCCGGTCGCCGGCAGCTTGGGCTTGACGACCCGGCGGCACGCTACCTGCCGTCATTCACCGCCCTGCGCGACGGGCCTGTGACGATCAGGCAGCTGCTCGCCCATACGTCAGGGCTGCCGGACACGCGGAAGCTCTACCAGTGGTGCTCGACGCGCGATGAGCTGTTGCGCGACCTGTTCACGACGCCGCTTGAGGTACCGCCCGGAACGCGGGTGGCCTACTCTGACCTCGGTTTCCTCGCCCTCGGCGAGATCGTCGCCGCGGTCGCCGGCGAGCCGCTCGACGCCGCGGTCCGGGACCTTGTCACCGGCCCGCTCGGCATGACGAGCACCGGGTACACCCCCGACGCCGCGCCAGACCGGTTCGCCAGCACCGAACGCCGCGAGGACGGCACGCCGTGGAATGGCGTCGTGCACGACGAGAACGCACGGCTGATGGGCGGCGTCGCCGGGCACGCCGGGCTGTTTTCCGACGCGGCCGACCTCGCGGCATTCTGCGCGTGGTGGGTCAGCGCCGCCGACGCCCCGGTGCCAGCCACGCTGCGCCGGGAGGCCGAGTCATGCCAGACCGCCGGCCTCGCAGCCAGGGGGGACGGGGGACGGGAGCCCCCCGTGCGGGGAAAAGGATGCCGCGGGCTCGGCTGGGTGCGCGGCGGAGACCGCTTCGACATCCTTGCCGGTCACTGGCCCGCCTCCGCCGTGTCGCACACCGGCTTCACCGGCACCAGCCTCGCGCTCGACTACCCGAGCGGCGTCTGGACGGTACTGCTGACGAACTCGGTGCACTTCGGCCGCGACGCCACCGCCGTCAAGGCACTCCGCCGCGACTTCCACGCCGCGGTGGCGGCCGCCTGCTTCCAGTAGCCCGGGATGTGCCGGGCCGCCTCGAAGGCCTGCCCCAGCGAGGTCTCCGAGGCCGGCCCTGTGCCCGTGCTCGCGGCGGCCGCCGCCAAATGCGGCATGAGCTGATGCGTGCCATGTTACCGGCTTTCAGATGGACAGGAGCGCCGGAAACTTCTTCACGGAGGAACGTGGCCGGGAGAGGCGGCACGGTACGTTCGGGATAATTCAGGCCAGGCTGTCGCGCAACGCGAGCACCCGCCGCAGTGCGATGTTGAAGTGACCTGGGTTGAGGGTGTGATCTTGCAGGGCACCGGCCAGCGCGGCCACGGTGTCCTGCCCCTCGCTGACGTCGCGCGCCGAGGCCAGCAGCACGTCCATCCCGGCCCGGGCGGCCAGCACACCGCACTGGGCAGGCGTCCCGAAGGACGCGATCGCGCCGGCCTCGAGCGCGTCGGTGATCGTCACGCCGCGGAACTTCAGCCGCTGGCGCAGCTCGGTGCCCACGATCGTCGGTGACAGGCCCGAGGGGAGCTCAGGGTCGAGCGCCGGGTACACCGCCCACGACGTCATGACCAGCCGCACGCCCGCCGCGATAGCGGCACGGAACGGCCGCTCGTCGATGCTCCGCAGGTCGGCGAGCGGCACATCCAGCGTGACCGGGCCAAGATCGGTGTTCTGGTCCACGGTCGCCGCGCCGAGGCCAGGGAAGTGCTTCGCTGTCGCGGCGATGCCGAGCTTCTGCTGCGCGGTGACGAAGGCGGCGCCGCATTCGGCGCAGACGTTCGGGTCCATGCTGTACGAGCGGCCGAACTCGTCGTCGAAGTTGCCGGCCTGGCGGTACACGTCAAGGACTGGCGCGAGATTGAGGTTCATCCCGACGCCGGCCAGGTTCTCTCCGGCGCCAGTTCCGGCCGCCGCGGCCGCCGCGGCCGGGTCGGCGGATTCGCCGATCTGCTTTTCCGACAGCACTGGCTCGCCGGGGAGCCGGCGGACGATGCCGCCCTCCTGGTCGGTCATCAGCAGCAACGGCGAGCGCACCGGACTCGCGGCGTGCGCCTCGTTGAGCTGCGCGACGACCCCGGCGATCTGGGACAGGCTAGTGATGTTCTCGCCGAAGAAGATCACCCCGCCGGCTTCCCCGGCGCTGATCTGGTCGAGCAGGCTGGCCGGCGGGGTGAGGCCGGGGTAGGAGAAGACCACGCGCTGTCCGGCTAGCTGTGCCGGGGTCAGCTTGGCCGGCTTGCTTTCCGGCGCGGCCTGAGCGGTGCGGCCCAGTCCGAGGCCGATGACCGCCCCTGCCCCCACCGCCAGTGCGCCGCGCCTTGTGATCGCCGTTTCGTGGATGCCCATCGCGCCGTGTCCTCCCGCTGTCGGGTTGATGTGATTTACTACTGAAAAGTTGGCGAGATGTGTAAATTTGTAACTACTGCAGCGACAGCCGTCAAGGGGCTCTGTGCGCCTGCCGCCGCAGCCGTGACCGGCGGTCAGGTCTCGTCAGACCCGAGCGCGACGCCCCTGGCCGCCGCATCAACTCTGCGTGCGGCAACTGCGCCTAGCGCGACGCCGTCAGACGAATCTGGTAGATCACGGAAGAAAATGGCCACTATCACGACCCAGATCTTCCGTGATCTGGACTTGACCGCTCTTAGCTGACCGGAAAACCCAACCTTTAGCGGGCACGGGTTTAGGACCCTGGCCTTACTGGTGGCGAAGGTCTTTCCGGGCTGGTTTCCGGTGCCTAGGCGGCGTCCTCGGCGGGGCTGATGGTGACGGTCAGGCCGAGGGCCTCCAGCTGGCGGACGTGGCTGCGGATCTTGCGCTCGGCGCTGATGCGCTCGTCGTAGTAGCCGGGGCCGAGGTCGCAGTACCGGGCGGCGGGGTCGGCCAGAAGGCAGTAGATGATGACGAGGATCGAGCGGGCGATGGCGGCCAGGGCCTTGCGTTTCCCGCGTCGTTTGGCGAGGCGGCGGTAGCGCTCGCCGAGGAAGGTGTCGGTCCGGGTGCAGGAGGCGGCGATCTCGCCGAGGACGCCGTTCAGCCAGGGGTTGCCCTTGCCGGCCTTCCCGGTGGTGGTTTTCTTCCCGGACTGGCGGGTCTGCGGGCAGCGCTTCGCCCAGGAGACCAGGCGGCCCGGGGTGCCGAAGACGGCCATGTCCAGGCCGATCTCGGCGATGATCGCCTGGGCCGAGATGATGCCGCAGCCGGTGATCTCATCCAGCCGGGCCACCGCCGGCAGCACGGCGGCGCCCGCGGCCTTCCCGGCGTCCGGGCCGGTGGCGCCGTCGGCGTCGACGCCCCACGCGGCGGGGATCTGGGCGATCAGCTCGCTGGCGCGGGCGGACAGCTGGTCGATCTGGGCGGTGAGGGCGTCGATCTGGTCCAGGAGCACGCGGGCGAGCTCGGCGTGGTGGTCCTCGAACTTCCCGTCCAGGGCCTCGGCGAGTTCCCTGCGCTTGGCCCGCATCTTGCCGATGGCCAGGTCCGCCAGGGCCCCCGGGTTGCGCTGCCCGGCGATCAGGGCCTCCAGCATCGCCCGCACCGACTGGGTGTCCAGCGTGGAGGCGACCGAGGAAATCTTGACCAGGGCGCGCTCCAGCAGCTTCTCCAGCCGCTGCCAGCACCGGGCCCGGTCGTGGACCAGGTCCGCGCGCAGCCGCGTGTAGTCCCGCAGCCGCCGGATGTCGTACGGCGGCACGAACGACGGCTGCAGCATGCCCCGCTCGGTCAGCTTCGCCAGCCACACCGCGTCCTTCTTGTCGGTCTTGGCGCGGCCCGGCACGTTCTTCACCGACCGGGCGTTGACCAGCTGCACCGTCAGCCCGGCAGCCTGTAAGGTCGGCCCGGGGCGCGGTGCTGGCCTTGCGGCCAGCCCGTTTCCCCGGACCGCCTCCCGAACCCGCCGTGCGAGTCGTCCCCGCAACGGGCTCTCCGCAAGTCCCGGTCAGGGCCGGTGCCTGGTTCTCATGCCGTGCTCAGCGGCCAGGGTGAGGGGATCAGTGTCCCCCGGTAGCGATACCGGGTGGTAGTGACCAGCCCGGCTCGGAATAGTGCTATTTCCTGGCCCCTGGGCTGCCATCCGTCGTCGCAGTAGCGGCGGCGGAACTCCTTCCGCGAGATCCCGGGGTGCTTGCGCCGGATCCAGCCAGCTACCCGGTGCCAGACGTAGGAGCCGAGGTACTGGAAGGTCTTGCTCGACACTCCGGGACGGAAGAACGCTGTCCATCCCCGTAGCAGCGGGTTGAGCCGCGCCAGCAGGACATCCAGCGGCTGGTTCGTATCGACCGTGCGGCACCACATCTTGACCTTCGCCATGACGGCGCGCAGCGCCTTCTTTGACGGGTAGGTGTAGACGTAGTACTGGTTCGTGCCCCGCTTGCGGTGCCGCTGGATGCGCCACCCCAGGAAATCCAGGCCCTCGTCGATGTGCGTGATCAGGGTCTTTTCCTCCGACAGGTGCAGCCCGGCCCGGGCCAGCACCTGCGCGGCCTCCTCCCGGAGGGCCAGCGCGTCATCCCTGGTGCCCGCGACCATGAGCGTCCAGTCGTCGGCGTACCGGACCAGACGGCAGTTCGGCAGCCCCAGACGGCGGCGCCTGGCGCGCTGCCAGGACGTGGACGCCGGGCCTCCCGGTGCCCGGGCGAAGTGCTCGTCCAGGACCGACAGGGCGACGTTGCTGAGCAACGGCGACAGGATCGAACCCTGCGGCGTACCGGTGTCGGTGTCCTTCAGCGTGCCGTCCTCGGTGAGGATGCCCGCCTTCAGGAACGCCTTCACCAGCGCCAGGACGCGTTTGTCCCCGACGCGCTCGCGCACCCGGTCCATGAGGGCGGGATGCGAGATCTCATCGAAGCAGGCCCGGATATCGCCCTCGACGACCCACTCATACGAATGGGACGCCAGGAAGCGCACCTCGGCCACCGCGTCGTGGACCCGGCGCCCGGGACGGAACCCGTATGAGAACGGGAGGAAATCCGCCTCGAAGACCGGCTCCAGCACCAGCTTCAGGGACGCCTGGACCACCCGGTCGCGGATCGTGGCGATCCCCAGGCGGCGGCGCTTGGCCGTGCCTGGTTTGGGAATCAGCCGCTCTCGCGACGGCAGCGGGCAGAAGCTGCGGTCCTTCAGCGAGGCCCGCAGCACGCCGAGGAACTCCCCGACGCCCCGCGCCTGGACGGACGCGGCCGAATGGCCGTCCACCCCGGCGGTCTTCGCGCCCTTGTTGCCCCGCACCCGGGCCCATGCCACCAGCAGGAATGCCGGGTCGGCGACAAGGTTGAACAGATCATCGAACCGGCGATGAGGATCATCCACCGCCCAGCGGTGCAGCTTGGCCTGGATCTCCAGTACCCGGCGCTCTGCCTCGTAAAAGGCATACTCCAGCTCCGGATCGCCGGTATTCACCGGCGCCACTCCCGGCATTCCAGTCTCCTCCCTGCCTGACTTGCTGGCCTCCTTCGCCATGTGCGCGCCTTTCGCGCGCCCGGACTACTACGAGGCCTCCGCCCCGCCCGCGGCCGTCAGCCGGCATCGGGCCTGCCCGCCGCCGGGCTGGAGGCCCGGCGGGAAGGGCGGCCGCGGACGGTTCCCACGTTCACTGCGCATCGTTCGGCCAGGCTGGCGTCCAGCTATACCCCGGCAGCATCGCCGCGCCTACGCCGCAGGCTTTCAGCGCGGCCTCCTCACCGGATGCTGGAACCGGCTCCGGAGTTAACCTGCATCCTCGAAGCAGGTCACGCACTGCATCCCGGCCCATATCCGCCAGATTGGAGCCGGAGGCACCGTTACGGGGCTTCAACCGCTGATTCACTTTCGTTACGCCTTCTGACCTTGCTAGCCGGACCCGGGCCGTCTGGCAGTACCGGCCCGTCCCGACGTTGTCGAGGCTGCTCCCGCCCTCCCCGGCGATCCCCGGCTCAGGCTGCCTCCAGCTTCACCAGACCGCTGCGACGGCCCGGCGGCGGAGCCCTTTCATCTCCACACGAATACGCAGCGCCTCGTGGCGCACCCAGCACCACGTACCAGACGCGCCAGTAATCCGACGTCGACTCGATGGTCACGACCTCGATGCCCTGGCAGCGCAGGTGATCGCCCAGCTCGGTGACCGCGCTCATGGTGGCCTTCACGGTCCACACGTGCATGCTGCGCCGGCCGGACGGCCCGTCGCCAGGCACCCGGGTGCATACCACGCCGGACGCCTTGGCCACGTCAACCGCGGCGACCCGGTCCCAGACCCGCTCGTATTCCTCGTCCTCTACCTCTTGCGGCTGCTCCACGCAGCTCGCCTCCCTTACGCTGGTTCCTGCAGGAAAGGCGGGCTGCCCGCGGGACCCCGGTCGGAGTGAGAAGCTGACCGGCGTGCTCATGGCAACAATTCGCGACCCGTCGGGTCGAGGCCCCGGCGCCAGGCTAAACGACGGACTCGGGTTCCAAGTTAAAGCCGGCTTCGGTAACGGGCAGCCCGCGCCAAGTCTCCCGCCCGGGCAAGCCGCCCGCCCCGCGTTCACCATGACTGCACACAGCACCACAAGGCGGCAGCGACCCCAGCCCGCGGCCACCCGCACCCAACCCCGTTTTCGCGCACGCGCGGCGCCCGACCCGGGAACCTATGGCTTAACGGCATTGATGCCCGGCATGCAGAAGGTCAGGATTCGAGATCTCGCCCGGGAGAAGGTTCCTAAGCTGATGCGCTGGAACCTGGCAGCCGCTCAGGCCAGGGCGCGGCCGATGAGGTGGCTGTTCTTCGCCACTGACCCGGGCAGGACGGCGAAATGGACTTGCCCGTCGTCATCGACAGCCACCACGCGGACGACCGCCTGGGCCTGGCGGTTCCCGGCCACCACCATCACCCCGGGACGGATGCGGGCAGGGTCACTGGCGTCGCTCAGCGTGGACCAGCCGAATCCCTCATCGTCTTCGTCGTTGAGGTCGGCTACCAAGTCGATGCGCGCGTCCATCACAATTCCTCCACTAACCAGGTTACGCGTCGTGGTCAGTGGCGCCTGCTGGGCGAGTTCATCGATGGTGGTGTCGCGAACAGTCTCAGTTGAGTGGTCGCAGCCTCAGTGACCTGACGTATTCGCAGATCTGTTCACTGAAGTTGACGCAATTCGGGTTCACCATCGATGTATGCCAGATTCCGCGCCGCGGTCCGACGCCGCGAATCGTTCCCTGACGTCGACTCGGCTCTGAAGGTCATACGGCTGCCGGAAGCCTGCTGGCGAGCTTCGCGGCGACGGTGCCAGGCTCGGCGCATCCGTGATGTCAGCAGTGCGAACAAAGCGATGCCCGCAGCGAGCGTCACTGCTGCGACCATTGCCGCGGTGACCGGGTGGAACACGGCGAACGACACGAGGCTCACCACGCCGGCGTCCTCGAGCAGGCTGGCGATGATGTTGCTGAAGGGTTCAGGGCTGGCGTTGACGCCCACCCGCACGCCGGTCTTGACAACATGCGCGGCGAGCGCCGACCCGCCACCGAGCGCGGCTGCCGTCATTACCGCGGCCGAGTTAGCGTGCGCGTGCTGCGCCATGACGACGCCAACCGCGCCGCCGACTACCGGCCGCAGGGCCGTGTGGACGACGTCCCACACCGAGTCCAGCATCGGGATCTTGCCTACTACGAACTGGCCGGCGAACAGCACGGCCGCCGCCGCCAGAACCGACGGACGCTCCAGCACCGGCGGTATCGCGGCGATGTGCCCGAACCTGCCCAGCAGGCCGAGCACGAGCACCGCCGCGTAGCAGTTCACGCCGCTGGCAGCGCCGCTGGTAAAGATCAAAGAAACCGGGAGCATCCGCGTCCGTCCTCCAGCCTCATACCCGCGCCCGCTTCTGCGCAGATTCCGCATCGAACCGGACATAACGCCCGGAGAGTCTCAAGTTACGCGAACGCGCAGACCCGGCGGTACCCGAACCGGTCTCCATCCTTCCTCCACAGGGCCGGCGTCTGGTCTTCATTCCTGTCGCCGTCACTGGTCGTATCCGGTGATCGAGGAGGAGACCAATGGCAGACCGCACGTCCGCAACCGGCAGCAGCCACCAGCGGGAAGCCGCCGGCGGCGGTGACTTCGCTGCTCTCGCGGCGGCCAGGTACATGCAGCTCACCACGTTCAAGCCAGCAGGCCTTCCGCTTTCCGCCGTCGTGCCGGGGATCGTCGAGGATGGCCGGGCCTACTTCCGGGCCTGGAGCCATTCGGGCACGGCGAGGAACCTGCGGCATACCAACGAGGTGCAGGTGACGCCGTGTGCTATGCGCGGCTTTGTTAGCTTCGGGCCGCCGCTCGATGCGGTCGCGCGGTTGCTGCCCGCCGGCGAGGCCAGCGAGGTCGCCAGGAAACTGGCCCGCAAGTACCCGGTTCAGCAGCGTTTCCTGCCCCTGCTTCGCCGGGCGCGGCGAGGGCAGCTGGGGCACTACGAGCTGCTGGCCTGCGAAGCAGCGACGGCCAAGACCGATGACCGGCCGGAGGGAAATCTGCAGAGTAAGGAGCCGGGACCCTACCGGATTACCGTCGTGAGGAGCTCCGCCTCTTTTCCGTGGCCTTGACAAAAGTGTCCACTATCGGCGTGTCTCAGGGAGGGCAGCCGCATGACGAACTACTTCCGCCTGTACCGGTTCGGGATCACGCCGTGGGAGCGTTACGGGCAGGCGGCCGCGGCCAGCATCGCGGCTGTGCTGGACCGCGAGGAGACTGACCGCCAGCGGCCGCTCAGCCGTGCGCTTGACCTGGGCTGTGGCCGCGGTCAGTTCACCCCAGAACTCGCACGCAGGGGATGGGATGCCGTAGGCATCGACATCGTGCCGGCCGCGATCGAAGCAGCCAAGGGCAAGGACACCCCGGGAGTGGCCTACCGCGTGGACGACGTCACGCGCCTGCAGCCGGCCGACCACGGCAAGTTCGACTTCTTCCTCGACATCGGCTGCTTCCAGGGGTTCGACGCCGGCCAGCGTCTCGCCGAGGGACACAGCGTGTCCCGGCTCGCCAACCCCGGGGCAACATTGCTGATGCTCGCCTTCGGGCCCACCCGGCTGCGGTCCCTGATCGGCGGGGTGTCGCGGGCAGAGGTCGAAGCCGGATTCCCGGACTGGGAACTGCTCGCAGTCGCGCCGGCGGATACCGCAGGGCTGGGCTGGCCCATGAACAAGACCTCGCCGCGGTGGTACCGGCTCCGTTACAGGCCGTCGGGTCGGCCGTCTTAGCCCTGAATCAGGTTGTGAACCGGCTCGACCATGGGCTGGCCAAGATCGACGCCGACTTCCCGGACGATAGGAATCATCGTCTCGCCGAACTTCTCGAAGGCCTGCTGAGACTCCCAGATGTCGAATACCTGCAGCTTGTCGCCGGAGCCGAAACAAGCGTGATACAGACGCCCAGCGGGTTTGCCCGCACCAGCCGCGTCGAGACGCCTGATGATTTCGTCGTATTGCGCCGCGGTTGCCGATACCGGGTTGATGTACACGCTGATTGCCATGAGTCCCCTCCCCCAACTTGCTGACCCGTAGCTGCTCGCGAGTCTTCCACACAACCGGCAGTGGCGCTAAGGCGCGGAAGGCTGCGGCGATTGCGCTGTCCGCCTGACAGACCTGGCTGATTTTCCCAGCGCCCGCCTGAACGTGGCGTCCCGCGGCGGACGCTGCTCAGCGAACTTGAAGCGAGGCCCGATCACCTTATTCCGGTGGTGGTTTCTGCTGATGTAGAACCCGAACAGGATCAGCCACACGCTTTCCGGGTACTGGGCCAGCCGTTCCAGCGCTCCCCCGCCGATACCGAACTGATGCTTGCCCGCGATGGAGATGCCGGCCAGCAGGACGAAGAGGCTCGTAACGATCATGAACTCACGGAGCCAGTCGGGAATCTCGCGGAGGACCAGGCCGAGGATCAGAATGGCCAACTGGCCAAAGCCGATTGCCATGGCAGTTCCCACCGCGTGCAGGTGAACGGTATTCACATTCTCCGGAACGGCCCCGACCAGGATGGCACCGACGCCGCCCAGCGCCATGCACACGAATCCGACGAGCGCGACAGCACGTTCGCGTCGCTCCTCCGAGAAGCTGAACTCGCTGAAGATCAGAATAGCCCCCACGATCATGGCGAGGCCGAGGATGGCAATCGAGGCATCCATCACGACATACTGCGGCGAGCAGATGTTGGAATTCGGCGGCGGGCAAGCCGTATTGCCGAGGTCACTGATCGCGTTGGAGACGAAGCTGTACTGCGGCCGGAAGCCCCAGGCGACCAGCACCTGAGCTGCGAAGTACCAGGAACTCAGCACTACGATGGCCGGACCCATCCAGTCGTAGCGATCAGTGAAAAACCGGATCCGCACCGGCCCGGCCCCCTGTCGGGGCGGGTCGGCAAGCGGCTCGATCAGGCTAGTGGATCGCTCAGGTGAGTCAGCAGATCCCATCTGTTTCACGCTCACTTCTCCAGGCGCCCCAGGCGGTGCCATTCAAGTGCAGGATAGCTGCTCGCAGTCGTGAATCACAGCATGATTTTGCGCCTTTTCAACGGTAAAGACCTAACCGAATGCCGTTAAGTTAAGGGATCTCCCTGGTCCGCCATCCGCGGTCGATGGCCTCGGCTGCGAGGCCAGGGATGACATAGGGCGCAAACGTCACCTCAGAATCGGGGCAAAAGGGACATAAAATGTAACGATCGCGCCCTATGTGCCGGCCCTGAGCCAGTCCTTGCCCGATATGGCGCATTTATCCCCAATACGCCGGCCGACTAACTTAACGGCATTGAGACCTAACCGAATGGCTCACACTTAAAGAGCCAGAATCTAGCAGAATACGTCAGCAGCAAACGGCGGCAAACCCGTTATGCCGAAATGGTAGTTATGTGCCGAATGGGGATCATGACACGATCCGGACTCGGGGTCCTGGGCGGGCTGGTGCGCTGGGTCGTGCCCGCGTGGTCAGCGGCGCTGCCGGGCTGAGCTCCGCCAGCCGGCCGCAGCTGTTTGCTGCCTTCCGGGGCTGGTGCGCCGCGGAGTGCCGATTTATGGTGACAGTCGGGCGGTGAGGCAAGGAGGGGTCAATGAAGACCAGAGCCGCAATCTTGCGCGGTGTAGGCCAGGATTTCGAAATCGCCGAGCTGGACTTGGATCCGCCGAAGGCGGGCGAGGTCCTCATCCGCTATGTGGCTGCCGGGCTCTGTCACTCCGATGAGCACCTGCGGCACGGGGACATCGTGCCTCGCTTCCCGCTCGTGGGCGG
>Ga0335076_10006516_pt1 | contig 11777 bp, 20 predicted proteins | sample Lox_Sample_25_FD_206717 | JGI IMG/M metagenome (GOLD analysis project Ga0335076, IMG submission 206717) | Soil microbial communities from Loxahatchee National Wildlife Refuge, Florida, United States - Lox_Sample_2.5 | ecosystem: Environmental > Terrestrial > Soil > Wetlands | place: USA... | reverse complement strand
TTTTTGGACCAAGCTTTAATCTCTGCAAATCCTTCTTCGATCGGATTTAAGTCTGGTGAGTAAGGCGGTAGATATGCAAGGACAATTTGTGCCATATTACAGATTTGGTCGACACGCTATTACAATTAGCAAAAGCTCCTCAATATTAATAGTAAAATGTTGCCAGAAACATTGGATAGTACCGGATCATGATGAATTTTGCAATTGTCCATGATTAGAACCGATCTTGAACCTGGAAATGGAGTCGTATGTGGAATGACATGTTCTTCAAAAAATTGAACGAATAAATCAGTGTCGAAACTGCCATGAATAATCTTTCAATCGAGGAATCCATCATATGTATACAGTGGCAGGATAGACCACTTCTTTGACCTCTTGAAACTCTCTATTTGACGTGCTGGTGTGCCAATAGGAGCCCATCCAAACTTTCGATCCAAGCTCCTCTCGTTGAAAGCGCTTTCGTCAATGTACATTAGTTGTTCGTATGTCCAGTTTGTAAGGCGAAGAAACCACTCATCTCGCAGTAATTGAGACCATTCTCTTGCGATTCTTTGCAACTACAATCAGTAATTGTACGGATGTTAACTTAGGTACATTATTATATCTTTTTTCGTGATATTCGCTCATTCTGAAGTGCTCTGCTAATTGTAGCAACAGAAACATCGGTATCAAACTCCTCTGCAATGAAATCGACCATTTCATCACGATATATAAAGGGGTTTTCGTTGATAAATGCCTTTAAAGCCTAAAGACAATATTAGTGACAATGAAATTTCAATTCCATTGTGAAGCTTTAGAAAAGATACATCTGTCATTTCACATGTCATTGCGGGTAGACGGCCCATCCTAGACATACCAGGAAGCAACACCGTATCGTAGTGCTTCAAATTCATGCTGTAATTCTTGACTGTTTGAATTGACATGGACATCTCGTCGGCGATTGCAATGTGAGGTGTCTTTTCCAGCAGACGTTGTTTGATGGCCTCTCATTTGGTCTGGGGAAGGTGTGCCACCATATTTAAATATTTCAATCCTTAAATATGCAAGAATCGAGCTGGTTGGTGTGTCGTTGATGAAAATGTCGAAAAACGCGTGATTTAAAACAGACTTTGGTGGGTGATGTCAATTTGGACTGAAGTTCATTGACTTTTGCACGCTACAGTAGTTCAACTTGGCATGCCATTAAACTATCGAGCTTTAGCTAGCTCAAAAAGGATTTTTCTAACATCTATATAATATTCAATCGAAAGAACTTGATAAGCTTCTTATTAAACTGATATACTTTACGTTATATTTGAATAAAATTGGTTGTAAAATAACCTTCCGATAATATAGAAAAAAATCTTCTAACATAAAATTTTCTCTATGCCATTACAAACCAACCACTTATTAAAACCTTCCAATATTTATATTTTTGAGATCTTCAAGCAATATACTTCAAGAATAAATAAATTTCGGGAGGTTGACAGACATTTGAATTTATTCGAAAAAGCCAGGTGTCTGCAACGCACTCTGTGCTTACGTCAGACAGCCTGGCGGCGCGAGGGTAAGTCACAGCAATTAAGATCTTCAGTCGTGAAGCCTTCCAGGCTTAAAAGTTCCACGCTGCCCTTGCATCGCTCCACAAGATGGACACCTCTTAGTCAATCCCAGGTTCCTGCATTCACCAAGGAGCCGCAGGCCCCCTCCTTCCTGGGTGAACGCGAGCCTGTGATCGCCGAGTGAAACGACACATAGAACGTCTAAACATGACGCTAAATACCCGACTGGTTCGTGTTTTTAGCGTCACGTTTAATCGAGACGTTTCAATTGTTCGATCATTTCCTCGTAATCCTACTTTGTGCAAAATCCAAGCGAAAACAACCCAAACACCGAAAATCCTGATTCCGTCTGCGACACTGAAGCTCCCACTTTACCACTCACTTAATTCCTTCCCCCGTTGCCACCGCCATTCGCGCGCGAATCGGTATGCATCTCGACGTTCTTGGAGGGTGGGGCTGAGGTTGGTCTCTTTGCATTCCTGTTCCGTTTCGCCAACGAGGCCTTGAGCTTTTCCCGTTTCGCCTTTCTTTTTCCTCCTTTCGGACAGCAACTTCTTCCGTTTTTTCCACCTGGGGATTCACAACCCAAACACCTCTTTCTTTATGGAAGTGGCGTCTCATGTACCCTTCCACGGCGGTAGACAACCCTAACTCCTCATCCTCCGACAACGCACCGTCAGACTTGATATTCTCCAACAATGCCAACCTGGCGGCTAATCGATTTTCGTGGGATAACTCTCGTAAGAAATCCTTCGTATGGACCACGGAGTTCCTCGTATCGTACATGTTTACAATGGCAGCAATTCCACAGGTCTCCCTCATAAAGGTAGTCATTCATTCTTGCCTTGTTCATTGATTGCGCAGATGAGTCTAGGGGGTTGCCTTTATCATCTTTAAAAACCGCCTCGAAACTCTTTCGGAAGTTGGAAACCTCCAACGCAAGAAAGTCACCATACCGCGTAAGCCACAACGTAGACGCCGGAAGCAGGGCTAGCTGCGCTGCATCCAGTAACCCATGCACCTCATCACTCGAAATTGTCTCTTTATCTGGAATACTCTTGCTCGATCGTTGCGGTTCGGCAGGGTTCTCGGTGACCCGCGTAGAGCGTGTTCGGGAGGGTCTCGCTCTCCAAAGAGCTTCTAAAGATGTAACTTTCCTTTCCTTCCTGAGCCCTCATTTCTTCAATCTCGCATTCCACAGGCTGAAGGAGTATAGGATTCTAGACATGCTAGTGATGACACCCATCGTTCTTGCCCCACTCATCAAGTTTTTGTCAGTCTGGAACCTTACTGTCGGAATGGCAATCGGGGAAGCAGTTCTGGGTCTCATCATCTTGATATTCCACCAAGAAACCATCACACCCGGTCCACCAGCACTCCAACGATACTTTGGCGTCCAATTCGATGGGACAGAACAAAACACACCGAGATGGGGATCCATTAATGCCATTATTGCGGCGCATTTACAAGGGATGACCAACCCGCCACACTCAATGTCTCCTCGGCAATCCCCCCCGCATGCTGCCAATGATCCTACATCTCCATCGGCATCGGCGTCGACATCAAAGATCAACCCCAGGTACACCAAATCGAACCCTGTCAAAAGTGAACCAAGGAGGGATGAAATTGGAGATGGCCCCCATTACCTCAGGTTCAGGTGTCCCAACAGGTATCCCCTATCAACGCAGCTTTCCCACCACCCCTCGCTGAAGCATTTCCACAAAATTCCGTGATGCCAGCTTTGGCAACCCCCGTCACAGCAGCTTTCTCACCTCCGTTTCTGTTTTGATTTCAATTCGTTATAGTTTATGTTTCTGCGTCCCGATGGCAGGCTAACTTTGTCTAGACACCTCAAATCAGGTTACCCAAAATCCAAGACAGGGAGGCAACCCGATGGGGAGGACGTGCCAAAGAAATCGAAGAAAGAGCGCTACAACACCGAAATGCTTGCGGAGTCTTTTGAAACTGAGGCATGGATTCATCAGGCCATTTGCTAAATTTTTATTCTGTTGGGGCTTTGGTTTTTTTATATATACTTAACTCGAGTATAAGATTCTCTCTTCTCTTTAAAGTCTGTCCCGCCGGAGGCAACCAGAACCCTGAGTTTGAGTCCTTCTTAGATAGTTCCATCAACGTTAGCCGATTACTGGCTGCGGGTCTTATTAATCGTACCTTGAGACAATGTTCTTGTCAATTATCAATGACTCCTTATTCACAACTTCGACCAGCCATTCCCAATTTTCTGGCCGACTGCACATAATACCACATCTTCCTCAACGTTGTACGAAATTACCTCATACGAGTTTGGAATGGGCCGATCGCGTCAATCAATTTATCCCACCAATCTGACCAACGAACAAGCTACAAAAAATGGACTTTGTATTGAGAGATTCGATAGCCATCCAGCTTCCTTGTTCCTTCCATTCTAGCCATGAGATTCGTCATGAGAACGAGTTCAACTAGGGCTGCTATAACTTTTTGCGAGTTGGGGGACTCGGCAGACTTCTCGGATTTTTGTGAGTCACTCTTCTTCGGCCTGAACAAATGCCGGAGGCCTTTTGCTGAGGTCTGGGATGGTGTCGCCATAGGTATAGAGCGAAGCGATGGCGTGAGGTTGCGGTACCGTACCGCGAAGGCAAGGGGGGATGTCTGGGTTCCTTTATATCTGGTTAAATAAGGTTGGGTATTCCGCCAGGTACACGGAAATATTGGCAAAGAAAAGCGTCATGTTATGTAATGATATCAACTTTCGGGAGAACTTGGAGTCGCGGAAGCGCTTCCCGACGACTTTCGATTGTCGTTCAAATCCTGCGCCGTCCAACACATGCCATCAATGCTGTGCCAGTTCAATCGCCTCTGCAGAAGACGCTACGCTACAATCCTCAAAGGCCGGCGTGGAACGCCAGAGAAGCCGCTGCGAATCGGACTCATCCCCGCTGATGGAATCGGCAATGAAGTCATTCCGGTACAATTACCCTCACCCGGGCTTTCGGGGGAAAATCTGACTCCCGCCAAAGGCAGCGCAAAAGGTAATCAGTGCGCTTCCGGGGATAACGACACGTTATCAACATCTTGATGCAGGCTTTGACTTTTTCCTTAAATCGGGGACAGCATTGCCTGAATCGACGTTGGATGCGTTGAGGAATAAAGTTGATTGTGCGCTCTTCGGCGCTGTCAGTTCGCCGTCGCACAAGGTCATGGGATATACTAGTCCAATTGTCAAACTTCGCAAGGAATTGGGATTGTATGCCAATATTCGTCCGGTACAGGGAACATGGCAGGGCCGGCCACTCGATTTGGTTATTGTGCGAGAAAATACTGAGTGTCTCGTAAATTCACGTGTGAAGGCAACTCCCTAATTTTAACAGTATGTCAAAGAAGAGCGTTCGACTACGGATGCCGAGGGTAATATAACAGCCGAAGCGATCCGGAGGATTACTTCTGTAGCCTCAAAACGAATTGCATCAACGGCCTTTGCATTGGCCGCCCAGCGAGGAAAGAAAGAGCCAACGGTCACTGTCGTTCACAAAAGCAATGTTTTACAAGTCACGGACGGCCTCTTCCGGACCAGTTGCCGTGAAGTATATGAGCAGGAGGGATGGGAAGCGAAGGGAGTCAAATACACCGAACAAATTGTCGATAGCATGGTTTACAAATTATTCCGTGAACCATGGCAATTCGACGTGGTCGTCGCCCCCAATTTGTACGGTGACATCCTTTCGTATCCCATAGACCAGGGGACAAAGTTGACAAAAGGGACGGTGCGGCGGCATTAGTTGGGTCCCTGGGCGTCGTCCCATCTATCAATTTGTCGCCCACTCTGGTCATCGGAGAACCAGTTCATGGATCAGCTCCCGATATTCAAGGACAGGGAATCGCAAATCCCATTGCCGCCATCCGCTCAGCGGCAATGATGCTTGGTCAGCTCGGGTGGGTCGAGGAAGAAAAGGTCATTGAAAATGCTGTAAGAGGAGTCCTTGAAGCCGGGATCCTGACACCCGATTTGCATGGGACGAACACCACTGAAGAGGTCACGAACGGTGTGATCGAAAGGTTGGCATAAGTCACTTACACAGGCTGGTTGTACGATTACTCACTTTATCTCATGTATTTCTATCCGGTGTGGTAGCCAGACTGATTGTCCACTTTATCTCATTCCTAAAGTCACGTTTCGAACGCGTTATATGGGTCTTTTGACTTTCATTCAGACTTGGAAATTTATTATAGACCATATCCTCGAACTAACTTCACTTTTAGCTTGCATTACCATCTATAAGAAACCACCTTGGGCCCTTGAAAGTCCTCCGATCCCCTTCTTTTTAGGAACTGGTTTGCCACTCATCAGATTCCCTTTTTCATCCGTCAACCCGTATTTACCAGTATTCTGATTCGCTGCGAAGTTTTCCATCCATTCGTTGACGATGAATTCAGAGTCAACCATGACGTTCACTTCCTGACTGTGGAACCATGATTGTGTATCCATATTCCCCGAGCCTATACGAGACGAGGGTCAGAAAGAATCCTAAAAATGAAGAATCCGAGGAACATACCCATAATGGCAACTTGTCCGTCGACTTGGAGGAACTTCACATGACAATTCCGAGCTTGCTTCTCAAATCGCAATGGTGCATTCTGATCTTTGGCAACGTACCAATGCCACTTGAGATACTGTTGTTTTCCCACTTTGACCAGTTCTTCTTGCATCCTCTTACGAACATTATCATTCGTTCCACCCTGAAATGGCACAATTCCCTCTGCAAAATCATTAAAGCCCAATCCGATGTATAACGTTGCCGTAACCCTACGCTTACACGTATCCAATACCGCTTGAACAATCGGCCACGCGTTAAACACTGGAGATTGAATAAAAACTTCCTTCTTCGCAAGTTTCAGCGCTGATATCAGCGTCAACCTAGAAGATATAGGAAACCTTGAAGCCAAGCTGCGTTCTGGGGATTTCGAAGATCATGATGGCCCGGAATAGCCTGCGGTTGTCGGTTCACGAGGGCCATTGGAACAGGCTTATGGGGCGAATGCATGAAAAATGGGGCAAAGTCTGTCTCAAATTCGAATTCCGTTTGTTCGGCTTTTTCTTCCACATTAAGACGATCGTTAACTGATTGCGCGGTCGCGGCATGATTCTCTTTATCGTAGCGTTTGCTTTCTATAAATATTGCATGAGCGGGATCCTTCGCATGTTGTGCCCGGTATGTATAGTCGTCATTCTCCATTGGTTGTCTCCGTTCAGCGGATTGAGCCTCCTGACCGGCCTTTTTCGAGGATCCGCCTTGTTCTGAGATGTTCGCTAATTCGTTTTCCTTGTTTACCTCTCCTGCTGCAGAGTCGTCTAGACAATCTCGCATTGAGGATGAATCAGCCCGAGGAGCTCGGGGGTCTGCGGATTTATTCTCGACATACGCATGTCGTTTGCCAAAGAAGAATTCGCGATTGGCCGCGGCAGGGGAAGAAAGACAGGGCAAACCAGGTGGATTGGGTATTTCCTTGGCCCAGGAGATGAGGAAGGCGTCGTAGAGGGAGTTAACGACGTCACCTTCGAATTGGCACATCATTTCGACGTTTGAACGGATGTTGATGTTATTGCTGTTTACGAGGCCGATCTGACGGTCTATGACCGCAAATTTTGAGTGGAAGGTTCCCAGGGGGGGAACGTGGTAATTCTACACGTGAGGACAAGGATTGAGCTGAATGTACCACGAGATCAAGGTCAATATTCTCCAAGTTTTCGTGCGGAATGCCGATTTTATGCCATGTCGAGGGTTTTCGATCATATCTCGATTGAAAAAGGTTCCTGATATTCGCGGCGTCCATCAGCACTTTAACAACCACCTAAACCAATCAGGCGATATGTACGGATGCAACTGGACCTTCCTGCCATCCTTGCCAGCTCTGTCATTGAGGATTTTAAAGGCAGAAGTGACAAGATCAACACTTCTTCCGGGCTCCCAGGCATTGGTAGCAATTAGCACCTCCTTCTGAGCGGTGACAATGACATCATGATAATGTTGCATAATATCCGGAATCGTGGAAATAATCGTCAACGTGACGACCCCGCTCGTCCCCAATAAGGGAGATGAGCAGACCGCCGTCCTCGGATCGCAATCAGCTGCATCGACAGCAGCAGCAAAAATCTGTCCCAAAAGTGAGCATCAGCAGAGGGAGACAGAAGAAAAACGGTTTTATGGGACGGAGAACCTTAAGAAAGAGGTCACTTGGACGGGAGGGGAATCTGCCTCGAGCGGCGGCCTTGTCGAGATCTGCTTGTTCATAATCGTCGTCAATGCGGACGGAGGATTTGAGTCCTTGGACTTCAAGTAAGTACAGGAGGACCCGCCAAACGGAGTAAAGCAGACCTTGTTCTGGCGCGAAGAGCACGGATGCGGCCTTGCCGGGGTTGTATGTCGTTGCCGTAATGGACGTCACCGTCTCCGGCTCCGATGTCGAAGTCATGGTTGAACAAGGACGGTGTACAATTCTTAAAGGAGGTTTGGCGATGATGCACCCACGACCGAGGCACTAAGGTCGGCCACGCTCGCAAGATCCTGCTGGTTCAGCCCGTAGCTTGGCGGAGGTTGCCGACACGGGGTATGACGTAGATGGGGAGAATCTTTCTTGGCCGATGTGGCCAATCACGCCACAATGTAACCTTATCTGACAAACGTCTTCCCAGCCTGCCTACCTTGCGTCTATATTTCTCTAAACGCTACTGCTTGGCAACAACACCGCTTGCACCAGCCTGTAAGATAACCATCTTCTGATAATCTTTAATCGTGCCGTTAAATTTCTTCACCGTCCCATCCTGACACACCCAAATCGAATCGCAAACTTGTCTCAAGAACGCTGTGTCGTGACTAACCAGGAGTACCCCTACCACATTAAACGAAATTCACGTAGAGAATCTGCTAACCTCCTTTGAATTCTCGCAATGCGAGGACTAAGGCATCCATAGCCCTCAAGTCTAAATGATTCGTCGGTTCATCAAGAACCAAAATATGCGGATTCTGAAGCGCTAAGCAAGCAAACGCAACACGCGATTTTTGACCCCCCGACAACGTTCCCATCAACTGTAAACCCGTCGGCCCCGTAATCCCGAAACTCCCCAATGCACGACGGTACTCTTCGTCGCTTTTTCCCGGATACGTGCGCGCCATAAATGTCACTGCGGAGACCGTGAGATCCAAGGCGTCAACATGATGTTGCGCAAAAAATCCGATTCGAAGGCGAGGGTGGCGATGGACCATGCCTTTCGTTGGGTAGAGTTGTTCTGTCAGGACTTTGAGCATGGTTGTTTTCCCTGAGCCGTTGGCACCGACGATGCCGATTCGGGATTCCATGTCCACATCGATATCAATACCATGTAGTAACAATTTTTCGGGGGCATATCCGAAGCCAACGTCATTCATTCGAAGGATTGGAAGGGGTAATTTTTCCGGCTCGGGGAATTTAAAAATGAGAGATGTTTCTTCTTCCGGGGGCTCCAATTTCGGTAGCCGTTCCAATTTCTTAATTCGAGATTGTGCTTCTGAAGATTTCGCTGCGTTATACCTGAATTTATCAATGAAGGTTTGCAGATGTTTTCGCAAGGTAAGTTGATTTTCATATTCTCGTCGTTGGTTTTTGGCCCGTTCTTCTTTGGTGGATTGGAAGGATGTGAAATCTCCCTTGTAATAGTCGAGTCGTTCGTTGTGTTGGTGGATAATGTCGGTTGCCACTTCGTCGAGGAAGTCTCGGTCGTGAGAGACGACGAGGACGGTGCTGGGGTAGCCGACGAGGTAGTGGGCGAGGTATGCTACGGATGGGACATCCAACATGTTGCTGGGTTCTACAAGGTTAATCTGGAAGTATGGCAATAGGTACCATCGAGGAGGAGGAGATCTGGTTTACAGAAGAGAGCTCTTGCGAGAGCCAATCTCATTCTCCAGCCGCCGCTAAACTCCTTTGTCTTTCGCTGTTGTGCCTCCACGCTGAACCCCAAACCGGCGAGAATACTTGACGCACGAGATTCCGCAGTATCTGCATCCAACTCTGCCAGTTTCTCGTGAATCTCTGTCAACCGCGCATCAAGTATTTTCCTGTCCCGATCGAGCTTGGGATCTGAGATCGTTCCGTGTTCCGTAGTTGGAGCAGTCACATCTAAATGATTCATTTTGTCGACAATTTCCTCTTGCTCCCTTAGCAAATACTTCCTCCAAACATCAGCATCCAGCACAGATTGCAAAGCCGGTGTATCATCCCCAGTGACCTTCCCATCGGCGTTAATACCCCCCACTGGAATGGTACCTCCTGTTCAACATGTAAAATCGAGATATGGGTTGGAATGGCGATTTCCCGTCGACTCAATGCACGAAGCAACGTACTCTTCCCAACACCATTGTTTCCCACAAGACCATACCGTCGTCCATATGCCAATGTCAAGCTTGCATCCGTCAGCAAACGATTTCCCGCGAAAAATAAATCAATCCCATCAATCTTGATATCTCTGCTTTTCCCGCGTGACAAGCCCATCATCAGCGGATTCACCGACATGAAAAATTCCTCGTAGGCCCTCTGATCGTCCTTTTCGATGAGTTTGGATGATTCGTATTGTGCTCGGCCAGCAACATTCGCCCTCTTCTCCCACTTGGCCCGGATTTTTCGCTCGGCCTACAATCAGCAAATTGAGTGCTGTTGGAGGACCTTCTCAAGCTTCTTAACGTCGACGCGGGTTTCGACTTTTCTGCCCGCAACAGAGTCCAAGTCGACTTTGGCCCCGACAAGATTCAATGTACTTGCCACACCCTTTTGCGCGGCAATTTGTACAGTGCTTTCTAGCCTGACGGGCTCGAGAGACTTTTTCATCGGGTTGTGAGCTATTCTGTCGCTGATGAGGGCATTTAGACGGTCGATAAGAGGGTTGAGCAATGTCGGTTGGGCGCCGGCGGAGAGGAGGAGGGAGTGGACATAGTCTGTTGGATTGTTTTCTTCTTCATCGCTGTCGTCGATATAGCCTGCGGCATAGTTTATGATGTCTGAGCAATTAATGGGACAGTGGGGATAAAGGGGGACCATTGTGGACAGATGGACAGGCCTGTTGTATGAGCGAGAAGGTCGGGGAGGGCCTGGCCAACGCTGCTGGGGCCATTGTCTCCTCGTTGTGTGATACTGGTGAGTTAGGGAGCGGGAATCTATTGGGATGGTGATCAAATTACAGAGGTCGAGTCTCATGGAGAAGAAAACAATTTTCATTCAGGAATCATGGGGGCATCTATTCTACCATTGCGAGCCATTGCTTTCCCAGCCGTATTTTCTTCTAATTTCATCCTGTCCTCCTACCATCTTTGAGGGGTATCAGGTATACGAAAAACGGATGCATCTTCCCGATCGTTTTCAACATGCACCCAAACCCTTTCCCGTTCCTTTGATACTTCAAGGGGAGAAATAAACCCGCCTCCCCCTGGGAACAGTGTAAAATGTGTCTCGCGGTGCAATAATAGCTCCATAGCCGCGAACGGGCCGGTATCCACCATCATCATACTCCCCAGCATTGATGTTCGCGCAACACACACCAAGCATAAAACTGGCCAGACACCACAGCGGTGCAAAAACGTAGACGGCGGGTACGGAGGCCGCTGCCAGAGTTTGGAGACACATCGAAAAAAATGTGTTTTTCCGTGTCGCGTTGATGAAAAGGGACAGATTGAACAGGGTGACATTGGCTGATCTACGACGCTCATCCATGAAAATCGTCGCTCATCGTTCTGAAAGTTTGAGGTTGTGTCTATCAATTCTACACTCATTAGTCCTGATTGACAAGATTGAAGAAAATGAAGCGAGCGCACAAGAGCAGTTTTTCAGGGAACCTTGTCACATCAAATGGATATCAGACGGCAATTCCTATCGTTTGGTATTATACAATTTGACGTTTCATCATACTTCATAACACACAGAAAGGGGAGGCAGGTATTTACCTATCAAAGGATGACCGTCTTGAAAAGGCGGATCTGTGGGTCCAGGGAAGAGCCATGTCAAACAAACTTTGATGGGGAGGGGGAAATTTTTTTCACAGCTGAGAGCCGATCTGAGCGGGCGGTGTGGGTGGGCACATGATGTCCTCACCGTCCTCTCGCCGCCTCAGCGATTTCCCCTCCCTTGCTTCTCAACGACGGACACTTTAAGGTTTATAAGTTTTTCCAAAAGTATAAGTGGAAATAGACCCTGGAATAAAAGTGAAGCTCTGAA
>Ga0335076_10006515_pt1 | contig 11777 bp, 9 predicted proteins | sample Lox_Sample_25_FD_206717 | JGI IMG/M metagenome (GOLD analysis project Ga0335076, IMG submission 206717) | Soil microbial communities from Loxahatchee National Wildlife Refuge, Florida, United States - Lox_Sample_2.5 | ecosystem: Environmental > Terrestrial > Soil > Wetlands | place: USA: Florida... | reverse complement strand
TGGCGCGGCGGAATCGATCACCACCGAGCCCCTGGACACGGCAAGCGCTGTGCACCAGGCCATCATTTACAGGCAGGATCTGCAGACGGTTCCGCTGGCGGCGCGCAGTTTCGCGAATATTGCGTATCTTGCACCGGGAACGGAGCCGGTCGAGCCCAGCGACCCCACAAAGGCGCGGATTACGGCGGTTTCGACTGGCGGCAGCTCCGGATTAAACAATGAGATTTCCGTGGATGGCGGCGACAATTCCGACGACTATATCGGCGGATTTCTACAGAACTTCTCACCGGATGCAATTCAGGAGTTTGCGTTTCGGACGGCGTTGGCGGATGCGGACACGGGGCGGACTACTGCCGGATCCGTGGTAATCACTACACGCAGTGGGACGAATGACTGGCACGGGGAGGGCTCGTTTTACGGACGAGCCGACACTCTGAATGCACGATTTCCGATCGATAATCCCGCACCAGATCCAAAGCAGCCGTTTTCGCGGCAGAATTATGTCGGCACACTGGGCGGCCCGATCAAGCGCGACAAGTTGTGGATGTTCACCTCGTTCGAATATGTGCATGAGAACGCGAGCATTGCCTACAGCCCCGCAAGCCAGGAGCAATTCAACGCTCTCTCGCAACTGGCGGGCATGGGATTGATCCAGGATGTGAGTGCATTCGACGTGCCGAAGAGTGCGGCGGTGCCATTTCGCGATTATCTCGGAACGTTTCGGATCGATTGGAAACAGTCCGACCGTTCACAGTGGTTTCTACGCGGTGCGGTGGATTCGTACACGACGCGGAATGCACTGGTGCAGCAAGCCGCGCTGCCGAATACCGGAGCAACCTCGCACAGCAATTACTTCAACTTCTTGATCGGAAATGAATACGCGTTTTCACCAACCTGGCTTGGATCTCTTGTATTGGACGCGAGTCTCCTGCACCTTACCCAGACGCGCAACGACACGCTGGGATTTGCGTTGGCGTTTCCATTCACGACAACGACCAGCACGATCAGCGGATTCGAAACGTACGGCGATAATCAATTCGTCACCGCAATCACCGCGTTCCCGGTTTTGCGCAATCAGGAAAAATATCAGCTGCGCTACGACGTGACGCATGCAAGCGGCGCGCACAGTACGAGATTCGGCGTCAATTTCATTCACGAGCCGGTGTTGAGTGGCGCCCTCACGGCCAATGCGGAAACGCTCTATACGTTTCCGGAAAATCCAACGTTTTATTTGCAGAATACCGGGCAATTTCAAGACGACTACAACAACGGAGCGTCCGTCGCGCCGGCGTATGACGGCAGCTTTTCGCAGAACGTGCAGCGCTTGGGACTATACGCGCAAGATTCCTGGCGCGTGACCCGAGGACTGACCGTAAATTATGGCCTTCGTTACGACACTACGTTTGGACTGTTCGTCGCCTCAGGGCACAACCAGAGTTTAAACCCCGCGCTCGGTACGGGCTTGGTGAACGGGATTCCGCACGATTATCGCAAAGCGGTTGCGCCGCGCCTGGGAATCGCGCAGGCGCTCGGCAGCGATCAGAAGACCGTGATTCGTGCCGGAGTGGGATTGTATTTCAACGATTTGGCGCAGAACGGATGGGTGGCGGCGTTTCAGGCCGTGAACCCAGGAAATATAGCAGCCGGCACGTCACCGCCTGCGTTGATTGACCGGAACTATCGCACACCGTACGCACTGCACGCGACTGCTGGCATTCAGCATGCCTTCAATTCGAGCTGGATAGTGAGCGCGGATTACACGCGAGAGACTGGAATGAATGGCTATCGCGCATATTCGTATGACGACGCGGACGTCTTCCGTTCCAACAACCGCTCGGCGTATGACGCGCTGTCGTTGCGTTTGCAAGCGAATGTCTCGCGACGGGTGAATCTTACGGCGCATTACACACTCTCGTCGGCGAAAACGTGGGGCTGCACGGTCGGCGAATTGTTCGACTATGTCAACGGCGTGTGCGATCCGAACAATGCGTTTGCGCCGGGCGACTACGGTCCTTCGGGAGAAGATGTGCGGCACCGGGTTGTGCTGGCGGGCACGTTTCATGTGCCGGGAGGTTTCCTGTTGTCCACTTTGTTCCAAGCGGAGAGCGCACGGCCGTTTACAATGACGACGCCGGTGGGCGATCGGGCGGTGGTGAATGGCGTGAAGACTTCCCTGGACGAGTTTCGCGGTGCACCGTACGTGCAGATGGATTTGCGGGTGAGCCGGCCGTTTTCGTTCGGCGATCGCTGCTCGATTATGCCGTTTGCGGAGTTCTTCAACCTGTTCAACCGGAACAATCCGGGAAACAATTACATTCCGGATATCTCCGCGTTGCCAACTCCGGTGAACGATATTTCCAACGCGACGGCGCTGTGCCCCACTTCCGCGTGTAACGTGCCGATCAAGAGTCTGAGCCAACTGGCCGCACCAGCGGGCGCCTTGGGAGACTTCTTCGGGCCGGGCACAACGGTAGGGATACCGTTTGCCGCGCAGCTCGGCATCAAATTGACGTTCTGAATGCAATTCTCTGTCAGGCGGATTCGCGACATGCTCAACCGGCCCCGGTGGATTCTCCATGCGGAGGGAGCCGCCATTTTAGGCGTTTCGGTGTTCTTTTACGCTCGAGGGCATTTCGGTTGGGGTTTGTACGCGCTGCTGTTTCTCGCTCCGGACCTGTCGATGCTCGGCTATTTGGTGAATGTCAGAGTGGGAGCGACGCTGTACAACCTGGTGCATACTTCGACGATTCCGCTGTTGGGGTTGGTCGCGGTGATGGCGTTGCCGCAACCGAGTCTGTTGCGATTTCTGTTGATCTGGCTTTCGCACATCGGGCTGGACCGGATGTTGGGTTTTGGGTTGAAGTATTCGACCCAGTTTCGCGACACGCATTTGCAACGCGTTTGAGTCGAAAGCAGTGTGCGAGCCTAGGTTTCGCGTGCGCTCGCGCCATCCTTTACAATAGAGAGACCCCCCGGAAGGGCGTTTTTGACATGTTTGAGAACCTGACAGATCGGCTGCAACGGACGTTCAAGAACCTGCGCGGACAGGGCAAGCTCAGCGAGGAGCACCTGGACGTGGCGTTGGGGGAAATTCGTGAAGCGTTGCTGGAAGGCGATGTGGCCGTCACTGTAGCGGATGAACTGCTTGCGAATATCCGCAAAAAGGCACTGGGCACGGAAGTGATGTTACAGCTCTCGCCGGACCAACAAGTGGTGAAGATCGTTCGCGATGAACTGCTGAATCTGCTGGGGAAACACGCCAAGCCGCTGTTTGGGGCGCGGCCGCCCTCGGTGTGGATGATTGTGGGTTTGCAAGGTTCCGGCAAGACAACAACGACCGGCAAATTGGCGAAATGGCTGGCGCAACATGGGCACCGGCCCATCGTGGTTTCGACGGACGTGTACCGCCCCGCGGCTCGCGAGCAGTTAAACCAGGTGGCTAAGTCGATTGGAGCGGCGATCTGGCCGGGTACAGGTACGGATAAGCCGGTGGAGATTGTGCGGGGAGCGATCAAGGAAGCGAAGCTTTCCGCGAGCGATGTGATCCTGGTGGACACTGCGGGGCGCTTGCACATCGATGATGAGCTGATGACCGAACTCTCGACGTTGAAGAAGGAACTGCAGCCAAGCGAGATCCTGTTCATCGCGGACGCGATGATTGGACAGGACGCGGTGCGGTCTGCGGGTGAGTTCCACAAGCGGCTCGGGCTGACCGGCGTGATTCTGACCAAGCTCGACGGCGATGCGCGCGGCGGCGCGGCGCTTTCCATCGCGAAAGTGTCCGGGGCACCGGTAAAGTTCGTGGGCTTGGGCGAAAAGTATGACGCGTTGGAGGGCTTCTATCCGGAACGCATCGTTTCGCGCGTGATGGGCATGGGCGACATTATGTCGCTGATCGAGCGTGCGGAATCGGCCATGGACAAAAAGGCCGCGCTAGAGCTGGAACGGAAGCTGCGCAAGGAAGAATTTACGTTGGAGGATTTCCGCGATCAGTTGCGGCAGATCCGCAAGATGGGGCCGCTCGATCAACTGGTCGATATGCTGCCCAAGGTCGGGCCGCTGCAGAATCTGCCGAAAGACGCCTCGGTTGACGAAAAGAAATTGAAGCAAGTGGAAGCGATTATCAATTCGATGACCAATGAGGAGCGGCGCGATCACAACGTGATCGATGGCAAGCGGCGCAAACGTATCGCCAAGGGTAGCGGCACAACGGTTCAAGACGTGAATCAGGTGATCAAGCAATACATGCAGATGCGGCAGATGATGAAGCAGTATGGCGCGCTGGCCGCGCGCGCGAAGTTGAAAGGCCTCGGCAAGCTGGCAGGCCTGGGTTAGGCGACGGGCCAGGACAACGAAAGTTATGAGACTCGCGAGAACGCCCGAAAGATCGCGATTGGCCCCAACACACCGACGGCAATTCCGTACCCCAGGTCCGCCCAAACGATCCGGCCGTAGTTCAAAACGACAAGAATGGCGCAGAGCGGCAAGCTGAGAATGGCGAGCAGATTCCCCTTTTTCGCGAGCGCCGGCGCCGCTTTCCAAAGATGTGACAGATCGGTCGTTGACGGAAAAGCGTGCATGCCGATGGAGAGTCCCAACCAGTAGAAGAAATAGGCGAGAGGATCATTCACCCGCAATTCCCATACGGGCAGGAACGCGGCCGTGCAGAAAATCACGCACAACAGAGTATTAACGAAAAACGGGCCCATGCTGACAAAGAACTGCGCCGTGAAATTCTCGGACTGCTCGTGAATCACATATCCGGCCGGGTTGCCGAATTGAAAGAAGCAGACGTTGAAAACGCGCAGGCGAAACAGCTTGCAAAAGAAAAGGTGCGCTGCCTCATGAATGATGACGCCCGGAAACGTGAGAGCCGCGATGATCTGGCCGGGTATAAAGAACATTTCTGATCACCTCATTTCCCGGCGGCTTTGCCGCTGCGGAATTCCTTGTCGTATTCGGATTTGGTGATGATCCTTCGCGAGTCCAGACGATAGTGAATGCGAGGCTCGAACTCAGCTAGGTTGTCGAGGCTCTGTTTGTCGTCTTTGGCCAACTCTTTCGCCTTGGCGAGCATGTCTTCAGAGCGCCGCCGGAAAGCGAGATCGCCGGTTACTGCGAATTTGCAGGCGAGTGCGCTGGCAAGCATGGCCGCGGTTGCAGCGGCGGGGAGAGCGTTCCAGTCTTTTTCCGCGCGCGCCAGGAAACCGTCATAGTTCTTATTTGCGAAGTCCACACCAGCGTCAAACCGGTTGACCAGCAAGTTCAAGTACTGCATCTCGGGATAGACCGTTGCGGCATGGTGGACCATTTTTGCCGCTTCTTCCTCCTTGCCGTCCTCGGCTTCGAGCTTTTGGGCTTTGTCGATTTCGTCGAGCGCGGAAGTGGCGCGCTGCCAGAGTGCGTTGACCTCCCGAAATTCCGGCGAATCACCGTTTTGGAAGTGGCCGCCCTCGTGACCGGTGAGAACCAAATGCGCGGTATAAACATCACCGGACAAGAGCGCAGCCTTGGCGGTAAGAAGAGCGCCTTTGTCGGAATCAGGCGCAATTTTCATAGTGTTCTTCAGATAAGGCAGCGCCTCGGCGTATTTTCCCTTTTCGACAAGTTGCTCGCCGCGGTACAAATTCTTTCCAGCCTCGAAGTATTTGCGTCCATGAGCCAACGCAAAGACGAGAAGCAGTAGCAGGCCCGCGAGGGCAAGTCTGAGCCATTGCGGATAAGGCCAATTCTGCACGAGTTCCGAGCAGGGCAGACACAGACGCGCGGGTCCCGCCGCAACGCCACCGCCTTCTCCGATGTAAGTGTTGCAGCGCGGGCAAACAGATTTATCGATGTAGCGCGTGACCGTGACGGGCTGGCCGGCATCTTTGGCGCGCTGGGCGGCAGCCTGCACGCATGTGGCACAGTAGATTTTGGAGTTTAGTTCGTAGGCTTCGTTAACGGAAAGAGAGCGGGCACACTCCGAGCAGGTAGGGGCGGGCATGGCGGCATTATGTAACGCTGGGGCATATTACAAAAGCAAATTTATGATTGCAGCATCAGTGAACAGCGGATAGCAGGGCACCAGCGATCTGGTCCGAAAGAGACTTGGTGTCGACGTCGGTCCGATTGGAAAGGATGATGATTGTGAGTTGGTCGGCCGGGAATCGTTGGATCACAGTGCGGAAGCCGATGGTGCTGCCAGTGTGCCACATGCGGGCGTGGTCGTTGTAAGGGTCAAGGAACCAGCCGAACCCGTACGAAACCGGCTTTCCGGGAGCGAGATTGTCTCCGCCGGTCTCTGCTGGCCAATGCGGTTGGGAGCCATCATTCAGCGTCACGGGCGCGAGCGCAGGCGCCATTTCCTGTGCACTCGGGAGAGTATGCCGTTGTAAAGCTTGGTCCCAGTTCGATAGATCTTCCAGGTTCGAATAAACACCGCCATCACCGAGCGTTGCGGAGGTCGAGCTTTGATCGGTCTCGACCCACTTGCCGTTCTCGAGCGAGTGGCCGAAGGCGCGGTTCGAAACGTCGTTGATTCCCTTCTGGTAGACAACGGAGTGCTGCATACCGGCGGGCGCGAAGATTCGCTTTTGTAGGAATTCGCGATAAGGCATGCCGGAAACTTTGGCGACGATCAGGCCGAGTACGACATATCCGGAATTGCTGTAAGCCCAACTTGTGCCTGGCGCGAACTTCCCGGCATTGGTTTTTTCCAGCAGTTGCAGCACTTCGGCGTCCTGAATCTGATGTTCGGGTGACCAAATGGCGCCACCGCGAGCGTTTTCCTCGGCTTCCATTAAATCCTCGTAATCCGGCAACCCAGATGTGTGAGTGAGGAGATGGCGAACCGTGACGGTCTTTCCGTAAGGCGGAAAGTCCGGGAAAAGATCTGTCAGAGTGTCTTCGTAATGCAACTTGCCATCATGAACGAGCAGCATGATGGCCATGGCGGTGAATTGCTTGGTGAAGGAGGCGAGGCGGAAGTTGGTGTCGGAGGCATTTCTCGCTCGGGTGCGCAATTCGCGGAGGCCATAAGCCTTTTCAATTACCACGTGGCTCTGCAATTTCACCAAGACCGCCAGACCAGGCTGATCCGAGCGCGCAATTGGGGAGATAATCGAGTCGATCTGCCGCGTGATGCGCACCCGGCGTGTGGGGTTGTCGCCAGACCGCCCAGCACCCATAATTAGGGCTGAACCGAACAGGAATAACAGGCAGGTAATGATTCGCATGGCGGTCACGCCAGCGAGGATACCTCAGTTTGGCTCGTTTATCTGGGCGTAACACGTGTGAGATACTTCTGTGCCTTTTGCGGGTTAAGCCATGAAGCGCAAAGACCTGAAAGACCATGACCTTTATTTAAACCGGCACCTCCAGTGGCTGGCATTCAACCGCCGTGTGCTGGAAGAGGCGCGCGATACCAGCAATCCGCTTCTCGAGCGCGTGAAGTTCCTAGCCATCACCGCCAACAATCTGGACGAGTTTGTTGAGATTCGCGTGTCGGGCTTCCTACAAAAAATCGAGCATGGCTCGCAATCGATCAGTCCGGATGGGCACACCCCGGCCGAGGAATTGGCGTTGGTGTCCGAAGCGATGCAACGCTTCGTGAAAGACCAGTACAAGGTTTGGAACGCGGAACTTTTGCCGGCATTGGCAAAACACCAGATTCACATGCTCTCGCTCGAGCAGCTGAATACGAAGGCCGCGCAAACCGCCAAGAACTTCTACGACCGGCGCGTCTACCCGATGTTGACGCCGATCACCATCGACCCTACGCATCCGTTTCCACACGTGGTGAACAAGGCGTTGTGCATCGCATTCTTGTTAAAGCGAAGAAAGCGGCCGTCGGAGAAGCCGGTGTTCGGAGTTGTGACTGTACCGCGCGCGTTGCCGCGTATTCTGCGCATGCCCACGGAGAATGGCGGGCTGCATTTCGTTTTCTTGCAGGACCTGATCTCACGATACGCGGCAAGACTTTACCGCGGGTACGAAATTTTAGCGTCCGCGGCATTTCGCGTGACGCGCAACAGCAATCTGTATCTGGAGGAGGAAGAAACGCGCACCCTGCTGGAGGCCGTAGACGCCCAGGTGGCGCAGCGGCGAAAAGGCGAAGCGGTGCGACTGGAGATCGAAGAGGGTGCGCACCCGGAAATCGTGTCCTACCTGGTTTCCAATTGTGAGCTAGACGATTCACTGGTGTTCCGAGTGGCGGGACCCGTGAATTTGCAGCGACTGTTCAACCTGTATGATGAGACGCCGCGGCCGGATTTGAAATTCGAGCAGTTCATACCCCGACACGTACAGATTGGGCATGACGCTGACTCGGAATTTGAAGTGCTACGCCGGCAGGATGTGCTGCTGCATCATCCCTACGACTGTTACGACCCGGTGGTGCATTTCTTACAGACCGCGGCGCATGATCCGCGTGTCTTATCGATGAAGCAGACGCTGTACCGGACGAATTCGAATTCGCCAGTCGCACGTGCATTGCTTGCAGCGGCGGGAAAAAAAGAAGTGGCGGTGGTCGTAGAGCTGAAAGCCAGCTTTGATGAAGCGTCGAATATCCGTTGGGCGCGAAGCTTCGAAGATGCGGGAGTGCAAGTGTTCCACGGCCTCTCGGGCTTGAAGACCCACGCGAAACTGGCGATGATTGTGCGTCAGGACCCGGATGGAAAGATCCGGCGGTATGCGCACCTGGGAACTGGCAATTACAACCCGTCGACCGCTCGGTTCTACACAGACTTCAGCTTGTTTACGAGCGATGAGCGGATCACGGCGGCGGCCCACGACGTTTTCAACTTTCTGACTGCCAATGCCGAGAAGACGCATTACCGGCCATTGCTGGTTGCGCCCACGGACATGGCCAAGACGGTTATCAGCCTTATCGAGCGCGAGACCAAGCATGCGAAGCGGGGCCGCCCGGCACGGATCATCGCGAAGTGCAATGCGGTGGTCGATCCTCCGGTGATCCGGGCGCTCTATAAGGCATCGCAAGCCGGTGTAGAAATCGACTTGATCGTGCGGGGGCAATGCACGCTAGTGCCCGGCTTGCGCGGAATCAGCAGCCGCATCCGTGTGCGCAGTATTGTGGGGCGCTTCTTGGAACACAGTCGAATTTTCTCGTTCGAAAATGGCGGCAATCGAGAAATTTATCTCGGAAGTGCGGATTGGATGCCACGGAACCTGTACGAGCGCGTGGAATTGTTATTTCCGGTTAAGGACGAAGCACTTCGGGAACGGCTGTGCTGCGAAATCCTGCCAGCGTATTTGGAAGATACGCAGAAAGCGCGCCTTTTGGGACCAGATGGAGTGTACACTCGGGCGCGCAACGGTTTAAGCGGAAGGCGCAAAGGGTTCTCCGTTCAGGAGCATCTCATGAAAGTCGCGCATTCCAATGTCAATGGGGCAGGCAAGCACGGCGGAACACCGGCGGCACTGGCTTACTCCGAGGACGAAACGGGAAAGCCCGCGGAACTGACGGAAATGCTCGAGTCGGAAGTCCAGGATTCCTCGAATGCAACAGTATGATCTGGTGGTGATCGGGTCGGGGCCCGGCGGCCAAAGGGCCGCAATCCAAGCAGCGAAAGCCGGAAAACGAGCCGCGGTAGTAGAAAAGCTCACGATGGTGGGTGGCGTGTGCATCAATACCGGCACAATCCCGAGCAAGACGATGCGCGAAGCGGTGCTGCATCTCTCGGGCTTTTACAACCAGGCGTTCTATGGCGCGAATTACCATGTGAAAGAAAACATCACCATGAGCGATCTCAATTTTCGCGTGACGCGCGTGATTGAGAACGAGGCCGCTGTGTTGCAGGACCAGCTGAAGCGCAACGGCGTGGACCTGTATCACGGGATGGGCACTTTTACTGACGCGAATAACGTTCGCGTGGAGAACTCGACCGGTTTCAGTGAATTGCATGCGGAGTATGTAGTCATTGCGGTAGGTACGAAGCCTGCAACCAACCCGAAAGTGCCGATCAACGGAAGGAACATCGTCAATAGCGATCAGATTTTGAACATGCCAACGATTCCCAAGACGCTCATTGTGGTGGGCGGTGGCGTGATTGGAGTCGAGTACGCGTGCATGTTCTCGACGTTGGGTGTGCGCGTGATTATTGTGGAAAAACGTCCACGCCTGCTGGAATTCGCGGATGCCGAAATGGTGGAGGCGCTGAGCTATGGCATGCGCGACCGGCGAGCCACCATGCGCCTGAGTGAGGAGGTGGAAAGTGTCGAGGAGATGCCGGACGGGAAGGTAGCGGCCAACTTGGTGAGCAGAAAAAGGATCATTGCGGACGCGTTATTGTATGCGGTGGGCCGGCAGGGAAATGTGGACAAGCTGAACCTCTCCGCCGCCGGCGTGGAAGCGGACAACCGCGGCCGCATCAAGGTGGACGAAGATTTCCGAACCTCACAGAAGAATATTTTTGCGGTGGGCGATGTGATCGGGTTCCCGAGCTTGGCGTCGGTATCCATGGAGCAAGGGAGGCTGGCAGCGGCCCGGGCGTTTGGACTGCAGGTGAAATCCGACCCGGAAGGGTATCCGTACGGGATCTACACGATTCCGCAGATTTCGTTTATCGGTAAAACCGAAGAACAGTTGACCGAAGACGATGTGCCGTACGAAGTGGGTGTGGCGTACTATCGCGAGATCGCGCGAGGGCAGATTTCCGGGCACACCGAAGGAAGATTGAAGCTGCTTTTCCACCGCGAAACGTTGGATTTGTTGGGCGTGCACATCTTCGGAGAAGATGCAGCCGAGCTGCTGCATATCGGGCAGGCGGTTTTGCTGCTGAAGGGCAAAATCACGTATTTCATCCACACGGTTTTTAATTACCCGACGCTGGCGGAGTGCTATAAGGTGGCGGCGTTTAACGGATTGAACCGGCTGGGGTAGAGCAGTTTCCGGGGTTCAAGAGTCAGGCTTCTAGTATTAAAGCTGTAACTCAAAGTCGGTAATCACCTTAAAGCCAAAGGATTAGTTCCCGAAATACTTCTGGCCCGGGTTGCCGGGAGACGCGGTCTCACGCTAACATAATAAGTCTTGAGGAGGATTCACTTTAGTGTTAACGATTCGTCTAGCCAGGATTGGCAAAACCAAAAAGCCCTATTACCGCGTTGTGGTGATTGAAAGGACGCGGGCCCGTGACGGGCGGGTGCGTGAAGCGGTAGGGACGTACGACCCGCTGAAGAAGCCGGCGGAAATTAAGTTGGATTCCGAGCGCATCAAGTATTGGCTTGGCGTGGGGGCACAGCCTAGCGATACGGTGCGGAGTTTCATCAAGCAACAGAAAATCGCTTAAAAGCAGACTCCTTTTCCCATCTCTCGCTCGTAGGCTCTCAGGTTCAGGTCGCGGTGGTCAGGAGTTATCGGCGCGTCCTCTGACGGATTGGGGGAGGTTCGCGTGTAGTAGTTCAAGCGGAACGAACACGCAGGGGGCCTTATGAAGGAGCTGGTAGAGGAGATTGCAAAGGCGCTGGTCGACCATCCCGAGGGAGTGCAAGTGAAGGCTGTGGAAGGCTCCCAAGTGACCGTATTGGAATTGAGAGTTCACCCGGAAGATTTGGGCAAGGTAATCGGACGCCAGGGGCGAACGGCGAAAGCGATTCGCACCTTGCTGGGGGCGGCCGGCATGAAATTGCACAAGCGATTCACACTCGAGATTCTGGAAGATTGAAAGAAACCAACGCGCATGACTCCGGGTGGTTACTTGTGGCTCGCATTTTGCGGCCACGGGGGAACAAGGGCGAAGTTCTTGCGGAGCTGCTGACAGATTCCGCTGAACGGTTCT
>Ga0335076_10006514_pt1 | contig 11778 bp, 9 predicted proteins | sample Lox_Sample_25_FD_206717 | JGI IMG/M metagenome (GOLD analysis project Ga0335076, IMG submission 206717) | Soil microbial communities from Loxahatchee National Wildlife Refuge, Florida, United States - Lox_Sample_2.5 | ecosystem: Environmental > Terrestrial > Soil > Wetlands | place: USA: Florida... | reverse complement strand
GGCGCGCGCCCGGCGGCGGGGCCACCCGATGCCGCGCTCCGCGCGCTGCGCGGCGCGGTCGCGGGCGTGCTCGCGGGCGACGGCGCCGGGGCCGAGCGGGCGCTGCCGCTCCTCGGGCTGTCCGGCCTGACCCTGCGCGAGCCCGGCGGCCGCGAGCTTCTGCGTCTCGACGCGGGCGGGGGCGCGGTCGGCGAGGAGCGCTGGCGGCCGCTCGAGGCGGGCGCGGCGCGGTTCGAGCTCGGGCTCCGTCCGAACGTTCCGGAGGAGACGGCGGCCGCGGTGGCGCTGATGCTCGAGAGCCTGCTGCACCGCGTGGCGCTGCCGGCGCCCGTGGCCTCCGATTTTGCGGAGGGCTGGCGCCGTCTCGGCCTCGTGACGGGAGATGCCTCGATGGAGGATTCCTGGCGCCGCCTCGCCCGGTTCGCGCCCCAGGCGGTGACCGTCCTCGTCCTCGGCGAGTCGGGTTCGGGCAAGGAGGCCGTCGCGCGCGCGGTCCATCGGCTGTCCCCGCGCGCCGGCGGCGCCTTCGTCGCGGTCAACGTGCCGGCGATCCCGGCGGCCCTCGCGGAGAGCGAGCTCTTCGGCCACGCGCGGGGTGCCTTCAGCGGAGCGGACCGGGACCGGAAGGGCCTCCTCGAAGAGGCGCACGGCGGCACCGTGTTCTTCGACGAGATCGGGGATCTTCCTCCGCCGCTGCAGTCGAAGCTGCTCCGGGCGCTGCAGGAGCGCGAGGTGCGGCGCGTCGGCGAGAACCGCGCGCGACCGGTCGACGTCCGGATCGTGTCGGCGACGTCCCGCGAGCTCGAGCGCGAGGTCGAGGCGGGCCGCTTCCGCGAGGACCTCTTCTACCGGCTGCACGTCGCCTGCCTCCGCCTGCCGCCGCTCCGGGAACGCGGCCGCGACGCCCTCCTCCTCGCGCGGCACTTCCTCGAGCGCTTCGGCCGCGAGTACGGACGCGGCCCGCTGCGCCTTTCTCCCGAGGCGGCCGCGGCCATCCTCGAGTACCCGTGGCCCGGCAACGTGCGCGAGCTCGAGAACGCGATCGCGCAGGCCGCGGCCCTGGCGGAGGGCGGCGGACCGATCGGCCCGGAGCTCCTGCCCGAGCCGGTCCGGGGGGCAAGGCGCTCGGCGGCGCCGAACCGCGACTACCGCGCGAGCGTCGACGCCCACCGCCGGGACCTCATCGCCGACGCGCTCGAGCGGAGCGGCGGCAACCGGTCGCGGGCGGCCCGGGACCTGGGCCTCTCGCGCCAGGCGCTGCTCTACCTGATCAAGGAGCTGAAGGTCGACGCGAGCCGCCGGTCGTAGCGCGCCGGTCCCCCGGCACGCGCGACCTATACTCACCCTCCCGTGATTTCGCTGCTCGACATCGTCGGCCCGGTGATGGTCGGGCCATCCTCCTCCCACACCGCGGGGGCATGCCGTCTCTCCCACGTGGCGCTCGCGCTGCTCGAGGAGGAGCCGGTCGAGGCGCGCTTCGAGCTCCACTCGGCGTTCGCGAAGACGATGCGCGGCCACGGCACGGACCGCGCGCTCGTCGCGGGCGCGCTCGGCATGGAGGTGGACGACGAACGGATCAAGGACGCGCTCGATCTCGCGCGGGCGCGAGGGCTCGTCTTCTCATTCAAGCCGAAGAACATGGGCCCGGAGGCGCACCCGAACAGCGTGGCGATCCACCTGAAGGGGAAGACCCACGCGATCTCGATCCTGGGCGCCTCGATCGGCGGCGGCATGATCGAGATCCGCGAGGTGGACGGCTTCCCGGTCTCGCTCACCGCGCGCGACCCGTGCATCCTGCTCTTCTACGAGGACCGTCCCGGCATGGTCATGCGCGCCTCGGAGATCATCGGACGCCGGGGGATCAACATCGCTTCCATGGAGGTCCTGCGCCGCGGCAAGGGCGACCAGGCGTTCATGCGGATCGACCTCGACGCGCCCCTGCCCCACGAGGACGTCGCGGCGCTCCGGGACCTGCCGGGCGTGCACCGCGTGCACGTGCTCGACCGCGTCGCGGGCGGGGCGCCCATCACGTGAGCGCTCCGGTTTCGCGAAAGGAGTCTTCGATGCCTCGCCTGAACAGTTTCGCGGACCTGCTGGAGGCCGCGCGCGAGACCGGCCGCCCGCTCGACGAGCTCTTCCTCGACGAGGAATCGACCGAGCGCGAGGTCCCGATCGAGCGCCTCCGCAAAATGTTCCTCGAGCGGTGGGCGGTGATGAAGGACTCGGTCCGCCGCGGTCTCGCCGGCGGCAAGTCGTTCTCGGGGCTCGTCGGCGGGGACGCGAAGAGGGTCATCGAATTCACGCGCGACGGCGACATCGCCGGCGGGCACCTCGTGGCGAAGGCGATCGCGTACTCGATCGCCGTGCTCGAGGAGAACTCGCGGATGGGTGTGATCGTCGCCGCGCCCACGGCCGGCGCCGCGGGCATGGTGCCCGGAACGCTGCTCGCGCTCTCGGAGGAGCACGGCCTCGACGACGCCGCCACGGTGCGGGGCCTCGTGGTGGCGGGCGGATTCGGCGCGCTCGTCGCCGCCCGGGCGGAGCTCTCGGGCGCCGCCGGCGGCTGCCAGGCCGAGCAGGGGGTCGGCGCCTCGATGGCGGCGGGCGGCCTCGCGTTCCTCCTCGGCGGCGACCCCGAGACGTGCGTGCACGCCGCCGCGCTGACGCTCCAGAACACGCTCGGCCTCGCCTGCGATCCCGTCGCCGGCCTCGTCGAGGTGCCCTGCGTCGTGCGCAACGGCTTCACCGCGATGCTCGCGCTCGCCGGCGCCCAGACGGCGCTCGCGGGCGTGCGGAGCGTGATCCCGATGGACGAGGTCGTCGAGGCCATGGTGCGCATCGGCGAGGCGATGCCGCGTTCGCTGAAGGAGACGGCGGACGGCGGCCTGGCGATGACGCCGACCGGTTGCCGCATCCGGAACGAGCTCTACCAGATCAAGTGAAACCGCCGCGCCCGGGGCTCCCGGCCGCGCTCCTCCTCTCGGGCGCGTGCCTGCTGTCGTACGCCAACGGCCTGACCGGCGCCTTCGCGTACGACGACAAGGCGATCGTCCGAGACAACCTCCGCCTCCGCGCGCCCGACCGGGTGCTCGAGCTCTTCACGACCCAGTACTTCGGCGGCCGCCCCGGCACGGGCACCGCCTACCGGCCGGTCCTGCTCCTCTCCTACGCCCTGCAATGGTGGACGCTCGGCGGCGACGTCGTCCCGTACCACGCCGTGAACGTGCTCCTGCACCTCGCCGCGACGCTCCTCCTGGCGAAGCTCCTGCTCCGGGTCGGGCTGCCGCCGCCGGCGTCCTTCGCCGCGGCGCTCCTCTTCGCGGTGCTGCCCGTCCACGTGGAGGCCGTCACGAGCGTTGTCGGCCGGGGAGAGACGCTGTCGGCGGTGCTGCTCCTCGCGGCGCTGCTCCTCGCCCTGCGGGCGGCGGAGCGCGGAAGCGGATGGGTCCTCCGGACCGGGCTCGCGCTCCTGCTCTACGCGCTCGCCTGCCTGACGAAGGAGAGCGCCGCCGTCGGCCCGGCGCTCCTCGTCCTCCTCCTCGTGTTTCGCGCCGAGGGGCGTCCGGGCCGGCGGCTCGCCACGGCGATCCTCGCCGGGCTCCCGTTCCTCGCCGGGGCCGCCGCGGTGCTCTGGGGCGTCTTCCGCCTGAGGACGGCCGTGCTCGGCGGCCCCTTCGGGGCGGCATCCACCGGCATCTTCGAGCTGGAGAATCCGCTCGCGCCGATGAGGCCCGGGCCGCGCGCCGCCAACGCCTGCGCCGTCCTGCTCCGCTACCTCGGGCGCATGGCGCTGCCGCTGCGCCTGTCGGCGGACGAGTCCGCCTGGTCGATTACCCGCCTCTCGCCGCGCGACGCGCTCTTCTGGGTGGCGCCCGCGCTCGTCCTCGCGCTGACCGCGGCGTCGCTTTGGCGGATGCGCGGGCGCTCGCCGTCGGCGCTCGGGTTCCTCTTTCTCGGCGTCGCGTTCCTGCCGACCGCGAACCTGCTCTTTCCCACGGGCACCGTCTTCGGCGAGCGGCTCGCCTATCTGCCGTCGGCGGGCTTCTGCGTGATCGCGGGCGCGTGGATCGCCGGCGTCGGCGACGCGTTCCCGCCGCGTCGGGCCGGGGCGCTCGCCGCGGTAGCCCTTCTGTTCGGGGCGCGGACCATCGTGCGCAATCCCGTCTGGACCGGCGACGAGTCCCTCTTCACGAATCTCGTGCGCGTCTCCCCGGACAGCGCGAAGGCGCACTACGACTTCGCGTACATGTCGGCCGACGTCGGGCGGCCGAGGCTCGCGCTGAAGCACTATGCGCGCGCCACCGAGATCTATCCGGGCTACTGGGACGCCTGGGCGGGGAAGGGACGGATGGAGCGCCTGCTCGGGGACCTCGACGCGGCCGAGGCGTCGTACGCGAGGTCCCTCCGGATCCTCTCGACCTACGAGAACGGCTTCTTCGGTCTCGGCCTCGTGCGGGAGGATCGCGGCGACACGTCCGGCGCGGCGGAGACGTACCGGCGAGGGCTTCGCGACAATCCCCAGTCCCTGCCGCTCGCGTACCGCATGGCGCTCGCGCTGTCCGCCGAACGGCGGCCGAACGCCCTCTTCGCGTGGCGCCGGGCGCTAGCGATCGAGCCCGGGTCACTCCCGGCGCGCCTGGGGTTCGCCGACTGGCTCGCGGGTGAGGGGAGAAGGCCGGAGGCGCTCGCGCAGGTCCGCGAGGCGCTGCGCCTGTCGCCGCGCTACGCCCCGGCGCTGGCGAAGCGCCGGGAGCTGGAGGAAGCGGTCGCGCGCTGAGACGCGGGAAGAGCGCCCGGGTCAGTGCACGCGCTCGTCCGGCCGGACCTCGATCTCCGCGGGAGGCGGATGGAGCCCGTGCCGGCGGCGCCGCGCCGCCCGCTCGGCCACGCGCGGGTGACGCCGGTGGTAGAGCCTCAGGAAACTGCGGGCGAAGAAGTACGTCACGAAGGCGCCCACGAGCGCGAGGATCGTCGTGCCCACGAGAAAGGAAGCGAGCCGCGGCGACAGGCCGGGACCGCGGAACGCCACCCAGAAGTCGTGGTGCAGGATCCGCTCCCACTTGAGCGGCGGCACGCGCACGGGGGGGTAGCCGAGGAGAGTCCGCCCCAGCCGGTATCCCGCCGCGTAGACCGGCGGCAGCGTCCAGGGATTGCCGACGAACGAGCCGATGACGGTGTCGACCTTGTGGAGCCGGAAGAGCCACGCGAGCACCACGGCGAGGATGAAGTGAAAACCGATGAAGGGCGAGAGCCCCACGCCGACGCCGAGCGCGAGCGCGGCCGCGACCCGCTCCGGCCGATCGACGCGCCCCATCAGATCGAGGAGCAGGCGCAGGCGGCGCCGCTTGAGCGACCGGCAGCGCCGCCGCGCCGCCGCGTCGCCGGGGAGGAGCGGGCCCTCGCCGGTCACCGACGCGCCTCCGCGAAATGATCGTGACCCAGCGTCGAGACGTCGGTGCGCGTCCGGCCGTCGGCGAGGACCGCGCCCGAGCCCTCCTCCACGCGGCCGATGCGCGTGACGGGAACGTCGAGACGGGAGGCGCGCTCCTCCAGGCGCGGCACGGCGGCGGGAGGAACGGTGAAGAGGAGCTCGTAGTCGTCGCCCCCCGAGAGGAAGAGCGCCAGGGGATCGAGGTCCTCCGACGCGGCGAGTTCACGCAGCGTCCTCGAGACGGGCAGCAGCCCGCGCTCGAAGACCACCCGAATGCCGCTCGCCCGCGCGAGACGCGAGGCGTCGAGACCCACGCCGTCCGAGACGTCGATCGCGGCGCTGGCGAGACCCTCCTCCGCCAGCGCGATCCCGAGCGCGATCCGCGGCACCGGATCGCGGTAGGCCGCGAGGAGGCGTTGCTCGGCCTCGAGCGGGAGCTCCGGAAAGTGCGGCGTCGACAACGAGCCGTGCTCCGCGAACGCCTCGAGGCGGCGGGCGAGGCGAAGGCCCCCGGCCGCCTCGCCGGGGTGGCCCGAGACGTAGACGGCGTCGCCCGGCGCGGCGCCCTTCCGTCGCAGGGGCTCGCCGGCGGGGCGTCCCCAGAGCGCCACGGTGATCACGGTCTGCGGCGCGTCCGACAGGTCGCCGCCGGCGAGGCGCGCTCCGAAGTCGGCCCCGCGCGCGATCGCGCCCCGGGCGACGGCGAGCGCGTAATCCGGACCCCGGCGGCTCTCGAAGCCGATCGCGAGGAGGAAGAACTCCGGCCGCGCGCCCATCGCGGCGAGGTCCGACAGGTTGACCGCGATCGCGCGCCGGCCGAGCCGCTCCGGGTCCTCGCCCGGCAGGAAGTCCACGCCCTCGACGAGCATGTCGGTCGTCGCCGCGAGGAGTCCCGCCTCGCGCGCGATGATGGCGGCGTCGTCGCCGGGACCCACGAGGAGGGGAGGTCCCTCGGAAAGCAGGGCGCCGAGCGCCTCGACGAAGCGGTCCTCGGGGTTCACGCGCGGGGCGCGGGAGGAGTGCGGCGGCGGCCCGGGGCGGCGACGGGGATCTCGCGCGACGGAGGCGCCGCGGCCTTCCCCTCGGCGGGCGGCTCGGCCTCGGGAGGAGCGTCCGCCGGGAGGAGCGCGATCGCGAGGACCTCGTCCATGCTGTCCACGTACCGGAAGGTGATTCCGTGCAGGATTCGCGTCGAGATCTGCGCGACGTCGCGCCGGTTCAGCCGCGGCAGCACGACCGTCGTGATCTTCGCCGCGCGGGCGGCGAGCACCTTCTCCTTCACGCCGCCGATCGGGAGGACCTCGCCGCGCAGCGTGATCTCGCCCGTCATCGCGACGTCGCGCCGCACGCGGCGCTGCGTGAACGCCGAGATCATCGCGGTCGCGATCGTGATGCCGGCGGACGGGCCGTCCTTGGGAATCGCTCCCTCGGGAACGTGGACGTGCACGTCGCGGCTCTCGAAGAAATCGGTCGGAATCTGGAGGTCCGATGCGTGGGCGCGCGCGTACGACATCGCAGCCTGCGCCGACTCCTTCATGACGTCGCCGAGCTGGCCGGTCAGGCGCAGCCCGCCCTTGCCGCGGACGGCGAGCGCCTCGACGAACAGGATGTCGCCGCCGACCGACGTCCAGGCGAGACCGGTCGCGACACCGACCTCGTCCTTCTTCAGGAGCTCGTCGCGGAAGTGCTTGACCGGGCCGAGCATCTTCTCGACCGAAGCGCCGGAGATGCGGTAGCGGCGCTGCTTGCCCTTGGCCACGGACACCGCGACCTTGCGGCAGAGCGCGCCGATCTCCCGCTCGAGATTGCGCAGCCCGGCCTCGCGCGTGTACGCCTCGATCACCTTCTGGATGCCGCTGTCCGTGAACTCGACGTTCGCCTCCGTGATGCCGTTCTCCTCCATCTGCTTGGGGATCAGGTGGCGGCGGGCGATCGCCTTCTTCTCCTCCAGGGTGTAGCCGGACAGCCGGATGACCTCCATGCGGTCGAGGAACGCGGGCTGAATCGGATCCAGCACGTTCGCCGTGGCGATGAAGAGCACCTTCGAGAGGTCGTACGGCACCGTCAGGTAGTGATCGCGGAAGGAGTAGTTCTGCTCGGGATCGAGCACCTCGAGGAGAGCGGCCGAGGGGTCGCCACGATAATCCGCGCCGATCTTGTCGATCTCGTCGAGCATGAAGACGGGATTCGAGGTGCCGGCCTGGTGGATGCCCTGGATGATGCGCCCCGGCATCGCGCCGACGTACGTGCGGCGGTGGCCGCGGACCTCGGCCTCGTCCCGGACGCCGCCGAGCGACAGCCGCACGAACTTGCGGTCGAGCGCGCGCGCGATCGACCGGCCGAGCGACGTCTTCCCGACGCCGGGCGGCCCCACGAAACACAGGATCGGCCCCTTGAGGCTCTGCTTCAGCGCGTGGACCGCGAGGAACTCGAGGATGCGCTCCTTGACGCGCTCGATGTCGTAGTGGTCCTCGTCGAGAATCCGCCGGGCGCGATCGATGTCCTTGGAATCCTCCGAGACGACGCTCCAGGGGAGTCCGGTCATCCAGTCGAGGTAGGTGCGGATGATCGCCGTCTCGGCCGAGTCGGGGTGGCTCCGCTCGAGACGCTTGATCTGCTTCTCGATCTCGGTCGCCGCCTCCTGCGGGATCTTCTTCTCGCCGATGATGCGGCGATATCCCTCGAGCTCCTCCGAGATCTCCTCGCCCTCGCCGAGCTCCTGCTGGATCGCGCGCAGCTGCTGCCGCAGGTAGTACTCGCGCTGCGACTTGTCCATTTCGCCGCGCGCCTGCGTCGAGATCTCCTGCTGCATCGTCAGGACCGTGATCTCCTTCGTGAGGCTCTCGTTGACGATCCGCAGGCGCTCCATCGGGTCGGTCGACTCGAGGATCTTCTGCGCGTCCTCGAGCTTGAGATCGAGGTTCGAGGCGGCGAGGTCGGCCAGGCGGGCGGGATCGTCCAGGTTGCCGGCGATCACCATGACCTCGGGGGAGATGTTCTTGCCGAGCGAGACCGACTTCTCGAGGTTCTGCTTCACGCTGCGGAGGAGGGCCTCGTGCTCCGGCGGGAGCTCCTCGGGCGTGGACGCCTCCTCGAGCCGGGTGATCTTCGCCTTGAGGTACGGCTCCTCGGCGAGTACCGAGTCGATGCGTGCCCGGGAGAGGCCCTGGACGAGCAGGCGGATGCGTCCGTCCGGGAGCTTCAGCATGCGCATGATGGCCGCGACCGTTCCCACCGTGTAGAGGTCGTCGGGGCGCGGGGTGTCGTTCTGGCCGTCCTTCTGCGCGACGAGCATGATGATCCGCTGCTCGGCCAGCGCCGCGTCGACCGCGTTGATGGACTTCTCGCGGGACACCGAGAGCGGCAGGATGATGTACGGGAACACCACGACGTCCTTCAGCGGCAGAACCGCGAGGATGTCGGGGATCGGCAGGTCGGCTTCGCGATCCGCCGGGGCGACTTCTTTCTCTTCGAGCTCCGCCATCCGGTCCTCTACTCCTCGGGCTCGGCGCGAACGGGAATCTCGATCTCCTTCTCCCGCATGTCGGGAACGCGGGGGAGGAGGATCTCGAGGATCCCGTCTTTCATCTGCGTCCGTGCGTGGTGCGAGTTGACCGGGCGGGGCAGGGGAATCGACTTGATGAACGCGCCGAAGTAGCGCTCCATGCAGAAGAAGCGCATGCCCTCCTTGGCGCGAATGCGGCCCTTCTTCGTGCCGCGCACCATCACGACCTTGCCGCGGATCGAGACGCGCACGTCGGAGGCGTCGACGCCCGGGAGCTCGACGAGGATCCGGATCGACTCGCCGTCGTCCACGACGTCCACGTTCGGGTCCCAGGACGACGCCGGCGCGCCGCCGCGATCGTTCGATTCGACGAAAGCCGCGAAGAGGCGGTTCAACTCGCCCTGGAGCCGGGAGAGCTCGACGATCGGCCCGTAGAACCGGGCGGCCGCGCGCTTCACCATGAAGAAGGCGGGTTCCCGGTTCCTGGTTTCGGGTTTCTGGTGGGACGGAGCGTCACGGGGTCACCTTCTCGCCTCGGCCGATGAGGTTCTTCAGCTCGTGCAGGAACTCGTCGACGTCCTCGAACTTCCGGTAGACCGAGGCGAAGCGCACGTAGGCGACCTTGTCGAGCTCCCGGAGGCGTTCCATCACGATCGCGCCGACGCGCGAAGTCGCGATCTCGCGCTCCTCCGAGTCGTGAAGGACGGACTCGACCTCGTCGACGATCCGGTCGAGCTCGACGGGGGGCACCGGCCGCTTCTCGCAGGCCTTGGCGAGCCCCGACCGGAGCTTGTTGCGGTCGAAGCGCTCGCGCCGGCCGTCGTTCTTGACGACCATGTACGGGATCTCCTCGATGGTCTCGTAGGAGGTGAACCGGCGGCCGCAGGAGGAGCACTCCCGGCGCCGGCGGATGACCTCGCCCTCCCGGCTCTCGCGCGAGTCCACCACGCGGTCGTCCACGGCCGCGCAGAAGGGGCACTTCATCGGGTCGAAGCTTACCCGACTTCGGGGGGCAGCCGGCCCGGCTCCGACCCGTTGCCGAGCGTCTGGAGACCGCTCCGGCGGAACGGGCTCGCCGCGAAGAGCGTGAAGCCGATCAGCGAGATGGGCGCGAACGAGACCGCGTGCGCGATCAGGGCGACGCCCGTGGCGACAGCGAGGGGCACGCCGAACAGGTTGGTCAGGGCGAACTGCACGGCGGCGTGATAGCCGCCGACGCCTCCCGGCGTCGGCACCACGAGACCGAGCACGGCCGCGCTGGTCACGACGTACGCGGCCGAGAGCGGGAGGCCGAGGCCGAACGCGCGCATCACGCAGTAGATCTGGACGTTGATGACGAACCACAGAGCGAGCGAGGCGCCGCCGACGAGCCCGGCGAGGCCCGGCGTCCGCAGCGACGCGAACCCGTCGAGGAACGTGCTCGCCACGCGTCGGGCGGCGGGGCGCAGGCGCTTGGGCAGCACGGCGAAGAGCCGGTCGAGAAAGCGCTCGGTCGCCCCCCGCCAGAACACGGCGAGCAGCGCGGTCGCGACCGCCACGGCCGCCACTCCGGCGACGGCCCAGCGCAGGCGCCCCGTCGAGAGAGCGGCGCTCGAGGCGGGTCCGAAGGTGAGGGCGAACCCGAGGAAGCAGAGCTGGGAGAGCGCGTCGAGGATGCGCTCGAACACGATCGAGGCGAGCAGGGCCGCGAAGGGGAGCGCCCGCTCGCGGGCGAGCATGGCCGGCCGGAGGACCTCGCCGGCCCGCGCGGGCAGAACGGCGTTGGCCGCGAAGCCGACCGCGGTCGCCCGGAACGCCGGGAACCAGGGGACCGCGCCGATCGGCCGGAGGATCCAGACCCATCGGAGGGCTCTCAGGGCGAACGTGCCGACCGAGATGGCGACGCTCGCGGCGAGCCAGCCCGGCGAGGCGGCGGCGATGCGGGCCCCGATCTCGGACAGGGGCACCCGGGAGAGAAAGAACGCGAACAGGCCGATTGCCAGGACGCCGGAGGCGATCGCCTGGAAGCGGCGGGAGTGCAGGAGGCGCTTCATCGCGTGACCGGCGTCACCCGCGGAAGGCTCGCGCCCGCCGCGTCCGCCCGTTTCGCGGGAAGGCGCATTTCGAGCAGGAAATGCACTGGCCACAATTTAACAACGGTAGAGGCCTTTTGCCTAAAAAAATGAGGCGAAGCCTCGGTGACGCTTGACTTTTGGGCCCAATTTCCACATCCTTTTCTTAAATATTTTCGGGAGGAAAGCGCATGGAGAGGAAGGCGCTCCGGATTCTAGCGCTCGTCGCGGCCGTGTCGTTGGTGCTCGCCGCCGGCGCCGTGGCGCAGCCGATCGGGGCGATCGACAGCCCGACCGAAGGGCAGACGGTTTCGGGCGTCGTGCGCGTCTCCGGATTCGTGCTCGACATGAACGCCGTGCAGAGCGTCGAAGTGCTCGTCGACGGCGCGTCCGTCAACAGCGCGCAGCTCTACCTGCCGCGCATCGACGTGCTCCTGATGTTCCCGACCTACGCCGGCAGCCCGACCGCGCAACCCGGCTTCGTCACGTCCTTCCTCGCCGGCAACTACGCCAACGGGCCGCACAACGTGGCGATCCGCGTGACGGAGTCGGCGTCGCAGGCCCAGACGATCGTCGCGAGCGTCGACGTCGTCGTGGACAACACGGTCAACCAGGCGCCGTTCGGGTACGTCGACATCCCGAGCCCCGTCGGGCTGAGCGGGGCGAACGGCTCGTTTCCCGTCTTCGGATGGGCGCTCGACGACGTGTCCGTCAATCACGTCGACATCCTGATCGACGGCCAGGAGGTCGCCGGTTCGGTCGGCTCCGGCTCCCCGTCGACGGCCCTCTAC
>Ga0335076_10006513_pt1 | contig 11779 bp, 9 predicted proteins | sample Lox_Sample_25_FD_206717 | JGI IMG/M metagenome (GOLD analysis project Ga0335076, IMG submission 206717) | Soil microbial communities from Loxahatchee National Wildlife Refuge, Florida, United States - Lox_Sample_2.5 | ecosystem: Environmental > Terrestrial > Soil > Wetlands | place: USA: Florida... | reverse complement strand
CCCGGAAGGGGTTCGGCTACCAGCTGGCCGAGGACAACGAGGAGGACCGGCTGCACCAGGTGCCCGCGGCCGCGCCCGCGGGCACGCTGCCCGGCGTGCCCAAGCCGTCCTGGTCCGAGGTGTTCGGCGACGCGCTGCTGGCCACCGGCGCCCGGCGCCCGGACGTGGTCGCGATCACCGCCGCCATGCTGCACCCGACCGGGCTGGCCAAGTTCGCCGCCGCCTACCCGGACCGGGTCTTCGACGTGGGCATCGCCGAGCAGCACGCGGTGACCAGCGCGGCCGGGCTGGCCATGGGCGGCCTGCACCCGGTGGTGGCCATCTACGCGACGTTCCTCAACCGGGCCTTCGACCAGGTGCTGATGGATGTGGCGCTGCACCGGCTGCCGGTCACCTTCGTGCTGGACCGGGCCGGGGTGACCGGCCCGGACGGGGCCAGCCACAACGGCATGTGGGACGGCTCGATCCTGCAGGTCGTGCCGGGCCTGCGGATCGCCGCGCCACGGGACGGCACCCGGATTGCCGAGCTGCTGGCCGAGGCGGTCGCGGTCAGCGACGGCCCGACCGTGGTCCGGTTCCCCAAGGGCAACGTGGGCGCCGAGACCGAAGCGGTCGGCCGGGTGGGTGGCATGGACGTGCTGGCCCAGCCGGACGGCCCGGCCGCCCCGGACGTGCTGCTGGTCGGCGCCGGGCCAATGGCCGTGATGTGCCTGGCCACCGCCAGCCGGCTGGCCGACCAGGGCATCCGGGTCACCGTGCTGGACCCACGCTGGACCAAGCCGGTGGACCCGGCGCTGGCCGACATCGCCGCCCGCGCCCGGCTGGTGGCCACCGTCGAGGACAACGGCCTGGCCGGCGGGTTCGGCGACGCGGTCTGCCGGCTGCTGCGCGACGCGGACGTGCGCACGCCGGTGCGGACGTTCGGCCTGCCACAGCGGTTCCTGGACCACGGCTCGCGGGACCAGGTGCTGGACGAGGTTGGCCTGGTGCCACAGCACCTGGCCCGGCAGATCACCGAGGCCGTGGCCCGGCTCGACCCCGAACTGGCCGACAACCCCCAGGGATGAGACCCCAGTGACCACACTCCAGGTGGCCGTCGTCGGTTCCGGGCCGGCCGGGATCTACACCGCCGAGGCACTGATCAAGCAGGCGGCCAAGCTGGACCCGCCCGTCACCGTGCAGGTCGACGTGCTGGACCGGCTGCCCACCCCGTACGGCCTGGTCCGCTACGGGGTCGCCCCGGACCACCCGTCGATCCGGTCCATTGCCGACTACCTGCGCAACGTGCTCGAGCACGCCGACGTGCGCTTCCTCGGCGGGGTGCACCTGGGCGACGACGTCACCCGCGAGGACCTGCTGGCCAGCTACGACGCGGTGGTCTACGCGACCGGCGCGATGCGGGACCGGCGGATGGGCATCCCCGGCGAGGACCTGCCCGGCAGCTACGCGGCCACCGACTTCGTGAACTGGTACTGCGGCCATCCGGACACCGAGGCGGGCGCGTTCACCCTGGACGCCGAGTCGGTCGCCGTGGTCGGGGTCGGCAACGTGGCCGTGGACGTGGCCCGCATCCTGGTCAGGGACCCGGCCGAGCTGAGCCGTACCGACATCCCGCAGGCGGTGCTGGAAGCGCTGATGGCCAGCAAGGTCCGCGAGGTGCACATGATCGGCCGCCGCGGCCCGGCGCAGGCCAAGTTCACCACCAAGGAACTGCGCGAGCTCGGCGAGCTGTCCGGAGTGGACATCGTGGTCGACCCGGCCGAGCTGGACCTGGCCGCGTTCGACCCAACCGGGCAGAGCGCGGAACTGGCCGAGAGCGACCGCCGGGTGCGCGGCAACCTGGGAGTCATCCGGGACTGGGCCGAACGGCCCCCGGCTGGCGCCGAGCGCAGGCTCACCATCCGGTTCTGGTTGCGCCCGGTGGAGGTGGCTGGCACCGACCGGGTGTCCGGGCTGACGGTCGAGCGGACCCGGCTCGATGAGCAGGGGAAATTCACTGGAACCGGGGAGTTCGAGACGATCCCGGCGCAGATGGTGTTCCGCAGCGTGGGCTACCAGAGCGTGCCGCTGCCGGGGGTGCCGTTCGACGAGCGCAGCTACACGGTGCCGAACGCGGACGGCCGGGTGCTCGGCCGGGACGGCGCGCCGCTGCCCGGCGAGTATGTCGCCGGGTGGCTCAAGCGCGGGCCGACCGGGGTGGTCGGCACGAACAAGTCCGACGCGGCCGGCACGGTCCGGTCGCTGCTGGCCGACCTGGCCGGCCCGGTCGGCCCGGCCGCTGGCGGCGCGGCCGCCGGCGGCGTGGTCCCCAGCGGCCCGGCGGCCCGGCGGCGGTCCCGGGAGGAATTCTTCGCCGAGCTGGCCGAGCGCGGGGTGCGGCCGGTCAGCTACGCCGACTGGCTGCGGGTGGAACAGGCCGAGGCGGATCTCGGTGTCTCGTTGGGCCGGGGGGAGCGGGTCAAGATCGGCGACCGGGTCGCCATCGAGGCACTGTGCCGCCCGCCGTCCGGCTGACCCGTCCCTCGTTCGGGCCCGCCGTGGCGGGCCTGCGCAAGCTGATACCGCCGGCCGTGTACGGGCTGACCGGGCTGGCGGTGCGCGGAATTGAGCTGGGCGTCCTGCCGCGACCACCCCGGCTGCTCAGCGAGTTCGCGATTCGTACCGCTTTGCACGTGAATGACCTGGTACTGAACTGGGCAATTACGGACCCTGGTGAGGATGAAAACACCCGTCCCGGGTGTCTTGGCCTGCCGGACACTGGGGACAATGACGGCATGAGTTTGGGCGAGCTGAGCTATCAGACAGGCGAGGGGGAGATGAGCACGGGGACCGCGCCGGAGGGCGCTGTGGCAGAAAGCAAGGCGGCCAGTCCCGCCGGCGATCTGCCGCCCGACCGGTACATCGAGCGCGAGGGAAGCTGGCTCCGGTTCAACCAGCGGGTGCTGGAACTGGCCGAGGACGAGAACGTGCCGCTGCTCGAGCGGGTCCGGTTCATGGCCATCTTCGCCAGCAACTTGGATGAGTTCTTCATGGTCCGGGTGGCCGGCCGGATGCGCCGGATGGCCACCGGCCTGCCGGTGGAGGGGGTCACCACCGGGATGCCGCCCGACCAGGTGCTGGAGAACACTCTGGTCACGGCGGGGGAGCTCAGCCTGCGGCACGCGGAGTACTTCAGCACCACGATCCGGCCGCTGCTGGCCGATGAGGGCATCGAGATCCTGCGCTGGAAAGAGCTGTCCCAAGACGAGCAGCATGATCTGCAGCGGCTGTTCCGGGACCGGATCTACCCGGTGCTCACCCCGCTGGTGGTGGACCCGGCCCACCCGTTCCCGTACATTTCCGGCCTGTCGCTCAGCCTGGCCGTGATGATCGCCGAACCGGAGACCGGCGCGACCATGTTCGCCCGGGTCAAGGTGCCGCCGCTGCTGCCCCGGTTCCTCAGCGTGGGCCGGTACCGGTACGTGCCGCTGGAAGACGTGATCGCCGCGCACCTGCCGGAACTGTTCGTCGGCCTGGACATCCTGGAGCACCACGTGTTCCGGGTGACCAGGAACCGCGAACTGGAGATCGACGAGGACGTCACCGAAGACCTCATGCAGTCGATGGAGCGGGAACTGCTGCGCCGCCGCTTCGAGCCCGCGGTGCGGCTGGAGGTCGAGGAAACGATCTCGGCCGACGTCCTGGAGCGGCTGGTCACCGAACTGGGCGTGGACCGGCGGGCGGTGTACCACCTGCCCAGCCCGCTCGACCTGACCGGGCTCAATGCGATCGCCGACCTGAGCATCCGGCGGCTCAAGTACCCGCCGTTCGTGCCGCGCGAGTCGGCGCTGCCGCAGGACAGCGACGTGTTCACCACGCTGGACCGGGGCGACGTGCTGGTGCATCACCCGTACGACTCGTTCGCCGCGACGGTGGAGCGGCTGACCGTGGAGGCGGCCGCCGACCCACGGGTGCTGGCCATCAAGCAGACGCTGTACCGGACCAGCGACTCGTCGCCGATCGTGGACGCGCTGATCGACGCGGCCGAGGCGGGCAAGCAGGTCGTGGTGTGTGTCGAGCTGAAAGCGCGCTTCGACGAGCGGGCCAACATCATCTGGGCGCGCAAGCTGGAGGAAGCAGGCTGCCACGTCGTATACGGCGTGCCGGCGCTGAAGACGCATTGCAAGATGGTGCTGGTGGTACGCGAGGAGCCAGACGGCTCGCTGCGCCGCTACTGCCACATCGGCACCGGGAACTACAACCCGTCCACCGCCCGGCTGTATGAGGACTACGGCCTGCTCACCGCCGACCCGACCGTGGGCGGTGACTCGACCGACCTGTTCAACCACCTGACCGCGTACAGCCGGAAGAACGACTACCGCCGTTTCCTGGTCGCCCCGCACGCGCTCCGGCCCGGCCTGATCGACCGGATCGAGCAGCAGACCGCGCTGCAGCAGCAGGGCGAGCCGGCCCGGATCCAGCTCAAGTGCAACGCGATCGTCGACGAGGAGGTCGTGGACGCGCTGTACCGGGCGTCCCAGGCCGGGGTGCCGATCGACGTGTGGGTCCGCGGCATCTGCTCGCTGCGCCCGGGCCTGCCGGGGCTGTCCGAGACAATCCGGGTGCGCAGTATCCTCGGCCGGTTCCTGGAGCATTCCCGGATTTACGTCTTCGGCGCCGGGGAGCCGGAAGACCCGGAAGAGACTGAGGTCTGGATCGGCAGCGCCGACCTGATGCACCGCAACCTGGACCGCCGGGTCGAACTGCTCTGCCTGGTCAAGGTCCCCGAGTACAAGAGAGAGCTACGGTCGCTGATCGACATGGCCATGGACGAGTCCACCAGTTCCTGGTGGCTGGCTGGTGACGGCACCTGGACCAGGCACCATCTGGATGAGGAGGGCAAGCCGTTGCGGGACCTGCAGTCGTACCTGCTGGAGCGGCGCGGTCACCTCGCCGAAAGCTGATGGTGCCAGAGGGGGGACCTGGCGGAGGCGAGATCCGGGCTGCCGGGGCCGTGCTGTGGCGCCCCGGCCCGCAGGGCCCGCAAGTGGCCCTGGTTCACCGGCCGAAGTACGACGACTGGAGCCTGCCCAAGGGCAAGACCGGGCCGGGTGAGCCGGTCCTGCTGACCGCGGTGCGCGAGGTGGCTGAGGAGACCGGGGTCCGGGTGGTGCTCGGCCGGCGGCTGCCGTCCACGCACTACCTGGTGCGCGGCCGGCCCAAGGTGGTGGGCTACTGGGCGGCCAAGCCGGCCGACGGGCCGCAGCCCGGGTTCACCCCGAACGCCGAGGTGGACGGGCTGGACTGGCTGGACGTGGCCGCCGCCCGGGCCCAGCTCAGCTACCCGCACGACGCCGCCGTGCTGGATGAGTTCGCGGCCGGGCCGCCGGACACCGTGCCGCTCATGCTGGTCCGGCACGCCTCAGCTCTCAGCAAGGCTGAGTGGCGGGCGGGCGGCCACCCGGACGACCTGGCCCGGCCGCTGGGCCCGGCCGGGCGCGAGGAGTCCGCCGTGCTGGCCCGGCTGCTGCGCTGCTACGGCCAGGCCCGGGTGTTCAGCTCGGCCGCCGAGCGGTGCGTGGCCACGGTGCGGCCGTACGCCACCGAGGCGGCCGTGTCCGTCCAGGCCGACCAGGCGTTCACCATCGGGTTCAGCCCGGACAGCGAGACCCGGCGGCGGACCGACGACATCCTGGCCAGCGCGCTGCCCGCGGTGATCTGCGGGCACCGGGAGAACCTGCCGCTGATTCTCGAGGAAGCCTGCGCCGTGCTCGGTGCGAAGCCGCCGGACGGGCACCCGCTGCCACCCGCCGGGTTCTGGGTACTGCACATCGGGTGGAACGCGCTGGCCTGCGCCGAGCGGCACCACGCCACGGTTCGTTAGGCGGCGTCCGTTAGGCGAGCCCGGCCGCGGCCCAGTCCAGCGTGGCGGGCAGCGCCCCCTCGTAGATGAGCAGCCACCGCTTGACCTCGATGCCGGTGCCGCCGCTGTACCCGCCCAGGCCGTTGCCCGCGACCACCCGGTGGCACGGCACGATCACCGGGATCGGGTTCGAGCCCATGATCCCGCCGATGGCCCGGGCGGGCAGCGATACCCCGTCCGGCCCGGCCACCGCGCGCTGCGCGAGTTCCCCGTAGGTGACCGTGTCGCCGTAGCCGACCGTGCGGTACAGCACGTCCAGCACCTGGCGCTGCGCCGGTGACGTGCCGGTCCAGTCGATCGGCAGGTCGAACTCCTTACGCTGCCCGGCGAAGTATTCGGCCAGCTGATCCCGGGCCGTGGCCAGCACCTCGTCCCGGGCCCCGGCCGGGCCGCCGGCCCGCGCGCCGCTGGCCGGCGGTGCGGCCAGCCCGGTCCGCAGCCGGTCCCGCGGCGAGGTCCGGAACCGCACCTGGGCCAGCCCGGCCGCGGTGCAGCCCACTGCCAGCGGGCCGACCGGCGAGCTCAGCGTGGCCCAGGCCAGCTCGGCCGGGCTGAGCCGGTCCCGTCGCGGGCTGGGCGGCGCAACTCCGGGCATGCTCACTCCCGCCTGTTCGCCCGGCCGCCGTGGCCGGGACACACCTCACGTCAAGTGTGACGGTACGCCTGCCCACCGACAGTTTCCCCGGCCGCCGGTGGCGGGGCCGGGTGCGCCCGGTGCTGCGGTTCAGAATTCTTTCCGGAGCCGATCGAGTTCCTGGATCCGCTCGCGGAGCCGCTCATACGCCGGCCGCTCCAGCCCAACCCGGTCCATCACGGCCTCCCGATCGGCGGGAAATCCAAGCTAATGCCGCGATTTATCTGGGGCAACGCAATATCCGGCGGCGCCCAGCCGCCCGCTACCGGTGGCGGCCTGCGCCGGGGAGCAGGCCGCCACCGGGTACTGGCGTTCGGGGGAAAGAGGGTTAGCGCTGGGCGAGACGGGCCAGCAGCGGGACGAGCCATTGCGCGTCCGGGCTGCCCAGGCCGGTGACCGGGTCCCAGCCTGGCGTGGCGCGGTAGCCGGTGAACGTCTTCGGCGGGAGGTTGGCCGTGTTGCTACCGCTGGTGATGTCGTGGAAGGCCCGGTGCCAGGCCGGGCTGGCCGCCCGGCAGGCAGCCGGAAGCCCCGGCAGGCCGCCGCCCACCGGGGCCTCCGGCTGTCACCCGCTACCAGCGGGTGAACGGCTCGAAGATGTGCGTGAACTGCCAGGTGGCCTGCTTGAGGCCGGAGCAGGTGTTGCTGCCCGCGGTGCCCGGGCAGCCGCCGTTGTCCCGCTGCAGCGCCCAGAAGGACAGCTCGCCCAGGCCCTTGGCGGCGGCCCAGTGCAGCACCACCGGCGCGTCCTTGAGCTTGAACACCTCCGGCGGGCCGAAGTCGTCGATGCCGATCATCTCGGTCACGCCGATCATGTGCCAGAGCTGGGCGGCCGACTTCATCGGGTAAAGCTGGTGCAGCGTGCTGAACAGGTGCCCGGCTGCGGTCATCGTGTCCCGCGCCATCTCGTGCGGCTTGTTGTCGTAGTAGTCGAACGTCATGATGTTCACGATGTCGATCCGGGCCTGGTGCGCCACCGCGCTGCGCAGCACGTTCACTCCGGTCGGGTCGAGGCCGGCCACGTTGGTGGGCACCGTGTAGACGAACTGCACCTGCCGGTGGCACCGCGCGGCCCACTGCTCGACCAGGTGGATGGCGGCGTTGCGCCGGTTGATGCCCGCCGTGTTGGTCAGCGAGTTGTCCTCGGTGTCCAGGTCGAGCCGGGTCACGTGATAGGTCGTGATCACCTTCTCGTAGGCGGCGGCGATCTTCGCCACGCTGTGGCAGCTATCCGCGATCTCGGTGCCGTCATGGTCGGCCGAGTAGCCGCCGAACGACGGGATCACGTTCCCGCCCGCCGCGCGGATCGCGGCGATGTCGCTGCCGTACACCGACCAGGAGATCGGGGTGGACTTGTCGCCGTTCCAGTCGATGGTGCACGACCCCTTCTTCGGGGTCTGGATGAAGGCCAGCGTGAGGTACTTGGCGCCTGATTCGGCGGACAGCGCCGCCGGGCTGCCGGTCAGGTAGGCCTCGAAATACGGCGCGAACAGGTGTGCGGGCAGCCCGCCGCCCCAGGCCGAGGAGCGGGTTTGGCTAGCAGCCGAGGCGCTGCCGGTGGCGGTGACCAGGGGGAGGGCGAGCGCGGCGGCGGCGAGTGCGGCGGCCGTGCGAAGCGAACGCAACCGGAACATAGGGCCAGCTTTCCTGGGGGTAGACGCCGTGGGGTAGGCACTGCGAGTCAGACATCGTGCGCTTATTAGGAAAGTTTCTTATCAATGATGCGCAAGCTAGACCTGTCCGGTAGCGCTGTCAAGACTGGCTACTCGGTGAGGATCAGCCAGGTCCGGCCGTCGATAAGCTCGCGCACCGCGTCCAGGTGCCCGGCGTGGCAGGCGGTCTCGGTGATCACGTTCAGCACGGTGTCGCGCAGCGGGCGGGGCGGCAGCCCGGGGAAGATCTCGGACGGCCACCAGGCGGGCGCGGCGTCCAGTGCCCGGGCCGCGATGATGGCGTCGGCCAGTTCCGTCTCCTGCCGGTACAGCCCGAGCACGTCCTCGGCCGGCACGTCCGGGCCGACCTGCCAGGCATCGGCCCCGGTTTCCAGGTCCACCTGCTCGCCCGCGACCACGGCGCGGAACCAGAACCGCTCGACGTCCAGGGCCAGGTGCCGGACCAGCCCCAGGCAGGTCCACCCGGACGGCAGCACGGCCCGCCGCAGCGCCTCGTCCGGCAGCCCCTCCAGGATGCCGAGCACATGCCCGCGCTGCGAGTCCAGCGTGGCCAGCAGCGCCCCGATCTCCCCGCCCGCCTCCGCGTCCGCCATGTCTCCTCCGTCGCCGCCATGGCCGCCCGCCGTCAAGCGGGCCAGCACCCGGCCCGATGCCGCGCCCGGCATCATGATGTTGAGATTGGTGTCGTAATAGCGACATCTAAGTCAACATCATCAGCTGGTGACCGTCCCCGGGCGCTGCTCTCCGGGGCCCAGGCGGGTCGGGGCCTGGCCGGGACGTGCTGGTTACTCGTCGTCTTTTTCGGCCAGGCGGAGCAGGGCGCCGGTGATCGGGACCGAGACCAGGCCCACCTGCCACGGCCGGGCGCCGTAACCGGACAGGTCGGCGGCGACCCGCTCGGCGCTGACCGGCTCCGGTGGCTGCCAGGACAGCCGGCGCACCGCGTCCGGCTGGACCAGGTTCTCGGCGGGCAGTGAATGCTCGTCGGCCAGCGCCGCGACCACGGTGCGCACCGCGGCCAGCCGCTTGGCCGCTTCCGGGTCCCGCTCATGCCAGCGGTGCGCGGGCGGCGGCCCGTCCGAGACCTGCCCGGATGGCCGGGGCAGCTCCTGATCGGCCTCCTGGTTGGCCCGGTGGATGGCGGCGAACCACTCGCCGGCGTGCCGCTTGGCCCCGCGGCCGCGGAACCCGGACACCGCGGTCAGCTCGGCCACGGTGGTCGGCGCCGCCCGGGCCGCCTCGACGATGGCCGAGTCGGGCAGCACCCGGCCCGGGGACAGGTCGCGGCGCTTCGCGATCCGGTCCCGCTCCAGCCACAGCTCGCGGACGATGGCCAGGCCGCGCCGGGTGCGCACCCGGTGGATGCCCGAGGTGCGCCGCCACGGGTCGGGCCGCGGCGGCGGCGGGCCGGCGTTCAGCACCGCGCTGAACTCCTGCCGGGCCCACTCGTCCTTGCCCTGCTCGACCAGCTCGGCGGCCAGCGCGTCGCGCAGGTCGACCAGGACTTCGACGTCGAGCGCGGCGTACCGCAGCCAGTCCTCGGGCAGCGGGCGGGTGGACCAGTCCGCGGCCGCGTGCCCCTTCTCCAGCGACAGCCCGAGGACCGTCTCCACCAGCGGGCCCAGGCCGACCCGCGGGTACCCGAGCAGCCGGCCGGCCAGTTCGGTGTCGAACAGCGCCTTGGGCCGGTAGCCGAGATCGGCCAGGCAGGGCAGGTCCTGCGACGCGGCGTGCAGCACCGCCTCGGTGCCGGCCAGCGCCACGTCCAGCGCGGACAGGTCGGGGCAGGTCACCGGGTCGATCAGCACGGTGCCGGCGCCCTGGCGGCGGAGCTGGACCAGGAACGCCCGGTGCCCGTACCGGAAGCCGGAGGCACGTTCCGCGTCCACCGCGACCGGGCCCTGCCCGGCGCCCAGCGCCCGGATCGCTTCATCCAGCGCGGCCGCCGTCTCGACCAGCGGCGGCAGCCCATCCCGGGGTTCCAGCAGCGGCACCGCGGTTGGCGCAGGCTGGCCTTCTGCGGGCAGGCCGGACTCGTCGGGCGGCTGAGCGGGCGGCTGTTGCGGGCCCGTCACCGCCGCCGCCGGGTGGTCGGAGCCGGCTTGCGGAGCGCGGTCACGCCGGGGGCCAGCGGGGGCAGCCCGGCCGCCGCGCACAGCGCGTCGCACCACGCGGCGAGGTGCCCGTCCAGCGCCCCCTCCTCGTCCGCCGCGGCCGGCGACCATGACGCGCGCAGCTCGAAGCCGGTAACGGCGGGCTCGCTCTCCTTGGCCCCGAAACCCTCGGTGACCACCCGGGTCACCGTGCCGCTCGGCTGCCCATAGCCGGCCGTCCGGTTGTCCAGCGCCTCGGTCAGCCAGTCCCAGCCGACCTGGCCGATCAGCGGGTCGGCGGCGATCTCCGGGTCGAGGTCGGCGCGGATGTACACGATGATCCGCAGCGGGCCGCCCCAGCCGTCCTGCCCGGCCGGGTCGTAGAGCAGCACCAGCCGGCCGCTGGCGATGTCGGTGTCGCCGTCCAGTACGGTGGCGGCCACCGCGGTGGCGTAGGGGGCCAGGGTGCGCGGTGCCGGGACATCCTCGAAGCTCAGTTCCGGGCGCCACGTGGATACCTGGTCGCGCTGCTCACGAAGGCCGGCCACCAGGGCATCGAACCCGGCGGCCGCGTCTCCTGGCTGCATCGCCTCAGCGCGCGTCATGATCTGAGCGTACGTCGTCCCTCCTCACCTGCGGCCGCAGCCGGCACTGGTTGGGGTGGCCGCGGCGCCAGGCTGCCCATGATCGTGGCACGCGGACCACGCGGATCGGTGGAACTCGGACGGCGTGTCCCTAACGATGTCACCTGGTCAGATGCCCCGGCGGGGCGGCCGTCGTGTGAGACCATCGCTGGTGTGACAGAGCAGAATCCTCCGCTTGCGGAGTCCCCGTTCCTGCTCGCCTGCCGCCGCCAGCCCGTGCCGTACACGCCGGTCTGGTACATGCGCCAAGCGGGCCGTTCGCTGCCCGAATACCGCCGCGCACGGGGTGGCATGCCGATGCTCAAGGCGTGCACGATCCCGGATGTCATAACCGAGATCACCCTGCAGCCGATGCGCCGGTACCCGGTCGACGCAGCCATCTTGTTCAGCGACATCGTCGTCCCGCTGCGCGCGGTGGGACTGGACATCGACATCAAGCCGGGCGTCGGCCCGGTGCTCGGCGAGCCGATCCGCACCGAGCGGGATCTGGACCGGTTGCGCCCGCTGGAGCCGTCTGACGTCAGCTACATCACCGAAGCGGTCACCGCGCTGGTCAAGGAGCTGGGCCCGCGGCCGCTCATCGGCTTCGCCGGGGCCCCGTTCACGCTGGCCTCCTACCTGATCGAGGGTGGCCCGTCGAAGGGCCACGACCGGACCAAGTCACTGATGTACGGCAACCCGGCGCTGTGGCACGCGCTGCTCGGCAGGCTGGCCGACATAGCGATCGGCTTCCTGCAGGTCCAGGTGGCCGCCGGGGCGTCCGCCGTGCAGCTGTTCGACTCCTGGGCGGGCGTGGTCAGCCCGGAGGACTACCAGGCCGGGGTGCTGCCGCA
>Ga0335076_10006511_pt1 | contig 11782 bp, 6 predicted proteins | sample Lox_Sample_25_FD_206717 | JGI IMG/M metagenome (GOLD analysis project Ga0335076, IMG submission 206717) | Soil microbial communities from Loxahatchee National Wildlife Refuge, Florida, United States - Lox_Sample_2.5 | ecosystem: Environmental > Terrestrial > Soil > Wetlands | place: USA: Florida... | reverse complement strand
ACGAGCAGCTCTAGCGCGTCCACCAGCATGGACTTGCCGGCTCCCGTCTCCCCGCTCAGCACCGTGAAGCCGCGCCCGGGCTCGAGCTCGACGCGCTCGACAATCACGAAATCCCGGACCCCCAGCGCGCGCAGCACGACGCCTGCCTCAGTAGTCCTTGGCGCCGACCGCCTTGCTCCAGCGCAGCTTCTCGCGCAGCATCGTGAAGTAGCTGTAGCCCGGCGGGTGCACGAAGCGGATGGCGTCGGCAGAGCGCTTGAGCACCAGCCGGTCGCCCTCCTGCAGGTCGGTGAGCGCGAAGCCGTCGAAGTGCGCGCGCGCGTCCAGCGCGCGCACGAGCTCGATCTCGATGACGCTGGCGTCGCTCACGCTGACCGGCCGCGCCGACAGCACGTGCGGGTTCAACGGCACCAGCGCGAACGCGCGCACGGTCGGCTGCAGGATCGGCCCCTGCGCCGAGAGCGCGTAGGCCGTCGAGCCGGTCGGCGTGGTCGCGATCACTCCGTCCGCGCGCAGGCGGTAAACGTACTCGCCGTCGATGCTCAGCTTGAACTCGATCAGGCGCGCCTGCGAGCCCTTGGTCACGACCGCTTCGTTCAGCGCCACCGTGCGCAGCAGCACCTTGCGACCGCGCCGGATCTCGGCCTCCAGCAACGCGCGCTCCTCCATCGTGTGCCGGCCCTGCAGGATTGCGCCGATGGACCGGCGCATGTCATGCAGCGCGATGTCCGTCATGAAGCCGAGGCGTCCCTGGTTGATGCCGGCGAGCGGCACCTTGTGGTGCGCGAGGTTGCGCGCTGCGGCGAGCATCGTGCCGTCGCCGCCCACCACGACGGCGAGGTCGGCGCCGCGCCCGATCTGAGCGAAGCTGGCGCCGCGCCCGCGCTGCCCGACGGCGGCGGCCGTCTCGCGCTCCAGCATCACGCTGCAGCCGCGCTGGCGCAGGAAACGGCCTAGGGACTTCAGGGAAGCGGCGATCTCGGGAGTCTGCTTGCCGATCAGAGCGACGCGTTGAAAGGCAGGCTGCATCGCGCGATTCTAACTGTAGAATCGGACCATGCTGGAGAAGCGCGCGCAGGTTCTCCTGAAGACGCTCATCGAGCGGTACATCGCCGAGGGCCAGCCGGTCGGCTCGCGCACCCTGTCGCGCTACTCGGGGCTTGACCTCTCGCCGGCCACCATCCGCAATGTGATGTCGGACCTCGAGGAACTGGGCCTGATCGCGAGCCCGCACACGTCCGCCGGCCGCGTGCCGACACCGATGGGCTACCGCTTCTTCGTCGACAGCCTGCTGGTCGTGAAGTCGCTGGAAACCGAGGAGGTGCACCAGATCGAGGACCAGCTGCACCCGGACAACCCGCAACGCGTGATCCAGGCCGCCTCGCTGCTGCTCTCGCAGCTGAGCACGTTCGCCGGCGTGGTCATGACGCCGCGCCGGCGCGCGCTCAGCTTCCGGCAGATCGAGTTCCTGCGCCTCTCGGAGAAGCGCATCCTGCTGATCGTGGTCACGCCGGAAGGCGACGTGCAGAACCGCATCCTGTTCACCGAGCGCGACTACGCGCCCTCCGAGCTGATCTCGACGGCCAACTACATCAACCAGAACTATTCCGGGCACAGCTTCGAGGAAATCCGCCAGCGCCTGCACGACGAGCTCAAGGAGATTCGCCAGGACATGATCGGGCTCATGAGCACCGCGCTGGAGGCGAGCAGCCAGGCGGTGGCCGAGGGCAACGAGCAGTACGTGATCTCGGGCGAGCGCAACCTGCTCGCCGCGCAGGAGCTCACCCAGAACATGGGACGCATGCGCCGGCTGTTCGAGATGTTCGAGCAGAAGACCTCGCTGGTGCAGATACTGGACCTGTCGCTGCGCGGCGAGGGGGTGCAGATCTTCATCGGCGGCGAGTCCGGCGTCTCGGCGCCCGACGAGGTCAGCGTCGTGACCTCGCCCTACAAGGTCGGCGGCGAGGTGGTCGGCACGGTCGGCGTGATCGGGCCGACGCGCATGGCCTACGATCGCGTGGTGCCGATCGTCGACATCACGGCCAAGCTGCTCTCCAGCGCCCTGTCGCAGCCCTGAAAGGGATCCTCCTCGTCAATCTCGGCACGCCGTCGGCGGCAACGCCGGCGGCGGTGCGCTCCTACCTGGCCGAGTTCCTGTCCGACCCGCGCGTCGTTCAGTTGCCGCGCTGGCTGTGGCTGCCGCTGCTGCACGGGATCGTTTTGCGCCGGCGCCCGGCGCAGAGCGCGGCGAAGTACGCCAAGATCTGGATGCCGCAGGGCTCGCCGCTCGCGGTGCACACGAAGTGGCAGGCGCTGCTGCTGGGCAAGGCGCTCGCGGAGCGCGGCATCAAGGTCGCCTATGCGATGCGCTACGGCGCGCCCTCCATCGAGGAAGGGCTCAAGGCGCTGCAGGGTTGCGAGATCGTAGCCTTCCCCCTCTATCCGCAATACTCCAGGAGCACGACCGAAAGCGTGCGCGACCGGCTGCCGCGCGAGGTGAAGATGATCGAGCAGTTCCACGACCATCCTGCGTATATCGCGGCGCTGGCGGCGCTCGTGCAGCGGCATTGGGCCGCGCACGGCAGGGCCAGGCTCGTGATGAGCTTCCATGGCCTGCCCAAGCGCGCCGTAGACCAGGGCGATCCGTACCGGACCCAGTGCCTCGCCACGGCGAAGATCCTGGCCGGGGTGCTGCGCCTCGCGCCGGCGGACTACCTCGTCACCTTCCAGTCGCGCTTCGGCGCGGCCGAGTGGCTGCAGCCCTACACCGCCCCGGCGCTCGCCGGCCTCGCTCGCAAGGGCGAAAAGCGCGCGGATGTCCTGTGCCCCGGCTTCGTCTCGGATTGCCTCGAGACGCTGGAGGAGATCGGCATCGAGGCGCGCCGGACCTTCGTCGAGGCAGGCGGAAGCGAATTCCACCTGCTGCCCTGCCTCAACGAGTCGCCGGAGTGGATCGCGGCGCTGGGGAAAATCGCGGCCTAGCCGCCGGCTATCCGCGGGCCGCGAGGCGCTGGTTGGCCTGCATCAGGCGCTCGATCAGCACGCCCATGAAGGCCTTGTTGAAGCCGACCTGGCAGGCGTCCGTGGACGCCCGCAGCGCCTCCGCCTTGATCTCGATGACCGTGATCTCGCCCTGCGCGGTGATGGTGGTGGTGCGCCGCTCGATGCGCTCGGTGAAGTAGAGGATCTCGCCGAAGCAGCCGCCGGGCTTGATGGTGTTGAGCAGCGTACCCGACAGCGTCACGCTGACCTCGCCCGCGATCAGCAGGTAGAAGCTGTCTCCGTGGTCGCCCTCGCGGATGATCACGGTGCCCGCCGCGAACTTCTTCCAGGCGCCGACCCGCACCACCTCCCAGAGCGCGACGTCACCCATGCCGCGGAAGAAGGGCATCTGGCGCAGCTCGTTGAATTTCTCCGAGTCGGATAGCGAGGCGCCGATCACGCGCAGCGCGCCGAAAGCCTGGCTCAGGTCCTTGCCGAACTCCAGCCATGACGGATAGCGCTGCGCCGGGTCCTTGCGCATCGCCTTCATGACGATCTCGTCGATCAGCGCGGGCAGTTCCGGCCGCAGCGTGGCCGGCCGCGGCGGATCGGTGTTGAGGATCGCGTAGATCAGCGACTCCTGCGAAGTGGCCTGGAACGGCAGGCGGCCCGTGAGCAGCCGGTACATGGTGACGCCGAGCGAATAGATGTCCGTCTGGTGCGTGAGCGGCTGGTTGCGCACCTGCTCGGGCGACATGTAGGCCGGCGAGCCCACGCCCGAGAGCTGCGTGGTGTCGTGCGCGTAGTGCTGCTGGAAGGAAGCGCCGAAGTCGCTGACCTTGGTCTCGCCCGAGGCGGACAGCAGGATGTTTCCCGGCTTGATGTCGCGGTGGATCACGCCGTGCTGGAAGGCGTATTCCAGCGCCCGGATGCACTTGAAGATGATCTCGACGACCTTGAAGAGCGGCAGCAGCGTGCTCACACCCGAATGCGCGTCGAGCGTCGCGCCTTCCACGTACTCCATGACCACGTAGCTGTGGTCGGCCTCGGCCACGGCGTCCAGGATCTCGACGATGTGGGGGTGGTTCATCTTGCCCGCGAGCGAGGCCTCCGCGAGAAAGGCCTTGTGCGTCATGCGTTCGGCGTTCGGATCGGTGTGCTGGTCGAACAGGAACACCTTGATCGCCACCTGGCGGTCGCCGAAGGGATCACGCGCGAGGAACACCTGGCTGGTCGCGCCGCGTCCGATCTCGCTCAGGATGGTGTACTTGCCGAGGCGCGTCCCGGGCCCGAAGCGCGGGGCCGCGGTGGCGCGCATCCCGGCGGCGACGCGCGTCATTGCAGGCCAGCCTTGGCCAGGTAGCCAGCGACGTGCTGCAGCAGCTCGGCCTCGGGATAGGGCTTGCCGAGGAACACGTTCACGCCCAGTTCCGCGGCCTGGCTGCGGTGCTTGTCCGCCGTGCGCGACGAGATCATGATGATCGGCACGCCGCGCGTGCGCGGATCGGCCCGCAGGTTGCGCGTGAGGTCGAAGCCGTCCATGCGCGGCATCTCGATGTCCACCAGCATCACGCCGGGCAACGCGTCCTTCATCTGAGCGAGCGCGTCCACGCCGTCCTTGGCGGTAAGCACCTGGTAGCCCTCGCGCTCGAGCAGGCGACTCGTGATCTTGCGCACCGTGAGCGAGTCGTCCACCACCATGACCGTCGGCGCGACCGGCGCGACGCGCGCCGGCAGCGCCGTGCGCTCGGCACCGCGTTCCGTGGCCGCCTTCGCGCGCTGCACGAGCTGCACGGGGTTCAGGATCAGCACGATGCGCCCGTCGGCGAGCACGGTGGCGCCCGCCGCCCCCGGCGCGCGCGCGAGCTGCGGGCCGATCGCCTTGACGACGATTTCCTGCTGGCCGATCAGCTCGTCCACGTGCAGCGCGGCGCGCTGCACGCCGCTGCGCAGCAGCAGCACGGAGTTGTAGGGCTGCACGGCGGACGCCTCCGCGCCGACGAGCTGCGCCAGGCCATGCAGCGGATACTGGCGCTCGCGGAATTCGACGGCCTGCGCCTTGTAGCGCTCCGACAGCGCCTCGGCCCGGAGGCGCAGCACCTGCTCGACCATCGCGCTCGACACGGCGAACACGCTGGCGCCTGCACGCACAAGCACGGCCTGCGTGACCGCGAGCGTAAGCGGCAAGTAGATGGTGAAGGTCGTGCCCTGACCGCGGCTGCTCGAGGTCTCCACGCGGCCGCCGGCCGCGGCGATCTCGCTCTTCACCACGTCCATGCCGATGCCGCGCCCGGCGAGCTCGGTCACGCGGTCCGCGGTGGACAGGCCCGACACGAAGATGAGCTGCATGAGCTCCTCGTCCGCGAGTGCCCGGCCGGGCTCGATCAGGCCGCCGGCCTCCGCCTTGCGGCGCAGCCCGTCGAGGTCCAGTCCGGCGCCGTCGTCGGAAACGACAAGCGCGATCTCGTTGCCCTCCTGGCGCAGTTGGACGGCGATGCGCCCGGCCTCGGGCTTGCCGGCGGCCAGGCGATCGGCGGGCGCCTCGATGCCGTGCGCGAGCGCGTTGCGCAGCATGTGCTCCAGGGGCGCGCCGATGCGCTCGAGCACGCTGCGGTCCATCTCCACGTTGCTGCCCTCGATGTGCAGCTCCGCCTTCTTGCCCAGCTCGCGCGTGGTCTGGCGCACGATGCGGTACAGGCGCTCGTCCAGGATCGAGAACGGCACCGCGCGCATGCGCATGAGCTCCTGCTGCACGTCACGGCTGGTGCGCGACTGGTGCGCGAGCGCGGCGTCGGTCTCGCCGAGGTTCTTCTGCAGCGACTGCTGGATGGATTCCGCGTCGTGCAGGGACTCGGACATCAGGCGCGTGAGTTCCTGCAGGCGCGTGTAGCGGTCGAATTCGAGCGGGTCGAACTCGCCCTTGCGCTCCTCCAGCTCGGACTGGCGCGCCCGCATCTGGCTGTCGGCCTGAATCTCCACCTCGCGCAGCTGCGCGCGCAGCCGGGCGATGCTCTCCGAGAGGTCGGTCACCGACTGCTTGATGCCGCGCAGCTCCGCTTCCACGCGCGAGCGCGCGATGCCCACCTCGCCCGACTCGTTGATCAGGTGATCGAGCGTATCCGCGCTCACGCGCAGCATGGCCGCGGGGCTGGTCAGCGGCGTTTCCGCCTTGGCTGCGGGCGTTGCGGGCGCCGCGACCGGGCTCGGGGCTTGCGCGGCAGCCGGCGCCGGCGCGACGGGAGTCACCGGCCCAGGCGCCGCGGGGGCAGCCATGCGCTCGATGTCGAGGCTCAGCCGGTCCATCTTCTCTTCCAGGTCGGCGAACAGCGCCTCCGGGAAGGCTGCGGCCTCGAGCGCCGCCTCGATCCGGCTCTCCATGAGGTGGGTGAGCTCGCCCAGGCGGATCGCGCCGGCCATGCGCGCGCTCCCCTTCAGCGTGTGCAGCGCGCGCTGCAGCGACTGCTGGACGTTGACGTCGTCCGGATGCGCCTTCCAGTCGCGCAGGTCGCTGCCGATCTGCGGGATCAGCAGCTGCGCTTCCTCAAGGAAGATCGGCAGCAGCTGCGCGTCGATGTCGTCGCGCATCACGCGTGCTTCGCGGCCGGAGGGCACCGGCGCGGGAGCCGGTGCCGCCGGCTGCGGCGCGGGGGCCGGGACCGCCGCGAGCGCAGGCGCCGGGGCCGCCGCCAGCCGCCGCGTCAGCGCGCGCAGCGCCCCTTCGGTCTCGCCTGCCGGCGCCGGCTCGCGCCAGCGGTACACGCCCTCCACCCTCTCGCGCAGCCCCTCGATGGCGGCGCGTACCAGTGCGGCATCGTCGGCGGCCGTGCTCTGACCGGCCAGCGGCATCCATTGCTCGAGCGCGCCCGCAAGATCGGCTATGGCGGCGAAGCCAGCGGTGCGCGAGCTGCTGGCCAGAGTATGCGCGGCGCGCACGAATTCGCGCGATGCGTCGCCCGGCTCTGCGCGCCAAGCCATGAACTGCGCGTCCAGGGCCGCGACATGCTCGCGCGCCTCCTTCATGTAGATCTCGAACATGTGCCGGCCGAGGCGAACGCCGCCGATCGTGAATTCCTCTGGGAGCGCCGTCTCTTCCAGCGTCGGATCGGCGACAGGCGAGACAGTCTCCGCGACCGCCGCCGCCCGCGCCGCTACCGGCGCCTGCTGCGTAGCCCGCAGCTCGACGGCGAGCGCGACGATGTCGCGCGCGTCGATCTCCGTCGTCAGGCTGCCCTCGCGCAGCTGCGCGACCCAGCCGCCGAAGGCGGCGCTGGAGCGCTCGATGAGCTGCAGCAGGGCATCGCTTGCCGGCCACTTCATCTGCATCCAGCGGTTCAAGACCTGCTCGACTTCCCAGGCCACCTCGCCCAGGTCCATCAGGCCCACCATGCGCCCGCTGCCCTTGAGCGTGTGGAAGCCGCGCCGGATGGTCGTGAGGACCTCCTGATCGTGCGGCTGCGCGCGCGCCTGCGCCAGCGCCGCGCCGATCGTGGACAGCACCTCGCCTGCCTCCTCGAGATAGACGCCGAGCAGCTCCGCGTCGACACCCGAGCGCGCGGGAGCCTGCGCCGGCGCGGGTGGCGTCGCGTCGGCGGCCGCCGCGGTCGCCGCGGAGGACTTCTTGAGCGCGGCGGCCGACAGGACCGCGGTGGAGTCGAGTCCGCGCTCGATGGCCGGAATGTGCGCCTTCTCATAGCGGCGGAAGAAGAGATCGATCGCGTGCGCCGCGGGCTCGCGCCCGTGCAGGCAGGGCTCGAGGAACATGCCGATGCTGGACAGGCCTTCCGCGATCCAGTCGAGGTCGGCGGCGGCCGCGTGCTCGGGCGCTGCGCACTTGGCGATCAGGCCTTCGCACAGCGACAGCGCCTTGGCCGCCTGCTCGAAGCGCAGGACCACGAGGGCGCCATGGATCTGCCGCAACTGCGCCTGCAGCGCCGGCAAGGTGCCGCGCTTGCCGGCATCGCGCGCGAAAGCGTCCAGCACCTGTTCGACCTGCTGCAGGTTGGCCATGATTTCCCTGGCCACCTTGGCGCGCAGCTGCAGCGCGCCGATCTGCTCGGAGAGCTCGGCGCGCAGCCCGGGCGGCACCCCGCCGGTCGACTTGCCGAGCGAGGCGTCGAGCAGCCAGCCGCCCATGATGCCGATCTGCTGGTCGAGGTCCGGCGGCGGGCTCGTGAAGTGGTCCAGCACGCTTTCCACGAGCAGGAACGCCGAGGCCATCTCGATGACCATGGCCTGGCCGCGCGGCGCCGACGCCGACAGGTGCTTGGTCACGAGCGCGATCGCGTCCAGCAGCTTGATCAGGTGCTGGTTGCCGAGCGGCTCGGCCTTGGCGCGGAAGGCGGCGACCAGCTCGCGGAAGCGCGCGAGCGCCTTTTGCTCGCCGGCGACGTACTGCACCCAGGTCGCCTTGAGCGCGTCCAGGCGCGAATGCATGTCATAGAGCGCGGGCTCGAGCCACTCCATGTCGAACTCGAGGCCGCCGGCCGCGGGCTTGGGCGGCTCGGGGAACAGGCTGTCGAGCTGGTAAAGCTGGCGGATCTGCTTCACGCGCTGCGACGGTCCCTGCGCCTTGGCCACGGCATACAACAGCTCGCTCAGCAACGCTTCATTCACCGTCGGAGAGTTCTCGCGCATCTGCTTCTCGATGCGGTTGCCGAGGGCCTTCGCCTGGGCGACCCATTCGGGGGCCTGCGGATGCTCGAGCGCCTCGATGAGGCCGCCGGCGACCCACCACACGGCGTGCGGTTCGGGCAACTGGGCCGCCACCTTGTGCAGCTGGTTCAGCGCGCGCCGCATGTCGTTTAGGCCGGCCTTGGTCGACTGGCGCAGCCAAGCGAGCAGCCCGCGCTGGAACAGCACGCGCTGCTTTTGCACGTGCGCGGCGATCTTGTCCGGTGCGAGCGTCTTCGGCCGGCTGTGCGGCGGCGTGGCCGGCGAGAGGTCGGGGAAGAAGAGCTCCCGCTCGGAGCTCTCCAGCCGGCCCTGCAGCGTGGCGAGCTCGCGGTAGACCGGGAACAGCCTGAGCGGCGCGTTGGCCTGGCCGCGCTCCAGGCCGTGCACGAACTCCTTGAGCGCCTGGATCGCGTGATCGAGCACCCCCAGCGCGGCGCCCGTGGGCGGCTTGCCGCCGGGGCGGGTGAAACTGCCTTCGATCGCCTCGCAAAAGCGCGTCGCGCCCGCCAGCCCCACCATGCGCAGCGCTCCGCTCACCTGGTGCAGGTGCGCAGGAGCCGGCTGCAGCACGGCGGCGTCGGCCGAGTTCGCCGCGGAGCGCGCGATGAGGTCGCGCACCTGGTTCAGCGCCTGGTCGACCTCGGCGGTGATCCAGGACAGCAGCGTGGCGTTGACGGCCATGGTCCCCTTAGACGAGCTTGAAGCGCGCCGCCGAGGCGCGCAGCTCGTTGGCCAGCGTGGACAGGCGCTCGGTCGAGCCGGCCGTGCGGCGCGTGCCGTCGGTCGTCATCTGCGTGATGGCGAGGATTTCGTTCATCGAGGCCGCCACCGCGGTCGCGGCCGCCGCCTGCTCCCCGGTCGCGTTCGAGATGCCGCCGATCAGCTCGGCGAGCTGATTGGACACGCTCTCGATCTCGCGCAGCGCCTTGTCCGCTTCGTCCGCGGTCCGCGTTCCCTCGACCACGCCGCGCGTGCTGCGCTCCATGGCCTCGATCGCGTCCTGCGTGTCGCCCTGAATCGACTTCACGATCGCCGCGATGTGCTTGGTCGCTTCGCCCGAGCGCTCGGCCAGTCGCTGCACCTCCTCCGCGACCACCGTGAAGCCGCGCCCCGCCTCGCCGGCGGAGGCCGCCTGGATCGCGGCGTTTAGCGCGAGCACGTTGGTCTGCTCGGTGATGTCCGAGATGAGCTGTACGATCTCGCCGATCTCCTGAGAGCTCTCGCCCAGGCGCTTGATGCGCTTGGAGGTCTCCTGGATCTGGTCGCGGATGTCGTTCATGCCGCGGATCGCGTTCTGCACCGCGTGGGCGCCCTTCTCCGCGACGGCGAGCGAGTTCTGCGCCACCTTGGCCGAGTCGTTGGCGCTCTTGGACACGTTGGTCATGGACTGCGCCATCTGCACCGCCGACTGCCCGGTGCCCTGGATCTTGGCGGCCTGCGTCTGGGCCGCCTTGAGCAGCTGGCCGGTCACGGTCTGCGCTTCGGCCGTGGCGGTGGTCACCTGCTGGGCGGCCGCGTTCACGCCCTCCACAATGCGGCGCAGCTCGTCGATGGTGCTGTTGATCGAGTCGGCGATGGCGCCGGTGATCTCCTCGGTCACGCGCGCCCGCGCGGTGAGGTCGCCATCGCGCACGTCCTCGATCTCGTCGAGCAGCTGCAGGATGGCCGCCTGGTTGGCCTTGTTCTGCCGGTCGAGATCCTCGGCGCGGCGCCGGCTGTCCTGCAGGTAGACCCGGCCGATCAGGAACAGCAGGCCGAGCGCGACGGCGCCGAGGACCACCAGCGCGATCACGTTGTAGCGGCGCTTGGCGAGGTCCTGCTCGAATGCGTCGTTCAGCTTCTCCGCGGCCTTCAGCAGCGACTCGCTGTCGTTGAACATCTCGAAGGACGCGCGCTTTGCGCCCACCAGGCGCGCCTGGTTGCCGAGGATGTTGTTGATCGCCTTCTGGTACTCGGCGAACCCGGTCTGCAGCTCGGTCAGCTTGGCGCGCAGGTCGCCGTCCTCGACCTTGGCGATGCGCAGCGGCTGGCTGCCCTGCAGCATGCCCTGCACGGTGTCGCGGAAGGTGTTGCTGTCCTTGCCGAGCAGGAAGGCCACTTCCGGGTCGACGATGTTCTCGGCCAGCATGGTGTTCGCGTTCTTCGCCATGCGCTGGGTCAGCATCATGAGCTGAGCGGTGAGCGCATTCTGGCGCGCCGAGCCGCCGGTCTGGACGCTGAGCGCGGCGATCTCGTCCGTAGTCTCCTGCAGCGACTGATTGGTGCTGTTGATCGCGCGCACCGCGCTGCCCAGGGTGACGAGATTCTTCTCCTCGTCGAGCACCAGGCCGGCGTTGCGCTCGGTCTTGCCCCACTCCTTGACCAGCGCGTCGAGCGCCGGGCGCACGGCGGCCGGCGTGGGCGGCAGGTCGACTTCGCCCGTCCGGCCGCCCGCGTCCAGCAGCTTGATCAGCGCAGCGAACTCGTCGCGGCTGCTGCGCAGCTGCTTGAAGGCCTCCTCGCTGCCGCGCGAGGCGAGCTGAGCGGCCTTGGCGAGCCGCTGAGACAGCATGCGAATCTTGCCGACGCTGGCGATGTAGACGGTGCCGAAGCTGCCCTGGCGCGCGTCCACCACGACGACGACCGCGCTGATCACCAGCACGAACACGAGCATACCGATGAGCAGCTGCAGCTGCTGGCCGGATTGCAGGTGGCCGATGAGCGGCAGGCTGCCGGCCGGCACGGCCGTCTTGCCCTTCTTGGCCGGCGTGGGCGCCAGCGAAGCCTCGCTCGCCTTGCCGAACGGAAGCTTGAACGAACCCAGTTTGAACGCCATGGTCTCTTCCCCTATCGCAGGAACTTGCCGTCTCGGCCGATGATCGTCAGGTCGACGAACTTTGAGCCCGCGTGGTTGGTCGGCGAATAGCTCACGAAGAATCCGCCGAGATCCACGTCTTCCATCTTCTCCATCGCGCCGATGAAGGCGTCGCGCGTGAGCGCCTTGCCGGCCCGGCGCGCGCCTTCGACGAACACCTTGGCGACCAGGAAGCCCTCCATCGCGCCGAAGTCGATGTCCTTGATACCCGCCTTCTCGGACAGCAGCTGGTATTCCTTCACCACGGGCACGGCCGTGCCCCAGGGATACGGC
>Ga0335076_10006509_pt1 | contig 11784 bp, 4 predicted proteins | sample Lox_Sample_25_FD_206717 | JGI IMG/M metagenome (GOLD analysis project Ga0335076, IMG submission 206717) | Soil microbial communities from Loxahatchee National Wildlife Refuge, Florida, United States - Lox_Sample_2.5 | ecosystem: Environmental > Terrestrial > Soil > Wetlands | place: USA: Florida... | reverse complement strand
CACCAACTCGCCACCTACGGCCCGCAGGACAAGTTTGGCTACAAAGATTTCATCCCCATGTTCAAGGCCGAGAAATACGATCCCGACGCTTGGGCACGCCTCTTCAAAGAAGCTGGTGCTAAGTATGTCATTCCCGTTTTCGAACACCACGACGGGTTCGCTATGTACGACTGCTCGCTCTCTGATTGGACCGCCGCAAAAATGGGTCCGGAACGCGACCTTTGGGGCGATCTCGCGAAGGCCGTTCGCCGCGAAGGGCTTCGCCTTGGTGCTTCCTCGCATCGCGTCGAGCACAATTTCTTCCTCGGTGTCGGCCGTTCCATTCGCTCCGACGTGAACGATCCTCAATACGCTGCCTTCTACGGTCCGGCCCATCCTTGGCTCGAAGCTCCACCGGGTCATCCTCTCGCCGATGATTTCACCTTTGTTTCCCAAGCGTGGGCAGACGATTGGCTCGCACGTTCCGCCGAAATCGTCGAAAAATATCATCCCGATGTGATGTACTTCGATTGGTGGATTGGTCAGGCATCAGTCCGGCCGGCGCTGGTTCGTTTCGCCAGCTTCTACTACAACTCGAACATGAGCCAATCCGGGTCTCCCGGCGTCATCAACTTTAAAGATTACGCTATGCAGTCAGATTCCGGCATTCTCGACATGGAGCGCGGCCAGTTCGCTGGTATTCAGCAGCGTTACTGGCAAACCGACACTTCCGTCAGCAACGCCTCTTGGGGCTACATTCAGAATGACACCTTCAAGTCTCCAGAATTTCTCGTTCATCAGTTAATCGATATCGTCAGCAAGAACGGAAACTACCTTCTCAACATCGGACCCCGTTCCGACGGCACCATCCCCGACGATGTCCAGAAAGCGCTGCGCGACATCGGTGAGTGGCTGAAAATGAATGGCGACGCCATTTACGGTACCCGCCCGTGGCGCATCTATGGCGAAGGCCCCACCAAAGTGATCGAAGGCGCCTTTCACGACACAGATACGACTCCTTACACTCCTCAGGATTTCCGCTTCACGACCAAGGACGACACACTCTACGCCATAGCACTCGCATGGCCCGATCACCCGGAAGCCGTCATTCATTCCCTGGCTTCAGGTGTTGCTGGCCAAGACCGCATCGCTTCCGTCGAAGTTCTGGCCACTGGCGCAAAACTCAGCTTCGAACAGCGCTCCGACGGTCTGCACATTCAGCTTCCTTCTCAAAAGCCGGGCGATTACGCGTTCGTCTTCAAAATCGGCTTTTCAGCCGTTCACTGACATCACTCGTCGCTACTTTTTTGTCGCCGCAACATTGAATCCATCCACGACGATCGCCGGACGCTCGCCCCGCGTATCCTCTTCCTGCACTTCGGTTCGAATTGTGCGCGTTTCGCCCGGCATGAGTGCCACATAATTGTCGCTGTAAATCGCGGGCAGGATGCGGTCGCCGCTTTTCTCGCGAATTGCTTTCACTCGCACCATCAACGCGGGAACTTTTGAGGAATTCGTCACCTCCGTCTTCAGTATCCAGCTTCCGGCTTTCTGCTCCGTAGACGTTCTCGCCCTTACTTCCGCCTTGGGCAAATTCCGTAGCGGGCGGAAGTCGTTCGTTTGCGTGCCTCTCCAGTAGAAATTCTCAGACAGAGTCTCCGTCCCTCGCGTTAACTTTAAGCGTAGGAAATGGACCGCAGTGAGCTTCGCCGGGAATTCGATCGTGATTGGTGCAGCCACGCTGTCTTCCCGGCTATCTAGCGCCGTGGATTTCTCCCACTGCCTCGATCCGTCGCTGTTCAGCAGTTCGGCTTCTGCCGTCAGTCCGAGCTGGTCTCCCGCGCTGTAGTTCACCACTTCCACGGCATTATTCAGCGGGTTCCACTGAATGTGCAGTGGCTCCGAACCCTTCTTCGCGCCAAAATACCCGCCCGTTGGTTCCAGGTAATAGTCATACGTCTGCCACACAAAATCCGGCCACGCTGGATGGCTCATCCACAGCAGCATTCCCATGCGATTTTTGCTCTGCGCCTCAAACATCGCGCGATAGCCGTCATAGTTCTCCATTTGTGCAAGTTCGATCCATTCTTCCGCGCTTTTCGCTGGTCCATAACTCTTCTCAATCAGCTCTCGATAGGAAGCCAGGTTCTGCGCGCCAGTCAACGTGAAGTCGTGCATTCCCCAGTCATCATTCTGCGGCCACAAGTCTTCTCCCGGCATCATTTGCCGCAAGCTATCCATCGTCACAATGTTGGGCATCCCCAGTTCGCTATGCAATTTCCGCGTCGAGCGTTCCTCAAAATAAAACTCCTTGGACATCGCACGATAGGGCCCGCCGCCGCTCACCAGCCCAAACGAAGATCCGGGGATGTACTTCAAGCTGGGGTCGGCCGTGGCGATCAAGGCTGTCAAGCCGTCTTCCAGAATCTTCGGTGGATTTCCTTCATTGCGACCGCAAAACAATCCGATCGACGGGTGATTGCGAATCCGATCCACAAAATCGGTTGCATTTTTCATAAACAGATCGTTGTCGTCCGGGTCCGGGCCGTCATACGGATTCGCCAGCCAGAAGTCTTGCCACACCACGATGCCGTATTTGTCGCACGCCTCGTAAAACGCGTCATCGCCGGTCTGCCCCACCCAGTTGCGAATCATCGTAAAGTTCATATCCTTGTGATACCGAACGGCGGCGTCATATTCCCGCGTCCGGTAACGTAACATCGATTCCGGAAACCCCCAATTCCCACCGCGCCCGATGAATCTCCGGCCGTTGATGAAAATCTTCAGTGCCCCGTCCTGGTCACGGTATGTGAATTGTCGAACACCCGCACGAAACGTACTTTCATCCGATACCTGACCGCGCGATGTCTCGAACGCCAGCTTCACGTCGTAAAGATTCTGCTCGCCGTATCCTGCCGGCCACCACAGTTTGGGATTCTTCAACCGCAGCGCGGGTGTGGTCGTGGGATTCAATTTCACGACCGTTTCTGAATCCGCCGGCACGGCCACACGGCCCTGGAAAGCAACATCGCCGAATCGTCCTTTCAATACTCCCCGCACTTCCTCTACCCCGTTATTCCGCAGCGTCACTTCCACGCTGACATCCGCGCTACTCACATCGGGCAAGGGAAGCTTCGTCGAAACAAACGGCTTCTCGATAGTTACCGCACCGCTGGTCGTTAAATACACGTCGCCCCAGATGCCCGTGTTCCTTCCACGCATCGTCGGAATCCAGTCCCATCCGATCGACGCGTGATAGGTCGGATTGTCTGCCCCCAGTGCTCCTCCATTCGCGTCGGTCTCCTCCAGCGTTTTTTCTTTCACACTACCCGGAGTGGCATTCTTCGCCACCAAGACCGCCAATACATTCACTCCACCCGGTTTTAGGAACCTCGTTACATCAAACTTGCCTCGCTGAAATCCTCCTTCGATTTTGCCCAACCTTTCGCCGTTGAAATAGACGTCCGCTTTCCAGTTGAACCCGTCAAAGTTCAGCCAAACGTGCCGTCCTGCCGCAGGTCGCGACACGACAAATTCGTTTCTGTACCAGAAGTCGGCGTAAAAGAAAGAATCCGAAATCATCAATTGGTTCCGGCCAAAGTTGGGGTTCGGCACCGCGCCATCATCCCAAAAACTCGACAGAACCGTCCCAGGAACGGTCGCTGGCAGCCATCCGTCCGTCTTGAATCCAGTTTTCGAAATCGCCCCGCCGTCCGTCTTCACCAGTGAATCGCGCTGGATTCTCCATCCTCCCCGCGCCAGGTCCATGCGCTCCTCCGCTCTCGGCAGTTTCGGCGCCGCTTGAGGATACGCGACCACTCCTCCATACCCGTACACCTCCATTTCGCTCAGTTCGTACCCACCTGGCAGAGCGGACTCCTGCATCAGCAGTCGCACATATCTTCCTTTTTGCGGCGTGGCAAACTTCACCTCGTCCAATACACCATTCCCAGACGGCAGCGCCTGAATCGTCCGCCACGCCTTCGCGTCATCCGAAATCTGGATCGCGCCTTGTTTGGCCCGCTGAATCCAGTACAACTCGACACGATCTATACTGCACTCGGCCCCCAGATCCACATACAGCCATTCCTCTCGGTCTCCCGCACTTTTCCATGCACTCGTAAAGTCGTACGGTCCTCCTACATGTACTCGGTGTTTTTGCTGGAAGAATGAAATCTCTGCCACCTGCCATCGCACCACGTTCGACGCTTCCACCTGCAGCCGGTAAAAACGGCTTCGTGAAGTGTCAGAGAAAGGAATGGAAGTCTTCAACTGTCTGCCAAAGGGCCACTCCGGTTCTGGCTCGCTCAAAATTTCACGGGCCCGCGCAATTTCGACCCAGTTTTCTCCGTCGTCCGAAGCTAACACCGCGCACGTCCACGGCGACGTCTCCCTCGAATACGACCACGCGCGCGCAAATACGTCGATGCGATCGACTTCCCGTCCCCCCATGTCGCCGCCCAACTCCACCTGCACCCACCCGCTAGGACCGGCCAGGTCCACTCCCGTTATCGGATTGTCGTCCAGAAAATGCTCGCGCTCCTGTCGTCGCAACACGCCCTTCAGACTCGTCGATACCGACACCCATTTCGGCGGTGTTGTCTCGCGAATGCCGTCGGTTACCAGTTGCGCTGTCAGGTTGTAGTCATAGCTGCTCGATGCAAACGCTGGCCGGTGCAATGCCAGGTTGGAATATGTCGCCGTCTCCGCTCGCAGCACCGCTCCGTTGTACGACTTAGGTTCTCCGGGATAATTTCCCACGCCTCTGGTGTATTCCTGTGCATTCATGGCTACACTTCCACACAAAACACAAAACAACAGCATCGCGATTCTCATGATGTTCTCTCGGCACATACTTATGCACAAACAAACTAACAATTGTAATGCGGAAAGGACGGTGACCTCTGTGATTTGCCCGTGTCCCGTGTGCTACAGTAGCGGCATCATGGCACAACCATTCTCCGTGTCTCGTTTCCGCCGCCCTGCGCTTCGCTCCGTTCAAATCTCTCTCGCTCTGCTCCTTCTCTTCTCTGGCCTTCTCGTTGCTCAGGAACTCAAGCATGTTCAGCAGCAGATCAAATCTGGAATAATTGAAGGTGTCGTCAGTGCCGATGGCCAGGTGCGCACCTTTAAGGGCATTCCCTTCGCCGCTCCTCCGGTCGGTCCATTCCGTTGGCAACCTCCTCAGCCTATCTCTCCTTGGGCGGGCGTACGCAAGGCCATCGATTTCGGCCCTCGCTGTATGCAAACCCGCGTCTTTGATGACATGATCTTTCACGACGCCGGACCCAGTGAAGATTGCCTCTATCTCAATATCTGGTTGCCTGAACACCACTCCGGCAAATTGCCGGTCATGGTCTGGATTTATGGTGGTGGGTTAAGGGCCGGTTCTACCTCTGAGCCTCGCCAGGATGGCGGCGACCTCTGCAAAAAAGGTGTTCTCGTCGTCTCCATGAACTACCGCCTCGGCATCTTTGGTTTCTTTGCCCATCCGGAACTCGCCCAGGAATCGCCCCATCATGCGTCCGGAAATTATGGCTTGCTCGATCAACTCGCCGCTCTCCAATGGGTCAAGGAAAACATCGCCGCGTTCGGTGGCGATCCCAACAACGTCACAATCTTCGGCGAATCGGCCGGATCGGCTTCGGTAAGCGCGCTTGTCGCTTCACCCCTTGCCAAAGGACTTTTCCGTCGTGCCATCGGCGAAAGCGGCTCCGTCGTCGGACTCCGCGAAGTGAAGTCTCTCGAAGAAACCGAAAAGCTCGGCGTGGACTTCGCCAATTCCCAACTCGGGACGGACTCTCTTGCCGGCTTGCGCGCCAAACCCGCCACGGAACTTCTAGAGGCCGCAGCAAAAAAAGATGCTCCGCATTTTTCCATTAATGTCGATGGCTACTTCTTCTCCGAAATCCCGGAATCTATCTACGAATCCGGCAAACAGAATCACGTCGCCTTGCTAGCTGGATGGAACCAGGACGAGGGCAACTATCGCGATATCTTCGAAAATGATTCCCCCACTCCCGAAAACTTTGTCACCAAAGTCCGCACTCTTTATGGCTCCAACGCGGACGCGATTCTGAAGGTCTACCCGCACTCTAACGAGTCGGAAACCAAACGCTCCGCCAGCGACCTTGCCGGTGATCGTTTCATCGCCTTCTCTACTTGGAAGTGGATCGAACTTCAGCTTGAGACCGGCAAATCTCCCGTCTACCGCTATCACTTCGAAGAAACGCTGCCGTTTCCAGCCGGCACTCCGGTTTCCTCTCAAACCGAACCGCAAGCACCCCACGCGTCCGAAATCGAGTTTGTTTTCCAGGTTCTTTCTTCCCGAGATCTTCCGTGGCGTCCTCAAGACGAAAAGGTCTCTCAGTTGATGGGTGATTATTGGACCAATTTCGCCAAAACCGGTGATCCCAATGGCAAGGGCCTTCCTCATTGGTCCCAATACAAGCCCGAAGCCTTCGACGTTATGCACCTCAACGGCAATGCTAATGCCGGCCCCGACACTCTGCGCGATCGCTATCTGACTCTGAACAAAATCGCCGGGGTGCATTGACAGAGTTTGTTCTCTAGCAGTGGACGGAACAGCTTTCCGTGCACGCGAAATTTCTCTTGGGAGGCATCGTGAAAACTTCATCCGCGGCCATCACCTCAACCTCCATTAGCCGGCGCAAATTCCTTCAGCACTCCGCTGCCACTCTCGGGCTTTCCATCGTGCCCCGTCACGTCTTAGGCGGACCCGGTTTCGTGCCCCCCAGCGACAAGGTCAACATTGCCTTCATTGGCGTCGGCGCTCAAGGCCTGCGCGTAATGCTTCACTTCTTGCGCGAGCCGGACGTCCAGGGAGTCGCCGTTTGTGACGTAAACAAATCTTCCGGTGACTATCCCCAATGGGAGAAGCACGAATTTTGTAACTCCGTGCGCAAACTCCTTGCAGTGGACACTGGCTGGGACTGGCTCAGTCCCGATGAGCCCATCGACCTTACCCACACCTTACATGTCACTGGCGGTGTGGCCGGTCGCGAACCGGCTCAGAAGATTGTTGATGCTTATAACGGCCGCCAAACCCGTTCAGGCCAATCCACCGGTTGTGCAGTCTACACCGATTTTCGCGAACTTCTCGATAAGCAAAAAGACTTCGACGCGGTCGTAGTTTGCACCACGGACAATCTTCATGCTGCTGTTTCCGCGGCAGCCATGAAGAAGGGCAAACACGTTTTTTGTCAAAAACCCCTCACCCACACCGTCTACGAAGCGCGCCGCATCGCCGAAATTGCGCGTGAAACTGGCGTGGCTACGCAAATCGCCGTCGGCAACCAGGCTTCGGAAGACACGCGCCTGCTCTGCGAATGGATCTGGTCCGGCGCCATCGGCCCTGTCCGCGAAGTCCATAATTGGTCATCCAGGCCGTTCTGGCCCCAAGGCATCGAACGTCCCAAAGATTCCCAACCCGTACCCGCAGGGCTCGATTGGGATCTTTGGCTTGGTCCGGCTCCTGAGCGCCCTTACAACCACATCTATCTTCCCTTCGCCTGGCGCGGCTGGACCGACTTCGGTTGTGGTGCGCTCGGCGACATGGGCTCCTATAGCTTCGACACCATTTTCCGCGTCCTAAAGCTGGAAGCGCCTTCCACCGTGGAAGCCAGTTCTACCGATCGTTACGACGAAACCTATCCTGTCGCCTCCATGGTCACTTACGAATTTCCGGCGCGAGCCGACATGCCTCCTGTGAAATTCACTTGGTACGATGGCGGCTTGAAACCTCCTCAGCCCCCCGAACTCCTTCAGACTTCGCAGCGCAACGGATACACCGAGGAAGACAATGAAGGTCTTCTCTTCATGGGAGACAGCGGAAAGATCCTTTGCCGCTTCAGCGGTGGCCATCCCCATCTGATTCCGGATTCCAGGATGAATAGTTTTCAGCCGCCACCCAAGACGCTACCCCGTTCTCCTGGCAATGAGCGCGAATGGCTCGACGCCTGCAAGGGCGGCAAAACGAAACCAGGCGGAAACTTCGAATTTTCCGGATTGGTTACGGAGTCGCTCCTGCTCGGCAATGTTGCCAGCCGTGCTGGACAGAAACTCACTTGGGACCGTTCTGCCCTAAAAGTCACAAATTCGGAAACCGCGCAAGCATTCGTTCGCCCGGCGCGCCGCTCCGGGTGGGAACTCTAAGGAGGCACTATGACTGCAATCTCCCGCAGGGAGTTCGTAAAGCACGCTGCAATCTCCGCCGCTGCCGTCGGCACCTTAGGCGCAGATTTCCTCTCATTGCGAGCCAATCCTCTCGGCATGCCTATCGGTTGCCAGACTTGGCCTCTCCGCGCCACCATCGGCAAAGACTTTCCCGCAGCTGTCAAACAGCTTGCCGGTGCCGGTTTTCAATCCGTCGAACTCTGCTCGCCCTATGGCTACGAGGAGTTCGGTTTCGGCGGCCTGTCGCAGTATTCCGGCGCGCAACTCCGCAAGATTCTCGCGGATCATGGACTCACCTGCGTCAGCTCTCACTTCGGCATCGACGAATTGCGTAAAGAGCAAAGCAAAAGTATCGCTTGGGCGAAGGATGTGGGCCTCACCCAGATGCTGGTTCCGAGTCTCGGCGGCCCCAAAAATCCCACCATGGACGACGTCAAGCGCGCTGCCGAAGAATACAACAAAATCGCTGAGAATGCGGCCAAGGCCGGAATCCAACAAGGCTTACACAACGAAGACTTCGAACTTTCTACTGTCGATGGCAAGCGCACCTACGACGTGCTGTTCGAACTTCTCGACCCCAAACTCGTCAAATTCCAGTTCCAGGTCTCCACCATCAGTCGTGGCTACGACGCAGCCGAATACTTCACCAAGTATCCCGGACGTTTCATCTCCATGCACGTCCAAGGCTGGTCCGCCGAAACGAAGAAAATTGTTCCAGTAGGGCAAGGTACCCTCGATTGGAAAAAAATCTTCACCGCCGCCAAAGCCGGCGGCATCCAGAACTACTTCGTCGAAATGAACCTCGAGATGATGAAAGCCAGCGTCCCCTACCTTCGTTCTTTGCAGATTTGAACGGCCTCCGCTTGCGAACTACCAAACATAAACCGCGCTGATCCGGGGTGGGCCTGCACCTATGCTCGTTTCTCGCGGTGCGCCCGGAACGCCGATGGACCTCGCCGCAAATCTGTCAGCGTGGTTGCACCGATACCCACCGTTGGCCTCGGGACCAAGTTCACCCATCACCCGGGACCACCTGCCACGTGATACGCTCTCAGCAATCAAACCGGGACCGTCGACTTTCTGCCTTCTCGGCAATAGGCCGGTTCCATACAGGTGCACCAGGATGCGAAAAATGAATATCTCTGGCTGGTCTCGAAAGATGATTCGTTCCTTCGGCCTTATTCTTACCCTGCCTTGCTGTTTTTCTCTGAACCCGTCAGTCTTGCTCGGCACTCCTCGTGCTTCGAAGCAACCCCTATCCTCCGCCGCGAAGAACTCCACCCATATTCAAAAGCTTCCGAATGGCATCGAACTGCGCAACGGCAGAAACATCCTTCAAGTACTGGCGCTTCGCGACGACGTCCTCCGCATCCGTGAGTCTCTCACCGGTGAGCTCCCCGAAGATGCTTCGTGGGCCGTCCCGGAATCCATTCGCCGTCAAACCGTGACCGTCACTCAGGATTCCGGCGATTCCACCGGCTTTCATACCGCCTCACTCCGCGTCCATATCGAGCCCGCCACCTTCGCTCTTTCCATCACCGACCTCGAAGGCCACGTTCTGCAGGAGGATGACGCTGCCTGGCCCATCGAATCCCACGGTGAAAGGTTTCGCGTCTACAAAAAAATGCCCGCAGACGAACACTATTTTGGTTTGGGTGATAAAGCCGGTCCCCTCGACCGTCGTGGCCAGTCCTTCCGCCTCTGGAATACAGATTCCTTCGGCTTTCAGGAATCCACCGACCCCATCTACAAAAGCATCCCTTTTTTCCTCGCCATGCGTGCCGGCCGCTCCATCGGTTTCCTCCTCGACAACACCTGGTCCACCAGCTTTGACTTCGGCCGCCTCGAGCGCCACCTTTACTCCTTCGGTGCCGAGGGGGGCCCGATCGACTATTACATCCTCTATGGTCCCGACCCCAAGCAAGTCGTCCATTCCTACGCTTGGCTCACCGGCACGGCTCCCCTTCCTCCAATCTGGGCCCTTGGCTTCCAGCAATCTCGCTACAGCTACGAAACCGAAGCGCGCCTTCGTGAAATCGCCTCCCGCCTCCGGGCCGACAAGATTCCTGCCGACGTCCTCTATCTCGACATCGACTTCCAAAAGAACAATCGTCCCTTCACCGTCGATCCGGAACGTTTCCCCCATTTCCAGCAAATGCTGGCCGACCTCAAGCAGGAAAACTTCCACGTCGTCGTCATTACCGACCTGCACATCGCCTATCTACCCAACGCCGGCTATGCTCCTTACGATTCCGGGGCTGCCGGCGATCACTTCGTCAAGAATCCCGATGGTTCCACCTATGTAGGCACTGTCTGGCCTGGCCCTTCCGTATTCCCCGATTTCACTCAGCAGCAAACGCGTGCCTGGTGGGGCACACTTTACAAAGACTTCCTCTCACAAGGTGTCGCGGGTTTCTGGAACGATATGAACGAGCCTTCCGTCTTCTCCGGCCCCGGCGGCACCATGCCCGACGAAACCCGCCATCGCATTGACGAGCCCGGTTTCCGCAAGCGCACCGCCATCCATCTCGAGATTCACAATGTCTTCGGCATGCAGAATTCGCGCGCCACGTACGACGGTCTGCGCAAACTCGAACCCGACCGTCGCCCCTTTGTTCTCACGCGCGCCAGCTATCCCGGCGGCCAGCGCTACGCCGCCACCTGGACCGGCGACAATACCAGCTCCTGGAATCACCTGCGTCTGACCACCCCCATGCTCCTAAATCTCGGCCTCAGCGGCTTCGGTCTCGCCGGGGCCGACGTCGGTGGTTTCATCGGTACGCCCAAGCCCGATCTACTCACTCTCTGGACCGAACTCGCCACTTTCCAGCCCATCGATCGCAATCACTCCAACAAAGGTGCCGGTAACAAGGAAGTCTGGGTCCACGGCGAAGGCCCCGAACACGTGCGGCGTCGCTACATCGAAGAGCGCTACCGCCTCCTTCCTTATCTCTACACCGCCGCCGAAGAACTCACCCGCACGGGCGTGCCCATCGTTCGCCCGCTCTTCCTGGAATTCCCCAACGCCACTTCAGATTCGCACCCGCTCGACCTCGACGCACCCAACGAATTCCTCTTCGGCCCCGATCTTCTCGTCGCGCCCCCGCCGTTTCCCGAACAGCCGGACAAATACGCATTGAAGCTTCCCGCAGGTCTTTGGTACGACTACTGGAGCGGCGAAAAAATCCAGGCCGTTGCTCCCTCCTCCACCTCTCCCGGCGGAAGCCTGGCCATTCAGCCCGATCTCAACACTCTTCCCGTCTACGTTCGTGAGGGCTCCATCATTCCTATGCAACCCGTCGTGCAGAGTACCGAAGAAACTCCTCAGGGGCCGCTTACCCTTCGCGTCTATCCCGGCGAAGATTGTCACGGCTCCCTCTATCAGGACGACGGAAAAACGTTCGCCTACTCTCGCGGTGAATTTCTGCGCATCGATTTTTCTTGTGCTGTTACCTCGCAGGGTCTTTCCATTCACATCGGCGGGCACCAGGGTTCCTTCCGCCCCTGGTGGAACCAAATCCACTTCGAAATCTATGGCTGGGATGCCCCCAACGCCGCCGTCTCGCTGAAAGCAGCCGGCTCCGCCCCATCCGTGAACGTGGATGCTTC
>Ga0335076_10006507_pt1 | contig 11786 bp, 10 predicted proteins | sample Lox_Sample_25_FD_206717 | JGI IMG/M metagenome (GOLD analysis project Ga0335076, IMG submission 206717) | Soil microbial communities from Loxahatchee National Wildlife Refuge, Florida, United States - Lox_Sample_2.5 | ecosystem: Environmental > Terrestrial > Soil > Wetlands | place: USA... | reverse complement strand
CCGGCCGCGGCCCTCGCAGGGGAGTACTCGAAGGAGCAGGCCGAGCTGTGGCGGCTGGTGCTCGCGGCGCAGGCCGCGGGCGAGAAGGCCGCGGTCGCCGGCCAGCACACGACCGCGGTCGCGAAGTACAAGGACATCGGCGTTCGCGTCGAGGACGCGTACCTGCTCAGCGAGGGCGGCCTGGTGCGGCTCTCGGCGCAGGTCCCGCGCACGCTCGAGGAGATCGAGTCGTTCATCGCCGGACGCGACTAGACAGGGAGGAAGTCATGGCCGTCGCCGCCTTCGAGCCGAAGTTCATGAAGATCGGCGTGCTGACCGCGGCGCTTCAGGAGCTGACGCCGCGCGAGAAGCGCGACAAGGACCCCGACCTCGCGATCGAGGAGTGGATCGCGTTCGCACGCGAGCTCGGCACCGACTACGTCCAGCTCTCGGCCGCGCTCCACCCGACGAAGTCCGACATCCCCGCCGAGGCGATGCTCGACCCGGTCGCGAACACGCTCGACCTCAGGAAGCCCTTCGACAAGGACCGGGCCAAGCGGGTCGAGGCGGCGCAGAAGGCGCACTCGATCGGGATCTCGGACATCGGCTACTTCGACAACATGCTGCACGACGACGCGCGCATCCGGCGCAAGAAGCACGACTTCATGAAGCGCTGCATGGACGCGGCCGTGCTGCTGGGCGTCGACGCCGTGTGCGGCTTCGTCGGCCGCAACCAGGAGCACTCGATGGACGAGAACCTCGTCGACTTCGAGCGCCAGTTCGTGCCGCTGCTCCAGTACGCGAAGGAGCGCAAGCTGACCTACCGCGTCGAGCAGTGCCCGATGCCCGGCTGGACCACGAAGGACAACTGGCACAACCAGATCGCCTACACGCCGGGGACCTGGATCGCGCTCCACCGCATCTGCGAGAAGCACGGCGTCGGCGACCAGTTCCGCATCCACTACGACCCCTCGCACGCGATCCTGATGGGCCAGGACACGCGCTCGCTCTTCCAGTACCTGAAGGACGAGGGCTACAACTTCCTGATCGGCGGCTTCCACGTGAAGGGCCAGGTGACGGACGCCAAGGGCGTCTCGGCCTGGGGCATGGGCGGGCAGACCGTCGAGCGCGGCGACTGGATCAAGGGCAAGCCCTCGCCGAAGCCCGCCGATCAGCTGAACGCCTGGAAGAAGCAGACCGTGCTGTGCGAGCACGAGCTGCCGGGCACCGCGAAGCACGACCCGCTCGCGTACCTGCAGAACCGCACGGTCGACTGGCTCGATCACCAGCTCGCCGCTCGCGAGCTGCTGAAGCTCGACGTGGCGAACACGCACCTCGTGGTCGAGCACGAGTATCCGAAAGCTCGGATCCAGGACAAGGCGCGCCTCAAGCCGATCCTGCAGGGCTCGATCGCCTTCACGCGCAAGATCGACGAAGCGGCGGCCTGCATGTTCGCGCTCCAGAACGTGGTGCTGAAGGGCCAGGGCATCCCGGTCCAGGGCCACGGCCGCCAGGCCTACCGGAGCTGATCGAGGAGCATCCGCGATGAGACGTGCCGCGATCCTGCTGCCACTGCTGCTCGGCCCGGCGGCGCACGCCGGGGCCCAGGCGCCCTACGCGCTGCGCTCGCCGAACGGCCGTATCGAGGTGAAGATCACGACGGGCGACCGCCTGCGCTACGACGTGGCGCTCGCAGGCGAGGCGCTCGTCGAGGGCGCGTCGCTGTCGCTCGACGTGGACCGGACGGTGCTGGGGCTCGCCCCGAAGGTCCGCACCGCGAAGCCGCTGCGCATCGACCGCGTGGTCGAGCCGCCCGTCGCGCGCCGCGCCGCGAAGCTGGCCGAGCGCTGCAACGAGCTGCGCCTCGAGCTCGAGGGGCAGTACGCCGTCGTGTTCCGAGCCTACGACGACGGCGTCGCCTATCGCTTCGAGACGACGCTGCCGAAGCCCGAGGTCAAGGTGTACGCCGAGGAGGCGAGCCTGCGCTTTCCGGGCGATTGGAGCGTGTACTTCCCGAAGGAAGACGGCTTCATGTCTCACAACGAGCGCAAGTACACGTACCAGCCGCTCAAGGAACTGGCGCAAGGCACGCTCGGCAGCCTGCCGGCCGTCGTCGAGGCGGCGCACGGCGTCAAGATCGCCGTGGCGGAGTCGGACGTCGCCGACTACCCGGGGCTCTGGCTCGCGGGCACGGGCGGTAACGCGCTCGTGGCGACCTTCCCCGCCTACCCGCTCGAGGAGAGGAAGGAGCGCGACCGGGACGTCAAGGTCGTGCGCCGCGCCGACTACCTCGCGGCGACGCGCGGGACGCGCAGCTACCCGTGGCGGATCCTCGGCATCGCCGAGAAGGACGCCGACCTGCTGACGAGCTCGCTCGTCTACCTGCTCGCGCGGCCCTCCGAGATCGCCGACACGTCGTGGATCCGGCCCGGCAAGGTCGCCTGGGACTGGTGGAACGCCTGGAACCTCCACGGCGTGCCGTTCAAGTCCGGCGTCAACACCGAGACCTACGAGTACTACGTGGACTTCGCCGCGCGCCACGGGATCGAGTACGTGATCCTGGACGAGGGCTGGTACGAGCTCGGCGACGTGACGAAGGTCGTGCCGGCTCTCGACATGGAGAAGCTCGCCGCCCACGCCCGCGAGAAGAACGTGGGCCTCATCCTGTGGGTGGTCTGGAAGACGCTCGAGGATCAGCTCGAGCCCGCGCTCGACCTCTACGCACGCTGGGGCGTCAAGGGTCTGAAGGTCGACTTCATGCAGCGGGACGACCAGCCGCTGATGCAGTACTACGAGCGCGTCTGCCGCGAGGCGGCGAAGCGGAAGCTGCTGGTCGACTTCCACGGCGCGCAGCGCCCGACGCTGCTGACGCGCACGTGGCCGAACCTGCTGAGCACCGAAGGCGTCCTGGGCCTCGAGCAGCTCAAGTGGAGCGACGTCACCGACCCCGAGCACGACGCGACGCTGCCGTTCACGCGCATGTACCTCGGGCCGATGGACTACACGCCGGGCGCGATGCGCAACGCGGCCGGCCGCAAGCGCTTCGCTCCGATCTCCGAGGCGCCGATGAGCCTCGGCACGCGTGCGCACCAGCTCGCGCTCTACGTGGTCTTCGAGAGCCCGCTCCAGATGCTCGCCGACAGCCCCTCGGCCTACGAGGCGGAGCCCGAGGTGATGGACTTCCTCGGGCCGGTGCCCTCGACCTGGGACGAGACGCGCGTGCTGCAGGCCAAGCTCGGCGACTACGTGGCGCTGGCGCGCCGCAAGGGCGGCGTGTGGTGGATCGGCGCGATCACCGACTGGAGCGAGCGCGATCTCGCGCTCGACCTGTCGTTCCTGCCCGAGGGCCGCTTCGAGCTCGACGCCTTCGCGGACGGCGCGAACGCGGACCGCTGGGGCAGCGACTACCGGCGCGCGAAGACGCCCGCCGACCGCGCGACGAAGCTGACCGTCCACCTCGCCCCCGGCGGGGGCTGGGCGGCGCGCCTCGAGCCGGCTCCGTGACGGCCGCGGCTAGCGCGCGGCGAGCGCCTTCTTCACGCGCTCGCTGAACATCGCGAAGAGCCGCCGGCCCTCGGCGGACTCCTTCGAGATCCACTCGGCGTTGCGGTACGCCGTCGGGTTGAGCTCCTTGCGGATCGACTCGAGGAACGGCGCCACCTTCGCGAGCACGAACATGCCCTCGCCGTTGCTCTCCATCCAGAAGTCCGGGTGCACGATGCCGTGCTTGGCGAAGCCGTACACCATCTCCCAGTAGGAGCCCACCTGCCGGTAGGCCGCGTTCAGCGGGTGGTCGGCCTTGGTCACGGCCAGGACGTCTTCGAAGGTCTTGGGCCAGAACTTCTGGTTGAGCGCGGCGCGGCTGTCGCGCATCACGGGCTCGCGCCGGAGCTCGTAGCAGCGGAGCGCGAGCTCGGCGTCGTGGTGGTCGGGCGTTCCCTTGGGCATGCGCGCGAGCTTAACCCAGGAGCGAGGCTCAGGGATTGCGCACGCAGTCGAGCGTCAGCTTCACGCGCGGGCCCGCCTCGACCATCTCGAAGTCCGAGGGCTGGAGCGAGCGCAGGTCGAGCGGGCCCAGCAGGCCCGCCCACTTGGCGCTGGTGTGACGGTCGCTCCGCGCGGTGAGCGCCACGTTGCCGCCGTCGGCGAGAAGCATGCCGAAGCTCTGCATCGCCCGGGCCACGACCCTGGCGCCCGGCGAGAGCGTCTCGAGCGGGAAGTCCTTGCGCAGGCGCAGCCGCACGCCGTAGGGCGGCGCGTCGGCGGGCCCCTTCGCGGCCGACGTCCCGTGCGTCGCGGGGTGGACGTAGACGCCCTGGCGGATCCGCGCGTTCGGCAGGATGAAGCGGATCGCGTGGTCGATGGCTCCCGCCTGGACCTCGTCCGCGCTGAAGAGCAGCGGCGCGATCGGATAGCCCGCCGCGTCGGCGCTCGTGCACTGCTCGCCGCGGCCGCTCGGCGGGTAGACGCGGGTCATGTCCCAGAGCGCGAGGCAGCCGCCGTCGAACGTGCTGCCGACGATGTTGGCGCGCCACATCTCGTAAAGGCGCTGCCGCCGCCAGTCGGCGACGATCAGGTGGCAGTCGCCGTCCGACGCGCACTGGTAGCCGCTCTCGCCCTCGAGGTTGCCGCCGGGCGGCACGGGCACCGGGGCGTAGTCGCAGTCCGGCTCGAAGAAGTCGGCGGTCTTCTGGAACGTCAGGTCGGGCGTCGCCGGCGTGGCGTCGAGCACCTCGATCGAGAAGTCGATCTGCATTCGGCCGAGCCCCCAGCCGACGCGGCCGAGGTACGCGATGACGGCGGCCGATTCCGGATCGAGCGGCGCTCCCGAGACGTCCTGATACCAGGGCGCCGCGGTCGGGAAGTAGCGGCGATCGGCCGGAACGAGCGGGGGGGCGGGGCCGGGTGCGGGAGTCGGACCAGGAGTGGGGGCCGGCGTGGGTTGCGGCGCGGGACCTGGCGCTGGGGCGGGAGTCGGCGCCGGCGTGGGTGCGGGAGTCGGAGCGGGAACGGGAACTGGCGCGGGAGCGGGCGTCGGCGCCGGTGCGGGTGCTGGCGCCGGTGCTGGTGCCGGTGCTGGTGCCGGTGCTGGTGCCGGTGCGGGTGCCGGTGCCGGTGCAGGTGCAGGTGCAGGTGCAGGTGCAGGAACGGGCGTTGGAGCGGGTGTGCCGCCCGGGAAGGAGATCGTCCCGCGTCCCGAGCCGATCTTCCCTTCACGCGTGCGCAGCAGGCTCTCGCCGTCGTGGACCGTCGGCGGTCCCACTGCGCCTCCGGCGCCGTGGCTCCCACCGGAGCGGGACGCGCCGCCGATGAGGCTCGAGCGCCCGGCTGACGCCGATGGTACGGCGCTCCCGGCCGCCGACCGGCTCGAGGTCGAGCCGACGCGCGCAGCGCCGCCCCCTGCCGGAGACGGAGTCACGGCCGAAGCCACCGTGGTCGCGGGAACGGCCGTCTTCGTCGCGAGGAGATCCGCGGCCGTGTAGACCTTCTTCGCGCTGGAACCGGCCTCGCTCTCACGGGCGGCTTTCGCCTTCGCCGCCTCGTCGCCGACGCCGTCGGCCGTGAGGGACGCCGACCACGAGCAGAGAGAGACGACGGCGCACGCGCGCAGGGCTCGCATGGCTTGCGCTCCTTCGCCACCTGAAGGATGGCGCGAATCGACTGTGTGGAGCCCCTCTCCGCGGCGACATCGATGCGGCGGGCCGCGAGCGGCGAGACCGACGATACGGGCAGGCCCGAGTCGGCCGGCGTGACAGGCCTCACTCCTGTGGCGCGGCTCACACCGGCTCAGAGCTGGCGGAGCGCGCAGACGGGGTCGAGCCTGGCGCGTCCGCCCGCCGAGGCCACGCTCGGGTCGACGGCCTGGACCGCGCGGCGCACGGCGCGGCCGAGCGCGCGTGGATCGCCCGACGCGCGCACCACCAGGAACCGGTTCTGGGCGAGCCAGACGAGCAGGCTCGAGTGCGCCTCGTAGTACGCGACGTAGAGCGTCGGCGAAGCGCGCTCGTCCTCGATCGGAACCGGCGCCGCCGCTCCGGCCGCTAGCAGTTGAAGCCGCCGTCCACGACCAGCGTCGTGCCGGTGGTGAAGGCCGACTCGTCGGAGGCCAGGAACAGGTAGGCGGCCGCCATCTCCTCTGCCGAGCCGAGGCGGCCCATCGGCTGGCGGGCCACCAGCGCGGCCATCGCGCTGTCGCGGTCGGGCGCCTCCGCGAGCCGCTCGTCGATCCAGGGCGTGAGCGTCGTGCCCGGGCAGACGGCGTTGACGCGGATGCCGTCCTTGACGTGGTCGAGCGCCATCGCCTTGGTGAGGCCGACCACCGCGTGCTTCGTCGTGACGTAGGCCGCCCGCTCCGCCACCGCGCGCACGCCCGCGGTCGAGCCGGCGTTCACGATCACGCCTCGCCGCCGCGGCACCATGACCGCGAGCGCCGCCCGCGACATGAGGTAGGTGCCGCGCACGTTCACGGACAGCAGTCTCTCGAATTCGGCCTCGCCGGTCGTGAGCACGGTACCGGTCGTGCCGATACCGGCGTTGTTCACCAGGATCTCGAGCGGCCCGAAGGCCGCTTCCGTGGCGCGCACCGCGCTCTCGCAGTCCTCGGCCCGCGAGACGTCACAGACCAGGGCCTTGGCACGGCCGCTCGCTGCCGCGATCTCGGCCGCCACGGCCTCGGCCTTTTCTCGCGCGCGGTCGGCCACCGCCACGGCCGCGCCCTCGCGCGCGAAAGCGAGCGCCGTCGCGCGCCCGATGCCCGAGCCGGCCCCGGTCACGATCACGACCTTTCCGCGAAAACGCTCGCTCACCGGGCCACCTCAGTCCGCGTGGAACACCTCTTCCATGTCCGCCCACCACTCGCCGGGCGCGCGGCCCTCGACCGGCCGCTGCATCGCGTCCATCACGTCCCACCACTCCCGCATGCGGGGCGCGCGCGCGATGCCGCGCATCCGCTCGTCGAACTCGGCGTCCGGCCCGTGGTACTCGAAGTACGCGAACAGACTTCCGTCGAGGTGGAAGATCGAGTAGTTCCGGATCCCGGCCTGGCGAAGCGCCGCGAGGATCTCGGGCCACGCGGCCGCGTGGTAGCGCTTGTACTCCTCGAGCCGCTCGGGCCGCAGGCCGATCCGCTGTCCGAATCGCCTCACTTCGACCAGCCTCCCGGGCCCGGCGCGTCGGCCGCGAGGACGCGTTGCCGCTGCGTCCCGAGGCGCTCGATGCCGAGCTCGACCACGTCGCCCGCCTTCAGGAAGGTGGGCGGGTCCATGCCCAGGCCGACCCCGGCCGGTGTGCCGGTGCTGATCACGTCGCCGGGCAGGAGCGTCATGAACCGGCTGAGGTAGGAGACCAGCACCGCGACGTCGAAGATCATCTCCTTCGTGCTGCTCTTCTGGCGGCTCTCGCCGTTCACCGTGAGCCACATGGAGAGCGCGTGCGTGTCGCCGACCTCGTCAGGCGTCGCGAGGAACGGGCCGAGCGGCGCGTAGCCGTCCTGGCTCTTGCCCTTCGACCACTGGCCGCCCCGCTCGATCTGGTCCTCGCGCTCCGAGTAGTCGTTGTGGAGCGCGTAGCCGGCCACGTGGGCGAGCGCGTCCTTCTGCGCGACGTAGCGCGTTCGCCTGCCGATCACCACCGCGAGCTCGACCTCCCAGTCGGTCTTGATCGATCCTCGCGGCAGCATCAGGTCGTCGTTCGGGCCGGCGAGCGCGGTGGTGGCCTTGAAGAAGATCACGGGCTGCTCGGGGATCTTGGCCTTCGTCTCGCGCGCGTGGTCGGCGAAGTTGAGGCCGATGCAGACGATCTTGCTCGGCCGCGTGAGCGGCGAGCCGAGCCGCTCGGAGGCCGCGACGCGCGGCGCCTTGCCGCCGTTGTCGGCCGCCCAGCGCGCGAGCCGCGCGAGGCCGTCGCTCTCCAGGAAGCGCTCGCCCCAGTCCTCGCCGAAGCCCGAGGCGTCGACGCGCGTCCCGTCCGCGAGCTCGAGGCCGGGCTTCTCGCGTCCCGGCGGTCCGAATCGGATCAGCTTCATTCCGCGTCCTCCCGTTGGGTGTGGCGCCAGCGGTCGATCGCGACCGCGACGACGATGATCACTCCGATCAGGATCTCCTGCACATAGCTCGGCCAGCCCATTTGCTGGCTGCCGTTCCGGAGGAAGGCCATCACGAGCGCCCCCACCATCGATCCGAGCACGCTGCCTTCGCCTCCGCTCAGGCTGCCGCCGCCGATCACGACCGCGGCGATCACGTCGAGCTCGGTGCCCGCGGCCACCGTGGGGTCTCCCTGGCGCAGCCGCGACATCTGCATCACGCCGGCGAGCCCGAAGAGCAGCCCGGCGCTGCCGTAGACCTCGAGCTTGAGCCTGTCGGTGTCGATTCCGCACGCGCGCGCGGCGGGCTCGCTCGAACCCAGCGCGAACACGCGCCGGCCGAAGACGGTGCGCCGCAGCACGAAGGCCATCGCGGCCGCGAGCGCGAGCGCGATCCAGACGCCGGGGGCGAACACCATCCACGGCACCGGCGGAAACGTGACGGCGAGCTGGTTGACCCAGGTCTCCGGCGGGTTGACCGTGCTCTGGCTGGCGAGCCACTTGGCCGTGCCGCGCGCGACGCCGAGCATCCCGAGCGTGGCGATGAACGGCACCACGCGCAGGCGTGTGATCGCGAGCCCGTTCAGCAGGCCGACGGCGCCGCCGGCGGCGACCGAAGCCAGCACCGCCGTGAGCGGCGCCTGGCCGTCGCGGATCGCGAGCGCGCTGATGACGCCGGTGAGCGCGATCGTCGAGCCCACGGCGAGGTCGATGCCGCCGCCGACGATCACGAGCGTCATGCCGACGGCGCCGAGCGCGACGATCACGGTCTGCGCCAGCACAACCCGCAGGTTGTTGGTCGAGAGGTAGCGGTCGGGCGCGCCGCTCGCGATCGCGAAGAACAGCACGACGAGCGCGAGGCCGAGGAACGGCCCGGCCCGCACCAGCCGGTGGCGCAGCTCGCTCGCCGCCTGATCCTGGGCGCTCATCCGGCGATCGCCGCCTCGAGCAGGCTCTCCGGCGTCCAGTCGGAGGCCGCGCGCGCCGGCCCCAGCCGCCCGCGGCACATCACCGCCACGCGGTCGCAGACGCCGATCAGCTCCGGTAGGTAGGAGCTCACCATCAGCACGGCCTTGCCCTCCGCAGCCGCGCGCGCCACGGCCTCGTAGATCTGCGCCTTGCTCGCCACGTCGATGCCGCGGGTGGGCTCGTCGAGCAACAGCACGTCGGCCTGCTGGTGCAGGATGCGCGCGAAGACGACCTTCTGCTGGTTGCCGCCCGACAGCGTGCCGACCGGCTGTCCCGGGCCGCGCATCCGCACGTCGAGCGCGCGCGTCCGTTCGGCCGCCTGCGCGCGCTGGCGCGCGGGGTCGAGGACGCCGAGCCGCGAGCAGGAGCCGAAGCCGGTGAGGGTCACGTTGTCCGCGACCGACAGCGGCAGCGCGAGCCCTTCGCCCTTCCGGTCCTCGCTCAGGTAGCCGACGCCGTCGGCGAGCCGTTCTCCAGCGCTGGCCGTGAGCGGCCGCGGGCGCCCATGCAGGCGCAGGCTGCCGGCGCGAGGGCGGGCGAGGCCGGCGAGCGCACGCACCATTTCGGTGCGGCCGGAGCCCATCAGGCCGAAGACGCCGAGCACCTCGCCGCGACGCAGGCTGAACGAGGCCTGCTCGAGGCCGGGCGCGCTCAGGCCCTCGACCTCGAGCGCCGGCTCCGCGGCCGCTCCGCGCGCCCGCCCGGGGAAGAGCTCGCTGACGGTGCGGCCCACCATGAGGCCGATGAGCGACTCGTTCCCGACGGCCGCGAGCGAGCCCGACCCGACGCGGAGCCCGTCGCGCAGCACCGTGTAGGCGGATGCGACCTCGCGCGTCTCCTCGAGGAAATGGCTGATGTAGACGATCGCGACCCCGGCCGCCGACAGCCTGCGGATGAGCGCGAACAGGCGCTCGGCGTCGGCGCGCGAGAGGCTGCTCGTCGGCTCGTCCATCAACACCACACGCGCGCGCGTCGCGATCGCGCGGCAGATCTCCACCACCTGGCGGGCGCCGATCGGCAGGCGCGCGAGCCTCGCGTCGGGGTCGATGTCGCCGTGCCCGAACTCGGCGAGCACCTCGCGCGTCCGCTGCCGCGCGCGCTCGCGGTCCCAGAGCCCGCGCCGGCGCGGCTCGTCGCCCATCAGGACGTTCTCGGCCACCGTCAGGTGCTGGAACAGCGAGAGCTCCTGGTGGATGAGCGCGATGCCGCTCGCGCGCGCGTCCTGTGGCGAGCGCGGGGCGTAGGGCCGTCCCTCCACCTCGAGCGTCCCGGCGTCCGGCCGCAGCAGCCCCGAGACGATGCCGAGGAGCGTGCTCTTGCCGGCGCCGTTCTCGCCGAGGAGCGCGTGCACCTCGCCCGGCTGCACCTCGAGCGACGCGCCGGCGAGCGCGACGGTCGCGCCGAAGCGCTTCGCGACGCCGGTGATGCGAAGGACCGCCGTCATTCCCCGGGGGCGAGGTACTTCTCGAGCGGCGGCTTGATCAGCGACTGCATCTCGGGCGCGTCGAGGTTGGCGGGCGTGACCATGGACACGCCCGTGTCGATGAGCTTCGGCACCGCCTTGCCCTGCAGGTGGTCCACCAGCGTCGTGACGGCGAGCGAGCACATGCGGAAGGGATTCTGGAGCACGAAGCCCTGGAGCTCGCCCTTGCGCATCGCGTCGACGAAGGCCTGGTTCGAGTCGAAGCCCACGAGCTTGACCTTGCCCGCGAGGCCGGCGTCCTGGAGCGCGAGCAGCATGCCCGCCGTCGAGGACTCGTTGACGATGAACATGCCCTGGACGTCCTTGCCGAAGCGGTTCAGCAGGTTCTCGGCGGCGCGCTTGGCGGTGTCCCGGGTCGCGCCGGCGTACTGGTCCGACGACAGCATCTCGAAGCCGGGCCAGTTGGACTTCAGGCGGTCGAGGAAGCCGGCCTCGCGCGCGGTCGTGCTGGCGGAGCCCTCCGCGTAGCGCAGCATCAGGATCTTGCCCTTGCCGCCCATGGCCTGGCCGAGGGTGTCGGCGCCGAGCTGCCCGCCCTTGTAGTTGTCGGTGGCCACGAAGCTCACGATCTGGTCCGAGGCGAGCGCCGAGTCCATGATCACGGTCGGAACCTTCAGCCGCGCGGCCTCCTCGACCGGGCGCACGAGCGCCTTCTCGTCGAGCGGCGCGAGCACGATGCCGTCCATGCCCTGGCTCGCGAACGACTCGACCACCTGCACCTGCTGCTCGCGGTCGTCCTCGCGCAGCGGCCCCTTCCAGGTGATCTCGACGTGCACGCCCTTCGCAGCGAGCTCGCGCTGCGCGCTGATCGCCCCGGCGTGGATCGTGCGCCAGAACTCGTGGGTCATGCCCTTCGGGATCACGGCGATCCGGTAGGGACGCTGCTGCGATCCGCGCGGGCCTTCGCCCTTTCCGCACGCCGAAAGCGCGGCGAGCGCCGCTACGGCGACGAAGGCCACGAGCCGAAGCAGGATCCCCGCTGGCGAAGAGCGGGGGCGTGCGGGAAGGCGGCGCAGGCGCATCGTGTCGGGCCCTCCGATGGGAGCGCTGGGCACGCTATCCGTCGTGCCCAGGCGTGTCAAATTGGCGCGGTCACTCCGGCGCCGGGCGGAAGCTCCGCCAGGCGATCTTCAGCTTTCGCATGCGGGCGCGCAGCGTGTGCGGGTTGACCTGCAGCCGCCGCGCCGCGCCGAAAGGCCCCTCCACTCGGCCACGCGTCTCGGCGAGCGCCGCTTCGATGTGGCGGCGCACCACGACGTCGAGCGGCTCGATCAC
>Ga0335076_10006506_pt1 | contig 11788 bp, 13 predicted proteins | sample Lox_Sample_25_FD_206717 | JGI IMG/M metagenome (GOLD analysis project Ga0335076, IMG submission 206717) | Soil microbial communities from Loxahatchee National Wildlife Refuge, Florida, United States - Lox_Sample_2.5 | ecosystem: Environmental > Terrestrial > Soil > Wetlands | place: USA... | reverse complement strand
GGCCGGTGCTCGTCTTCGGCGCGTTAAGGACGGCGGCCGCGGCCGGGACGCCCTCGGCCAGCGGCATGTGAACCGGCGATCAATCGAGATCACTGATTGGTAACGCCCGCCTCTAGGCAGGCGGGACGATCCGTCATAGAAAGGTTTCACGGACTGAAGCGTCCGGGCATGGCAACCGGGCACCCACGCGCGACCAGCCGCGGGAGGCGAGCCGAGGCAAGGACTGCCCAGGCGAACGGGCACCAGGAACGGTGACCACGCCGGGGCGGACTGCCCGGCAACTGAAGGTGCACGCTTGGTAACCCGGCCTGACGTGCCAGGCGACGGCGCCCCGGCCGGGGCGCCGTTCGCCTGTGGCCCAGGCTCGCGCGATGATCGGCGTAGTATCTTCGGCCGTGACCCGGCCCGCGCCGCGCCGCCGCGCGGCCCCTGCAGCGGCTCCGGATGTGCCAAGTGCGGCATAGGGTGCCGGCCAGGATGCACGCATGCGCCACACTAGTTATCTGTAAGGGGATCCTTAGCCAACGGCGACCTCTTGCAGGCCACTGAACGCACCAACGCAGGAGGGAGACAGCGCGATGGCTGAGCCCGCAGTCTCACGGCCATCGGCGGACGGCGCAGATGCGTCGGTCGGCGATCTCGTTTCGCTGGCGGTACGCGACGTCACCCGGCTCTTCCAGTGTGAGCTGGAACTGGCCAAGCTGGAATTGCGTGCCGACGCCCGGCGGGTCGGGCTGGCCGCGGCACTGTCGGCGATCGCGGTGTTCACCGGCTTCCTCGTGCTTGTCATGCTGTGCTTCGCCCTGGCCGAAGGCCTGATCACGCTCGGCGTTTGGAGCTGGGCCGCCTACCTGATCGTGGCCGGGGTGTGCGTGGTGCTGGCCTCGATAGTGCTGCTGGTGGTCTACCTGAAGGTGCGGCGGATATCCGCGCTGGGCAAGACCAGGGCCTCGGTGCAGGACGACCTGGCGGTGCTGAAGCGCGAGGAGCCGACGTCCGCTCCGGCGGCAGTCGAGGCCAGGTGACCCAGTGGCGGGCAACGGCGGGTCGCCTGTCTACGCGGACGGCCCGTGGACGCACCGCACGGTCACGGCCAACGGCACGCGGTTCCACATCGCCGAGGCAGGCGAGGGGCCGCTGGTCCTGCTGCTGCACGGCTTCCCGCAGTTCTGGTGGACCTGGCGGGCGCAGCTCGCGTCGCTGTCGGCGGCCGGTTACCGGGCCGTGGCCGCGGACCTGCGCGGCTACGGGGGCAGCGACAAGCCTCCCCGCGGATACGACCTGATCACCGCGGCCTCCGACGCGGCCGGCATGGTCCGGGCGCTGGGCGAGGCCAACGCCGTCGTCGTCGGCCACGACTGGGGCGGGCTCGTCGCCTGGACCATGGCCACCTACTACCCGAAGGTGACCAGGCGCCTGGCCGTGGTCTCGGTGGCCCACCCGCTGCGGATGCGGTCCACCTTGCTGATCGATGCCGTGCGCCGAGGCGCTGGCAGCGGCCAGACATTCGGCTTCCAGCTGCCGATACTGCCCGAACGGCGGCTCGTCCGCCACGACGCCCTGCAGGTCGGCCGGTTGCTGCGCGCCTGGTCGGGGCCGGGATGGCCGGACCAGGAGGCGGAGCGCCGCTACCGCGCCGCCATGTGCATCCCCTCGGTCGCGCACTCGGCCCTGGAGTATCACCGGTGGTTCGTGCGGTCCAGGCTGCGGTCCGACGGGATGCGTTACGCCCACCGCATGCGGGCACCGGTGCAGGCGCCCACCCTGCAGTTGCACGGTGCGCTGGACAGCTGCGTGCGGCCGTCCACCGCCCGCGGCAGCGGCCGCTACGTCGACGCGCCCTACCGGTGGCGGCTGATTGACGGTGCCGGGCACTTTCCGCAGGAGGAGCAGGCCGAGCGCTTGACCGCTGAGCTGAGCTACTGGCTGGCTGACCCCGAGCCGGACCGATGACGGGACCCCCCGCAGGCCCTTCCCTCCCAGCTGCCCAGCCACAGGACCCCGGCGGGGCGCGCCCATCCGGTGAGCCCGGCGGGGGGCGGCCGTCCGGTACGCCGGGCGCGCGTGACCGTGATCCCGCTGGCCGGCCGCGGAACGCCAGGCCCCGGGACGCGCTCGGGCGCCCACTCCCCCACGGCGCGGCCGGGGAAGAGCGTGTCCCCGACGATCTGGCCGTCCCGCCGGCGGAAGCGCTCAGCACGGCCCAGCGCCTGCTCGACTCCGGCCGCCCGTTCCACGCCCATGAGGTGCTCGAGGCGTCCTGGAAGGCGGCGCCGCCAGCGGAAAGAGAGTTGTGGCGGGGGCTGGCCCAGATAGCGGTCGGCCTCACCCACGCCCGGCGCGGCAACGCGCAGGGCGCCAGCGCGCTGCTGCGCCGGGGCGGGCGCCGGGTCGGCGAATACGCGGGCGCCGCCCCGCACGGGATCGACGCCGGCGGGATCGCGCGCCAGGCATCGGCCCTGGCCGACCGCATCGACGGCGGCGGCTCGGCTTCGGCAGACGACGGCACCGGGTTCCGTCTGATCTGACGGGCACGCCGGGACGGCACCGGGTTCCGCCTGATCTGACGGGCACGCCAGAACAGCCCGGGTTCCGCCCGGCCCGGCGATGTCGCCACCGTGGTCCGCCGGCTCTGCCGCGCGCGCCGGGCGGCGAGTCACACCGGCCGACCATCCACACGGACCCGGACTTGGCCCGATCTCGCGATAATCTATCTTAGTGAGTATCAGATTCTGAAAGCCGATCAGATTTTAGCGGCCCGCCGGAGGAGCAGCCATGACCACCATCGACGGTAAGGCCAACCCCACTGGCCTGCCCGGCACACCCGCGCGGTGCCCAGCCACGCCGCCCAGGCCCCGCCGGGTCATGCGGAGGCCCCGGTGAGCGCCGCCGGCCGCCGGTGGAGGGCCGCCGACGTTCCGGGGTGGCGTGAATACACCGGCGACCCGGTCCGGGTGGAGTCGGGCACCCGCTCGAATGACGGCGCCGCCGCACGCCGGCGGCGGGCGGTCTCGGAGCAGCCGACCGGGGTGTTGTACCGGGTTCCCGCGCCATGCAGATAATCTGGGGCGCCATGCCGGAGCCAGCCAAGCGTGACCGCTACCACCACGGCGACCTCCGGGCGGCGCTGATCGACACGGCGATCGGGCTGGTGGCCGAGCGGGGCGTGCGGAACTTCTCCCTGGCCGAGGCGAGCCGGCGTCTCGGCGTCGCGGTCAGCGCCCCGTACGCCCACTTCGCCGACCGCGACGATCTGCTGGCGGCGGTCGCGGTGCGCGCCTATGAGCTCCTGCACGCGGAACTGGCGCCGGAGACGGGCCAGGACCGGCCGCCCGCCGACCGCCTGGCCGCCATGGCCCGCGGCTACGTGCGTTTCGCGGCCGCCCACCGGCCGCTGTTCGAGGTGGTGTACGAGGCCGGGCTGGACAAGGCCCGCCACCCGGAGATCGAGGCCGCCGAGCGCCCGGTGACCGACGCCTTCCTGGCCTGTGTCCGGGCGCTTTCCGGCGGCGACGACGCCGCATCCGAAGACCTGGCGACGGCCATCGAGGCCACCGCGCTCGGCCACGTCATGCTGCTCCTGGACAACGGCACCGGCCAGGAGCCCGAAGCCGTGGAGCTCGCCGCCGGCCGCGCCGCGGGGGCGACCCTCGCCCTGATCGAGAGCCGTCACCTGCTCGGTCAGCCCGCTGCCGCGCGGGTCCCGCAGCAGCCCGGCCCGGCCCGCGCGGACCGGTGACGGCCCATCGGGCGGTGGGCCAGGCAGCCGCCGGCATCGCGGTGCCCATTAGGGCATGTTCCTAGTCGCAGCCCTGGGTGGAAACCGGCGCGGTGGCGGTCCGGCCCGCGCTGACGTCGGAAGCGACCTCCCCGGCGGTCAGCGCGTAGCCGGTGTCGGGGACGTCCACGGCCGCGGCGAACACCATCCCGTACACCGAGCCGCCCGGCGTGAGCAGCGGGCCGCCGGAGTTGCCCGGCTGGACCAGCGCGCGCACCGCGTAGATGTCACGGGTCACGGTCTTGGTCTGGTAGATGTCGGGGCTGTTCGCGGACTGCTCGTTGCCGATGCGGGCCGGGCGGGCCGTGAAGTGGCTGTTCTCCGGGTAGCCGGCGACGACGGCACTGTCCCCGCTGCTTGCCTGCGGGGCGAAACCCAGCGGGCGGGCCCGGAGGTTGGGCACGTAGAGGACCGCGACGTCCCGTTCGGGGTCATACAGCACGACGAACGCCTGGAGGGCGCTGCGGTGGTTGGGAATGACCTCAAGTCCGCTGCGCACCCCGGCGACCACGTGCGCGTTCGTGAGCACGTGCTGGGGGGCGAACACGAACCCCGAGCCTTCCAGTGTCCGCGAGCAGCTCGGAGCCATGCCGACCACCTTGACCACGCTGGGCCTGGCCCGTCGCACCCCGGCCGAATTGACCACGGCGGGATTGGGCGCGGGCACGCTCAGCGCACCTTCCGCCCCGAGCGCGCCGAAAACCTGCGTGTAGGGGCCGCTCGCCAGCAGGCGGCGGAAGTCGGAGAACATGACGTGAGCGCCCTGCGGCATGAACCTGTCCACCCCGCGCAGCACCACCGACCCGCTCACCTGGCTGGCCACGGCCGGGAACGGGGCGTTGGCGACCGCGGAGCCGATCAGCCAGGCGATCAGCAGGACCGAGACGACGCTGACGGCCGCACCGCCGATGGCGTCGACGAACGCGGCTGGGCGCCAGGTCACCCGGGAGCGCACCGCCGCCCCGGCCAGCGACGCGACCAGCTGCCCGATCATGGCGGCCAGGAAGACCACGATGATGGCCACCAGCGCCTGCCGGGCCGCGCCGCTGACCAGCGTCCGCGCGATGGCCGGGGAGAACACCGCGCCGACCGCCGCGCCGCCCAGGAAGCCGGCGAAGCTCAGCACGCCCACGATGAAGCCCTGCCGGTAGCCCGCCACGGCGAACGCTGCAGCGAGGGCAATCAAGATCAAGTCCAGCAGGTCACCGGGCACGGCCCCACGGTATCGGGCCATTTCACCTGCCCGCACCAGGTTGCCCGGCGCACGCCGCGCCAGGCCCGGCTGGCCACGGTGTTCCCGCGATGCTGCCGGGCCTAACCGCGGGCGGCCGATCCCAGCACGTCGGGCGGGAGGTCTTCCTCGTGCCCGGTGTCCCAGGGCCGCTCCCAGCCGCCGATCGCCAGCAGCATGTTCACCAGGAAGGCGGTGAACCCCCAGATGAGCATGCCATGCACGCGGAACGCCGGGCCTGCCGAGCCGGACGGGTGCCGGACCCGGAGCCGGTTGGCGGGATCGGCCAGGTCGGCGAGCCGGATCCGTACCGCCGCGGTGACCTCCCCATCCGCGGCGATGGTCACCGGCACTGGCGTGCGCCACCAGGCCAGCACCGGGATGACGCTGAAGCCGCTGCGGGAGATGTACAGCTCCGGCAGCACCGCCAGCACCTCCACGCCCGCCGGGTCAACGCCCGCTTCCTCGGCGGCCTCGCGCAGCGCGGCCCCGACAGGGCCGTGGTCGGCCGCCTCGATGGCGCCGCCGGGGAACGCGGGCTGGCCGGCGTGGCGCCGCAGCCATGGGCTGCGCTGGACGATGAGCAGATCAGGCTGGCCCGCGGTCTCGCCGAACAGCATCAGGACCGCCGAAGGCCGGCCACCCCCGGGCGCTGGCGGCCGCAGCGGCGGTGGCACCGTCATCCGTTGAGCATTTCCGGCCAGTGTGCGCAGCCACTGCGGGGCCGCGCCGGCCGGGGCGGCCGACGTCAAGAGAACGGGCCCTTTTTCACCAGCTTCCTGGCCACCTCCGGGTCGACCGGGCCGAGCCCGTAGGACGGGCAGAGCCGGGCCACCCCGCACGCTCCGCAGGCCGGGCGGCGGGAGTGGCACACCCGGCGGCCGTGCCAGATCACCCGGTGCGACAGGATCGTCCATTCCTTGCGCGGGAACAGCGCGCCCACCTCGGACTCGATCTTGACTGGGTCGGTCTCGGTGGTCCAGCCGAAGCGCCGCGACAGCCGGGCGAAGTGGGTGTCCACGGTGATCCCGGGCACCCCGAACGCGTTGCCCAGCACCACGTTCGCGGTCTTGCGGCCCACGCCCGGCAGGGTGACCAGGTCGCGCATCCGGTTCGGCACCTCCCCGCCGAAGCGGTCGCAGAGGGCCTGGCCGAGCGCGATGAGAGACGTGGTCTTGGCGCGGAAGAAGCCGGTCGATTTGATGATCTTCTCGATGTCCTCCCGGTTGGCCGAGGCGTAGTCGGCCGCGGTGCGGTAGCGGGAGAACAGGACCGGCGTGACCAGGTTGACCCCATGGTCGGTGGTCTGCGCCGACAGGATGGTGGCGACCAGCAGTTCCAGCGGGGTGGTGAAGTTGAGCTCAGTGTGCGCGTTGGGGTACAGCCGCGCGAGTTCGCGGTTGATCCGCCGTGCGCGGCGGACGAGGGCGGTCCGCGACGGGGACGGGGGCGATGACGACGGGGACTGGGGGGATGACACGGTCACGGTCCCAGCCTATTGACCGCGGGCGAGCGGCGCCGGTCCGGCGGCCTGCACGTGCCGGCCGATGACGACCACCGCCACCGAGCGGGCCCCGGCCCGCTTCAGCGCCACCGCCGCCGACTGGGCGCTGGCGCCGGAGGCCCAGGTGTCGTCGAGCAGCAGCACCCCCGCCCCCACCAGCCGCCGCCCGGTGCGGAACCGGCCGCCGTCCAGCGACCGGGCCCACGGGTCGCTGGCCGGCCCCGGGTACATGCTCACCCAGGGGAGCGTGAGGTAGGGGGCGGCCAGGGCCTGGAGCGGGTGGAGGCCGGCCCGGCCGCGGCCGCTGGGCACCACGCAGGCGTGGCTGGGCCGGGCCATGCCCGCCTGCCGCCATACCCGTGGCCCGTGGTCGTGCAGGAACACCAGTAGCAGCAGGAGCAGGCGCGAGGCGGCGGCCCCGCTGACGGGCCGGCCTGCCTTGTAGAGCCACAGGTCCCGGGCGAGCCCGCTGCCCTTGACCGCGTAGGCCACCGGCGCGACCGTGTCGGCGAGCAGCCCCGGCGCGCACTGCGCGTGCAGCTCGCACTGGAAGCAGCGCGCGTAACCCGGGCGGGCCGGGCCCGTGCACACCCGGCACCGCCCAGGTACCCGGTGGGGCGCCGGCCGCTCAGCCGGGCCGATCGCCCGCAGGCCGTCCCAGGCCCGGTCCCGCGCCGTGGTGGACGCCACCGCGGTGGGGGGCACGGTGCTGGCGGGCACGGTGCTGGCGGGCACCCCGATGACCGGCGCCACGATGGCCGGCGCCACGGCGCGGGCCGGCGGGGATGCCTGCATGGCCGCGATGTTAAGCAGGGCTGCCGACAGAGCCGTCGCCGGCGCGCGCCGCCCCGCACATGCCCGGTGCGGGCCGACGGCCGATCCGCCCCGTGAGGGGCCGACGGCCGATCCGCCCTGTGAGGTGAGGACGTGGACATGACCGTGAGAGGATGGGGGCTTGCCGGGCGCCATCGTGGCCCGCGATGACAGGCCTGGCAACCGGTACCAGCGCGGCGGTAACGGTGCGCTTGCCCGCCGGAGCCTGACCCGGGACGGCCGGATTCCCCCAGACCAGCCCCGGCAGGCAGCGTCGCGCAACGTTCGTTCGGTGCCCACGGCGGAAGGCTGGCGACCGCCTGGGCAGAAGAGGTCCTTCGGGCGGGATAATCTCATGCGAATGCCTACGACAGCTGCGGGACAGCCGGTGCCCGCCAGCCGGGGCTGGCTGGTGTGGGCCACCGCTCCAGCGCAGCGGCTGGCGGCACTGCCGCGCTGGCTGACGTCGCTGCCCGGCCGGCTGATCGCGCTGGCGCGGCGCACGCCGGCGCTGGCGCGGGAGCACTGGCTGCTGACGCTGCTACTGGCCGCCGGGCTCGTGCTGCGGGTGCTGGCCGCGATCGCCTACCGGCCCGCGCTGTTTTACATCGACTCGATGAAGTACCTGTTCGGCGCGTATCCGGGAAACGACCCGCCCGGATACCAGATCCTCATCAAGCCGGTGCTGGCCATCGCGGACCCATCTCTGATAGCCGCGATCCAGCACGCGACGGGGCTGGCCATGGCGGTGGTGCTCTATGTCGTGCTGTTGCGCCGCGGCGTGCCCCGCTGGCTGGCGGCGCTGGCCACCGCGCCGGTCCTGCTCGACGCCTACCAGCTGCAGATCGAGCAGACCATCATGCCCGACGTCATGTTCGAGGCCTGCATCGTCGCCGGGCTGGCCGCCCTGCTGTGGCAGGCCCGCCCCCGCACCGCCCTGGTCGTCACCGGCGGGCTGTTCCTCGGCGCCTCGGCCACCGCCCGCCAGGTCGGCGAGATCTTCATCCTGCCCGCCCTGGCCTACCTGCTGGTCGCCCTCCCGAACTGGCGCCGCCGCCTCACCCAGTGCGCCATCGTGTGCGCCGCCTTCGCCCTGCCCATCCTCGCCGCCAGCTTCCGCAACGAGGTGGCCATCCACAGGTTCGGGCTCGCTCCCTACTCGGGCGGCTCGATCTACGGCCGGATGGCGGCGGCGGCCGACTGCGCTGCGCTGAAACTACCGTCCTACGAGCGGGCGCTCTGCCCGCCGCCCCGGCTCCAGCGCAACGGCCCGGACTGGCTCGACCATCAGGTCGGCTCGCCCATCAAGTCCTTCCAGGCCCCGGCGGCGCTGACCAATGGCGCAGTCGTCAGCAATTTCAGCCACCGGGTGCTTCTGCAGCAGCCGGGCCGGGTCCTGGCGGCGATCGGGAAAGACGCGCTGAAGCTGTACGCGGTGGACCGGGTCACCGCGCCCGGGGACACTCCCGTCAGCCGCTGGCAGTTCCAGCCGTCGTACCCGCAGTACCCGCCCTACATGACGATCTCCAGCGGGCAGGTGCTCTTCACGAGCTTCTCACCGACGGGCGCGGTCAGGTGGACCTGGAGTGCGCAGGAGTTCGGCGGCGGGAGCCCGGTGGTGGCCAGGCCGCTGGCCCCGTTCCTGCACGCCTACCAGGTCGACGGCGGATACACCCCCGGCCCTCTGCTCGCCCTCATGACCCTGGCCGGGCTGGCCGGCACCCTCAGCCTTGCCCGCCGCCACGCCACCCCCGCCCAGCGTCGGGCCGCCCAGGCCTGCCTGCTCACCTTCACCGCCGCCGCCTCGGTCCTGCTCATCTCCGACGCCTTCGAATTCAGCTGGCGCTACCAGCTGCCCGCGCTCATCACCCTGCCCCCCGCCGCCGCCCTCGCCATCACCGCCCTGTTCACCCACCGGCACGACGGATCGCGCCAGCTACCGGAGGCAGCCCTCCCCCCGGGCAGCAAAACGGATGTGGCCACGCCCGCCGCCTCCCGTGCCAATGGGCAGCCCCAGGCGCGTGACCGGACGCCGGCCAGCTGACCAAGGGCATTCCCCTACCGGCCGCCGCGCCGGGCGGCCGGCGCCTTGGCCACCTCGATCCCGGTCGAGGCAATCACGACCGCGGCCAGCGGCGTCAGGATGACGGCCGGCAGCCAGGCCGGGGCGTGCACGGCGACCAGGCCGCCGGCGGCGGCCCCGGACACGATCGCGACAATCACCCCCAGCCCGCGGGCCGAGCCGGGCTCGCGGTCGCGGGCCACCACGTCCGAGATCAGCGCGGTCAGGGTCCCGGTCAGGTAGGTGGTGGACATCCCGCCCAGCTCCCGGACGGCCGCGCTCTGGATTCCCATGGCCACCCCCAGCGCCGCGATCAGCAGCAGCTGGGCCGTGCTGCCCGGGCTGCCGCCGGTTAGTTCCCAGCCGGCCGAGAACCCGGCCAGCACACAGAACTCCGCCGCCAGGGTGACGGTCACGCTGAGCGGCCAGGTCTCACCCCCGCTGGCCCGCCTGGTCGCGATCGGCGCCCCGGCGAGTACCCCGGCCGAGTACGCCGCCAGCGCTGTCCCGCCGTGGATGGCCAGCCGCGCCGACTGGGTCGCGACCGCAACCCCGAGCAGGATCAGGTTCCCGGTGATGACGCTGCTGAACACGTTGCCCAGGCGCAGGAAGCAAGACGCGTCCACGGCCCCGGTGGTAAGGGTCAGCAGCACCAGCAGGCCATCGCGGGTGATCGGCTGCCATGAGTGCTTCACCGGCACATCGTGCCAGTTCCCGCGTCCTCATGACGCCAACGCCGCCGCCCGGGCCTGCGCGCTTGACCTCTTCCGGGGGTGACGGCCCAAGATGGGGCGGCCGGGAACCGTGCCCGGCGTGAGGAGGTACCGGCCAGCCGTGGTGATCCGGGCGGTGGTGTTCGACATCGGAGGCGTCCTGGAGATCACCCCGGACCTCGGCACCGCCCGGCGGTGGGAGGCCCGGCTCGGGCTGGCGGCCGGGGAGATAGACGAGCGCCTGCGCGACGTCTGGCGGGGCGGCAGCCTGGGCACGATCACCCTGGACGGCGTGCACCAGGCCATCAGGGACCGCCTCGGCCTGGACGAACGGCAGCTCGCCTCGTACATGGCCGACCTGTGGCGCGAGTACCTGGGCACCGCGAACGCGGAGCTGATCGAGTACGCCCGGCAGCTGCGCCCGCGGTATCGCACCGGGATCCTGAGCAACAGCTTCGTTGGCGCCCGGGAACGGGAGCGGGCGGCCTACGGATTCGAGGACCTTGTGGACGAGATCGTCTATTCGCACGAGGTCGGGATGGGCAAGCCCGATCCGCTGATCTACGCCCTGGCCTGTGCCCGCCTAAACGTCCAGCCCGGGGAAACGGTGTTCATCGACGACGCGGACAGGTGCGTGGCCGGGGCACGCGAAGCCGGTATCCACGCGGTCCGCTACCGGGACAACGCCCAGGCGATCGCGGAAATCGAGCACCTGCTGACAGCCCGGTAGCCGCCGTGATATGGGCGGAACGGGAGCCGCGTGTCCTTCCGGTTCTCCGGCGACGGCGCCCGCAGAGGTGGGACTGATATGGCTGGTGGGACTGACAAGCAGTGCTGTTTTCGTAAAGAACCGCTTTTGTCGTGGTTTTCACGAACAAAAGCCCGCAAGTCGTGCAAGGTAGGTCGGGAGAGCGCCCCGCGTGCGTGATCGTCGCCGTTGAGCGGCACGATGCCCTGACCCGCATCAATCGCGAGCGCTACTGCCTTGGCCCCCTGTCGCGTGCGGCCGGCAGATGTCTGTGGGGCGGAAGCGAGCGCGCGCCGCGCGCCGACCGAAGGTTCGCCTTGTCCTCCTTAAGGACTTATCGCAACCGCAAACCCTCTCCGTTCACAACCGCATTCACCGACCGGGCTGCCGCTGCGACAGCCGTCCCGTCCGGCACCACCACCAACTTCCAGCCCACCATTAACTCGAATCCCGCCCTCGGCGGTCGCCGGGTGGCGGCCGGGCCCCGGGCGGTCCTGGTGAGAGCCGCCCTGGCGGCGCTCGTCGCCGCCCTCATGGTGCTCGCGCTCGCCCCGCTGGCGCCAACGCCCGCATCGGCCTCAACGGTGTCGCAGCGGCTCACCGCGCTGCGGTGGGCGGAAGCGCAGGCCGGGAAGTGGTACTGCTTCGGCGGGACCGGCCCGTGCTTCGACTGCTCGGGCCTGGTCATGAAGGCGTACGCGCACGTGGGCATCTCGCTGCCCCGCACGACCTACGGGATGCTGGCCAGCCCGAAGCTGGTCCGGATACCGGCGAGCCAGCGGCAGCGCGGTGACCTGGCCTTCTATGGCAGCGGGCACGTGGAACTGGTAACCCGCAACGGCACGTTCGGCGCGGCGGCACCGGGGACACAGGTTGGCTGGCATGATCCGTCAGCCTGGTGGCATCCGACGATGTATTTCCGGGTCAGATGATGTGACG
>Ga0335076_10006504_pt1 | contig 11793 bp, 7 predicted proteins | sample Lox_Sample_25_FD_206717 | JGI IMG/M metagenome (GOLD analysis project Ga0335076, IMG submission 206717) | Soil microbial communities from Loxahatchee National Wildlife Refuge, Florida, United States - Lox_Sample_2.5 | ecosystem: Environmental > Terrestrial > Soil > Wetlands | place: USA: Florida... | reverse complement strand
CGATTCGACGCCTGTGGCATCATTCGTAAGATCGTCCATTACGTTCATCGGATGGTCGATGGTGACCGACGCGACCTCAGGATCTGCCTCTAAGGCAGCGAGGGCGCTCACCGGAATCGTAAACGCCGCACCTTTGATCATGTGCAGCTTCGACTGCAGGCGTCCACCACGGCCCTGCATCGTGGCGTAGTGCGCCGCGGTCGGCACCTGCTTGTACTGCACGATGACCTTGACGGTCTGGCCCTTGGCGGTTCCCTGGTGGGCCTTCGCGAGAAGTCCCGAGAGTTCGGGCGCGATGCGCGAGAAGCGGCCATTGCCTTCATCGGCGGTTGGATTGCTCCAGCGCTGTCCAAACGCCATCCCCGTAGCCAGCAAGAGCACGAGGCTCAATCGCTTGCCCCAGGCGGCACTGTGGCGTTCGTTTCGGCCAGATTTCGGTGTGCGTTTCATGAAAATCTCACCCTTTCTTTCGCAATGGGGGAAAGAACGAGCTTTGTACCGAGTGTTTCGTTGCACGAGAGAAGCCAATCAAGAGCTGGTAAGTGATTGAAAAGCATGAGGATTGTCGGAGCGCGCTGAGCTTTCGTGGGACACTTTGTCCCGTTCGTCGGGGCATGGGACACGATGTCTCATAACGAAGGTGCTAGGGTGAAGTGACTTAAGTCGGTATCGGCCATGCAGAATCCTTCCTCGTAAGCCGGAGATTCGACGATCTGGGCGGAATGGAATTGCGCCCGCGTCGTTGTCGAGTGCCTGGTTCGCAGTTGATTTCGGGAGTTATTCGAGTGGGGGGCGATGGAAGGTGCCGCGCTAGACTGCGGCTGCTTTTCCGGCCGCGATCAATTGCGGCATCCTCGGCATCGCCGCCATTAGACGCCGGGTGTATTCGTGCTGGGGATCGGTCAATACCTGCTTTGCCGTTCCCAATTCCACGATCTGTCCTTCGTGCAGAATCGCGATCCGGTCGCAGATGCCGGCGACTGATGCCAGATCGTGCGAGATGTAGAGAATGGCCATGCCCGTGTTGCGATTGAGTTCGCGGAACAGTGCCAGGATTTCAGACTGCGTAATCACATCGAGGGCGCTCGTAGCTTCATCGGCGATGAGCAGCGCCGGCCGGTGCAGGACCGCCATCGCGATCAATACCCGTTGTGCCTGTCCCACACTCATCTGTGACGGGTACTTCCGCAGGAACTCATTGGTCGATGGCAAACTCACGCTCTCAAGTGCAGCTCCGATCGCGGCATTGCATTCCGTTTTCGGACCCGAAGCATGCGCCCGCCACGCTTCCTTCAGTTGGGTCCGGATTTTCAGGGCGGGGTTCAACGACGAGAGTGGACTTTGCAGCACCAGCGCTAACTTTCGTCCGCGCAGCGCACGAAGATCCGTTTCACTGACTCGCAGCAGATCTGATCCGTCGAACCCAACGGTGCCTTCGATATGAGCTTGCTTCTTGTCGAGCAGGCCCAGGATGGTCATTGCCAGCGTGCTCTTTCCCGAGCCGCTCTGCCCCACCAACCCGAGCACCTCGCCGCGCCGGATGTCGAGGTCCACGTCGCGCAGCACCGGAGGCTTGTTGCCGTAACGCAACCATAGGTGGGCGGACAGAAGAATGTCGCCAGCCGAGGTTTCGCTCGCTGTTACTGCCGCGGTGTTCCGGTTGGGATCCGTGATCATCCGTGTTGACCTGTGGCCAAAGCGTTATTTCGCTGCGGTGGCCAGCCCCTCAATCGTAAGACGGTCGGCATTCCAGTAAGTTTGTGGCACCAGAATGACCGGGCTCGCTCCTTGAACCGTCGCCGCGACGGCCGACAAAGCGTTGCGATTCACCAGATAAATAAACGGCGCCTGTTCGACGGCGATCTCCTGTACCCGATCAAAGCTCTCTTTGCGTTTCCTGGGGTCGGCCGAGGACGCCTGCGCCCGCATCAGTTTGTCGATCTCCGCTTCCCAGGCGGTCTCGGGAACTTTTTCCTGCGGATTCCACTGGTGGTTTTCCGACGAACTGAGCCACACGTTCATCTGTTCGTTCGGGTCGAGGCCTACGTTGGTGAGCCCCAGCAGGATCGCCTCATAGTCGAACGTCTGCGTCATGCGCTCAATCAGGGAAGGGAAGTCGAGCGTGACCACGTTCACGTGGATGCCGATCTTCTGCAAGTCTTCTTGGATCATCGTCGCCATGCGCTCGCGGTATTTATTTCCGGAGTTGGTGATGATGGAAAAGACAACCTCATTTCCGTCTTTGTCTTTGAGCACTCCGTTGCCGAACCGGAAGCCCTCATTTTGTAGAGCTTTCAGAGCGGTATCCGGAGAATAGGTTTCGGGCTTCAGCCTGGTGTTGAACCAGAATTTATTCGCCGGTGACACCGGACCCACCGCGGCCTGGGCGTGCCCTCGAAAAACAACCCGGGCGAGATCGTCGCGATTGATCGCCTCGGAAATAGCGCGCCGGAAATTGGCCGACCGGAACCAGTTCTTTTTGTATGCCGGAAGCGGAGACTTGGCCACTTCGTTAAACCACATCTGCTCGCTGTCGAGCGATGGGCCCGCGTCGTGCACAACTTGCGGAGAAGTTGCGGCCAGTTTGTCGAAGTACTCGCTATCCAGGGAATTGATAAGGTCGATTTCGCCGCGTTTGAGCCGAAGCATTTCCACATCACGGTTCGGCTGAATATCGAGATGAATGGCCTCAAGGTAGGGCAGCTTCCGCCCCTGAGCGTCGGTCTTCCAGTAGTTCGGGTTCCGCTTGAGCAGGATCGTCACTCCGGGCTTGTAATCCGCCACCATGAACGGACCGAGCACCGCCATTTCTTTCTTGGCGGAGTGTGCGGAAAGTATCGCTACCTGATCAAACTGACGGTCGAGTCCTGCGACCGGGGCTGGAAACGTAATCGAGATTTGGGTCGCGGAGATGATTTTGGTTTCGACGTCACCCGGGCCCGAGCGAAAGGTGTCTCCGGTTGGGGAATGCAGGGCAGGATCCATCAATTGCTTCACGGTATAAGCGACGTCTTCCGCGGAAAAGGGAGTGCCATCGGAGAAGGAAATTCCGCTGCGAAGTTTGAACGTGATCTGTTTCCCGTCTTTCGAGACCTTCCACGACTCAGCCAGTTCCGGCTCCAGAGCCTGGGACTGGCGGTTCATGCGGACCAGCACGCCGCCGGTCAAGTAGCGGACCGCCACCGACGCATCGTCCTCCACCTTGAGCGGATCAAATGTCTTCGGTTCGGAGCGCAGACAGAAACGCAGTTCGCCTTGCGCTACCGCCGAGGCCGCTAGAGTTGCAAGGCAGGCTACGAAAGTCAGGATTGCTTTTCTGCAAGTTGTCACGGTCATCATTACTGCCAACCTTCTCCGGAGGCTCGCTAAGCGGCTACCTCATCCGGCTTCGAAAGCACGAGTTGAAACGACGTCACCACCACGACCAGTAACGCCAGGGGCACAAACTTCCACGGTTCTTCCCCCACCGAGACCAGCCCTTCCAGTTCCTTCAACAGACTTCCCCACGAGGGCATAGGCTCGGCAACGCCAAGCCCGAGAATCCCCAAGTTCGCCTCGCTCAAAATGAAGGCGGGAATCGAGATCCAGAACTGCGCATACAGTACGGGCTTCAGGTTCGGCAACACGTGGATCCAGAACAGCCGTGTTCCGCGAATGCCTGAAGCTCGCGCCTGGCGTACAAAGTCCGAGTCTCGTAACGAACCAGCGGTTGAGCACAATACCCGAGCCGCACTAGTCCATCCCAACAATCCCAACATCAGAAACGTCACCAGCACTGAAACCAAGGGAGTTTCATTCAGCGGCATCAAGGCCCGCACCGTGATCAGCAAGAACAGCCAGGGCAGCGACAGAAAAAGGTCGGTGACGGCCATCGCACCCCGCGACCACGCTCCGCCGAGATACCCGGCCAGCCCGCCAACCAGGGCTGCCATCAGAGTCGAGAGCAGGGCTGCCGCCGGCGCCAGGAGCAACGAAATACGCGTTCCATAGAGGACACGCGCAAAACGGTCCCGGCCGATCTCATCGGTCCCCAGCCAGTGTTCGTGCGACGGCGCCGCGCCCGCCGCCTCGCGATACTGCCTGGCGTATCCCCCTGGGGCCAGCCAGTTCGCGGACAGCGATACTCCCACCACGAGCAGCAAAACAACACATGCCGCGATACGCCAGAAATTTGCGCGAAAGGTACTCATGCTTCCTGACCTCGAAGCATATGTCCGATTACATCGGCACCTGAGTTTGCCAGCAAGGTTACCGTCGTCACCAGAATCGTGATATTCACCAGCAGCGGGAGGTCACGAGCCAGTGCGGCTTGCCATGCCAGTTGCCCAACCCCAGCCAGCCCGCACAATGCTTCCACAGGGATGGCTGCTCCCACGGCAATGCTTACGGATACCCCCGCCACGGCCAGCAACTGCGGACCGGCCACCGGGACGACGTGCCAGAACAAAATCCGCAACTCACTCAGCCCCTTGGCCCGCGCGGTGATGATGTGGGGCAGGGAGTACGCTTTCGCCAGCAGATTACGGGCATAACGATAAACGCGAGGAAACACGATCAATCCGACGGAGAGAGCGCCCGGGACATTCCACAGCACCGACATCAGAGCCAGAACGGCTGCCGGCATGCAAAGAAATGTGCCGCTAACTACGGTTGTGAGTGTGTCGTAAGCCGAAAGCCGCAGCCCGGCGGCGCTCAGCGCCAACGCCATGGCCACAGCCCAGCTCAGCAAGAGACCTATGCCCACCAGTCGCAGCGTTCGCGGAGCCCGTTCGCGGAGCAACGTGCTCACCGGTTGCCCGAGGGAAACTGAAGTGCCCAAGTCGCCGTGCATCGCACGCCGTAAAGAATGAAAGTAGAACCGGAAAATGTTGTGTTGATCGAGCCGGGCCTGGTGCAGGACGCGAACGCTTTCAGAGTTCAAGTGGGGATCCAGCTGTTGCTCATCGACATCAAACCCGGGAGCCAGCCGTACCAGCGTCGCTGAGAGCAGTCCCCCCAGCAGAACCGTGGCAACGATGACGAATCCATGCCGTGCGATCCTTCCGAGCATGGACATGGTCTCCTAACTCACCGTGGCCCGGCGCGCTTTGGTTTCTTCGGCCGCGACCGCTTCCGCATGGTGAATCTGCTTCATGGAATACATTCTGCGGTCGGCCTCTGCCAGCAGGCGCTCTACATCGAAGCCATCTTCCGGACAGAACGCCATACCCACGCTGAGTGTGATCACGTCGCGTCCGCAGACATGCCGGCCCGACTCGATGGCAGCCTGATTCAGCCGGTCTGCCTTCTCCTTGGCCGCTTCGGCGGTCAGACCGGGCGCGGTGATGACGAATTCGTCGCCGCCCATTCGCGCAACGTAGTCGTAACCGCGGCAGACCTCTTTCAGGCGACTGGTAAATTCACGCAGCAGCTTGTCGCCTTCCAGGTGGCCAAATGAATCGTTGATCTGCTTGAAACCGTCGATATCGCAAACAAGGACAGCGAGCTGCGTCTTCATGCGGCGGCACCGCGCCACTTCCTGCGCCAGATGGACAAACAGCGACCGCGCATTGGGCAGGCCGGTCAGATAATCGGTGGTCGCGGAGCTCTCTGCCTGCTGGTACTTCAACGCATTTTCCACCGAGAGCGCGACCTTCGATCCGACGGCCAGCAAGATTCTCAAGTGATCGGGGGTGAACGCGTCGCGGTTCGCGTGGTACATGGCGAGCACGCCCACCACGCCATTCAGACCCTCCAGCGGCACGACCAGGGCGGACTGCAGGGTCGCATGCTTTCCAGGATCGACCACATAGCCGGCTTCCACCTGCGGATTTCCGTTCACGATAGGCTTGCAGTTCTCCGCCACCCATCCGCACAGTCCCTCGCCAACACGAATCTTCAGAGACGACAGCATGCGGAAGTTCTCGCCGCTCACCAATTCCGGCAGCAGCCATCCGTTGCGGTTCACGAACACAGCGATTGAATCGTAGGGAATCATCCGGCGGAGCCGCATGGAAAGTACCGACAGCGTCTCGCTCAGGCTCAACGAGACGCCCAGATCCTGGCTGAGCTCGAACATGGTCTGCGCCTCTTGGCGCGCCGACGCGATCGAAGACAGGAAGTCTGTGTTGTCCACCGGCCCGTGCGAAGGCTCGGTGCGCTCGAATCCTGTGGCGGGCGCCAGGCCCCGCTCGACCCGAACCGTTTTCGAGAGTGAATGTGGTGCGGCGGTGTCCTCGGTCATCTGCGCCATGCGCTCGAGTTCCACATAGCGAGCTTCGAGGAGCTCCACCACCTGAGGGTCAAACCACGTTCCGGCTTTCTCCTTCACCTTCGCCATGGCCTCAGCCAATGGCAGAGCTGGCCGGTACTGCCGGTGTGAGGCCAGTGCATCGAGGCAGTCGACCGCCGCCAGGATCCGCGCGCCGATCGGAATGCTTTCACCTGAAATGCCTTCGGGATAACCCGTGCCATCCCAGCGCTCGTGATGCGACCGGACTATGGGGGCCACCGGATACGGAAATGCCACCCGCTCGAGAATCTCAGCGCCCACCAAGGGATGGACCTTCATCTTTTCGAATTCTTCCGGAGTCAAGCGACCTGGCTTATTGATGATCTGTTCGGGTACGGCGAGCTTGCCAATGTCGTGGAGAAGGGCTGCTGCTCGCAGAGCTTCAATCTGGTCTTCGCCCAATTTCAGGTCTCTTGCCACTGCTACAGCATAGGTGCGCACGCGTTGCAGATGGGTGTGTGTGGTGTGGTCCTTCGCTTCAATTGCCAGCGCCAGGGCTTCGATCGTTCGCATGTTCAGCGACGCGATCTCTTCCACATGGCGCTTTTCAACTTCGACTCGTTCTTTCTCGGCCTCAAGGCGGCCCAGATACAGGCGGTAGGAACGGTAGACCCAATAGATCAGGGGCAACACGAGCAGGGAGGTTTCCCATCCCGCCGAGCGATTCACGATGCCGACCAGCCCCACCGCCGCGGCTCCGACCAGGTAATACGGAAATGACCAGAAATAACATTCCGACCAGACTCTTCGGCTGGATTTTCCTTCGGTCAGGGCGATCACGACAGAGATGGGCAGGGTGTTGGCGAAGAAAAACACGAGTGCCGCAACCATCAGCAGAATTGGCTTGTTCGATCCAAATCTTCCCAGGAGCCAGTGGTAGCTGAGGTAGGTCAGCGCGCTGGCGTTCGCCATCATACCCGCTACATTGAACAGGACTTTTACCGGATCCAGCCGTTTGCGGGCCTGCCAGACGCTCTGCACGAGGGTTGCGGTGCAGCCCATGACCAGGGTTTCTGGAAGGCTTAGCTCCATCACGCCCATCAGGATGAAGAGAAAATTTACCGACATCGTCCCGTCAATCCCGGGCAGTTGCACCTTCAAGCCAGACGCCAGGATTGCTACCGCGAGGTAGCAGAAGAAGCGCATCAGATCTTGGGATTGCCAATGCGACAGGGCGTACACGAGTGCCACCACGCCGGAACACGCGGTGAGGCCGACGAATGCCTTCGTCTGGAGCGATAGTCGATCCGACTCTGGTTTCATCTACACCTTGACTGCGGCGCCGCCAACAGGCGCGCCTCGGCCCGGGCACAAAACTGCCCAACCAGACCTCACCGAATCGTATTGCAGGCATTAGATCTTCAGTAGCTTACTTTGGTAACTACCTGGAGTGATCCACCGCCGAACTTGTTTTCCCCGACATTGCCTCGGACCTAGGAACGGGACCATCGGTTTCCAGACTCATCGGTTTTAGAGAGGTAACCGGTTACCTTCGTTACCCTGCCCCACACACGCTTCTCGGTCGAAGTGCCATGGCTGTGTCAACATCATCCCCAAACGGGCTCAATGCCGACATCAAACCGCAACTCGGACCAACAACCGCTCAATAGCGTGACGGCCCCCGGCAGCGCGGGCGCCGTAACGGGGGAAGTTCACAAGGCGGGTTCGGAGTCGTTGGCGGTGTTCTCCGCCGACTTGCAGGGAGACTTCACCGCCTGCAACGCCACATTCACCGAACTCTTTGGATATTCGCCGCAGGAACTTCTCGGCCGCAACTTCGCAGCACTGTTTGCCCCTACGGAAAAAGCCGACCGGGAAGACCAAGCTCGTCTGCGCCGGACGATTCTGACCGCCGCTTCGACCCAGGGCGACTATCACTCGGAGTTGCTTGCCTACGCCAAGTCGGGGAAGGGGTTTCCGGTGCAGTTCTCGGCGACGCTCCTGCGAGATGCAGCTTCAGCTCCGATGTCGGTCGTAGCAGTCGTCTTGCCCGTTTTAGCTCGCGCTGTAGCCCAACCGGCGGCCCAAAGCACCGCAGCCGAGACCGAAGCTTCAGTCCATCCATTTGCCCCAGGCATCGTCTCCCGGACGATCGACGGCACTCAATTTATCCTCGCAAGTCCGGTCATGCACAAGTTCATGGGGCTGGTGGATCGGGTGGCGGGCCACTCCGAAACTGTGTTGATCACCGGCGAGACGGGCACGGGCAAGGAACTGATTGCTCGCACGGTTCACGAGTCATCGCTACGACGCGGCCGCCCCTGGGTAGATATCAATTGCGCCGCACTGCCTGAAAACCTGGTCGAGAGCGAACTCTTCGGATATGAGAAAGGCGCATTTAGCGGCGCAGACTCTTCGAAGCCAGGTCTGTTCGAACTTGCCGACAAAGGCACGCTCTTTCTGGATGAGATCGGTGAGTTGCAACTGCAAACCCAGGTGAAGCTGCTGCGCGTGCTCGATGGCCAAGCGTTCTATCGTCTGGGCGGCCATCGCAAAATCAAAGTGGATGTGCGCATCGTGGCGGCCACCAATCAGAATCTTGAAGCCGCCGTGAAGGATGGGCGCTTCCGCCAGGATCTGTTCCACCGGCTCGGCCAGTTCCAGTTGCGCGTTCCACCACTGTGCGAACGTCCCGAAGATATCGTCGCTCTCGCCGAACACTTTCTCCGGCTCAAAGCTCCGGGCAAGAATTTTTCGAACCAGGCCATTACCGCGCTTCTCTCGCACGGCTGGCCCGGCAACATTCGCGAGTTGCGCAACCTCATCGCCAAGGTGGCGATGGAATCATCGGGCCCCGAAATCGATTTCTCGAAACTCAATGCCGCGCTCACGGGAGAACCCGCGGCCCTTCGTCAAACGGCCTCCATGCCGGTCGGCAACCTCGACAGCATGGAAGAACAGATGATTATCAAGGCTCTCGAACGCACCGGCGGACATCGGACTATGGCTGCGGAACAGCTCGGCATCTCCCGCCGCACGCTCAGCCGCAAGCTGAAGGAGTACAGCATCAACTTCGCGCCGGGAGAGACCACGGCCTCGCTGGGTTTCATCAGCACCGAGCAACAGAAATTCTTCCGCGCCCGGGTCGAGATTCCGGTCAAAGTCAAGAACTCTCAAGGGGACGAACTCTCAGTGCTGGGAGTGAATCTGAGCACTGGGGGAATGGGGCTCGACGGCCTGAAAGAGCCGCTGCGCTTCTCTGGTTTGCTGGATGTAAGCTTCGTCCTTCCCGAGAGCGAAATCCTCTTCCAGGCCAAAGCCCGCCTCATGTGGGTCGGCGACGAGGGCCGCGTCGGGATTCGCTTCGCGGTCATCGAACCCGCCCTCTTCGAACATCTCCAGCATTGGTCGAACAAGAAGATGAAAGAGGAAGGCTGGGACTTCCCGGCTTAGTGTTGGGACCTCAGTTTCTCAGACGATGCGGTTTGGGCTGGGTCACTTTGCCGGTGTCGTGAAGTCGGCTGTCCCGACTTTGACGATTGTGCCCCGGGGCTGCGGCTTGGTCTCTTTCGCGTCCTTCGTGTCTTTGCCTTCTTCCTTCTTCGTTTCTGGGGGAGGAATAGGCTTCTCCATCCAGATCCCGTAAACGCGTCCACCATAAGCGGCAAGCCCCGTGTAGTCCCCAAAGAAAACGCCGCTGGCTTCAAACGGATTGTCGGTCCAGGAGTAGTTTGTGAAGGCGCGACCGCCGTCGGTAGAGCGCGCCAGAGCCACGATTTGCTTCCGGTTCTGCGGATCGCCGCGCCGATCATAGAAGAGGACATTCACGGAGCCGTCCGTCGGATCGACCGCCAGCCACTGGAAGAATTGTTCCGCCCCGTTATGGAGCGGATCGTTATTCACGCGGACCGGCTCGGACCATCGCTTACCCTTATCGTCGGAGGTCGCGAGGAATATATCGAGGTCGCCGTTGCGATAGTCGCTCCAGGAAACGTAAAGGCGTTTGCTCCTGGGATCGATGGCGATCTGCGGGAAGCCATTGGCTCTTTCAAGCGTCTGCACCGCAAACATGATGGGCGCCGTATGAATGACGGCACGTGCTCGAGAGAAAGTCTGGCCTCCGTCGTGCGAGGAGGTCAGCATGATCTCGTCGTCCTGGCTCCAGATCACATACAGCGTGCCGTCAGGAGCGACTACTCCGTCGAATCCCTCGGCTGCCCCGTTGTCATCGCGCGGCAGGCCGGGATGCTCGTCGATCTCGACCGGCTTAGACCAGGTTCTGCCGTCGTCAGTCGAACGCGAAAGCACCATCTGTGAGTCGGCGAGCCTCCATCGCGTCCATCCAATGTAGAGATTGCCGGCATAGCGGCTCTTGGTGTTGTCGGCAACGATGTAAGGCTTGTCCTCAAATGGAATCCCAGGTTCGGAGGGTTGCTCGGCGACAGGAACGTGGTCCGCTTCCCACGTCTTTCCGCCGTCGAGCGAACGGCGCACAAAGATGCCGTTGCGCGTCGCTCCATGGCCCCAGTAGTTGAAGGTCCCGAGCTTGTCGAAGGCGATGTAACACACAAAAGCGTGGCCCTTGTTATCGAACGCCACCGACACGTCGCCCGACACTCGATAATTTTTGGGATCGACCCCTTCGGCCAGTTCCCAGGTGTGGCCGGAGTTCGAAGAGTATGCCGCATGTACGTTGTCCTGAAAAACGCCAACCACTTGTTGCGGATTTGCCGGGTTGACCGCCACTGCCGGTTCGGTGAAATAGCCCGGAGCGGGAGTCAGTGTGAAGACCTCAGCGTGGGGAGCCTTCGGCATCTCCTGGCTGGTCAAGCGCAAAGTTGTGCCGATGAGCAGAAGGAGTGCGGTCTGCGATGCGAATCGATAAGAGCGCGGTGCGAAGAGCATTCGAAATCCTCAAGTACGGCGTGTCGAACTGCTAGCTAATGTCGTCGGCGCACAAGGCGGCGCCACCCGCGATCCCCGCGTCAGCCCCATAGTGCGCCATTACGATCGGAACTTCGGAGACCCGCGGATTCACGCACCAACGGGGAAGACCGTTCTTGATTTCGCCGAAAAACGGTTGGAGCATGGCGGCTGCGCCTCCGCCCATGACGAGAATATCGGGATCCAGCAGATCGACGATGTTCCCCAGCCACGGAGTCAAGACCCCGACGGTCTCGTGCAGAACCTCCTGCGCCAGCGGATCGCCCGCCGCGTAGGCCTTCCCCACCAGTTCGCTGGTGACGGCGGCGACGTCGCCGCAAGCGAGATCGAGAAGGGTGGAGTGCGATGCCTTAGCCGAGAGCTTGGTTCGCGCGCGCTCGCCGATCGCAGTACCGGACGCCAGGATTTCAATGCAGCCGCGTTTGCCGCACCGGCACAGCGGTCCTGCGTAGTCGATGCTCACATGCCCCCCTTCCGCGGCTGAGCCAGTGCGGCCGTGGTAGATGTGGCCGTCGAGCACAAATCCTGTTCCGATGCCAGTTCCAATGGTGAAATAAAAGACGTAGTGATATCCGCGTGCTGCGCCCCACCGGGTTTCCGCCAGAGCCGCCGCGTTTGCGTCGTTGTCCAATTTGACG
>Ga0335076_10006503_pt1 | contig 11793 bp, 11 predicted proteins | sample Lox_Sample_25_FD_206717 | JGI IMG/M metagenome (GOLD analysis project Ga0335076, IMG submission 206717) | Soil microbial communities from Loxahatchee National Wildlife Refuge, Florida, United States - Lox_Sample_2.5 | ecosystem: Environmental > Terrestrial > Soil > Wetlands | place: USA... | reverse complement strand
AACCGCCGTAACCATTCGCCTGATCGTGAATGACAGCTGAAGTGGGCGTTTGCAGGCCCAGGTCGGTGCGATTGCCATTGAGGCTGGCGTAGTAAGCGAAACGATTCGTGTGGCCGCCAAAGTTGAGCTGGTCGTCGGTCTGGTAGAAATTGCCGGCGCTGAGGATGAGTTCGGCGTCGTTGTTTCGTTCGAAACCGGTGCGCGGCTCGACATTGAAAATGCCATAGGTGCGATCCCCGTAATCGGCAGAATAGCTGCCGCGCTGCGCTTCCAGCATGTTGATATCGCTTGGATCAATTTGAGGGCCGAGGTTGCTGGCGATGTTTGTGTTGGGGATAGGAACTCCGTCGATGAGCCAACTGACCTGATGACCTCCCCGGATGTGAAGTTGATCGTGCGTGTAGTAGGAGCCCGGGACGTAGTCGGTGATCATGGCAAGACTGTTAGATTTAAATGCGCCAGGAGTGTCGGCGATCTGCTGGCGATCCACAAGCGTGGTTGGGGTGATGGATTCTGTCTGTGCGGGAGGCGCTTCGGACGTGACGGTCACAGACTCTGTTTGCGAAGCGAGTTGCAGTTCGAGGTGGAGGATAGGCGCGGTGCCGGAGAACACGGTGATGTGCTGCTCCTGAGACGCAAAACCCTTCATGATGACCGTGACTGTGTAATGGCCAAGTGGAACGGAATCGAAATGAAAGTCGCCGGTATCGTTTGTGCTGGTGGATTGCGTGTAATCAGAATCGTCAGCTTTCAGAACCACCTGAGCACCGGAAATCGGACGGTGCTTGGGATCATGGACGATGCCCCGAACAGTACCGAAAACGGTGGCGAGCGCCGAGCAGGCAACTAGGAGCGACACCACTACGGATAGCCAAATGCGCTTGTACATGGACCTTTTCTCCACAAATGAGGAAGTGCGCCCCGAATCTCAAGGATCGGGGATTGGGTTGGTGTCGGACTACGAAGTTGCCGCTACGAGAGAAGTTCGCGGGGCGGGGGATAAGGCGGGGCAAACGGAATGAGGCGATGCGATTGGCACAAACCGGATGCCACGAAGAGCGAAGTTGCCATATGAGGAACGGACAGCGGTTCAGGAAGCACGAATTGTGTGACTAGATTCACGGAAGGCGTGCCGTCGTGGCAGCAAGCCATCAAGCAATCGTTCAGCCCGGAGCCGCCGTGATGCTCACACTCTCGAGGAGTTGCGGGCGTCTGACCATGGTGGGCAGGACACATGCCGCCGCTGCAGCAGTCCATTCCGGCCGATTGCCAGGCCGCGACGAACACCGGTGACCAAAGCAGAGCGAGGGCCAGCAGACACACACATGCGGCACTTTTTCTTCCCGGAGCGATAGGAAATCGACGCGAGCGATGCATGCGATAGAGCGAATTGTACAACGGCCAGCGCGAAGCTGCCATACGAGAGACGAAGAAATGACTCGCCCCTGCCAAATTGTCTACCAGGGAAGCTAGTGGGATTCCTTGACTTAAGCGCGGACACGCAAGCAAACTGAGGCCATGGCCCACATTTATCTGCTGTTTGCATTCGCCCAGGATGAGGAAAAGGCCCAACAAGCCCGCCACAAATTAGAGACCTGGAAGCAGGCCTTCCGTCTGGACAAGAAGCTGCTCTACAAGATCGAACGACTAGCGAGCGAAGTCACCGCGAACGATACGAAACCGGCCCAGGTAGAGAAGGCGAAAGGGAAGACCAAAGCGGCGAAGGCCAAGGCCGAGGCGGAAGAGTCAGGGAATACCGCGACGGCTGCCGAAGACATTCGTTTGCTGGTGCGCTTGGGATTCTCGGGGCACGAGAAGCTCTCGGAAGAGCGATGGTTACAACGAATTCCCGCCGAGGAACCCTTTCGTGAGGCTTCGCCGGTGGTGGTGAAGTCCGGCGACGCGAAATTTGAGGAAACGGAAAAGCAGTTCGAAGACTTGGACTAGTACTTTCGTTTGGTCAAAAGTACAGGGAAGTTCCGTTCTGACGGGAGCGGGCGGTCCGGTATAATCCAGGTTCGCGGCCCGGAACACTTCCATTATGAAGACGAGGTCCGACTGAATGGCAGTGCAGACGCGGGTGAAAACGGTGAAGGCGGAAGCGACCAAGTATCAAGGACTGGATCGCGCGACGCTGATTCGACTGTACCGCACGATGTATGTTTCCCGACGGCTGGACGACCGGGAAATTCAGCTCAAACGGCAAAATAAAATCTATTTTCAAATCTCGAGTGCCGGACACGAGGCGGTCACGGCCGCTGTGGGGTTGCTTCTTCGTGCGGGAGAGGACTGGATTTATCCGTACTATCGGGATCGAGCACTGAATTTGATGCTGGGCGTAACGCCGCTGGAAACGCTGCTGCAGGGTGTAGGCGCGAAGGATGATCCGAGCTCCGGGGGCCGGCAGATGCCGTCGCACTGGGGCCATACCAAGTGGAACATCGTGAGCAAGTCGTCGTGCACCGGAACGCAATTCGTTCAGGCGGTAGGCGCGGCGGAAGCGACACTCTATTACGAGCATCACCCGCATGCGTTGCAACAGGCGAAGAGCGCACCCCTGGGAGAGCATGTCAGCTATACGCCGGACGAGATTGTGTATGTGTCATCGGGCGATGGCGCCACCAGTGAGGGCGAGTTTTGGGAATCGTTGAATGCCGCGTGCGCGAAGAAATTGCCACTGTTTTATTTGATTGAAGATAACGGGTACGCGATTTCCGTTCCAATCGAAGTGCAGACAGCGGGCGCCAGCATTTCGAAGCTGGTCACGAGTTTTCCCGGGTTGCACGTGGCGGAATGCGATGGAACGGATCCGCTACAGAGCTACGCAACGTGCAAGCAGGCGGTGCAGTACGTGCGCGAACGACGCGGGCCGGCGCTGGTGCACGCGCATGTGACGCGGCCGTACTCCCACTCGTTATCCGACGACGAGAAGTTGTACAAAACGCCGGAGGAGCGCGAGGCGGAAGCGCACCGTGACCCCATCTCGAAATTCTCGCTGTTTTTGATTCGCGAAGGCTTACTGGACCAGAAAGAAATTGAGTCGCTGGAGGCGGAAGCGGACCGGCAGATTCGGGAAGCAGCGGATCAGGCATTAGCTGCGGAACCACCCGAAGTGTCGTCCATCTACACAAACGTGTATTCAGAGCAGGTCGATCCCACGTCCAGCGCGTTTGAGGCGCAAGCCCAGCCAAACGGCGCACCAAAGACCATGGTGGAAATGGTGGCGGCAACGCTGTTCGACGAGATGGGCCGCGACGAACGCATTACGGTGTTCGGGGAAGACGTGGCGGATGCCAGCCGCGAAGAGAACTTGCGCGAGATAAAAGGTAAAGGCGGAGTGTTCAAGGCCACAGCCGGGCTGCAGCGCAAGTACGGCGCCGACCGCGTGTTCAACACGCCGCTGGCTGAGGCCAGCATTGTGGGACGCGCCATCGGCATGGCCACGCGTGGATTGAAGCCCGTGGCCGAAATCCAATTCTTCGACTACATCTGGCCGGCGATGATGCAGATTCGCGATGAGCTTTGCGTCATGCGCTGGCGTTCGAATGGATTCTTCAAGGCTCCCGCGGTGCTGCGCGTGGCGATTGGCGGATACCTTACGGGCGGCGCGGTGTACCACAGTCAAAGCGGCGAATCGATTTTCACGCATTGCCCGGGATTGCGGGTGGTGATGCCGAGCACCGCGCTGGATGTGGCAGGATTGCTGCGTACCGCGATCCGCTGCGACGATCCGGTAATGTTCCTGGAACACAAACATCTGTACCGCCAGCCGTACAATCGCTCGGAATATCCAGGGCCCGACTTCACTGTTCCGTTCGGCAAGGCGCGAATGGTGAAAGAAGGACATCAGGCGAGCATCATCACCTATGGCGCTGTAGTGCGGCGTGCGGAAGTCGCGGCAGCGGCGCTCGAACGCGAGGGAGTTTCGGTAGAGATTATCGATTTGCGCTCGTTGTCCCCGTACGATTGGGAAGCGATCTCAGCGACCGTTCGAAAGACGCACCGAGTGATTGTGGCGTACGAGGACATGTTGAGTTGGGGGTATGGAGCGGAAATTGCCGCACGCATCGCGGAGGAGTTGTTTGACGAGCTGGATGCTCCGGTGAAGCGGGTTGCGGCGACAGATACGTTTTGCGCGTATCAACCCAAGTTAGAGGATGCCATTTTGCCCCAGACCGACGATATTAGCGCGGCAGTGCGGAAGATTTTGGAGTATTAGGTTCCTGGCGACGGACTCCTCCCAAAGACTTATCGTGGCGGATGAAAATCGGGAATTGCGATAGGCATATTGCGGAGTGCAATGGCGATTGGGGACGACCAGCCTAAAGGATTTTCCCTGGAAACTTTCGGCATTTTTGTTTCGTACCTCCTTTAGATAGAATGCGGAGTGGGACGGCTTGCGGAGGTGCTTTCATGCTATGCCCGAACTGTCAAAAGGAAATCGCGGATGGATCCAATTTTTGTTATAACTGCGGCGCCAAATTAGGGGCCGGAGCGCCTGCGGCCGCTCCCGCGACAGTGTTACCGCCGAAACGGCTAATGCGCTCGAGCCGGGACAAGAAGATTGGCGGCGTGTGCGCCGGGCTGGCGGATTACTTTGACCTGGATCCGACGATCGTGCGAATTGTGTGGCTGCTGGCGATCTTTTTTGCGGGAACGGGAGTGCTGGTCTACCTGATTCTGTGGATCGCGCTTCCACTGGCGCCCCTGGATACGCCCATCACCGTGCCCGCAACTACCGCGCACGTCTGATTGACTCTAATCCTCACTGCTCTTCGCCACCCGGCGCTTGCGCACGTTTTCACCGAAGCAGAGATGGTCACCAGATATCTGCCCGGGTCCGACGGTCGCGAGGACAAAACACGCCGCTGCTAATGTCAACGGAAACTCATAGTCCTTGACGGCCATGATGCCGTGCGCACTATGCACTTTCCAGATCGCGATAGCCATTTCCCCGGCTAGGAGCAGAGCGGCCGGACGGGTAAACAGGCCGGCGAAGAACAAGACAGAGCCAAAGCATTCGAGAATCGCGGAGATGTTCACGAAATAGCCGGGCAGGCCATGAGAAACAAAGAAGTCATGCATGGCCGGGGTGGGGTGAACGAGTTTGGGATAGCCGTGGACCAGGAAGATCAGTCCAACCACAAAACGAAGGACCAGCAAGCCAACTGGTGAGAAACTGCGCATAAAGTTCATTCGCCGGGGTGCTCCTTGTCGAAGCTACTATGCGTCAAGCGGGGAAGCGAGGTCCAGTGAAGCGGGGCAAGACGGGGGGTTTTGGCCGTGGCGTATACTGGAGGGCGAGTTGGATGGCTACCGATTGGGACGAGAAAAGAAATTGAAAAACGTAGAATGTCAAAAAGCTGGCAAAATGGAACGAGAAAAATCGACGCAATGACTGAAAGCTCTTGAGGGAAGAATCCCATTTGCCGCGATCTGCGATAGCCACCTTCGAGGAAGTTGAATGAAACGCAAATTATTGGTGGCGGTGCCACTGCTGTGCCTGGTGGGACTGGTGGCTTGGTGGTTCCGGCCAAAACATGAATCGCTGGGAGAGGCCTACATAAGTGAGCGAAGCGTCACGATCTTCAGCAGCATGGCGCAAGTACGCGAACAGGTGGGCATACTGTATTACGGCGAACGCGTAGAGTTGCTGGCGCACCGGAATGACTATGCAAAGGTGCGAACAACTGCTGGCACGGAAGGCTGGGTAGACGCGCGCGATTTGATGGACCCGGGATTGTGGCAACGCAGCGAAAAGCTACTGGAACAATCGAAGAATATGCCGGTACAGGCGCGCGGACGCACAAAAACTACAACAAATCTGCGAATCGCGCCGGGGCGCACCGAACCGCGTCTGTATCAGTTCAATCGCGGGACCGAGGTAGAGATCTTCGGGCGAGCGGTGGCGGATTGGGTGCAAGTAACCGATGAAAAAGAATCCTCTGAAGGTGAGGCAAACAAGAAAGAGGACTGGTATCTCGTTCGGGGGATCGCGACGCGTCCGCCGGGCGACGGAGCCATTCGAAATTCCGCGGTTATGGCCACCACGCAGCCGGGAGACCAGACCGTGCCGATCGCCGGATGGGTAGTGGCGCGGTTTATTGCGCTGGACTTGCCGGACCAGGTCCGGGAAGGAACGAGTTCCGCGAACGTGCGGCCGGTGGCGTGGTTTGAGCTGAATCGCGTAACCGATGATCAAGGAGAGCACCCGCAATATCTGGTTGCCGGCACGCGCAGCGCGGAAGGCCAACCGTGCGATTTCACGACCATGCGGGTGTACACGTGGAATCCGAAAAAGACGCGCTACGAAACGGCATTCATCGAGAACGATTTGTGTGGCGCGATGCCGGTTCAAGTGGGAAAGGGCAGCAAAGGCGAACCGGAATTTCGATTTCATGAGATGGATGGCGCAAAGGAGTTGCGCGTTTATCATCTGGTGCAAACAGTGGTGCGTCGCGAACGCGAAGAGGCCGCGAAGGGTGCGAGTGCCGGGGCACACGCCAAAAAGGCCAAACACAACCGATGATCTGCGGTGAATGCATGGAAACCGATCCAGGATTCATAAGATGAGCAAAATGGTTTGCGTGCTGGCGCTGTGCATTGTTGCAGTACGGGGCTTGCAGGAGCAGAAAGCAACTGATGCCGGCAAATTCTTCGCCCTTACCCCTGGCACGTACTGGCTATATCAGGGCACGGTTCGTTGGGAAGAGCCGGAGGAAGAAAAACCGGGAAGCACGGACGTCACCTGGAAGATGGCGGTGCAACGCGTCATTCGCAAGAAAGATGTGGTGGCAGCGGTAGTGACGGGATTCCCGGCAGATCTGGATTGGTCTGGAGGGAAAGCCGAGGCGCGGCCGTGGCTAATTGTCGAGAATGAAAAACACGAAGTGTATTACGAGAATCTGGGGCCGGAGTACGACTTGTCTCGATTGAATGGGGATGACCACATCTTTGACAAATTTCAAGTTGGGGACAACTTGCTGTTGCAGTGGCCGCTCCGGATAGGTGCGAAGTTCTGCGACGAAGAAGCGAAAAAGCGCGAGGACGACATGTACTGCTGGGTGGTGGGAGAATCGAAAAAGACGAAATTGGAAAAGGTCAAAGGCCTCCCGTCGGAAGAGCAGACCGTTTACCGCATACACTACCGGACCTTACCAGACGACACGACGATCGAACTGGTGCAGGGAATCGGGCTGGTGAGTTACGAATATCACCACCATGGAACGGTAGCAGATACGGAGCTGCAGCTTGTGGAATTCCATCCAGGGGCAGGCGAGGCGGAAGTGAAGGACAACAAGAATGACCCTGCACATTAATGAATCGGAAGTGCGCCAGCTGCTGACCATGCCGATGGCGATTGCGGCTCTGGAAGATGTTTCCCGCAAGCAAGCCGAAGGTAGCGTGCTGGTGCACCCTCGCCGCCGATTCGAATTGCCTGGACACGGGTTCTTTCACTATATGGCGGCGCTCGATAATGCCGCCGGATTTGTGGGCATGAAGCAGTACACCTACGTGAAAGCAAAACTTTGTTTTCTGGTGGCTTTGTATTCGGCGACCACCGGGGAATTGCTGGCTTTGATCGAGGCGGATTACATGGGGCAGCTGAGGACCGGTGCGGCGTCCGGGGTTGCCACGAAATACCTTGCGCGGAAGCTGGCGAAAGTTGCGGCGATTATTGGGAGCGGCGGCCAAGCGCGCACGCAGTTGGAAGCCATCCACAATGTGCGCATGCTGGATTCGGTCTATGTCTACGGGCGCGACGCGCAGCGGCGAAACAGTTTCAGTGAGGAAATGTCGGAGCGCCTGGGAATCAACGTGTACGCAGTAGAATCGGCGGCCGCCGCCGTGCACAATGCCGAGATTATTTGCACCGCGACCACCTCGGCGCATCCCGTGCTGCACGGGGAAGACTTGCCGCCAGGGGTACATATCAACGCGATCGGCGCCAATCATGCCCACAAACAGGAACTTGATGAAGCTGCCATTGCAAAGGCAAATTTGATCTTCGTGGATTCGCTGGCGCAAGCGCAGCAGGAAGCTGGTGATTTGGTCGTCCCGTTCAGCAAAGAGCCGCAACGTTGGAGCGGGGTCCGCGAGTTAAGCGAATTGATCTCGGGGAAGACGGCCGGCCGTGCGAATGACGCACAAATCACCCTGTTTAAGTCGAATGGGATTGCGGCGTGGGATCTAGCGGTAGCAGAAAGGGTGTATGCATTGGCCAAGGAGAGGGGGCTGGGCCGGGAACTGCCGCTGTTCCAGAACGGGAATTGACTTGCGAGAATTGGGTGGTTGACAGGGAAAAGGACGAGAACTAGAGTAATTGAACGAACGTTCGAGAAACGTTCCTATCCTCCATGTTCTCCAATTCCCTTACTTCACGCGACTCTGAGGCTAAGCTCCAGCACATTCTGCGGCGTTCGGCCCAGATCTTTGCTGAACAGGGATTTGCAGGGGCTTCCATCCGGGACATCAGCCGGGCTACGGGAGTGTCTCTCTCCGGGCTCTATTACTACTTCGAAAGCAAGCAGAAACTTCTGTATCTTATACAAAGTACGACCTTTACCTATATCATGAAGAGACTGGAGACGCGCCTGGAGGGGGTTGCCATCCCTGAGACCCGCCTCCGCGTATTGATCCAAAACCACATTGAGTACTTCCTCTCCCACCCGAACGAAATGAAAGTGCTGGCGCACGAAGAGGAGATGCTCGGGGAGCCGTATTTTGAGGAGGTCGCGGCAATCAAGAGGCGGTACTATGCGCTGGCGCGGAAGATCTTTGATGAGCTTGCTGCCGAGGGAGCCGCAGAAGGGTTAAACCCGCGCGTAGCGGTGCTCAGCCTGTTCGGGATGATGAATTGGATCTACAAGTGGCACAAGCCGGGACATGACCCGAATGCGGACCAATTGACTGATGCGATTCTCTGGATATTTTTGCATGGAGTGCGGAAAGCTCCGGCTCACGTAGAGGAGTTATCTGCGGCCGGGACATCCACCGAGACGATTAAGGATTAGGCGGGATTTTCAGAGGGGGGAACATGGCGACGAGTAGCGTAGCGACCAAGGAGCTTGTGAAGTATCGCGTGGAGGAAGGCGTAGCCATTTTCGAAATGGACGATCCGCCAGCGAACACGTACACCTACGAAATGATGCAGCAGTTGGATGCAGTGATCCTGAACGCGCGAATGGACGAATCCGTGCACGTCATCGTGATTCGCGGAGGCGGTGAGAAATTCTTCTCGGCCGGCGCGAGCATTCCTATGCTGGCCAAGGTGGACCCGCAGTTTAAGTATTACTTCTGTTTGCATGCGAATGAGACGCTGTGTCGCTTGGAGCAGACTCCAAAGCTGGTGATTGCGGCGTTGAACGGGCATACGGTGGGCGGTGGATTGGAAATTGCCCTGGCTTGTGACATTCGAATCGCCAAAAAAGAAGGAGGCAAGATCGGACTGCCCGAAGTGAACCTGGGGGTGCTGCCAGGAACGGGCGGAACCCAGAGGTTTGCCCGGGCGGTGGGCCGAGCCCGGGCGATCGAGTTGATGGCCACCGGCCGGACCTTCAGCTTTGAAGAAGCCCTGGAGATGGGGTTGATTCATTACATTTATGAGCAGGAATCGTTTTGGGATGACGTGATGACGTACGCCAAACAGTTCTGCCCGCCCAACAAGGCGTCGCGGGCGGTGGGCAGGATTAAGCGGTCAGTGGTGACCGGAGCGGAAATTCCATTTGCGGAAGCACTGGGGCTGGAGCGGGAATTGCAGCAACTGCTGTTCACGAGCGAGGACGCCAAGGAGGGTTTGGCGGCTTACGTAGAAAAGCGAGCAGCAAATTTCAAGGGGAAGTAAACTGCAAGGGTAATGGGGTGAGCAAAGGCGATCCAGTCGAGTAAAGACGAATGAAAACGCTGCCTGACTATCTTCGAAAAGGAATGAAGCTGGTGATTGTAGGCTGTAATCCAACGGAATCGTCAGTGCGCGCCGGACATTATTACGCCGGAAGGAACAATCAATTCTGGCCGACACTGTTCGAAAGCGGCGTGGTGCCGGAACCGTTCGATTATCCGGACGATCGCCGAATCATCGAGTTTGGGATCGGACTAACGGATCTAGTGAAGCGGCCGACGAAGACTGCGGAGGAATTGAAGAGGGAAGACTTTGCGGAAGGCCGAATCGTCTTGTCGCAAAAACTGGAGGAATTCGGGCCGCGCGTGGTGGCGTTCAATGGAAAGACGACCTACGAGCAATTTGCGCAGCGCAAGTGCAAGTTCGGGCTGCAGAAAGAGCTGCTTTATGGGGCGCAAGTGTATGTCCTCCCGTTGACAACCGCGCAAGCCGGAGATGGGGGTAAATCGGAACGGCTGAAATATTTCCGCGGATTAGCGCGCCTGGTGGAACAAAGCACACGAACGCGAGAAGCGCAGAGAGTTTGACGAAGGAAGAAGGAAACCGTGACTCAATCCAGTCATTCGGCGGCGGCCGCATCGGTGGTTGTAGAAACGCGCGAAGGGTCGGTTGTGACGCTAACCATGAACCGCCCGAGCAAGCTCAACGCGCTGGACGGCCACTTGTCAACCGCACTGAACCAATCGCTCACGCGAGTGGCTGCAGATGAGACGGTGAACGTGGTGATTCTGACCGGATCCGGGCGCGCGTTTTGTGCCGGCGGCGATTTGGCGGTGATCGGAAAAGGGCGAGCGTCAGGGGATGATACCGAGATTGCACCGATTCTACGCTCTGGAATGCAGGCAGTGCTCAAGATGCGCACCATGCCCCAACCGGTAATTGCGGCGGTGAATGGACCAGCCGCGGGCGCGGGAATGAATCTGGCCCTTGCCGCGGATATTCGTGTGGCGGTAGAAGACTCGGTGTTCGGACAGAACTTTACGAAAGTGGGATTATTCCCGGATTACGGTGGGACTTATTTTCTGCCGCAACTGATCGGACCAGCGAAGGCAGCGGAGTTGTTTTATACCGGCGAAATGGTTGATGCCAAGACGGCCCTGAACCTGGGAATTGTGAACCATGTTTATCCGGCCGATCGCTTCGCCAGCGAAGTGAAGACCCTGGCGGCGAAAATAGCGGCTGGACCGCAGGTGGCTATCCGGGCGGTGAAGCAGACAATCTTCGCGCGCGATCAGGTCGCTTTGGCGGAGGCTCTGGAAAGGGAAGTGGAGCATCAGCTGAAGTGTTTCCATTCACAAGATTCAATGGAGGGAATTCGCGCGTTTCTCGAGAAGCGCCCGCCTTGTTTTCGAGGATGCTGACGAACAGTGAGGCCTAGCTGTGCCGCGCGCCAGGTTTGCGCGGCAGAAAATTTTCGCTCCCAGGAGGTTGCAGCATGCCAGCGACTCGGTTATCGACATTTGACGATTGGGTGGACTTGTTCCGCGTATGGCAACGGGACATCGGTGTGGCCTACCCGGAAATTGCCAACTATAAATTCGAAGCGAAATTCGGACCAACGCGTTCGAATGAGATTGAATTCGGGGCGTATAAGGGAAGGTCGAAGTGGGAAAAGGTGATGCAGATTCCGGACCAGCGGATGCGGGACGCGCTGCTGAACCTGATTGTGTATCAGGGAGACACGGAGTTTGCCTCCGTGGAGCAACAGCGGCACTTGTTCGAGACCGCGCCCAGCGAACACGATCGCCAGTCACTGTGCCGGGTGGTAACCGAAGAAATGCGTCACGGCTGGCAGATGTGCTACCTGCTGATGAATCACTTTGGCTATAGCGGGCGTGTGGAAGCGCAGAAAATGCTGGAACGGCGGGCGTTCGACCAAAAACGCCTGCTGG
>Ga0335076_10006502_pt1 | contig 11793 bp, 9 predicted proteins | sample Lox_Sample_25_FD_206717 | JGI IMG/M metagenome (GOLD analysis project Ga0335076, IMG submission 206717) | Soil microbial communities from Loxahatchee National Wildlife Refuge, Florida, United States - Lox_Sample_2.5 | ecosystem: Environmental > Terrestrial > Soil > Wetlands | place: USA: Florida... | reverse complement strand
CGAAGAACAGCTCAGCGGTGTCGGAGGCGTGCTGGCCCAGCTTCTCGAGCCGCCGGCCGACGCGGAAGCCCGCCAGGTTCTCGGTCTCCAGCACGATCAGCGACACGCCGCGGCTGCCGGCGTCGCCGGTGCGCACGGCCACCACCAGCAGGTTGGCGGTGAAGCCGTTGGTGATGAAGGTCTTGGCGCCGTCGATCACGTAGTCGTCGCCGTCGCGCCGCGCGCGGGTGCGCAGCGACTTCAGGTCGGAGCCGCAGCCCGGCTCGGTGAGCGCGATGCCGGCCAGCAGCTCGCCGCTGGCGAGCTTGGGCAGCCAGCGCTGCTTCTGTGCCTCGGTGCCGTAGTCGAGGATGTAGTGCGCGGCGATCGTGTGCACCGCGGTGTTGGCCGGCACCTCGGCGCGCGCCAGTTCGTCCTGCACCACCAGCTGATAGGCCAGCGACGCGCCGGCGCCGCCGTGGCTCTCGTCGAGCTCGGGCAACAGGAAGCCCATCTGCCCGAACGGACGCCACACCGAGCGCGGAATGAAGCCCTGGCGGCGCCACTTGTCCAGCGATGGCGACAGCTCGCCCGCGACGTAGCGGCGCACCTGCTCGCGAAACGCCTCGATCTCCTCGTCCATCCAGGGATGGCGGTGCAGTTGCGGCAGCATGGCTTCAGATCCCGGTGAGGCCACCGCTGCACATCAGCGTCTGGCCACTCACGTAGTCGGACTCGGGGATGCAGAACAGGTACACCGCGCCGGCGGCCTCGTCGGGCGTGCCACCGCGACCCAGCGGAATGGACTTCTCCATCATCGCCAGCAGGTCCGGGTTGACGCCGACCTTGATCTCGCGGCCGTCGATGTTCGCCGTGCCCTCGCCCGCTGCGCTGCTGGTCAGCCGCGTCTTGATGAAGCCATAGGCCACGCAGTTGACGGTGACGTTCATGCGCCCCCACTCCTTGGCCAGCGTCTGCGTCATGCCGACGATGCCGGCCTTGGCGGTGGAATAGTTGGCCTGCCCCGCGTTGCCGAACAGACCGGCCACCGACGAGATGTTGACCACCTTGCGCACCACGCGCTGGCCGGCCTCGGACTCGGCCTTGCTCAGGCGGCGGATCACCGGCTGCGCGGCGCGCAGGATGCGAAACGGCGCCGTCAGGTGGCAGTCGATCATCGCGTACCACTGCTCGTCGGTCATCTTCTGGATCACGTTGTCCCAGGTGTAGCCGGCGTTGTTGACGACGATGTCCAGGCCCTTGTATTCGTTGACCGCGGTGCCGATGAAGCGCTCGGCGAAATCGGGCGCGGCGACGCTGCCGACGCAGGCCACGGCCTGGCCGCCGGCCTCGCGGATGGCCTGCACGGTCTCCTGCGCGGGGTCGTTGTCGAGGTCGTTGACGACGATGCGCGCGCCTTCGTTGGCGAGCTTCAGCGCGATCGAGCGGCCGATGCCGCGGCCCGAACCGGTGATGAGGGCAACCTTGCCGTCGAGTTTGTGGGTCATGGTGTTCTCCTGAAGGGGGTCAAGGCAGCGCGACGATGGCTTCGCCGGCGATCTTGGTCTGTCCGAACTGGTTGTCGCTGTGCAGCTCGAGGCGCACGAAGCGCTCGCCATCGCGCTCGAACTTCTCGGCCACGCGGCCGCTGCAGCGCATCGCGTTGCCGAGGTGGGTGATGCCCTGGAAGCGCGCGTCGAAGCGACGCAGGCGGCTTTGCGGCACCCAGGCGGTGATCAGGCGGCCGAGCCAGGCCATGCCCAGCATGCCCTGTGCGAAGACGTCGGGCATGCCGGCGCGGCGCGCCACGTCGGTGTCGATGTGGATCGGGTTGTGGTCGCCGGAGGCGCCGGCGAACAGCGCCAGCGTCGTGCGGTCGACCGGCGGCAGCTGCAGCGGCGGCAGCTGATCGCCGACCTGCACGGAGTCGTAGGTGGGTACGGTCATCTCAAGGCTCCGGTCAGTGGCGGCAGACGAGCACCGAGCACAGCTCGGCCACCAGCTCGTTGCGCTGGTTGGTGGCGCGCGAGGTCTTCACGACGAACTCGAGCGCGCCGTTCTTCTTGTCGTAGATGTCGCTGATCGTCGAGCGCACGGTCACCGTGTCGCCGACGCACGCGCTGCGGTGGTAGGTGAAGCTCTGCTCGCCGTGCAGCAGCTTGGCGATCGGGATCTGCAGGTCCTCGACCAGGCGGAATGCAGCGCCGGAGTCGAGCTCGGCCGCGAACAGGAACGTCGGCGGCGCGGGCAGGTCCGGGTAGCCGGCGTCGCGCGCCGCGGCGACGTCGGTGTACACCGGGTCGGTCTCGCCGATCGCCTTGGCGAAGAACTGCAGACGGCTACGCTCGATCGGCAGCACCGACGCGCCCAGCTCGTGGCCGATCCACTTCTTGTCGATCATGGGAATCTCCGAATCAGACGCGTTCGTACAGCGTGACGACGCAGGCGCCGCCGAGCCCCAGGTTGTGCTGCAGCGCCAGCCGCGCGCCCTCGACCTGGCGCTTGTCCGCCCTGCCGCGCAGTTGCTGGACCAGCTCGGTGCACTGCGCCAGCCCGGTGGCACCCAGCGGATGGCCCTTGCTGAGCAGGCCGCCCGACGGGTTGGTGACCACCTTGCCGCCGTAGGTGTTGTCGCCGTCGACGACGAACTTCTCCGCGCCACCTTGCGGGCACAGGCCGAGTGCCTCGTAGCTGATCAGCTCGTTGTGGGCGAAGCAGTCGTGCAGCTCGACCACGTCGATGTCCTGCGGGCCGACGCCGGCGGCCTCGTAGACCTGCTGTGCCGCGGCCTTCGCCATGCTGAAGCCCACGACCTCGCGCATGTCGCGCGCCTCGAAGGTGATCGGCCGGTCGGTGGTCATCGCCTGCGCCTTGATGCGCACGCTGCGGTCCAGACCGTGCGCCTTGGCGAAGTCGGCCGAGCAGACGATCGCGGCGGCCGAGCCGCAGGTGGGCGGGCAGGCCATCAGGCGCGTCATCACGCCGGGCCACATCACCGGCGTAGCGAGCACCTCTTCTTCGGTGACCACGGTGCGGAACAGCGCCAGCGGGTTGTTGGCCGCGTGGCGGCTGGCCTTGGCGCGGATCTTCGCGAAAGTGGCGAGCTGCGTGCCGTACTGCTGCATGTGCGCCAGGCCTGCGCCGCCGAAATAGCGCAGCGCCAGCGGGATCTCGCCGTGGCCGACCAGCTCGTCGGTGGCGTGATCGAAACGGTCGAACGGGCTCGGCCGGTCCTTGAACGTCGCGCCCAGTGCGCCCGGGCTCATGTGCTCGAAGCCGAGCGCCAGCACGCAGTCGGCGGCGCCGCTGGCCACCGCCTGACGCGCCAGGAACAGTGCGGTCGAGCCGGTGGAGCAGTTGTTGTTGACGTTGACCACCGGGATGCCGGTCATGCCCACTTCGTAGACGGCGCGCTGGCCCGCGGTGGAGTCGCCGTACACGTAGCCGACGTAGGCCTGCTGCACGAGGTCGTAGCCGATGCCGGCATCGGCCAGCGCGGCCTGCGTGGCCTTGGCGGCCATCTGCGGATAGGGCTCGTTGGCCCCCGGCTTGGTGAAGGGGATCATGCCGACCCCGGCGACGAAGACGTCACGGCTCATGGCGGACTCCTGGTGGTTCAATCCATTGAAATGTGCAGCGAACAAGTGTCGGATCACGCGACGGCGCGTTCGCGGCCTTGCCAGAACGGCTGGCGCAGCTTGGTCTTCAGCACCTTGCCGGCGCCGGAGATCGGCAGCGCGTCGGCGAACGCCACGCTGCGCGGGCACTTGTAGCCGGCGATCAGCGTCTTGCAGTGCGCGATCAGCGCGTCGGCGGTGACGTCTTGCCCCGGCTTGCGCACGACCACGGCATGGACCGTCTCGCCCCACTGCTCGCTCGGGATGCCGATCACGGCGCAGGCGGCGACGGCCGGGTGCTGGGCGATGGCGTTCTCGACCTCCGCCGAATAGACGTTCTCGCCGCCGCTGATGATCATGTCCTTCAGGCGATCGGCGATGAAGATGAAGCCGTCGTCGTCCATGTACGCGCCGTCGCCGGTGTGCATCCAGCCGTCGCGCACCGCAGCGGCCGTCTGCTCGGGCTTGTTCCAGTAGCCCTGCATCACGTTGGGCCCGCGCACCGCGACCTCGCCCACCGTGCCACGCGGCACCTCGTGGCCCTCGGTGTCGACGATGCGCAGCTCGATGCAGAAGCCCGCACGGCCCGCTGCACGCAGCTTGCCGAGCTTGCGGCCTTCGACGGTGTGGTAGTAGGCGGGGTTCACGGTCGCGAGTGGCGAGAGCTCGGTCATGCCATACGCCTGCACGAAGCCCACGCCCGGCAGCGCGGCCATCGCGCGCTCGAGCACGGCCTCGGAAATCGGCGAGGCGCCGTAGGCGATGGTCTGCAGCGCACTGAGGTCGCGCGGCTTCTGCATCGTCGGGTGATCGACCATCATCTGGATCATGGTCGGCACCAGCACCACATGCGTGACGCGGTCACGCTCGAAGGTGTCGAGCACGAGCTCGGGGTTGAAGGTCGGGATGATGCTGTGCGTGTTGCCTTCGATCCAGTGCGGCGTCGACAGGCCCATGTCGGCCAGGTGGAACATCGGCGCGGCGTGCAGGTAGGTGCCGCCGGGCGAGGCCAGCCCTTCGGCCCGCAGTGCCAGGCCCGAGCTGCACAGGTTGTTGTGGCTCAGCATCACGCCCTTCGGAAAGCCCGTGGTGCCGCCGGTGTAGAAGATGCCCGCCAGGTCCTCGCCGCGCCGCACGGTGTCGGGCACCGGATCGGCAGCAGCGAGCAGGGCTTCGTAGCCGTGCATGCCAGCGGGCACGTCGCCATCGCCGCAATAGACGACCTCGCGCAGGGTTCTGGAGTCGCGGCGGAACTGCTCGACCAGCGGGCGGAACGCCTCGTCGACCAGCAGGATGCTCGAGCCCGAGTCGTCCAGCGAATACAGGATCTCGGAGGCCGACCAGCGGATGTTGCACGGGTTCAGCACGCCGCCGCCCCACGGCACGGCCATCTGGTACTCGAGGTAGCGGTCGGAGTTGAGCGACAGCATCGCGACCCGGTCGCCAGCCTGCATGCCGAGCTTCTGCAGCGCGCCGGCCAGGCGTGCGACACGATCGGCGAACTCGCGAAACGTGCGCTGCCGGGCGCCGAAGCGCACCGCCACGCGGTCGGGATGTTGCTGCACGGCGCGGTGCAGCGATTGGGTCAGGTACACGTGGGTCTCCTTGGGGTGCGTCGTGGGCAGCGGGGCTGTCTGGGTGCGCATGGTAGAAACCGGCTGTCGTTTGCACGATGGCGCAATGCATCGATCGCATGGCAAAAGGCCGCAATCCATGGCACGGTCCCCTTCGGCGCTGCATCCTCCGGTGACGATCCCGATCGCATTCGTCAAGGGCATGCTGTCCGGCGTGCAGGCGCATGGCCAGCCCTGCGACGTCTTCCTGGGCGACGCGCGCATCGAGCCGCAACTGCTGGAGCAACCCAGCGCCCGCGTGACCGCCGAGCAGTACGTGGCGTTGTTTCGCTCGCTGACCGAGCGACTCGATGACGACATGCTCGGCTTCCTGTCGCGCCCGCTGAAGTGCGGCAGCTTCGCGCTCATCGTTCGTTCCGCAGCGGGCGAGGAGACCGTGGAGAAGGCCATGCGCCGCACCGCGCGCACGTTCGGGCTGCTGCAGGACGAAGTGGCGCTGGAGCCGGTGCATGCGGGTGCGCTGGCCGGACTGGCGCTGCGCTTCAACGCGCCGTCGGTGGCCCGCCTGGTGTTCGTGCACGAGCTGCTGCTGCGATCGTTCTGGCGGCTGCTGGCCTGGCTGGCCGGCGGCAAGTTGCGTGCTGCACGATTCGACTTTGCGTTCGAGAACCCGCCGTATGCGGGCAGCTATGGCAAGGTGTTCCCCGCGCCACTGCTCTTCGAACAGCGGCAGTCGGCGTTCTGGTTCGACGCGGCGCTGCTGAAACAGCCGGTGCGGCGCGACGCCGCCGCCTTGCGGGCGTTCCTGGCCGACGCGCGGGCCAACGTCGTGATCCCGCCACGCAGCGACGACCTGGTGAGCGCCCGCGTGCGCAAACACCTGCAGCGCTCGCAGCCCGCGTGGCCAGATCTGGCAGCCACCGCCGACGCGCTTCACATGGCGCCCTCGACGCTGCAGCGCCACCTGGCCGCCGATGGAACGTCGTTCCAGGCGTTGAAGGACGAGCTGCGCCGAGACCTCGCGATCGTGCGCCTCAACACCAGCACGGTGCCGCTGGCCGCGCTGGCCGACGAACTGGGATTCGCCGACAGCGCGGCGTTCCAGCGCGCGTTCAAGAACTGGACAGGCAGTGCGCCGGGGCACTACCGGCGAGGCGGACCGACATGACCGTTGGGGCACAGACTTCGTGAAGAGCACCAAGCGCAACCGGCCTGCGCCGCCTCCATCGTCTTCCACGCCCGCACCTCGGCGCGCAGCGCGGCTGTTGGCGCCGTTGGTCTTGGTGCTGCTGACGGTGGCAATCGCTGTCGCGTGGTGGTGGTTCACCGCGGCCAAGGCACCTCCAGCGGTGCCCCTTGCGGCTCCGCAGTCAGCAACCAGCCCACCACCTCTGCCCGCATCGTATGTGGACAATCGGCAATGCCTTGGCTGCCATCAGGACCAGGGCCGGCAGTGGCAGCCCTCGCACCACGCGCAGGCGATGGCCGCGCCGACCGAGCAGACCGTGCGCGGTGACTTCGACAACACCACGTTCAAGCACCAGGGCGTCACCACCCGCTTCTTCAAGCGCGACGGCAAGTTCATCGTGCGCACCGACGGCCCGGACGGCAAGCTGGCCGACTTCGAGGTGGGCTACACCTTCGGCGTCGCACCGCTGCAGCAGTACCTGATCGCGCTGCCCGGCGGGCGCCTGCAGCCGCTGCAGATCGCCTGGGACAGCGAGCGCCGGCGCTGGTTCCACCTGCTGCCCCACGAGAAGACACCACCGGGCGACGTGCTGCACTGGACGGGTCGCTTGCAGACCGCCAACACGATGTGCATCGTCTGCCACACCACCGGCTTCGACAAGCGCTACGACGCGGGCGCCGACACTTTTGCGTCGCGCTGGAGCGAGCCCAACGTGTCGTGCCAGTCGTGCCACGGCCCCGGGCAGCGGCATGTGCAGTGGGCGCAGCAGCGGGCGCAAGGGCATCCCGCGCCGGACCTGGCCGGCGAGCGCGCCGGCCTGCCGCTCAACCTGTCCAAGATGAGCGGCGCGCAACAGGTCGAGGCCTGCGCGTCGTGTCACTCGAGGCGCAGCGAGCTCACCGCGTCGTACCTGCCCGGGCAACCGCGGCTCGACCACTTCCTGCCCAGCCTGCTGACGCCGCCGCTGTACCACGTCGACGGCCAGCAGCTCGACGAGGTGTACGTCGACGGCTCGTTCCGGCAGAGCAAGATGTACCTCAAGGGCGTGGGCTGCCTGAGCTGCCACGACGCGCACAGCGGCAAGACCAAGCTCGCCGGCAACGCGCTGTGCCTGCAATGCCACGCGCCGCAGGCCAACCCCGCGCTGCCGGCGTTCGCCAGCGCCGCGGGCAACTTCGACACGCCGGCGCACCACTTTCACAAGCCGGGGTCCGGGGGCTCGCTGTGCGTCAACTGCCACATGCCGGCCAAGAACTACATGCAGATCCAGGCACGCCCCGACCACAGCCTGCGGGTGCCGCGGCCGGACCTGTCGGTGAAGTTGGGCACGCCGAACGCATGCAGCACGTGCCATGCCGACAAGCCTGCGCAGTGGGCGGCCGACCAGGTGGCCCGCTGGTACGGGCCTAAGCGCCGTCAGGAACCGCACTTCGGCGAGACCTTCGCCGCCACGCGCGCAGGCCAGCCGCAGGCGCGCGAGGCGCTGGCCAGGCTCGCGGTCGATGCAGCGCAGCCGGCCATCGTGCGCGCGTCGGCGCTGGCGGAGCTGCGCGGTGACGGTAGCAGCGGCATCTCCGAGCGTATCCAGGCCACGCGAGATGCCGATGCGCAGGTGCGCGCCGCCGCCGCCGACAGCTTCGATGCGGTGCCGGTGGCGCAGCGGCTGTATGCACTGGGGCCGTTGCTGAGCGACCCGGTTCGCGCGGTGCGCATCGCCGCGGCGCGCGGGCTGTCGTCGCTGGCGCCCGATCAGCTCGCCGCGCAGCGCCCGGCCTTCGACGCGGCACTGGCCGAGTACATCGCCTCGCAGAACGTGTCGCTCGACATGCCGGGCGCGCAGCTCAACCTCGCGGTGGTCTACCAGAACATCGGCCAGCCCGATGCGGCCGAGCTGCACTACCTGCAGGCGTTGAAGATCGACCCCGACTTCACGCCCGCGCGCGCCAACCTGGCGCAGCTGTACAACGGCATGGGCCGCAACGCCGACGCCGAGCGGGTGCTGACCGAGGGGCTCAAGCGCATGCCCGCGATCGGCGAGCTGCAGTACTCGCTGGGCCTGCTGCTGGCCGAAGAAAAGCGCATCGACGAGGCCGCGGCAGCGCTGGCCAAGGCGGCCCAGCTGCTGCCCGAGCGCGCGCGGGTGCACTACAACCTGGGCCTGGCCCTGCAGCAGTTGGGGCGGCGCCAGCCGGCCGAGGCCGCCCTGCTGCAGGCGCAGAAGCTCGAGCCACGCGATGCGGCGATTTGCTACGCGCTGGCGGTCTTCTACGCCCAGGGCGGGCAGCATGCTCAGGCGCTGACTTGGGCGGAGAAGGCGCTGGCACTCGACCCCGCGAATGCGCAGGCCAGACAACTGGTCAACGAACTACATGCGAAGCAATGAGGGTGAAAGCGACCAGCCCGCCATTGAACGCAGGGGCATTTCGAAACTCAAGCTTGGCTGGCGAAGGCAACGCCGGCTTGAGGTCATGAGTAGCCGATCGCGAGCGACCGCCGGCCGCGCTAGGGCTTGTTCTTCCTGGCCACTGCGCCGCGCAGCGCTGTCGACGACTTCGCTTGCACAAGCGCCTCGTCCTGTTCGGCCTCGGGCCACAGTGCCGGGAAGTAGAACCTCAGCGCGTGCCGCGGCACCGCGAAGCGCAGCTTGCCGTAAGCCGAGTCGGACGCCAGGTAGCCGCGACGCACGAGCGACGACACTGTCTCGGTCGCAATCCGTTCACCGAGCCCGGTCATCGCCTTGAACTCGGCGCGGCCCAGTTCGGCCTGCGTGGCGAACAGATAGTGCAGTGGGATCAGTGCCTCCGGCCGCACGCCCGACTTGACGGCGGAAGCTTCGAAGGCCAGCGCGGCTTCGATGCGATCCCGCATGCCGTTGATATCCAGCTGCTTGGTCATGAACTCGACCTGATCGATGCACACGTCCAACGTGTAGTGAATCCAGTCGATCAGTCCGGCCTGCGTCAGGTTGCCTCGCCCATCCAGATCGCCGCGTCGATGTTCGACCGCGGCCTGCAGCATCGCCTTGTAGCGCTCCTCCGTGCGGGCGAATCCGCGCAGCCATTGGAGTAACTGCTGCCCTTTCGGGCAGGAGGCAGTCAAGTTACTGCCAAAGTAACTCCGGGTCCTTGCGCAACCGCTCGAGACAACAAGAAGCTCTAGAGCGTTGATTCTCTAGGGCTTTGGGGACGATCCTGGACTTCTTGGGATTCCCTGAAACCGCTCGTTGGTGGCCTGGGGCGGAATCGAACCACCGACACGCGGATTTTCAGTCCGCTGCTCTACCAACTGAGCTACCAGGCCTGGGGTTGGGACTGCAGCGCGCCCGCTGCGGGAGCAGCCCGAGCGCGAGGGAGCGCGATTATAGCGGCGCGACTTCGCTACACCGGCGAGCCGCGCTTGTTGCGCGACAGGTCGACGCCGAGCTGCTTGAGCTTGCGGTACAGGTGCGTGCGCTCCAGGCCGGTCTTCTCGGCCACGCGCGTCATCGAGCCATTCTCCTTGGCGAGATGGAACTCGAAGTAGCTCTTCTCGAACGAGTCGCGCGCCTCGCGCAGCGGGCGGTCGAGGTCGAACGACTGCTCGGCCTGCGGGCCCACTGGCAGCGGCGCCAGCATCGGCGCGACGCCGGCGCCGGGCATCGGCGCATCGTGCAGCAGCGCCGACTCCATGCGGTAGACCGTGGCGCCGTTGCCGGCGGGCGTGGCGGCGCGCGGCGACGGCTTGGTCAACGACTGCTCCACCGCGCGCAGCAGCTTCTGCAGCGTGACCGGCTTCTCCAGGAACGCCGAGGCGCCGAACTTGGTGGCCTCCACCGCGGTGTCGATGGTGCCGTGGCCGCTCATCATGATGACCGGCATGGTCAGCAGGCCCGACGCACCCCACTCCTTGAGCAGCGTGATGCCGTCGACGTCGGGCATCCAGATGTCGAGCAACACCAGGTCGGGCCGCATGCGCTCGCGGATCGCGCGGGCCTCGGCGGCGTTTTCGGCGAGTTCGACCGAGTGGCCCTCGTCGGAGAGGATGTCGGACAACAAGCCGCGGATGCCCAGCTCGTCGTCGACCACCAGAATCGTTGCCATCGATGCTTTCAGTGCACCTGCGTTGCCGCTCCGCCTGCGTCTTGGGGTGCCTGCGCTCCCTTGGCGGTCAGCGAAATCGGGCTCAGGCGTGAAAATGATAGCGAAACTTGGGCCCCTGCGACGCTCCCCTTCGCATCGTTGCCCTGCCGCAGGTTGCCCAGCCGCACCCGCGCACCGTGCTCGTCGGCGATCTTGCGCACCACCGCCAGCCCGAGCCCGGTGCCTTTGGGTTTGGTGGTCACGTAGGGCTCGAAGGCCCGACGCAGCACCTTGTCGGCGAAGCCGGGCCCGTTGTCGCTGACCGAAAGGCGCACCGCACGCGCGTCGTCGTCGTGACCGTGGGCGAACTCGGTGCGCAGCACCACGCGGCCGTCGGGCCGCTCGGCCACCGCGTCGAGTGCGTTCTGAAGCAGGTTGTGGATCACCTGGCGCAGCTGCGTGGCATCGCCCATGATCGGCGGCAGGTCGCTGGCCAGCTGCGCGACCACCCGGCCCTGCTCCTGCGCCTGGCCGTACAGCGCCAGCACCTCCAGCACCACGGTGTTCAGCTCCAGCGGCGCCAGCTGCGCGGCGGGCAGGCGCGCGTAGTCGCGAAACTCGTCGACCAGCTGCTTCATCGCCTGCACCTGGGCCACGATGGTACCCACCGAGCGCTCGAGCAGCGCGCGGTCGTTGCCGGCCAGCAGCGGTTCGAGGCGGTGCTGCATGCGCTCGGCCGACAGCTGGATCGGCATCAGCGGGTTCTTGATCTCGTGCGCCAGCCGCCGAGCCACCTCGGCCCAGGCGATCGAGCGCTGCGCCGACACCACCTCGGTGATGTCGTCGAACACCATCAGCCGCGCCTCGTTGGGCAGCACCGCGCCACGCACCAGCAGGTTCAGCACGGTCTGTTCGTCGACGCGCAGCTCGAACGCGTCCTGCCAGTGGTCGCGCTCGCCGGGCTCGGGGCTCGCGCTGTGCAGCTCGAAGCGCTGCCACACCTTGTGCGCAAACTCGGTCAGGCCCGGCACGCCGTCCAACGGCTTGCCGAGGTACGCCGACAGCGGCTGGCGCAGGATGCGGGTGGCGCCCGGGTTCACGGTGTCGATGCCGCGCTGGCGGTCGAAAACGATGACGCCGGCACTCAGCGAGTCGAGGATCGTCTGCAGCCGCGTGCGCGCGCCCTCGAGCTGCGCCACGCCGCGCGTCACCTGCTCGCGCGCCTCGGCCAGCTGCTCGGTCATGCGCGCGAAGGCGCGCGTCAGGCCGCCGAGCTCGTCGCGCGAGGCGAACACCGGCTTGGCCTTGAGGTCGCCCTCGGCCACCTCGCGCACGCCGTCGGCCAGCACCAGCAGCGGGCGCGCGATCTGGTTGCC
>Ga0335076_10006500_pt1 | contig 11795 bp, 4 predicted proteins | sample Lox_Sample_25_FD_206717 | JGI IMG/M metagenome (GOLD analysis project Ga0335076, IMG submission 206717) | Soil microbial communities from Loxahatchee National Wildlife Refuge, Florida, United States - Lox_Sample_2.5 | ecosystem: Environmental > Terrestrial > Soil > Wetlands | place: USA: Florida... | reverse complement strand
GCTCAAGCACACAACCGGCCTACCCCACCCGATCCACCCGCCGTGCGCAGGGGGCCAATCTGGCACGGGAATGATCGAGGGTTGTCGACGGAAGCTGAATACTGACCCCGGCGCGGCATCTGAATTTTGACCCTTTCTTCCCGAGAGCCTGGCTCGAGTCGAGCCAGGGAGGAAGCAGGTGATTTCAGTGGAGGACTGGGCAGAGATCCGCCGACTGCACCGGGCGGAGGGCCTGCCGCTGCGATCCCGCGTCCGGGCTCAGCCATGGTCACTCCCAGGGCTCCGTCACCACGTAAGATCGGAAAGCCCGCATCCGGGTGATGCAGAGCACGGAACGGCGTGACAATGAGCGGGTGGCCGAATCCCCCCGTATCACCACGGAACTGCTGTTGAGCCGACGGCTGTCGGCCACCGACGAGCAGGATGTCGTCGCGTTCTTCGGGCGGTTCGGGGCCATCAGCCGACATCGCCGTGTACGTGCGCACCGCGGCGCCGCAATCGACTGGCTCGTGCTCGCCGCGCTCCCGCTACAGGCGTTCCTGCAAAATCTCGGCACGCTGACGGGCGGAGATGCCTATGTCGCGTTCAAAAGCTTTATAGCGCGCCTTTCGCACCACGAACCTCACCCGCATCAGGAAGCCACAAAAGTACGGCCAATCATCTTGCAAGACGCCAATTCCGGGCTCCGGGTCATGATAGAGTTCGGCCTACCGGAAATCGCCTACACGCAGCTGCATCAGCTTAACCTAGCCCAATTCAGCTCAGGGCCGATTCATTTCGACCGTAACCTGGGGTGCTGGCGCGCGGACGATGATGAAGCTGCCACCTTAACTAGCAGGGCACACCGGGGGGCTAAGGTGTGGTCATGGCTCGCCGCGAGACGCGCCAAGCGGGATACGAGCGCGGGACGTCGATGCCTTGCGAACGGGGATCTAGAGGGCGCATCGGCCTATTTCCATAAAGCGACGCTAACAGCGCCGGGAAAGTGGGAGCCGCGCTACTGGGCAGGCTGCGTCGCCGCGCACTGCGGTGACTACGCGACGGCCTATAACCACTTTACGATCGCCCTGGAAATCGACAGTAATATCGGGCAGATCTTCACGCAGCGTGGATATGGCAGCATCCGCCGCGGCGACATGAAGGGCGCACTCCACGATCTCCGGGCTGCAGCCCGGCTAAGCGCCCTGGATGATCTGGGGCAACTCGCCCTGGGCGCGCTGGAACTCCGGGCTGGCCGCGGGGAACACGCCCGCCAGGCGCTGCGAGCGGTGAGCCGCGCGGACCTAGCAGGGTATCGCGAGGCGCTGCTTGGCCTAGCCGCAGAGCACGAAGGCGACGCCGGGTCGGCGCTTGCCGCCTACTCGGCGGCGATCGGCCACGGCAACGCGACCGACCCGGTGCTATTCCGGCACGCCATGGCCGCCTTGCGGGCCGGGACCGGCCGGGCTGGACATGCCTCGTGGATGGTGCTCCGCGACCGCCACCCCAAGCGGCAGGTGTTCGCCCGGGGTGCCGCCGTGTGTGACGTCCTGCTGGCGGGCGAGCGACTCCGCGCGGGCGACGCTGACAATGCGGCTCGCACGCTGCTAGCCGCGGCCCGAGATCTGGACCGCGCCCCCTGGCTGGCCAACAACCTCGCCGTCGCCGAGTACCTGAACGGTGAGGTCGCGCGAGCCGCCTGGCTATGGGAGCACGTGCTGCGGGTCCGGCCAGGCGATGTCCGGGTCAGGACAGCGGCTGCGATCTGCCAGGCCAGGCTCGGGGCACCGGACACCGCGTGCCAGGAGTTCGCGGCGCTGGCAGGTGCCGAACTGGGCTGGCCGCGTATTCCGGCCGTACGGGTAACCCCCGCGCCAGCCGGGGAACGGCCCGCATGGCGAGAGATTGCGGCGCGGGTGCGGCTGGCCGCCCTCACCGCCGCCAAGAACGGGGACTGGGCGAGGGCAGGTGCCCTGACCGGCGTGACACGCTCGTTGCTGCCCGGCGTCGAGGGTACGGACCTGCTAGACGCGCTGATGCTGCTCCGGTCGGGTAACCGGAACTCGGCTATCGAGTTGCTCGCTGAGTCATCCAGGAAGCGGCCAGCGGATACCCAGCTGCTGCACATGCGCGCTGTCGTCCTGCTGCACACACTGCGCGGACTTGTCGGCCAGACGGCGCCCGAACCACTGTGGCGGCAATGCGTCAGCGCGTGGGCCGCGCTGCTGGCGGATGAGGACTTCTGGTCCGCATGGCAGACGCGGGCCGAGCAGCGCTACCAGGCGACGATAGACGCCCTCGCGCTCACCAAGGCGCGGGACAGCGTCCGCAGCATGATGGAGAAGAGCCTCCCCAACGACGCGGCCCGGCTGCTGTTCCGCCGCGAGCTAGCGGCGGCACGCGCCCTGCGCCGACTCGGCGGCTTCCCGGTGCCTGGACGGCCCGGCGAGTCCGTCACCGCCGGGCCGCTGCGCATCGCCGAACTCGGCCTACACGAGGAGTTCGGCGTCTTCGCGGCCGCAGCCGACCGGTCTGGCGCGTCACGCCAGCCGCCGTCCGCGACGCTGCTGCGCACCTTTTCCGCTCTAGGCGTGGCGCACTGCCTGCTGCTTGACGGCCGGGCAGCAGAGGCGCTCGCCGCGACCGCCGACCTTCGCTGCGCGGACTGCCGCACACGGCCGAAAACCACCGAGCCTATGGTCTGCGCACCCGGCTGCGCGCGGTTCGCCGCCGAGAATCCCGCGGCTGCGGGGTTGCCGGGCGGACGCGCACGGCTGGCCGCCGAGGGACGGTCCCTGCTGCTTGAAGCTCTCCAGGAAGCGGCTCGAGCCGGGCTCGCCGCGGCGGAACTGGAGATCACCACCGCCGTCGGTTACTGGCGACGGGCTCTGGCCCTGACCGGTCCGGACCTGCGCGCCTCGGTCGAACGCACCATCGGCGACCAGGCACTTGGCCGGGCCAGGACGCTGCGCGAAGCCGACAAGAACGACGCGGCCATCGACCTGCTTGGCCAAGCCCGTGAACTCGTCGGGACGCTTGCCGGAGGACGCATCGGCGGGCAGCTCGCCGTGCTGCTCAACAATCGCGGAGCCGGGAGGCTCCGGACAGATCCCGCGTCCGCGCTCGCGGACCTGCGGCGGGCCACGGCACTCAACCCTCATGACCGCCTCCTGTGGATGAACCGGGTGGCCGGCGAGGAGGACGTGCTGGCGACCGGGCTCAGCAAGCGCGACCAGGCCGCTATCGGACAGCGGCTGAAGACGCTGGAACCGGTCATCTCCGAGGCCTTGCGGTACCTTCCTGATGACCCGGAACTCACCAGCCGGTGGAAGTCGATCATGGCCATGCGCGCGAATATCGAACTAGAGGCGTTCGGGGCCGCGCTCAACGGCCGGGACCCGGCCGCGGTGCGGCGTCGGCTGCTGGCCACGGCGGAAGTCGCCGACACGGCCCTGGCCCGCTTCCCCGGCGATCCCGAGTTCATCAAATTGCGTCAGGTGCTCACGCCATGGCTTGAGAAGCTCACAAGGAGGGCCTGATGCTGGAGCACGAGGAACTGCGGATCCGGGTACGAAGGGTCGGGACCCAGCGGTATCTCGTGCTCGCCAACGGCCCGGCCACGGCGGCCGACATCGTTACGCTCAACCAGAACCCAGCCAGCTACCGGGCCGCATTTGACCACCTGATCGACATAGAGCTCGGCATGGCGCCTCAAGGCGACGGGAACGTGACCGCGCTGCTGCGGAAGCTGGGCCGGGACGTCTTCGGCGCACTGTTCAGCCCGCGCCTGGCCGACTGCGTCGGCCAGGCTCTGGGAGACGCCAGGACCGACGGCCGGGACCTGAGGCTGCGCTTCGACCTGCCGCCCGAGCTGGGGGAGCTGCCGGTCGAAGCGATCACGTCCCCCGCCGACCAGCCAGGGCAGGCGCTGGCGCTTGGCGGCTATTCTCTGGCCCGCACGCTCCGGGGTTCGCCGCCGGGTGCCCGCCTGCTGGACGCGGACTCCGACCCCGGTCCCGTTCATCTGCTGGTCGCGGTCGCGCCGCGAGGCGGGGAACTCGGAAGTATCGAGGTGGACAGCGAACTGGCCCGCCTGCGCGAGCAACTACGGCCGGAGCCGACGGTCCATTTGGAGGTCATCCGTGACGTTACCCGCGGCCTCCTGGCGCAGTGGCTGGACAAGCACGCGGACGAACCGGCCGCGGTGCTGCTCATGGCGCACGGCTGGTACGACGATGACGGCGGCCAGGGAGTGGTGCGCTTGGAGGGCGACGGTGGCGACCCGGTGCCGGGCATGGTACTCGGCGGCATGCTGGCCCAGGCGCGCAGGTTGCGGCTGGTGGTGCTGAGCCTGTGCGACGGTGCGAGCAGTTCTCAGTCCGAGCCCTTCTCGGGGCTGGCCCAGGCACTGATCGGATGCGGCATGCCCGCCGTGGTCGCGATGCGGAACCGCGTCACCGACACCGCTGCGGGCCTGTTCACCCCCGACCTGCTGACGGCCGTCGCGCAGAACAAGACCATCGACGAGGCGGTGCGCGCCGCCCGTCGGCACATCGCGGAGATCCCAGGCCACACGTCGGTGGAATGGGCTACGCCGACGCTGTTCCTGCACGAGGCGTGCCACAGCGGGTGGCTCTTCAAGGTGACAGAGGTGGGCGACGGCGATCCGGCCGACCCGCTGCGAGAGGGGGCCGACGCACTGCGTCGGCTCCGGAACCCGGGGCCGAAGGTCAGTCCCGCGACGCTGCTCGCCGCCGCCCGGTTCCTCCGGGCCCAGGGCCAGTGGGAGGACCTGCTCGACGTGGCCCAGACCCGGCTGCGTTCCGGTCGGCTCGCCGAGCTCAACCAAATGCGCGACGAGGCCCGGGTCGAACTCGCCTGGACCGCCGCAGAGCGGTTGTGTGCCCTGCTCGCTGACGACGCCGGGACGGCGGAGGCCGACGAGGCCGCCGGAATGATCGCCGACCTGGGTGCCGGGGAACTCGCCGACGTGCTGGCCGCTGAGGTAGCCGCCGCCCGCCGTCTGTCCGGACTCATGGCACGGGGCCGGCAGGCGGCTGGCCGCGAGGACTGGGAGGGAGCGGCCGACTGCTTCGGTCAGGTACTCGCGGAGCGGCCCCACGGGTACCTGGACGCTCGAGCCGTGCACGCCGCTGCGGAGAACGAGCGCGAACTGGCCGCCGTGTACACCGCGTGCGGCGAGCACCTGGCCGCAGGCCGCTGGACGGACGCCGCCCAGGCGTGCGCGGAGTTGCTGGCACGACGGCCGGACGGGTACCGCGATACCGCCAGCCGCCGCGATTACGCAGCGGGACGGGATGCCGAGTCCCGGCAGGCATGGACGACCGCGGCCACCGTGTACGAATCGTGCCACGAGTACCGTGACGCGCCCGCCCGGCTGGCCTTCGCCGGCGCGCGCACCGCCGCCTGCGCCCGTCACTGGGCGCAGGCCCGGGACCAGTTCGCCGCCGCGGTCGCGCTGGGGCTTGCGGACGAGGGCTGGGGCGACTACTATGCCGCGCGGCTGGCCGAGGACGGCGGCGACTGGCCCGCGGCCGCGGCCGCCTACCGACGCGGCGCCCAGTTGCCCGGCGGTCCCCCGGACATGACCGCGCGACGGCTGCTCGCGGAGGGCCGGCTCGCGATCACCACGGCCGACTGGCCCCGGGCGCTGACGTCGCTGGACGACGCGCGAAAGAGTGACGGCGCCGACCCGGAGACACGAGACCTCATCGGCGGCCTGATCCGGGAAGTGCGCGAACTCGCGCGGCAGCGGGCGGAGAGCGCGGAGCAGGCGGGCGACTGGGCCGAGGCAGCGCGCCTGTTCGGCATGCTGGCGGCCGACGACCCGGAGGCGGGGATCCGGGGCGCTTACGCGCTCGGCAGGATGGCGGAAAACATCGCGGACTGGCAGGCGGCGGCAGGCCTCTTCGAAGGACTCGAATACGCCGACGCCGGACTCCGCAAGAGCTACGTCGAGGGCCGACGGCACGAACTCGATGGCCAGTGGGACCAGGCGGCCGGGTGTTTTGCGGCAGCGGTGCCGACGGCCGACGCGGAGCGGCGGCTGCAGTACGCCACGGGCAGGATGGCCGACCAGCGGGGAGACTGGCCCGGCGTAATCAGCGGGTTCGGCGAGCTTGCCGACGACTACGCGGACGGCGCGGTGCGGGCCTGCCGCTTCTACGCCCGGGCGCGCATCGCGGCGCAGCGTGAGGCGTGGGACGAGGTGATCGCCCTGCTTCGCGGAGTGACCCGCGGCCACCGGGCCGCCGCCGCGGCAGCGCTGCGCGCCGCGGCGGCCGGCTGGCAGGCCCGGAACTCGGGCGACTGGGCCGCCGCCGCGGCGGGGTTCGGCGATGTCGCCGACATTGGCGAGGAACTCAGGCACCTGCGTGATTACTGCTCAGCACGAGCGATGGAACTGCTCGGCGACTGGTCCGGGGCGCTGGACGCCTACGCCGCGCTGCCTGACGGGTTCGAAGACACGTCGTCACGGCGGGCGTACGTGCTTGCCCGCCGTGACGAGCTCACCGCGGCCGACCGGGCGGCGTGGGAAGCCGTAGCGGATGCCTACGCTGCACTGCCAGCTGGGTTCGAAGACGCGGCGGGCAGGGCCCGCTACGCCGCGATACGCCGGGCGGAGGCGGCCGGCGACTGGCGCGCGGTTCTCGACATGGCCGCCGGTGCGGACCGGGCAGCGGATCCAGAGCTAGCGGTCAGCGCCGAACTCCGGGGATACGCCGCCGGCCGACGGGCCGAGGATGACGAGCTCTGGCCAGACGCGGCCGGTGCGTACGGGAAGGTCGTCGGCTACCGGGACGCCACTGCCCGCCGGTGGTATGCCTGGGGACGCGACGCGGAGACGGCAGGCCTGTGGGGGGAAGCGGACACGGCGTACCAGCACTCCAGCACGGTGCGCGACGCGGCGGCGCGCGGGCGACGAGTGCGCACGCTGCTGGTGGCCTTTCCGTGGGCCGCGACGCTGGGCCGCTGCGAGCTGGTCGCGGACCCGTCCGCCGCGGATGATCTGGCCGACCCGTATCAGGTCTTGCGCCCGGCCGGCATCACCCCGGCGTCCCCCGCCAGCGAGGCCCGGCAGGCCAGCATCGTGCTGATGAAACGGTTCCGGAGGCTCACGCCTGAACAGCGGGCCGCCTCCGACGAATTGCGGCTGCCCGCCCGGCGGATGCGGCATGACGCGCTGCTGTACCTGCTGTCCGACTCGGACAGGCTGCGTGCGCAGCTGGCCGCGCTGGCTGAGTCCGCCGAGCTTGCCGACAGCGGAAGCGGGGGCCTGCTCGGGGAGCTGTGCCGCCAGATGCCCGGCGACGCGCCGCTTCTGACCCTGCTGGACGGTGACCGCGACGGTGCCATCGAGGCGTGGCGGCAGCGGCAGCGGGAGGCGCCGGGCGACCTACGGGCGGCCCACAACCTCGCCGTCGCCTGCCTGCGGAAGGCGGTCACGCTTGAGGAAAACGGGGCGTGGGAGCATGCCAAGCCGACGTGGGAAGAAGCCCTCGCCTGCTGGGCGGCAGTGCTCGCGGACGACGCCCACTGGGACGCATGGCGGCAGGCACGCGCCGCCTGCTACCGGCAGCCGGTGACCGCCGGGGACGTGTCCCGGCTGCGCTGGGAGCTGGCCCGCGACCTATCTGGGCGCCTCTCCCAGTACGCGAGCCGCCACGCCGAGCATGACCGCGCCCAGCAGGCCACCTCCTACCAGGATCTAGCGCTCTTCCTGGACGTCGAGCAGCAGGGGGCGCGCGCGCTGGCGGAGTGCGGCGGACTCCCGCTCCCCGACGGCGGCACCATCGCGTGCGGGCTAGCCTACCTACGTTCGGTCGGCTTGGAGGAATGGCTGGCGCGGCGTGTCGCCGAACTGGCGGGCGAAGCCGCGCCCGGACAAGACGCCGGAAAGGCGGAGCTGCGCAGGCTCCGGTCCAGCTTCTCCGAGCTGGCCGCCGCCTTCACACTCGGAGCCCAGCAGCGGTTCGACCAGGCGCTGCGGGCGCTGCGGGACATCCCCCTTCAGCCGCTCGCCGACCTTCCTCCCGACTGCCGCGACCTGTCGGCCGATCCCGGCGACCACCTGACGCGCTGCGAGGCGTGCGGTGACCTCATGCGGCGCAACCCCGCCTACACACTGCTGCCCGGACGCTGGCGGACCCTCCAGATCGACACCGTCTTCCACGCGGTCTGGGCGCACCTCATCATCGCTCGCACGGCGTTCACCTCGGGTCCTGACGGGCTGGAGACCGCCATGGCGCATCTCGGGGACGCGATGGAGACCGCGCGCTACGGCGCTATGTCGGTGCGCACCCGGGAGGCCGCCACGCGGATGATCCTGGGCCGGGCGGAGAGCCTGTACCGGGCGGAAGGCCCACGCCGCGGCGATCGACTCAGCGAGGGGGTCACGCTAGTCGAGCGTGGGCTCGACGTGGTCGGCGATCGGGAGAAGACCCGGCAGGAGCTGTCTGCGATGCTGTCGGAACTGCTCACCAGCCGCGGCGTCTGGTACTCACTCGACTGCCGCGACTACGGCATCCAGCCCGAGTACGGCAAGGCGGAGGCGGACCACCGCCGCGCGTTCCAGTGCAATCCGAACAACGTCAAGGCGCGCAACAACTTCGCCCGGCGCCTGGTTTACAACCTGTCGGCCAACTTCCCTACGCGCTGGGGTCCGTCCGACCTGGCGCGGATCAGGGAATCGCTACGACTCGTCCATGACGGGCTGCTGCAGACGGGCGAAAACTCGCTGCTGCTCGAGACACTGGGCGACGTCCTCGTCATGTTCGAGAAGTATCTCGGCGCGCACGCCACCGCGGAAGAGCTGACGTCCTGGGCGACGGCGCGCGCGGACGATCTTGCGGAGGACGAGCAGGCAGGGGCCAGCGGCAGTCGTGTCCTGTGGAACCTGTGCGTCCGGGTCCGCCGCACCCCGATGAACGAGTCGGCCCGGGCCGCGCTGCTGGCGGCCTTGGAAGATCTGATCGAGACAACGGGGAGGGAACGACAGGCATGATCAAAGACCCGGGCCTGAGCTGGGACGGCGAGTCCCCCTATGACGCGCTCGCCGCGGCGGGAGTAACCCCGAAAGCGACCCACGACGAGGTGCGCCGCGCCTCGTTCACGCTTATGAAGAAGCGGATGATGACCCCGGGGGCGCGCGTCGCTTGGGACGAGTTGCGCATAACCGAACGCAGGATGGTCGCCGATTTCCTACTCTACGACCTGGATGCCGACGCGGAGATCGCGGCGGCCGCGGCGGCCGCCCGGCGAGACCTGGACGACCCGAACGCCGGGACGAGGGCGGTCTGTGCCCTCAGCATCACCGCGGAGTTGTGGGACGAGCCCGATCCCGCCAGCCTTCTGCCGACAGACGTTGCGTACAGCGCCAAGGAGCTGAACGCCTTCATGGCCGCCGCCTTCCCGGACTGGCTCATCACTTTCGACCGATAGGACCATGGAGGATCACGTGGGCAGAGCCCAGCCCGGATCCGGCACCGCCGACGGCGACCTATTCTGGCACCTCAGGCTCAGCAGGGAACTGGCGGAGCGGGACAGCCAGCACGAGGCGGAGACCGGACGGCTGATCGCGGCCCTGCTCGACGTCCTCAGCGACCTTGACGGGCTGCTGGCGCTGGGCGACGTCGGCGCGGCCCGTTACCGCCGTGGGACCGAGATCGTCTCGCGCAGGCTCGCCGCCGCGCTCCGCGAGGCAAGCGTCGAGCTCATCGGGGTGCCCGGCGAACCGCTCGACCCCGCGATTCACTGCGTGATCGGGACCGCAGAGAGCCCGGGCACTCCCCCAGACCACGTCACCCAGGTGCTTAGGCATGGCTGCCAGTACCGCGGGCGGATTACCCCCGCCGACGTAATGGTGTCGGCAGCCCCGGACGCGGACTCCCCCGCCGCTCGGGGTCAGTCGGCCAGCAACCAACCGGGAACGGATGAGGAGCAGGAATGAAAGCCGTCGGGATCGACCTCGGCACCACGAACTCGGCAGTCGCCATCTACGTTCAGCCGGACAAGCGAGCCGCCATCGTCGCCAACGGGGAAGGCGACGCGCTCACCCCGTCGGCGGTGGCGCTCCGGAACCGCAACGGGAAGGAGGTCCGCTACGTCGGCAAGATGGCCGCCAACTTCGCGGGCTCCGATCCGCGTAACACGGTGACGTCGGTCAAGCGCCTGATGGGGAGGGACTTCGCCGATCCGGTGGTAGTGAAGGCCCGGAAGCGGCTGACCTACGAGGTCACGGAGACCTCCGGCACGGATCCGCAGGCGAGCGTGGTCATCGGCGGCAGGACGGTCTCCCCGGTCGAGATATCCAGTTACATCCTCGGCAAGCTGCGCGAGGACACAGCCAAGAGCCTCGGCGAGGAAGTCACCCATGCCGTCATCACCGTTCCCGCCTACTTCCGGGAGGCACAGCGCGCCGCGACCCGCAAGGCCGGCGAGCAGGCCGGCCTGGTGGTCAAGAAGATCATCGACGAGCCGACAGCCGCGGCGGTCGCCTTCGGCCTGCATCTCAGCGACGACGACCAGCGGCAGGTGCTCGTCTACGACCTCGGCGGCGGCACCTTCGACATCTCGATCCTGAACGTGGTCGGGGACTCCGCCGGCCGGAACCAGTTCCAGGTCCTCGCCTACGACGGCGACAACTGGCTCGGCGGCGATGACTTCGATCTCGCGATTGTGGATCTCATCCTCGAGTCGGTGCGGGAGAACTGCGCGATAGACGCGTCCGGCGACAAGGTCTTCCTTTACCAGGCAAAGACCGCAGCCGAGACGGCCAAGCGGCAACTCAGCCAGCAGGACGAGGCCGACATCATTGTCGCGCCGAACGGCCGCTTCGCCGACCCCGACACAGAGGCGGACCTGACCATCACCCGCGCCCAGTTCGAGGCCCGAATCCAGCCGCTGGTGGACAAGACGATGACGCTGGTGCGGAACGCTCTCGCAAGCCAGGATCTGACGGCACTGGACGTCACCGACGTAGTGCTAGCCGGCGGGTCGACGATGGTACCGCTTGTCTACCAGACGGTGGAGCGATTCTTTGGGCCGGAGAAGGTCCGCCGCAACGTCAACCCGATGGAGTGCGTGGCGCTCGGCGCCGGCGTCCTGGCGCAGATGCTGGACGGCGTGGAATGTCCATCCTGCGGGGCTGTCAATCAGGACGCCGCCGCCGACTGCTCGGACTGCGGCTGCAGCCTTATCAGTGCGCAGTCTCACGGCGACGTCGGCGTCTATGAGGTCACCGGGCTCGCCATGGGGATCGCCGCGGTCCGCGGCTCGCAGCGCGACGTGTTCGTCCCCATCATCAAGCGCGGCACCCCGTACCCGCTGCCCCAGCCCGCGCGGCACTCCTTCCTGCCCAGTGATGGCAGGCGGATCCGGGTTCCGGTCTATGAGGGCGATTCGCCGGTCGCGAGCCAGAACTACGAACAAGGAGTACTCGAATTCGAACTGGAGCATGAGATTGCATCCGACACCCAGGTGGAGGTGGCCTTCAACTACGACAAAGACCGGACAATCCGGGTCGAAATCAACGTCCCCGGCAACCCGCCAGTGATAACGAATCTACGTCACGACACGCCGCGCACGCCGGCCCCCGTCGCCCCCTCGGCCAGCGACGAGTCCGCCATGGCGCGCAATAACCTGAGCCGCGCTGTCCAGCGTGCGCTGGCCTTTCTCCGCGATTACGAGAACCTGCTGTCTCCTGACGAGGCGATGAAGATCCGCGGCCACCTGCAGGACGTGGAGCAGGTGATGATCCTGGGCGACCCGGCGGAATACCGCCGGATGACCAACGT
>Ga0335076_10006498_pt1 | contig 11795 bp, 8 predicted proteins | sample Lox_Sample_25_FD_206717 | JGI IMG/M metagenome (GOLD analysis project Ga0335076, IMG submission 206717) | Soil microbial communities from Loxahatchee National Wildlife Refuge, Florida, United States - Lox_Sample_2.5 | ecosystem: Environmental > Terrestrial > Soil > Wetlands | place: USA: Florida... | reverse complement strand
AGCTCCGCGGTTCGCTCCTCGACCTTCTTCTCGAGGTCGGCGTAGGACTCCTGCAGCTGGCTCGTCATCGTGTTGAAGCGCCGCGCCAGGTCCTCGAGCTCGTCGCCGGTGCGCACCTCGATGCGGTTGGAGAGGTCCCCCGCGCCGATGCGCTCGGCGCCGCGCTGCAGCTCGCGCACCGGCTCCACCATGCGGCGGGCGAGCACGAGGCTTGCCGCCACCGAGATCGCGACCCCGGCGAGCAGCAGCAGCGCGGTTCGCAGGATCGCGGCATACAGCGGCGCAAACACTTCGCTCGCGGGCTCCTCGACGAAGACGCGCCACCCGGTGGGCTCGACGCGCGCGAACGCCGAGAGCACCCGCACTCCGTCGAGGTTGCGCGCATCGTCGGGCGCTTGCCAGTCGAAGTCGCTCACCGCCCCCGCGGACGACTTCACCTGGGGCAGGCTCGAGAGGTTCACCTTGCGCAGCACGAGGCTGATGTCCGGGTGCGCCACGAGGAAGCCCTTGTCGTCCACCACGTAGGCCACGCCCTTCTGCCCGATGTGGATGCGCGAGACCACGTCCCAGATGAACTTGAGGTTCACGCTGGCGACCGTGACGCCGGGACGGTCCGGCGCCTCGGGGATCGACACCGTCATGTAGGGCTCGGTGTCCTTGCGGAAGTACACGGGGCCGAACCAGGGGTTCGCCTTGCGCGCCTCGACGAAGCGCGGATCGCGCGAATAGTCCACGTTGCTGCCCGCGGTGTCCATGGTGAGCCGCGAGATGTTGAGCTGTTCGCGGCCGCGCGCGTCGAGGTACGAGAGGTCCGTGATGGGCGGGGCCTGGCGCAGCACCTTCACGTAGTCGAGCCGCCGGTTCTCCATGGGATCCACGCCCGGCGTGACGAAGGGCAGCGTCGTCCACGAGAGCTGAGACTGCACGTCGCCCAGGAAATGCTCGATGCGCACCGCCGCCGTGAGCGCCTTCTCGCGCTGCAGGCTCTCGATGCTGTTGCGCGTCTCCTGGTAGGAGAAGTACAGGCCGATCGCGCCGCTCGCGACCAGCCCCACGCTCACCAGCAGGCCGATGAACGCGAAGTACTTGAGGAAGAGGCCGGCGCGGCGGGGCCTGCTGCGGCGTGCGGCGCGCGGCGCGATGTCTGCCGGAATGGGCCCCCCCTCCTGGTCCATGACCCGGCCAGTCTAGGACAGCCCGGCCGGGCGCGCCGTGAATTATTCACCTTGCCCCTTACGCCGCGATGCGCTCGAGGTACTCGTCCACGTGGCCGTTGGCGGCCTCCTCGCACACCGTGCGCGGGACTTCGGCCTCGGCCGCGGGCTCGGCCTCGATCGGAACCGATTCGAAGGGCGCGAGGCTCGGCAGCAGGAGCGTCCCGCGCTCGCCGGCGGCGAAGAGGTAAACCTGCATGGCCACGATCACGACGACCGGGGTCGCGACCGCGATGAGCAGTGCATATTCGCGAAAGAATTCCATGTCCGTCTCCTGTGGCGTTTGCGATGGGTCTCGCGCGTCGATCGCGCTTGACGACAAAGCTACGCGGCAGGCGAAGCGGGGTCGCCGCCCTATTACGGGAAACGGGTGGGAGAAATCGGACAGCGCGGGCCGGAACTATTCACGCCGCCGCGAGGCGGGCGGCGTCGAGGAGCGCACCCAGCTTCTGCGCGGCGCCGCCGTCGCGGTCGAGCGCGGCCTGGGGATTGCCGAAGAAGTAGCCCTGCAGGAAATCGGCGCCCGACTCCACGGCGAGCAACGCTTCGGAACGGGTCTCGATGCCTTCGATGGCGACCTTGCTGCGCCCCTCGTGCAGCAGCGCCACCATCCCCGGCAGCATGCGGCGCGAACGCTCGTTGCCGACGGTGTCGGCGAGCAGCGCCCGGTCGATCTTCACGACGTCGGGGCGAAGCGCCATCACGCGGTCGAAGTTGGAGCAGCCGGTGCCGAAGTCGCCCATGGCGATGGCCACGCCGAGCGTGCGATAGCCCTCGATCGCTTCGCGAAGCTTCGCCTCGTTCGAGCACACCGAGGGCTGGATCTCCACGCACAGCCGCTTGGGCATGAGGCCGTAGTAGCGGATGAGGCCGTCGAACTCCTTCGTGCGGCCGGCATCGCGCACCGCGGCTTCCGGGTGGATGTTGATGGACAGGGTGAGGTCGCCCGGATCGACGCGCGCGTAGTTGCGAAGGTGCATCGCGCGGCAGGTCCAGTCGAGGAGCACGCGCGCCACCTTGTCGGTGCGCTCGTGCAGCTGCTCCCAGGCAAGCGCGCCCTCGTCGTCCACGGCGCGCACCAGGGCCTCGAAGCCCGAGCACTGGCGGCGCTTCACGGAAAACAGCGGCTGGAAATGCGTGGTGAGGCTGGCACCCTGCCACTCGACGGACGCGCCGGGGCTCGCGCGCAGGATCTCCTCGGCGGCGGTCGCCAATGAGAATGCCGAATAGGTGTCGTCAGCCCCGCGCGCCATGAACAGTCCTGGTATCCGCCGGACTCGCGCCGGCTCGTGGACCCACTTTGCTGTCCGGGGATTACTGGGGGGTTACATCAGCGGCGCCCAAAGTTTCGTTTGTAGGCGGGCGCCGGCCAACCTTCCTTCAGGAAGGCTTCGAGAAGAATCCCGAGAGGGTCTCGGCGATCTCCGTCATGCGGTAGGGTTTGCGCAGCACGCGGTTCACGCCCGCCTGCAGGGCCCGCGCCTCGAAGCCCGCGCCCCCGTAGCCGCTCGCGATCACGATGGGCAGCGTGGGATTCACCTTTCGCAGCTCGATGGCCAGCTGCGTGCCGATCAGCTCCGGCATCACCTCGTCGCTCACGACGGCGTCGAAGCGGCGCGGATTGGCGCGCGCCGCGGCGAGCGCCTCGCGGCTGTCGTTGAAGCCCACGGGCTCGTAGCCCAGCTGCGCGAGCATCTCCTCCAGCGCGTGGAGCACGTCCACCTCGTCGTCGACGGCGAGGATCACCTGGCCCTGGCCCGCGTTCGGCTCCGGCGTTTCCTCGATCAGGCCCTCGGTGGGCTGCACGCGCGGGATCCACACCGTGAACGTGGTGCCGCGGCCCAGCTCGCTCGACACTTCGATGAAGGCCTTGTGCTCGCTCACCACCGAATGCACGAGCGCCAGTCCCAGCCCCGTCCCGCGCCCCGCGGGCTTGGTCGTGAAGAAGGGCTCGAAGATGCGGTCGATCACCTCGGGCGCGATGCCGTGGCCCGTGTCGCTCACCGCGATGCGCACGTATTCTCCCGGCGGAACCTCGCCGCTTCGCACCTTGAGCGGCCGGTCGAGCATTTCCGTGGTCACGGCGATCTCGAGCTTGCCGCCCTCGCCCATGGCCTGGACCGCGTTGGTGCACAGGTTCATGAGCAGCTGGTGCAGCCGCGTGGGATCGCCCATCACGATCACGTCGTCGGGCGCGCCTCCGAAGATCACCTCGATGTGCGCCGGGGTGGAACCGCGCACGAGGTCGCAGACTTCCTGCGCGATGGGCCCCACGATCACCGGGATGCGCTCGGTGCCTTCGGCGCGGCTGTACGAGAGGATCTGCGTGACCAGCGACTTGGCGCGATTGCCCGCCCCCATGATGGTGTCGATGTAGCGCTTCATGTCGGGGTCGCTCTCGGCGCGGCGCTGCGCGAGCTCGCCGTATCCCAGGATCGCGCCCAGGATGTTGTTGAAGTCGTGCGCGATTCCGCCCGCGAGCTGGCCCACGGCCTGCATCTTCTCGGCCTGCTTCAACTGCGCCTCGAGGCGCACGCGCTCTTCCTCGGCGCGCACCTTCTCCGACACGTCCTTCACGAAGCCGATGATGCGGCGCGCGGCGGGATTGTCGCCCGCGGGGTCTCCGATGCGATAGGCGTTCACGCCCAGCATCGTGTATTCGCCGTCGTCCTTGCGGAAGCGGTACTCGATGGCGATGTGCGGGATCTCGCCCGACATCAGCATGCGCCGCAGCCCCTTCAGGCGGATGCGGTCGTCGGGATGCACGCGCTCCATCCACATCCGGCCCGTGGAGATGCGGTCGGGCGTCAATCCCAGCACCGAGCGCGTGTCGCCGTCCCAGAGGACGCTGCCGTCGTAGGGGTTCAATTCATATAGCAGGTTGCTGCTCGCGCGGATCACCGCCTCGTGGCGCATGCGCCAGGCCTCGGTCTCGCGCACCGCGTCCTCGCGCTCCACCACGAGCGCGGCCGAGAAGAGCGTGGTCACCACGATCGTGGCGAGATAGCTCTGCAGGTGCAGCGTCTCGCGCGCATCGGTGAAGCCTTCGTTGGCGAAGGGCCCGAAGCCGTGCGAGGTCTGCCAATAGCAGATGAGCGCGAACAGCGCGAGCGCCAGCGTCGTGGTGCGCATGCCGAAGCGAAGCGCGGCCCAGATGAGGAACGGCGCGCAGAGATAGATCAGCTGCGGCAGGTAGCCCGCCGAGTCGGGGCGCGAGCCGAACACGTAGTAGGCCGCGACGATGAGGCCCACGTAGAGCACGACGAGCTCGGGAAGCTTGGCGCGCGTGAGCTCGAGCGCTTCGCCGATTCCCTGCCGGCTCCACGCGATCACGGTGGGCGCCGTCACCAGCAACGCGAGCATCGTGGAGGCGAAGGTCACCGCCCATTGCTCGCGCATCGAGCCGCCGCGCTCGAGGTACACGATCCCCGCGGCCAGGATGGAAAGGCCCGCCACGAGCGGGGCCATGCCCACGAGGAACGAAGCCACGCCCTTCACGGTGCCGATCTGCACCTGCGGCCCGGCGAGGCGCTGCAGCCCCAGCGCCACCACGAGCGGAAGCGCCACGCTCACGCCGACACCCTCGGCGGTGCTCTGCCATCCCGCGTGCATGTCGAGTCCCACCGCGAGGGTGGCCAGGGCCGCGAGTGCCACGAACGCGGCCCAGCGGCGCATCGGCGAGACGAGGAACATGCCGAGCGCGAGCCCGTGGGCGGGCCAGATCGCCAGCGGGAAACGGGCCTCGAACGGCAGGCTCACCGCGTAGGCGGCGAGCACGTAGTACACGACGCCGAACGTGATGAGGGCGAGCGTGCTCCGGGCCGAGCTGGCCGCCGCAACCGCCGGTATCGAGGGTGTTTCTGCGCTCATCGGGCTCCCGCCTCGGATTCTACGGGCTAACAGCGTAAAATGTCCCCGGCACCCTACTTTGCGACCGCGCCGTGGAAGCCCATATCCTCGTTGTCGATGACGATGTAGCCATCCGGGATCTCATCCGCGAGTACCTCACGGAGCACGACTTCAAGGTCTCGCTCGCGGAAACCGGCGCGGACATGGACAAGGTCCTGTCCGTGGAAATCGTGGACCTGGTGATCCTCGACCTGAAGCTCCCGGACGAGGACGGCCTCGCCATCGCACGCAGGCTGCGCGAGTCGCTGGACCTGCCCATCATCATCCTCACCGGGCGCAAGGAAGAGGCCGACCGCATCATGGGCCTCGAGCTCGGCGCCGACGACTACGTCACCAAGCCCTTCAGCCAGCGCGAGCTCCTCGCGCGGATCAAGGCGGTGCTGCGCCGCACCGAGGGCAAGCGCGCCACGCGCCGCGGCGAGACGGTGCGCGCATACAAGTTCGCCGGCTGGGAGCTCAACACGGGCACGAGGAAGCTCAAGGCCCCCGACGGCCGCAACGTCGAGCTCACCAACAGCGAGTACGCGCTGCTGGTGGCGTTCCTGCGCGCTCCGGGGCGCATCCTCACGCGCGACCAGCTGCTGGAATCGAGCCGCCTGCACGACGACATCTACGACCGCTCCATCGACGTGCAGATCCTGCGCCTTCGCCGCAAGGTGGAGGAGTCCCCGAACGCGCCCCAGCTGATCCGCACCGAGCGCGGCGCCGGCTACTACCTCAATTCCACCGTAGAAACCGTGTGAACGGTTCGCCCGTGATTGCGATCGACGGAATCCTCGTCGTCGTCACGGCCTGGTTGTGTGTCGGCCTCGCGGGCATCGCCGCCCTGCGCAACTTCAGGATCGTCGCGCGCATCCTCTTCCCCCTGTCGGCTGCGCTGAGCGTGACGCTCGCGGCCCTCGCCCTCGGCGCGTTGGCTTCGCCCCCAGAGGTCGCGGTCCTCGCGATCGGCCTTCCGGACCTTCCCTTCCACCTGCGGCTGGACGCGCTCTCGTCGTTCTTCCTCGTGCTGCTGGGCGTTGCGAGCGCGGGGATCTCGATCTTCGCGAGCGGCTATTTCCGCGTCGGCGAAGGCACGCCGCCCGGCCTGATCTGCCTCCAGTACCAGCTCTTCCTCGCCGCGATGGTGATGGTGCTCCTGGCCGACGACGCCTACGCCTTCATGGTGAGCTGGGAGATGATGGCGCTCTCGTCGTTCTTCCTGGTGACGACCAACCACCGCATCCCCGAGATCCAGCGGGCGGGCTACCTCTACCTCCTCGTCGCGCACATCGGCGCGATCGCCATCCTGCTGTGCTTCGGCGTGCTGCAGGCCAATACCGGCGACTACACGTTCGCCAACATGCGCGCCCAGCACCTGTCGCCCTTCTGGGCCTCGTGCGCATTCATGCTGGCCCTCTTCGGGTTCGGCGCGAAGGCGGGCGTGCTGCCGCTGCACATCTGGCTTCCCGAGGCGCATCCGGCCGCGCCCTCCCCGGTCTCGGCGCTCATGAGCGGGGTCATGCTGAAGACCGCGATCTACGGGATGCTGCGCGTCGCGTTCGACCTGTCCGGAACGCCGCTGTGGTGGTGGGGCGTCGTGGCGCTCGTGCTGGGCCTCGCGACGGCCCTCTTCGGCGTGGTGTTCGCCGCGGCCCAGGTCGACATGAAGCGCCTGCTCGCCTACTCCTCGATCGAGAACATCGGCCTCATCGTCATGGGCATGGGGCTCGCGATGGTGTTCGCCGCCTACCGGATGCCGTCGCTCGCGGCCCTCGCGTTGACCGCCATGCTGTACCACTGCCTCAATCACGCGATGTTCAAGAGCCTGCTCTTCCTCGGCACCGGATCGGTGCTGCACGCCACGCACGAACGCAGCCTCGGAAAGCTGGGTGGGTTGATGCGTTACATGCCGTGGGTGGCGGGCACGACGCTGGTCGGCGTGATCGCGAGCGCGGGGCTGCCGCCCTCGAACGGCTTCGTCTCCGAGTGGCTGCTGCTGCAGGGCTTCCTCTTCACCGGCGGGCTCCCGAACCCGTACCTGAAGATGCTGGTGCCCCTGTTCGCCGCCGGCGTGGCGCTCGTCGCGGCGCTCGCGGGCTACGTGATGGTCAAGTTCTTCGGCGTGATCTTCCTCGGGCGCCCGCGCGAAGAGCGCCTGTCCGAAGCGCGCGACGCCGGCGCCCTCGAACGCCTCGGCCTCATCTGGCTCACGGTGGTCTGCGTGCTGCTGGGCCTGTTTCCCGTCGCCGTCATCGGCATCATCGATCCGATTCCCTACCAGCTCGTGGGACGCGGGCTCGCTCAAAGCGGCCACATCGGCGACTGGCTGCTGCTCGCGCCCGTGTCCGCGCAACGCGCCTCGTACAGCCCGCTGCTGCTGCTCCTCGCCACGCTCGCGCTCGTGCTCTTCGCGATCATCTTCGTGCGCCGGCTCTACCACGGGCGCCTGCGCCGCGCGCCGGCGTGGGCCTGCGGCTTCACGGCCGAGCCCACGGTGCGAATGCAGGACACGGCGGAAGGATTCGGCCAGCCGATCCGGCAGATCTTCGAGCCGTTCTATCGCATGCACCGCGAGCTTCCCACGCCGTTCGACCGCAATCCGCGCTACCGGGTCGTGGTCGAGGATCCGCAGTGGGCCTGGGTATACCTCAGGATCGCGGCCGCCATCGAATCGGCATCGCGCCTGGTCGGCGGGCTGCAACGCGGGCGCATCTCGATCTACCTGCTGTACAGCTTCGTCACGCTGGTCGCGCTCCTCTTCCTGACACAGGCATGAACTTCGAAGGAATCCTCGCGCAGCTCGCGGCCATGGCGGCCGCGCTGATGCTGGGCCCGTTGCTGGTGGGATGGGTCAACCAGTGCCGGGCGTGGCTGCAGAACCGCTCGGCGCCGCCCTTGCTGCTGCCGTTCCGCACCCTGCACAAGCTCTTCTGGAAGGAATCGGTCGTCGCCCATGGCGCGACGGCGATGTATCGGCTCGCGCCCTACGTCGTGTTCAGCTGCATGCTGCTCGCCTCGATGATCATCCCGACCCTGTCCACCAACCTGCCGCTGGCGCCGGCCGCCGACGCGATCGCCCTGGTGGGCCTCTTCGCCCTGGCCCGCCTTTTCATCTCGCTCGCGGCCATGGACGTCGGCACCGCGTTCGGCACCATGGGCGCGCGGCGCGAGATGCTGGTCGGGTTCCTCGCCGAGCCCGCGTTCCTGATGGTGCTCTTCACCACGTCGCTCATCTCGAGCTCCACCTCGCTCGCGACGATCGTCACGACGCTCGCGCACCGGGAGTTCTCGATCCTGCCGAGCCTCGCCTTCGCGGGCCTCGCGTTCACGATGGTGTCGCTCGCGGAGAACGCCCGCATCCCCGTGGACAATCCCGCCACCCATCTCGAGCTCACGATGATCCACGAGGCGCTCGTGCTCGAGTATTCGGGGCGCCACCTGGCATTGCTCGAGTGGGCCGCGGCGATGAAGCTGTTCGCCTACTCGTGCGCGGGCATCGCGCTCTTCTTCCCCTGGGGGATCGCGGAGGCCAACGACCGCGCGCCGCTGCTGTGGGCCCTGCCGGTCCTCGTCGGCAAGCTCGCCGTGGGCGGCTTCTGCCTCGCGCTGATCGAGACGATCCTCGCGAAGATGCGCATCTTCCGCGTGCCGGAGTTCCTCGCCACCGCTTTCCTGCTGGGCGTGCTCGCCCTGCTGGTCCACCTCCTGCTGGGCGCCTGATCGTGAATTCCCTGGGCGGACAGCTGGTCAACCTCTTCGCGAGCGGCCTGCTGCTGCTCGCTTTCGCCATGCTGGCGCAGCGGCGCATCGTCACCCTGATCAACCTGTTCGCCCTCCAGGGCCTGGCGCTCGTGGGCTCGACCGTGACAGTCGCCTACGTGACCGGCCAGGACCACCTCTACTATTCGGCCGGCATCACGTTCGTGCTGAAGGTGGCCGCGCTGCCCTACATCCTGCACCGCCTCATACGGCGCCTCAACGTGAAGTGGGACATCGAGACGCTCATCAACATCCCCACGATGATGCTGATCGGGATCGGGCTCGTGGTGTTCGCCTTCAACCTCGCCCTGCCGATCTCGGAGTTCTCGAAGTCCATCGCGCGCGGCACGCTCGGCATCGCCCTTGCCTGCGTCCTGATGTCGTTCCTCATGATGATCACGCGCTCCAAGGCGGTGCCGCAGGTGATCGGGTTCCTGTCGATGGAGAACGGGCTCTTCTTCGCGGCCACCAGCGCCACGTACGGCATGCCGATGGTGGTCGAGCTGGGGATCGCCCTCGACGTCCTGGTGGGCATGGTGATCCTGGGGGTCTTCCTGTTCCAGATCCGCGAGCAGTTCGACTCGCTCGACATCCACCACCTCGAGAAGCTGAGGGACGAATAGGTGGAAACGCTCGCGATCCTGCTCGCCATCCCGCTCGCCGGCGGCTTCTGCCTCTGGGTCCTCGGCGAGCGCGACAGCGCGCCCGGGATCAACTGCGGGTTCAGCTTCGCCACGCTCTGCGCGGCCGCATGGCTCACCGCCGGCGTCGTGTCGACGGGCCCGGTGATGGGCGTCTTCGAGCAGTTCTTCGTGGATCAGCTGAACGTGTTCCTCGTCACGCTCACCGCGTTCGTGGGATTCACGACATCGCTCTTTTCCCGTCCCTACATGCGCACCGAGCGGGACCACGGGCGGATGACCGCCGGACGGCTGCGCCTCTACCACAGCATGTACCAGGTGTTCATGTTCACCATGCTGCTCGCGCTGACGACCAACAACATGGGCATCCTCTGGGTCGCGATGGAGGCCGCCACCCTCGCCACCGTGCTCCTGGTGTCGGTGTACCGCACCGCCGTGAGCCTGGAGGCCGCGTGGAAATACTTCATCCTTTGCGGCGTGGGCATCGCGCAGGCGCTCTTCGGCACCATCCTGCTGTACTTCGCCGCCGAGCGCGTGCTCGGCGCCGAGGGCAACGCGCTTCTCTGGACCCACCTGAACCTCGTGAAAGGGCAGCTCGAGCCCGCGATCATGTCGCTCGCGTTCGTCTTCCTCCTGGTGGGATACGGAACGAAGGTGGGACTGGTGCCCCTGCACAACTGGCTGCCCGATGCCCACGCGGAAGGTCCCACGCCGATTTCCGCGGTGCTCTCCGGGCTGCTGCTCAACGTGGCGCTCTACGCGGCGGTGCGATGCAAGGTGCTCGCCGACGGCGCGCTGGAGACGCGCTTCGCCGGCAACCTGCTGATGGGCTTCGGCCTCACCTCGGTCGTGGTCGCGGCCTTCTTCCTCTCGCGCCAGCGCGACATCAAGCGCATGTTCGCGTATTCCTCCATCGAGCACATGGGCCTCATCACCTTCGCGTTCGGCATGGGCGGGCCGATCGCCAACTTCGCCGGCCTGCTCCACATGACCGTGCACTCGCTGGTGAAGAGCGGCATCTTCTTCGCCGTGGGCCACGCGACGCAGAACGCGGGCACGCAAGTGATGGAGGACATCCGCGGGCTGCTGAAGGTGAGCCCCACGGTGGGCTGGGGCCTGATGATCGGCACCTTCGCCATCCTCGGGATGCCTCCCTTCGGCGTGTTCGCAAGCGAGTTCCTGATCCTCACCACCGCGATGCGCGAGCACGCCTGGGCCACGCCCGTGCTGCTCCTCGCCCTCGGCGTGGCGTTCGCGGCGATCTTCGGGCGCGTGCAGCCGATGGTGTTCGGCGACACGGCGGTGAAGCCCTTCAGGCACCAGCCCGCGTTGATGCCGGTCTTCATCCACATGGGTCTTGCCCTGATGCTGGGCCTGTACATTCCACCCTACCTCGCGGCCTGGTACCAGCAGGCCGCGAAGCTGCTCGGCTGACATGCGCATCCCGGGCATGCCTCAGGCGACCGAAGCGCTGCCCGGCGCGGTCCCGGCCAGCATCGCGCGCGTGAACGCGGCTGCATGGAGCGAGGCTGCCGTGCTTGCGCGCCGATCCGGGTGCCGCCTCGTCGCCGTGTGGGGAGCCGACCGCCGCGATCGCGACGCAATGCTTTCGATCTTCGCGGCCTATGCGACAGAGCAGGGGTTGTGCATGGTCGAGCTTCCCGTCGCGGCCGCGAATCCCGTCTATCCCGATCTGTCCGGCGTGTTCCCCGCGGCCAACCGCATGCAGCGCGCGGCGCGTGACCTGCTGGGTCTCGTACCCGAGGGCGTCGATGTCGATTCGCGCCCCTGGCTGCGGCATGGCGCCTGGCGCGACGGCGAATTTCCGATGCGGCGCGACTTCGGCCGGACGACGCCCCCCGAATCCACGCCGGATGACTATGCCTTCGTGCGCGTCGAGGGCGACGGCGTGCACGAGATCGCCGTGGGTCCGATCCACGCGGGAATCATCGAGCCCGGCCATTTCCGCTTCTCCGTGGTGGGCGAGAAGGTGCTGCGCCTCGAGGCGCACCTCGGGTACGTGCACAAGGGAATCGAGAGGCGCTTCGAGGACTTCGCCGTGGGAGACGGCTACCGCCTCGCCGGGCGCGTCTCGGGCGACTCGACGGTCGCCTACGCGTGGGCCTACGCGCAAGCGGCCGAAGCCGTGCTCGTGGTCCGGCCCCCGCCCCGCGCGCTCTGGCTGCGCGCGCTGATGCTCGAGCGCGAGCGCGTGGCCAACCATCTCGGCGATCTCGGAGCGCTCGGCAACGACGGCGGCTTCGGCTTCGCGCTGGCGCAGTTCATGCGG
>Ga0335076_10006496_pt1 | contig 11798 bp, 15 predicted proteins | sample Lox_Sample_25_FD_206717 | JGI IMG/M metagenome (GOLD analysis project Ga0335076, IMG submission 206717) | Soil microbial communities from Loxahatchee National Wildlife Refuge, Florida, United States - Lox_Sample_2.5 | ecosystem: Environmental > Terrestrial > Soil > Wetlands | place: USA... | reverse complement strand
AGTATCCCCGTCACAGGAAGGACTTCGAACATATTCCCTATATCATTATCAGTCACTATTTTACAAACATAATCGACAGGGAGGGAAGTCGTTCGCCCGTCAGCACCCTCAATACCGCAGCTATCGACAGTTTATGAGAGAACCGGCAATACCTACCCTGCTCGGGAAAATCTTTACGATCAAACCGAATTCGGCGGATCAGAACAGCATCGACGACTACTTCTGCATGCTCTCTGGGCTGTTTGTACCATGGTCCGATCATCGCCCCTTCAAACCATCAACCGTGTCTTGGAGAGATTTTTTCGAAAGTCAAACCCTGCCTCCTCGTCACCTTCGATACGTCGAGAATATCGCACTCCTCCACAAGTCTCAAGAGGAAGCAAGGATTAATCGGCTACAGATGAGGGCCCAAGAGTCTCACATCTTTGAAGACGATGAATATGAAGATCTGGACCGATATGATGATGATATAGATGGAGGCGACTGGGAAAATGCGCCTCATCAGAGACACAACCGAAGAAACATTCCTGCGTTCCTCTGAAACCACAGATCCATATGTCAATGAAGCGATTGATGCGATGCGGCTTTAATGGATTTATCAATCATCAATCAATCAATCGAAGCGAGAAGGTTAGGGTTAGATTTTCTAACTCTGGCCCAAATTTGTTGAACTGAGTTCAATGAATTGCTTTTTATTCCGATTGGGTTAAAGCTGGACCGGATTTCCGTACATCCTTGATTAATCATTGATCCGATCGCCGTGATCCCAAATCGAAATTCACCCGCTGATCCTATCCCCTATGCCGATGGAAAGTTGCCACATGGCTGCACTGCAAGCATCTGACCGGCCGCCTGCCCTTACACCGGCTGGACTCCTTCAAGCAGCCGACGGGCAGAGACCACGGCCCAGTGCGTTTTTCAGACATTTAAGGGGTTTTGAAATGACAGGTCACAGGCTTTACAAATGGCTGACGGGCTGCATTAAATAGAGTGGTGGCTTCAAATTGTAAATTAGAAAGCGATCATTAAAAGTTGGTCCCTGTAGCGGAGCACGGGCATCCCCCTAGTACCCACTGTCACAATAGCTCGGAACTGTCACGACGGCCAAGAGTGTTAGAGTTAAGGTTGCTCGAAGGAATTATACCGACTGCACAGCCAAGCACAGCCTGCTTGCACAGCCTCAATAGCGATATTCTGACGCTATTATCATGTATATACTGTGTGCTCATAGCCCACTCTGTCGAGCGAAGAATTAACTTTACGCATTCAAACTTCAACAAAGAGTTAAAGCAGTCACACAACGGGACGCCGCTCCATCCCCTGATTCCACCGTGACGTACTCGGCGGGACGGAGTTTGGTCTCATATCCCACCACGCCCACCGAATTCCATTCGTCATGACAGAACCCTTGAGCCCTCCCCGGGAGTGGCATGCATGTACCCTCGTTGATCCACGGCATTCTGAGAATATGGAGAAAGAAGCGTGCAATGATTCTAGAAGTTGGGGAAGACATTGTGGGGAGACATCCAAAAATTTAAAATGAGATGCGATTGCGCGCGCGACAACGTTGTGAAGATGGCAAAACCCAGGTACCCGTGCGCATGGGGGACCACAGTAGTAACTGTTTCCGTAGTATCGATTGCCGCGTATAGGTTTCTTCGCAAAGTATCCAACCACTGATCACGCACCGCGTCAGCGACCTCCTGTTCGGGCAGCTATAGCCGCTTGGAAGGAATACGTTTTTAGGTCACTGGGGGGCTTATGACGATATTTTTGACGTGCCCCAATGTTTCAGCAGGTGAAACATATTTGGAAAACCGGGGTGCGGTATTTCTATATTTAATCTGAGCGTTCGCCCATTTGCATGCCCACGGTTCCCGTTGCCCCTTTTCGAGGTTAAATAGGACTTGATATCCTCGCAATCCAACATTCCTTTCAATCACAATCCTCTACACCAAATGAAGGTATTCAAGTGTTTTCTGGCGACAGCATTGCTTGGTACAATGCCAACGATGGGTCTCCAGTGCCACGGCTCCAGCTCTGCGAATTGGGGATTCTGCACCGATAATTCTGACTGCCCCTCAAATGGATTTGCGGTAGAATTCGATATAGCCGGCAAATGTAGTAGCACGGTACTATCCCCCCCCCCATGCAGTCATTGAGTGTAGCAAGTATGTTGCGTTCCAACACAAGGAGGGTCGAAGTTTTTGTGTGTCAACAGAGCTCAAGTTTCTCACATCGGATTTTGCTACGATCCGACGAATGCCGATGAAACCAGATTTTGTGAAGATACGTTCTTCTCTACCAATAATGTTGAAGATGGCGAATGTGCCAATGCCGCCCAGGTATCAATATGCTTAAACCTCATTGATCGTTCAGCCGGCTTGTTGCATCGTAGGAGCTTGCGATGCAAACGTATGCTCAAATTCTCACTTCTACGCTGATATAACAGGGTCGATGCTAGATCTGATGGTCACGAAAGTAACTCATCTACATCTATTAATTCTGGAGGGACGTCACAGCAGGAGATGGTTCGATAAGACCAAAGTAGATTCCTAAACCACCTGCACCAGTGACATGAGTATGTCTGCTCAGCACGTTTGGCAAGCTCAAGGACTTCATGAAATTCCATGTCCTCAATGCGAAGCGATTCCGGAAGGCGGAGGACTTCAGCGTTGACCTTCTTGTCCAATCCTGCGATGAACATATAGTGGTTGTCCTTAGCGTGTGCCATTCCTTTCCAAGCATGAGACGAAAAAGTGCATAGTATGCATTCACAGATTTGTTGCCCTGTGTCGTAATGCGAAGCTGGATAAATCTGGTGTAGCCTGACTCAGAGAAACCGTAGGTATCCCTCATGTATGTGGAGAACACATCCATGTCATCCACGCACCATAATCGGCTTCATGATGAATAAGATCAAGACTGATCTCAGGTTTGGTATTTTGAATTGCTGTTTCGACACGAGTCCTCTCTAGAATTGTTCCTGCGACCTGTTCACGATGACGAAACCGTGTTTCAAACTTCTCAAGCCATGCATCGATGAAATGACCAATCTTCCCATTGAATTGCTCGGGCATAAACCTTCTGCTTTCGACTGTCCTGACTCATCCTCTCCATCATAGTCTGCTGGCTGCAAACAAGCGCCGCAACAGCATCCTTGAGGGGATCGTTAAGGGGATTGGAATCATTGGAGGAATCAGGATCATTGAAGGTATCGTCGGTGAGGGAATCGTCGGCGAGGGAATCGTCGGCGAGGGAATCGGCCCTCTCTTCCTCAGAAACGAGAGGTGTTGCCCGTACGTGAGCTTCTAGGTTAGCAAGCCGTGCTCGCGTCTCTTCATTCTCGATGCGCAATTGTTCTGCCCGAGTCGGCATGGTTCGTGGTTGGTGAATTTTCCAACATTGAGTTGTGTGACGGACGTCCGTCTGTCCCGGGGTGGCGTCAAAAAATTTGATGCCCCCACACAAACAGAAACCGCTTTTCTAATCCTGCTCTCACTCCTCATTCCATCATCACTCCCTAAAACCAGTATCATTCTTCTCATTCACAAGCTCAACGTCAACCAATCGCCTAGACGACCCCGCTACGATGTCAAGACACAAGGTCTCGCGAAAGCCTAACGGATATCACGGATATGTAAAGCGAGAAACCCAAACCGCATTTACATATGGCGCATGGTTTACCACATTGATTGTCGCTGCTAGTCTTCAGCAGATGATCCCAACATCCCTGGTATCTTTCCTCGTTTAGTGGGTTAATCTCGTTAGCTAGTTATCACACATTGGTGGCTTATCTTGCTTGGAGTGGCCTCTTGCGCATACCTCGTCATCCCATTTGCCAGACGCGAACGTACCAGCGTCGACATCTGCGCATTTATGTCTGCCTTGCTTTGCATTATGTTTGCCTCTTTGAAATTGTCTAAGAGTGCCAATGATCACTTGCAATTATATTTTCAATCTCATGGATGGTTTGCCAGTATGGATTGTGAGCTGATAAAATCGGCGGAACCTGATATTATTGGCCCAGGGGTAAGCTCCCCCCTCCATTTTTAAATGGCTCTGACAGAGTGCTCAAGGTTCGTTGGGCAATCCGTTTGCAAGCATTCCCATCCACGATTCTAATCTTTTTCACCAGAAGTTTGCCATTCGCTTTGTCGCTCGGAAATTCTGCTCTGATAGCGAAGCTTCTCCTTTTGTTGGTCGGGATCTGTCAGTGCGCACGCAAAAGCATTTCGTACTACCATTGTGTCGCCTTATCTTTCTTGTGTCAGATGTTGACTGCGACTGGCGCATTTGCAGCGCTTCTTCATATGAAATTTGGCACTCACCCCAGAGCAGACATGATCTCACTTTTACTTATCCTTCTTTCATCTCTGCTGCATGTTGCTTTCCACATCTTTCTCATTCCCCCCGGGCTTGCGGAAGGAGAGTGGTGCAGCGCTTCCGACAGATTGATTCCGTTGACAGGTGGGTCTGCGTTCTGCTGGAATCCCTCTAATCCCGCGGTTTTATTCGTGCAGCTTCAAGTTGAAGTTGGCATTATTCTGGCCGGGCTAGAGTACGCTGTTACCGGAAGAAGCTGTCTCGTCACAGACGAAAGTAATGACATGATTCTTGGAACGGACGACAACCCAGAAAAGCCCACGTTCCGTGGCCTCTGCAAAGATGTTGGAATAGTTCTGCTATTGTGGATTGTCCCTTCGGGACAGTTACTGGACTCTACTGTCTATTGGCTGTATAGCCTTAGCGACGGTAGCGATGGCGAATGGGGATTTGGATAAGTGAAAATTTCATTAAGTCGATATCCCAATATAGGCTACCAATACCGTAATTAAATAGAAACCCTACGAGGCGCATATTCTCCAACAGGTCAAGCTCGAACTGCTCGAACGCGACCTGATGAACCGGGATATCGAGCGCGGAACCGGATCGTACGCGCTCGGAGCCCATCACTGCTTGAAACTTGTATGGAGAAATTCTGGATCTGAGGTATTACATGTATCATTGCTCCTTCTATCAGGCGCCCAAAGACTTGTATGCTTACCTTATTTATTCTTCCCATATTTACGTTGCTTTCCAACTTTTGACATCTGATTTATGGCCCTTGGGAGAGCACAATTTCACAGCTGAACCTCCCAATTCCTCTGCAGCGGCCAGCTGAATATTGGATCTGATGAGAGTCAAGATGTAGCATGAAATACTTTGGAATGAGAATTTTTCCATACCTGTTGGTCCTTCTGCACTTTGTTTTAGATAGGTGTGTCAGAAAATTAACTAGGGATCACAGCATTAAGGTCCATCATGATTATGCACCCAATACCATTATGCGACGACCAACTCTATGAGAAGAAAAGCAAGATTGTTTGTGAGATTATGCAAGTAATTCAGGATTCAGGTTTTGCGAACTGCTCTTCATTCGAAATTTGATATTTCTATGGGCGGGCTTCCAGATCTCGCTGGCAACTCTGGCAATGTACAGTAGATTCGGACAATAGTTAAATCTTAAAAATTCAGTACGCAGTATAGCGAAGTATTACCTTCATTTGTTCAATTGCTCCAAAGAGTACACGACTGTCCCAATGGAAGGACGCTCGAATGGATCGTTTGCAACGCACCTGGCGACCAAGGTGGCAGCCGAGGACAGAGGAGTGGAGGCAAGGTGTGGGAGGTTTTCTCTGTCTCCTCCCAATAAAATCCAATACAATACTCCAAAGGAATATACATCCAGAGATGGCGGCCAAGGAGATTCGTCTCCCACAATAGTAGGCATTTCAGGCGCATGGTACGTTGGAGTGAACCCTGATTGCGCAAGATCAATGATTTTCGCGTCGTCCGAACTGGTAATAATTATGTTTTCAGGTTTCAGATCTCCATGCACAACATTGTGCTGATGCAAAACTTGAATACCTTTTGCAATCTGCAGAGCCCATTTCGTGACGCGATGACTCTGAAGGGAATGCATTTCTGCTAATACTTCTTTCAATGAACCACCCTCGCCGTATTCGAGTAAGAAACCCTTGACCACGTCCTCGCCATTGGGACAATAGGGATATCGAGCCGTAACAATTCCCACAATGTCGACAATGAAGGGTGAGGAAACGAATTTCGTCAAGTTCGTGAATTCCTTCTCCCAAACTTTCATGGTTTCTGGTTGTTCAACCGACTTGTACACAAAATGCTGCTCGCCGACACATACCAGAGAAACATAACGAAATGCTCCCAGCCACCGAATACGCTTGAGCTGGGGTTCAGGGACGATTGGGAGGGTGCAAGTATACGATTGATGTTGTCGCAAAGTATGGACGCTGGGCCATGGAATAGTGGCGGGATCATCGTCGACGAGGAGTTCGGGTTTGGCGCCTTTCGAGGGTGTGCAAAGAGAAAAACGCGTGATGGCAGATTGTCTCCAGCCCTTGTAGGTGTTCAGGTCAAATCCGAGTCGACCTAATACATTGTCGAACAGTATTCTGGCCTTCTGTAACGCTTCTTTTGTCGACACGTTGGCCAAAAGAATCGTATTTTCTTCGCAGTTTTCGACTTGCGTGTTGTATGATAGTCGCACGGTAAAGTGATAAACGAAGTCGCCTTTCAACCAACTGAATCGTTGAAGTGATAGTGCTCCGGATCGAAATGCATAAGAGTCCGGACGTTTTTTTGCCAAGGACATTTCTAAAAGTAAAATGCCTCCCAGGAAACCACGCGTTCGTCACTTTGGGTTAGGTCTCGGGAAGATGAGTTGGACTCCACCAATCAGAACACTTGGTTTGTCTCATGATTACATATGCCCGAGTACGATTGGTTGTACCAAACCCGTAATCACCCGATGCATCTCCTCGCTTTTCCTCTCCTAAGCAATTTCCGGGATGTGTCGAATTGATGAGCGAATCTATGTCTGTGGGCACTATAAGTCAACTATATTTTACTGCACTAAAACACGATATGACAACGACAATCCCTGCAGAACGGGTGGTGCTATATATTCTACAGCAACGGGGTCGAAATGTCCCTGGAGCGGATGCGACAAAAAAGTCAAACTCAGGCGGGAAGGGCCGAGGGGAAAGCCTTTAGCTGTGAGCTATGGTGGAGGTCCTTGACTAACGCCGCTAGGACGATAAATACCCTCCCTCGGATGATGAAGAGGAAAAGGAGGAAGAAGAGGAAGAGGAAGAAGAGGAAGAACAGAAAGAAGAGGAAGAAGCAGAAGAAGAGGAAGAGAAGGAGGAAGAGGAATAGGGAAGAAAACCAGTCCGAGATGGTCAGTGCATTTGCTCCTCCTTGAAAAGATATAAGCCGAGGCCAGTATGTGATACCATTGAAGTCTCCAATTCCGTAACACATATCGAATTATCATGTAAGGTCGTCGTTGATAGCCACATGAGTCGCAGAAATATTAATTGCCAAATAGATGGTTTTAGAACAGAAAATTAGCGCCAGACTTGTCACCGTCCTCAGCGTTAAACCATATTGAAAAGCATCGACATATGTACTACAACAAAATTGCCTCGACATTTTGCACCGGCTTTTTGGGCCCCTGAAGTGGGCGCCAGCTTAATCCCAAGGTCTCCCGGATCTGAAGCCAACAACTTGTGCTAGTGTTTCAACCGCAATGTGCACGCCAAGAAGTCGGTCCATCTCATGTGCACCTGTCGTTTCACTAGGCAATCACGTTGTCTGAACAGAAGGGGGTTTGTGGCTACCTTGCTGAATGCAGGAGCCTGGGCTCACTAGACGATGTCTATCTGTTGACAGGGCCCAGCTGCTGTATTATAACCCCCAGCAGCAGTGCCACTGACTCTAATTATAGGTTTACACAGTCACATCTCACAGCCGAATCCTCGTAGCCTCATCAGCAGAGCCCCATCTCACCATCTCAGTACGGTATGCTACATCGTTGAGTGATCCACACCCTTATTCCTTATAATCCGCAGCCGCACTGCAGCTGTTGTGGTCTTGCTCTTGACTAGTTATACAGTGTTCTACTTAGAAGGGAAATCTTTGTGTTTCTGCAATGTATTCCATCGTGTAGGATACCATCCTTGGGTATCCAAGCAACTTTTCGATTCACATGCCACCTACTCCCACCTTCCTGATCAACTTTGCTCATTGTCTATTATATCGGGGACAATGAAGGAGGTAATGTTCAACGTTCTCAATGGTTCCACTTTCGCATTCACAAAGAGGGGACTTCTCACGGCCAAACCGGTGAAGGTACTGGTTGAGAGAACAGTGGCCCGTTTGGAGTCTGGCGAGTTGGGCAGCTTGTGCCTAGGAGTTGACCGCATTATAGAGTGTGGCACCTGGTTTTGTGTTCGGTTTACTGGTAATCCTGCGAAGTTGTTTGGTATCACTTGCGGTTTGGGATTGGAGTTGCTATGACTTAGTGATGTTCAGTTTAATGCTAACCGATCTTGCTGATTTGAGAGGCCTGCGAATGGATCTGGGGATGTTGGGGTCTCGTCCTGCTGACTTCGCTGCCATCTTTACCGCTTTGTCTACCTCCTCATTGCCTTCGACATCTAGATGTCCTGGCACCAACGTGATTTTGGTCGTTATGTTCCATGTTTCGATAAGGGCCTCGATTTTGCAGATTGCTGAGATGAGGGGGGACTGACTTGATTGTTTCTTTGGGTTATTGATGCCTCAGATTGCAGCCTGGCTGTCTGCGTATATGATGCATTTCGTGAATGAGGGGGGGCTGATGAGTGCGATTTCTGCGGCCAAATTGAAGGCAGTGACTTCTGCGCTGTAAACATTTTGTTCCTTGTCAGATCCCAGATATCGTTGCGAGGCTCGAGAAATCTTGGGGCAGACTGCAGCAGCACCTACGTATCCATGAATCCCAGAGCCATCTATGTAGATGCATAGTGTAGTTGCTCCATGGTAGGTGGCATCGTGGTTTGCCTTAGCTGTTTTCTTGTCCACATCGATGTCAATGTCAAAGGGGGGTGACCACCACGATGGCACAGGGTGTGGTTTGATTGTTTCAATTGGTGTTACATAGTTTGGAAATGTTCTTGCTAGATGTTCGAGGGGAGTGACGACTACCTTGCTTCGTGATGTGGTTGCTTGTTTGATGGCTGCGTTGATGGGGTGGGTATTGGGAGCCATCTGCATCCGAGTCCAGGATTGTAGAACTCTTTTCCTGAGGTGGAGATGAGTTGGCAGCAGCGCCATCTTGATTTGTGGCACCGAGGTCAGTGTAGTGAGGAAAACTCCCAGGATCGCTTTCATCACCAGTCTCTGCACTGATTCTAGCTTCGATAACTTTTCTGGTGGTGGTGATGTTGCACATTCCTAGGGTTTGTACCACACTATCACTGCATAATCAATCCTGGGTGCTGCCATGGAGGTGAACAGAGTGCGGGTGTGTTGGAAAGTAGGGCTGCGGGTACATTTTACAATCCTCGATATTGCCAGTGCAAATTGAGTTTCTTTCTTGGCAGCATGTTAGATGTGTTGAGTAAAGTAGAGACAGTGATCGAATAGGACTCCAAGTTATTTCACTTGGGTGACAGGTTTGATTGTCGTATTCCCAATGTGGATCTCTGCGGTGGTGTTTGGTGGTGACATCTTCTTGAAATGGACCAGAACATACTTGCTCGTCTTGAATCTCGCTCCGTGCCTTTCTCTCCAGCTCTCTGCCTTCACCAACACCACTTTCAGGTCTTTGACATTCCTCTCGGCTATCTGTCCCTGAACTCCATACACTATATCATCTATGAATCCTAGACTGAGCATACCAGATCTGTTCTCTGGTATTTCCAAGAGTTCTGTATTGTAAAACATATACAGAAGGGGGGAGATTGAAGATTCTTGCAGGACACCGGCATTCATATATATCTTTTCCGACTCCGCTCTGTTGAATCTCATCCTCGTGCTCGGTCCCTGCAAGAAATGTTCCACCCATCTGACTATAAACCTTGGGACTCTCCTCATCTTCAGATTGTGAATCAACCTCACATGAAGAACATAGTTGAAAGCCCCTGCACCATCCAGAAATACTGACAAGTATGTTGCTCCTTCCTTCCATGCATGCTTTATTCTTTCCATTAGCATTATCATTACCTCCTCTCCCATCCTCCCGTGCCTTCCTCCATAATGTTGTGGGGCAAGTAGTTCATATTCTTCGGCAGTGTGACTGAGTAATTGCATGATGATGCTTTCGATGAGTTTCCCTAAGGTATTCTCTAATGCAATGGAGTGATAGGCATTGGCTCTGGTGTAGTCTGGTTTCCCTGGTTTGTGGAGTATGACCATGCTAGTGGTTTTGAAGGCCATTAGAAAATGCCCGAGGTTGACGGATGCCTGGATTAGCGCAAGGAGGTGGCAAGACGTAGTGGAAAAGGTTTTCTTTAGGGTGATATTTGCAATTTCATCGGGGCCTGGGGCTTTCTTAAGGGATATTTTGTTGATGGCCCATCTTAGTTGGTTCATCGTAATGATGGGGTTGCTCGCTACAGGCTCTGGGTACATTGTGCTGTCTATATCCGATCTGTTTGCTGGCGGGGGAACTGAGAAGAATGTCTTGGTGAATTCTACGGTCTTCCCTTGGTTTGATGATGCTCCGTTGATTGTAGGAATGTAATATAGGGAACGGGGTTTATCAATGTACTTTTTTATCATCCAGATTGTTTGTTCATTGGCCTCTTCTATGAATGTTGTCCACATTTTCTCCCTTGATCTGTTGATTTCCACCACGTATTCCTTCTGTGCTTTCTTCTACTCCTCTTTGTCCATGTGGTCCTGGGTTCTCCAGTAGATGTTGCAAAGGTGGTGTGTCTGTTTTCGTCGCTCAGAGAGGTCATCATTCCACCACCTGTTACTGTGGGGGCAGGGTCGTTTTCTGGGGGTTCGTTTTGGAATGGCTTTTTGGAATGCAGTAGTAAGGGCAAGGGCATAGAGATCGAGTTCATCGGGGGTGGTGTTGTAAGCATCTATGATGGGAGGCAGGAAGCATTCGAGTTCGATGTTGGCAAATTTTCAGTTGGTTTTATCGTAATTGTAAGGAAGCGCAGGTGGTGGAAGTTGCTTGGGGCTGAGGTCCAGAATGGTTTTGATGGGGTGGTGGTCTGAACGATGGTCGTTGATATCGTCTACTGTGTGGCATTTGATGATGATGTCCTCTGCATTTTCATTGCTCTATATGAGGTTGATGGTTGTGCGGTGATCTGTTTCTTTACAGGAGGGAAAAGTTACTATTTCAGAAGGCAGAAGGGGTCTGAGATAGGCCTCAGCTATGATATTCATGAGCGTCTGGGCTTAGAGTTCTTGATTAACATATCCTGTTGGGTTCCATAATGCGTGGTGGAGGATGAAGTCCTCTGCTACTAATACAATGTCAAAGTTCTCGATTCTGAGGTAGCAGTGTAAGATAGTGTGAAGTTCATTGATGAGGGAATGATTTTGTGAATCGCTATAAAGGTTTACAATTAAGGTGTGTTTTTGGAAGGGGTGTTATGCCTCTATAGCAATGGCTATGACGTCGGTGTGGGGCACAGGGATTTGTTCGAATGCTGCAGGGGGTAACAATTTGTTGTTTGCATATATTGCTACAAAGGGTGGCGTTTCTGTTATGAGATGGGTGGGCTTGAGTACAGTTCAGGAGCGGTGGAGAAGGGGTGTTTTCTGTTTGTAAGTGTGGCAAGGTTCTTGTAGTAATAGAAGTCCATACTGTTGTGTTTGCATATTGTTGAGGATGCTATGCATAACCTGTCATCTTTTGCCGACATTGTACTGCATGATTTTCAATGGTTTACTGCTGTGCTGAGTTTCATGGTCATGGATTATTATTCGGT
>Ga0335076_10006492_pt1 | contig 11801 bp, 12 predicted proteins | sample Lox_Sample_25_FD_206717 | JGI IMG/M metagenome (GOLD analysis project Ga0335076, IMG submission 206717) | Soil microbial communities from Loxahatchee National Wildlife Refuge, Florida, United States - Lox_Sample_2.5 | ecosystem: Environmental > Terrestrial > Soil > Wetlands | place: USA... | reverse complement strand
GCGCCGGCGACGATCGCCACAGGGAATGCCCACCACACCCCGATGTGGACGGCAGCCCATGCCGCGAGCACTTCGGCCAGGACGAAGATCGATCCGAGCGAAAGGTCGAAATTGCCGGCGATGATCGTCAGCGTGACGGCGCACGCGGCGACGCCGATCGTCGCGTTCTGGAAGACGAGGTTGAGGAGGTTGTTCTTGGTAAGGAAGACGGACGAGGCGATCGAGAAGTAGATGAACAGCGCGATCGCGAAGGCGACGATGCCGTAGTCGCGAATGTGCTCGGCCTTGATCCGTCGCTGGAAACGCGCACGCGGAGCGGCGATCGCATCCGCGTTGACGGGATCCGGGACTACGACGGGGTCCCCGGCTACGGGATCGGGCGGCTGGGCGGCGCTCATGCGGGCGTGCTCCCTCCTAGGCCGAACGCGGCCTCCATCACGGCGTCCAACGGCGGGTCGGCGCCGAACTCGCGAGTGATCGAGCCGAGGCGCATCACGAGCACGCGATGCGCGAGCCCGAGCACCTCCTCGATCTCCGACGAGATCAGCAGCACGGCCGTGCCCTCGGCGGCCAGGTTGTTGATCAGGCGGTGGATCGCTGCGCGCGCCGCGACGTCGACGCCCCGTGTCGGCTCGTCGAGGAGCAGCACGCGCGGGTTGCGGAACAGCCAGCGCGCGAATAGAACCTTCTGCTGGTTGCCGCCCGAGAGGCTGGCCACTCGCATGGACGGATTCGGCGGATCGACCGACAGCGAGTTCAGAAGCGAGCGCGTCTTCGCGCGCTCGAGTGCCCGGCGCAATACTCCGAATCGCGAGGCGACGGCGCGCAGATCCGCGAAGGTCGTGTTCGACGCCATCGACAGCTCCATGAACAACCCGTCGTCCTTGCGACTCTCAGGCAGGAACGCCATCCCGGCCGCCATCGCGTCCGCGGGCGAGTGAATGCGGCGAACCTTGCCGTCAACCGCGATCGTTCCGCCATCGGTCGGATCGGCGCCGGCGATTGCCCGGGCGAGCTCGGTGCGGCCGCTGCCCACGAGGCCGGCAAGGCCGACGATCTCACCCGCCCGGATCTGCAGCGAGATGTCCCTGAGCACGCCCTTGCGTTGCAGGCCGGATACCTCCAGCACCACCGGTGCGGTCGAGCCCCGCGGCTTCTCGAAGTGCTCCGCCTCCGCGGCGGCGCCGAACATGCCGGCGACGAGGCTCTCCTCGGTTTCCTGGGCCGCCGGCGCCGTCCGCACGAGGCGCCCACTGCGTAGCACCGTCACGGTGTCGGCGAGTTCCAGCACCTCGTCCAGGAAGTGGCTCACGTAGACGATCGTCCTGCCGTTCTCGCGCAGGGTGCGGATCATCCGGTGGAGCGTCTTGGTCTCGACGCTTGTCAGCGACGAGGTCGGCTCGTCCATCACGATCACCCGCGCATCGCAGGCGACGGCGCGCAGTATCTCAACCTTCTGCTTGTCGGCGGTCCTTAGGGCTCCGACCTTGGCGTGTCCGTCGAGCTCGAAACCCCACTGCGAGATGAGCTCGTCGTACTGCGTGCGCATTTGCCGCGCCTGCACCACCCCCGAGCGGCGCGGCTCGATGCCGAGGAAGACGTTTTCCATCACGCTCATCTGTGGCACCGGTGCAAGCTCCTGCGCGATTGTCGCGATCCCGTCGATACGCGCCTCGCGCGGGCTCGTGTAGCGAACGGGGCGGCCGTCGATGAACAGCTGTCCGTCGTCGGGGCGGATCACGCCGCCGACGATCTTCCCGAGCGTCGACTTGCCGGCGCCGTTGGCGCCGACGAGCGCGTGAACGGTACCTCCGGCAACCTCGACGCTGACGTCGTCAAGCGCCTTGGTGCCGGAGTACCGCTTGCCGATCGAAACGAGCCGGACCGGCGCATCCACCGCCAGACTCATCCGGCTCGTGCTCGATCTCTAATCCGTCCGGTGTTCACCCGCCTAATTTATTCCGCCCTCGAGCGTCCAGTCGGGATGGAAGTCCGGGTGTGCGGTCAGGTACGCCTGGTCGATGATCGCCGGGCGCGTCGCCGGGTTGATGATGTTGACGAGGGGTGCCGTCGGCTTCCCGTTCAGCGCGTCGTTCAGGGCCGCGATCCCGATCTCCGACTCAGAGGCCGGATACAGGCCGAGGGTGGCGTACCACGTCCCGGACTTGACCTGTTGGACGGCCTCCAGCGCGCCACCGTACCCGATGACCGCGATGTTCTTGCCGGGCGTGTAGCCGCCGACCAGCTTCATCGCGGTCACCGCACCCGCCGCCATCTGGTCGCCGAACGTCGCGAACACATTGACGTTCTTGTTCGCGGTGAAGTACGTCTGGGCGACCTTCTGCGAGGCAGCCTGGTCGTACATCCCGGGTGGGAGGATCGTGAACGTGTAATTCGGCTTGCCCTTGTAGTACGCCGTCATCGCGTTCTCCCGGACCGTGTCGGTCGGGTAGTTGGCGAGTCCCGGAAGGAAGGCGATGTTGCAGTGGCCGGTTCCCACCTGCTTCTTGCAGGCCGCGTTCATCGCGGCGATCAGGTTCGTCGACTCCGCGCCGATCGACTGACCGACGGTCGTGACGAGCTTCGGGTTGGATGAGGCTGTCAGGACGTTCTGGGAGGACAGCGGTCCCCAGGTGTAGTCGGCGGCCGCGACCTTGATGCCGGACGAGAGCGCCTTATTGATGATCGGGGTCAGAGCGACGTCGTTCAGACCCCACACCCAAAACGCCTTGTACTTGCCGGTTGTGATCGCGTCCTGGATCTGTGTGGACTGCATCTGCGGGTCGTTGTTGGCGTCGAAGGCGTCGAGCTTGACGCCGAGCTTCGAGGCCTCCGCCTGCGCGCCCTTCAGCGACGCCACTCCATAGGGGCTCGGGTTGTAATAGAAGATCGCCATCCTGGCCCCGGACCCGCCCGACGTCGATGCGCTCGAGGTCGTGGTGCTTGACGTCGACGCCGCGGCCGCCGGCGTGCTCGACGACGCTGCGCTCGACGACGATGAGCTCGATCCGCAGCCGGCGGTCACCGCCGCGATCATGGCTACAGCTACCGCGCCCGCGCCGATGCGCGCGCGCTTAGACCTAAACATTGGTCTGACTCCTCCTCTCGACTTGCCCGCGTGCCGGTCCGCATTGACTCTCCGCCCGGCTCGGGCGAAAGCAAAGCGGTTCGGTCAGCTTGCAGCAAGCCCCCGCCGATGAAAGACTACGCGTTTAGGATCGTAGGCTTCGCAATCTGGATAGCCGCCGATCGACGCCTAACATCGGGACAACAGTATGGGTAGCGCCGACCGTCCGATGGACGTGGGGCCGGGCGCGCGAGACGAAGTCAGTTTGCGGAGCCACGATCCCGTCGAGGCGAGCACTGTCGCCGGGCGTGTCTACCACGAGCACCGTCTCACGATCCTGGGCGATCATCGCGCGTTTGCGATGAGCCTCGACGCCGCGTCGCTCGGCCCGGTCACGCTGGGCTGGCTCTGCTACGACACCGAGATTCGGGTCGACGCCGAGCCGCACGCCGACGCCTATCAGGTCAACCTCGTCACCGCTGGGCAGACGCGCGCGTACTGCGGATCGGACCGGATCGTTGCCACGTCGAAGACGGGCATGGTCTTCGGACCTGACAGGCCGACCGGCTTCGCGGGCTGGCGGACCCCCTGCGAGATGCTCGCGATCAAGATCGAACGATATGCGCTCGAGGCCCAGCTCGAGCAGCTGCTCCACCGACGTGTCACCGGGCCGATCGCGTTCTCGCTTGCGCTCGACCTCACGCGGCGCACCGCAGCCGATTGGAACCGGTTGGTCTGCACGGTCGCCACGAACCTGTTCGATCCCGAGTCGCTGTTCCGCGAGCCGATCATGACTGCTCCGCTCGTCCACGCGGTCCTCACAGGCCTTCTCCTGAGCGCCGACCACAACCTCCGCGCACAACTCGACGCACACGCGCGGAGCATCGGCCCGGCCACGGTCCGGCGCGCCCAGGAATACATCGAGGAGCACGCCCATGAGCCGCTCACAGTCGCACAGGTAGCCTCGTGGGCGGGTGTCAGCGTCCGCGCGCTCCAGCAGGGCTTTCAACGGTCGCTGGGCGCGACGCCTCACCAGATCATCCAGCACACGCGCCTCGAGCGAGCGCACAACGACCTCGTCAACTTCAGCGTCGACGAAGTCACCGTGGCGAGCATCGGCGCGAAGTGGGGCTTCCCGCACGCGGGCCGCTTCGCCGCTCTGTACCACGCGCGCTACAACGCGTATCCGTCGGCGACGCTCCGATATGCGGTCCGAGGGATGGTGTGGACATGAATTCCCTCGTCCCCGCTTGCGGCCCCTATGATGCCGCCGCCCTCGACAGATCGATAGGAGCAACGCATGGACATCACGATCATCGGCACCGGCAACATGTCCCGGGGCATCGCGACGCGCGCCCTCGCCGGTGGCCACTCCGTCACCCTCCTCGGGCACGAGTCCGGCAAGGCGGAGGCGCTGGCGAGCGAGCTTTCCGGGGATGTCCAAGCCGGCGCTGTCGGCGACGCCCTCGCGGGCGACGTCGTCGTGTTCGCGGTTCCGTATGGCGCCATCGACGACGTGCTCGCCCGTTACGGCGAACAGCTGTCCGGCAAGACCATCGTCGACATCACGAACCCGGTCGACTGGGGATCGTTCACGCCGCTGAGCATCGATGCCGGGTCGGCGGCCGCCGAAGTTGCGCAGAAGGCCCCGGGCGCGAACGTGGTCAAGGCCTTCAACACCACGTTCGCCAGCACGCTGGGCAGCGGAGCCGTCGCCGGAGAGCCACTCGACGTCTTCGTTGCATCCGATGACGAAGACGCCAAGGCCGCGGTCCGCGACCTGGTCGAGAGCGGAGGCATGCGCGCGGTCGACGCGGGAGCGCTCGCGCGGGCACACGAGCTCGAAGCACTCGGCTACCTGCACATGGCGGTGCAGCAGGGGCTCGACACCGGGTTCGCGAGCGCCTTCAAGGTGCTGAGCTGAGCCCGGGCGGGCCGGAGGCGGCGCCGGCCGGCTGAGGTGGGTGATCGAGTTTGCGGATCACCGACATCACGATCGCGATGCACGAGCGCTCGTCGCCGCGGCTGGCGGTATTCGGGACGAAGGACGGGAAGCTTCCGATGGGGGTTCTCCGGATCTCGACCGATGCCGGAATCGAAGGCACGAACTTCCTGAGCTATCCAGGCCCGGGCCCACTGGCCATCGCGCACGAGATTGTCACGTTCGTGAAGCCGCTGCTGGTGGGAGCTGACCCACTCGAGATAGGGCGGCACTGGCGTCGTCTGTGCAACCTCGGCCACTTCATCAACCCGATCACGGTGGGCGTTGTCGATGTCGCGCTCTGGGACATCGCCGGCCAGGCGGCCGAGCTGCCGATTCACCGGCTGCTCGGCAACTGTCGTGACAGGCTCCCGGTGTACCTGTCCTCGGCGCACCACGCGAGCGCGCAGGATTACGCTGACGAGGCGGCTTACTGGCGCGAGCAGGGTTGGCGCGGGTACAAGCTTCACCCGCCGCGGGCGCCGTGGCGCACCGACGCCCCGCCGCCGATCTCGTTCGATGTCGAGGCCTGCAGACGGGTCCGGGACGAGGTGGGCGACGAGATGACACTCATGCTCGACGCGACGTGGAGTTACTCCTACGCCGACGCGCTTCAGGTCGGGGTGAAGATCGAGGAAATGGGCTACCTCTGGTATGAGGATCCGCTCCCGGCGCTGGACATTCACGGGTACCGCCGGCTCAAACAGAACCTGCGAATTCCCTTGATGGCCACCGAGGTCACCCCGGGCGGGCTCCAGGAGCTTGCCCACTGGATCGTGAGCGAGGCCACCGACTACGTGCGCGGCGACGTCGTCATAAAAGGGGGAATCACGGGGCTGATGAAGATCGCCCACCTCGGGGAAGCATTCAACCTCCCCTGTGAAATTCACGACGGCTACAACGCGATGAACAACGTCGCCAACCTCCACGTCGCGATGGCGATCGACAATTGCGACTGGTTCGAGGTACTACCGTTCAACCGGACGGGCGACCACACTCTGGAGCACCTGAGCTATGGCTTGACCGGCTTCCCGGTCATCGACTCCCACGGCGATATCCACGCACCAGCTGGTCCGGGCCTCGGCGTCGACGTCGATTGGGAATTGATAAATGCTTCGGTGACCGAGGTCATCAGCTGACACTCATCACGGCTCAAGCAGGATCTTCACCTTTTCGGTGCCGCGTGCGGTCAGTGACCGGAAAGCGGCCTCGGCCTCAGGCGGCGGTCCTCCGCGACCTTCACCGCGCACGTCAGGCCCTACCGCACGGCGTAGGCGTCGTAGACGACCTGGTCCGCCAGCCGCAGCGCGGAGGCGACGGCCACGATGTGGTTGAGCCACTCGTACCGGCGCGCCGACGTCTCGTACTGAATCGACACCCGGAAGTAGTACTCGGAAGGATCGACTGTCTCGCCGGCGGCGATCCGTTGCAGCACCTCGCGCGGTCCCGTGCGGGACCCGCGCGTGGCCACGTAGATCAGCGCTCCGTCGTGGCACTCGAGCGTGTAGCGGGTATCGATCGACGCGGTCCCGTCCTCGTGGACGATCTGCCAATCCGCGCCGCCTGGCAGCACCTTGCCCGAGAGGAGCGGCCCGTCGAACTCGCCGCCGGTGACCCCGATCACTCGCCGCCGCCCCCACGGCGTCTGCCCGAGCTCCAGCGGCTCCGCGAGCGTCGCCCGAAGTCGCGTAAGCAGCTCGAGGCTCGGCGCGACAGGCTCTGGGCGCTCCATTTCTAGGTCCCGACGAGTTGCGGCGCGATCACGACGTTCTCCTTGAGCGCGGCGCCCCACATCTGGGTCATGTCGAAGACGTTCTGTGCATCCTCGACCGCGACGGCCCACGTATCGGACTCGACCGCATCCAGGAACTGCCTCTTATCGCGGAACCAGCACTCGGAGAAGCCGTCGAAGCCGATCTCGGCGTCGTCGGTTTCGCCCTCCTCCCCGATCGGACCAACGACGTGGTTCTGGATGTAGCGATCGATGTCGAGCTCCTTGAAGATCGGGCCATGGACGCCCAGCCAGTACTTGCGGCCCTCCTCGCGCGTCATTCCTTGTTTGAAGCGAACGATCCAGGCGACCTTGTACGGGCTGGTCGGTCCCTCGATCATTTGGTGCTCCTCGATGTGGGCGCTCATGTTCCAGAGCCGGTCCACGTCGAAAACCTTGGGGCCGTCCTCGACGATCCGGTGCCACGCCGGCGTGATCATCGCCGCCTGGTAATCGGCGCGGTCGTTCCACCACGCGCAGGAGTACCCGTCGAACAACGTCTCCTCCTCCGCGACTCCGGACACCGCGGGGAGCGGGCCCTGAACGTGGCTCTGAACGTAGCCGGCGACGGGCGAGACCTCCTTCATCGGCGGTCCGTGCAGCGTGGCCCAATACTCGCTGGCCTCCTGCTTGGTCATGCCCTTGCGGTACCGCGCGATCCAGACCACCTTGTACGTGCTCACGGGGTCGGCACCGCCTCGGCGCGGTCCCATCCGTACTCCTCGATCGCGGTCAGAAACGGCTCCATCTGCGCATCGAAGTCGTCTGCGTGCATCGAATCCACCCAGTGCAGGCAGCGGTCAACGCCCGCGTCTTCGAGTTCCTCGAACTCGTTCGCGCTCGGGGTAACGGCGACAATCGTCACGGAGACCTTCCGGCCGGCCGCGAGCGCTGCCGACTGCAATTGCCGGACCTCGTCGGCGATTCCGGGCAACGCCACCGGCGCCCAGCCGTCGGCGTGGTCGAGTACTCGCCTCCCGGCGCTCGGGCCGTTGCCCGCCAGCAAGACGGGCGGGTGTGGCTTCTGCACGGGCTTGGGCCATACCGCGATGCGGTCGAAGTCCACGTACGGCCCGTGGTAGGTGGCCTCATCCTCGGCCCACATCTCATACATCGCCTTCAGGCGGTCCTCGATGATCGCGAAGCGCTCAGGCGGGTTCGTGCCGTGGTTCCTCATCTCCTCGAGGTTCCAACCCGCGCCCACGGCGAACTCGAACCGGCCACCCGAGAGCACGTCGACGCTTGCGACCTCCTTCGCGCAGATGATCGGGTCGCGCTGCGCCAGCTGGCAGATCGCGGTTCCGAGTCGAATGCGCGAGGTCGCCGCCGCCGCGTCGGCGAGCGCTACGAAAGGATCGAACGACCGCCAATAGTTCCGGGGTAGCTCGCCGAGGGGGTAGGCCGATTCCCGTGACCACGGGATGTGCGTGTGCTCGCCGAGGAAGAGCGACTCGAGCCCCAGCTCCTCCACGCGCCGTGCAACTTCTGCGGGCCGAAGCGTCTCCTCGGTGCAGACGCCGCCAATTCCGAATCGCATGTTCTTCTCCTCTCAGCGCACGAACTCTGTGACAAGCGCGAACGTCTGCTCGGGCTGGTCGCCCTGCATCGCATGGCCGCAGTCGTCGAGCACCTCGACGCGGCTGCCCGCGATGCGCCTCCCGAAATCCTCGGCATAGACGGCCGGAACCAGCGCGTCGTCGCGGCCCCACAGCACGAGCGTCGGTACCGAGATCCGGTGCAATCGCCGCGCCAGACCGTGGTCGGCGATCGGCCACGCGAACTTCGTCGTGCAGCCGACGTTCCACGCGCCCTGGGCGATCGCCGTCGGGATCTGCTCCGGATCGTCGGGGAGCGCCAGCAGCGCCTGTGCCGCCTCGCTCTCGGGGTACTTGAACAGGTAGGTCGGAATCTCCTCCGGCGGGCCCGTGATCATCTCCGCGAGCCGGATCGGAGCGTCGTCGCGCCATAGCCCGATTGGCGACATCAGGACAAGCCGGCTCAGTGCCTGCGGGAAGCTCGCGGCGAGGTCGGCCGCGACCATCCCGCCGAACGACATGCCGACCACCGCGGGGCGCTCGAGCCCCAACGCCCGGATCGTCTCCTCGTACGCGAGCAGCAGCTCCCAGATCGTGTGGACCTCGCGAATCGCCTGCGGGTCGCCCGGCGTGGTGCCCGGATGCTCGGGCGCGTACACGGTGTGACCCTGGGCCAGCCGGTCGAGCAACGGTTGCCACTCGAGGCCGGGCAGCGGGTGGAAGAACACCACGGGCGGACCGTCGCCCGCCACCTTGACGTGGAGGCGTAGCCGGCCGTCGCACACCTCGACGACCTCGTCGCGCACTTCGGCGATGCCGGTGGCCATCACGCCTCCTCTCGGGCCGCCGCGCCCGCGACGGCAGTCCCTCGTTCAGACTCGCGCGGCCACCAGTGGTTCTCCCATCCCTCCGCGTCCCAGATCGGGCGCAGCCGCGGCAGCACCTCCTCGGCGAACAACGTGATGTTCTTCTCGGTGAGCTCGCGTGGCATCGAGCCGTTCTGCAGCATCACCAGCAGGTTCCCGATCCGGAACTCCCGGACGAACTCCTCGATCTGGTCGGCCACGGTCGCCGGACTGCCGACGATCGCCACCTGCGTGTCCACGATCTCCTTGTAGGTGATGTGGCGCATCTTGGCGAGCATCCCGAGATCGCCTGGATTCCGAATCATGTGCTCGATCCCGACCGGCTCCGCGTAGCCCGGCACGGCAAAGCCGGACACAGGGACGGTCCCGAGCCCGGAGCGGTAATGCGCTTCCAGATGCGGCGCGTACTCCTTCTCGGCGCTCGCATCGGTCTCGGAGACGGCCACCACCTGCAGGAAAGCCAGACGGTACGGGTTGCGGTCGCGCCCCTGCTTTTCAGCGAAATCCCAGTAGCGGTCGAAGATCTGGTGCCCGACGAGCTTCGGTCCACTCCAGCTCAGATACACGAACGCGTAGTCGCGCCGGAGGATGTCCATCAGTGTGCCCGGCGACCCGCTGCCCGGGATCCAGATCGGAGGATGCGGCTGCTGGATCGGCCGTGGCCACAGGTTCACCTGCCCGTACTTCTCGAATCGGCCGTTCCAGGCGAACGGATCGGGCTCGGCCCATGCCTTGAGGATCAGCTCTCGGTGCTCGTTGTAGCGCTCGCGGGTCTCGATGGCTGGGATGGCGCCGTTCTGATTTGCGTCGTAGCTGAGCCCGACCGGGAAGCCGGCGATGAGCCGCCCCCCGCTGATGCAATCGAGCAGGGCGTACTCTTCGGCGACCTTCAGCGGCTCCCGCGACTTGCCGAGCGACCGCCCGAGCACCGTGATCGCCGTGTCAAGACCTTCCGCCCGCGTTCCGTACGCCACCGCCGCCGCCATCAGGTTCGGGTTCGGCGAGATGTCGTACGTCGACTGGCTGTGCTCGGTCACGCAGACGCCGTCGAAGCCGGCCCGGGCCGCGTGCATCAGCTCGGCGTACCCGGACCGGAGCGACTCCTGCATCCGCTCCGGCTCCACGACGTCGAAGTACGGCGTGGTCACCACCGAGCTGTAGCGATCCTCGAAGCCAGCGGGCAGGTACCGATACGGCACCTGCTCGAACAAACTGACCTTCATCCTCGTCCTCCTCGTCCGCCCGTGGGCGCCCGTCTCCGCCGTTTATATCCGAGGCAGCCCGGGCGCGCGTGGACATCTGCGCGAGAAGTCTTCTCACTGAGCGACGCCTTTGCATTTCCGCGGCGGCTCGTGTTTGCCAGCGCCGCCGCACGAGTGGCCGTCGGCCACGCGGACGATCAGGAGACCAATGGGCAAGATCCTCGCTACGCACACGGGCAGCCTGTTGGAGGCGCGCGTGATGAACGTCGAGGGAGCCAGCATGATGCCGCCCAGCCGCGACCGCCAGCAGTTCCCCGGAGCCTACGCGGTGCTCGACGCGCTCGACGAGGCGGCCGTCCGCGAGAGCAACCGTGCGGCTGACACGAGCGAGCGCGAGGATGAGCCGGCGGCGAACCAGGGGATCGAATGGGTGTGCACCGCGCCGATCACCTATGACCGCACCGCCTTGGATCGCGACATCGCCAACCTCCGGGACGTGCTCGATGGACACGTCGACGTACAGTGGTTCATGCCGGTCGTCGCTCCGGCAAGCGCCTACTGGCTCAGGAACGAGCACTACGACAGCGAGGAGGCGTTCGTCTACGGCCTCGCCGACGCCCTGCGTGAGGAGTACCGCGCGATCGTCGAGTCCGGGTTCTTCCTCCAAGTGGACGACGCCGTGCTGATGCACGAATGGGACTCGATGCTGTTCCTCGGGCAGACCGACGACGACTATCGCCGCTGGGCGCAGTTGTGCGTCGATGCCCTCAACCATGCCCTCGAGGGTCTCCCGCCGGAACGCATCCGCTACCACGTGTGTTGGGGCAGCTGGCACGGCCCCCACGTCTACGACCCGCGCTGGAAGACACGATCGACCTGATCCTCCAGGTCGATGCCGGCTATTACGCGTTGGAGCAGGCCAATCCGCGCCACGAGCACGAGTGGCGGGTGTGGGAGGACGTGCCCCTTCCCGAAGGCAAGAAGCTGATCCCAGGCGTCGTGACCCATCACACCAACGTCGTCGAGCATCCGGAGCTGGTCGCGCAGCGGTTGGTCCGGCTCGCCCACGTCGTCGGCAGGGACAACGTCCTCGCGGGGACCGATTGCGGGTTCGCGCAGGGAGCGTTCATCCACCGGGTCCACCCCGAGATCCAGTGGGCGAAGCTCGCCGCTCTCGCCGAGGGTACGCGCATCGCAACCGCCGAGCTGTGGGGCGCAGAGGCGGCCGCTTAACGTCGCCGGTCCGGACACGATCCGACGCCCGAGGTCGGCTCATACAATGGAAAGTGGTCCGCCCCCATGGTCTAGCGGTTAGGACGCCTGCCTTTCACGCAGGAGATCGCCGGTTCGAATCCGGCTGGGGGTACTCGCGACTATCC
>Ga0335076_10006491_pt1 | contig 11801 bp, 9 predicted proteins | sample Lox_Sample_25_FD_206717 | JGI IMG/M metagenome (GOLD analysis project Ga0335076, IMG submission 206717) | Soil microbial communities from Loxahatchee National Wildlife Refuge, Florida, United States - Lox_Sample_2.5 | ecosystem: Environmental > Terrestrial > Soil > Wetlands | place: USA: Florida... | reverse complement strand
ATGCCGAAGCACATGGCGATGAAGGCGAACAGCCGGCGCGGCGGAATCCCATCCACCGCCGCGCCCGGCTGTTGCTCGGCCTGGGACTCGGGCCGGGGAGACTCGGGCCGGGGAGACTTGGGCCGGGGAGACTTGGTCCGGGCAGACTTTGCCCGAGAAGAATTGGGCCGGGGAAATGGCAGCGAGGCGGTGCTGGCGGTCACGGCACCTACTCCATTTATTGCGTATCGGGGCGCAGATTGGGCACGGCTTCGGCGGCATTGGCCGAGGACACCAGCCCGGCATCGCGTGCCGCGCCCGGCTTGGTATTGACGCTGACGACGACCGACATTCCCGGCCGCAATACGCGCTGCGCGGCAACGCCCTCCGGGACCTCGATGCGCACCGGCAACCGCTGCACGATCTTGGTGAAATTGCCGGTGGCATTATCCGGCGGCAGCAGCGAAAACACCGAGCCCGAAGCCGGCGAGAGCGAGGCGACGCGGCCGGTAATGTCGTGATCCGGCAGCGCATCGACGCTGATCGAGACCGGCTGGCCGGGACGGATATGCGCGAGCTGGGTCTCCTTGAAGTTGGCGTCGATATAGACCTCCCGCAGCGGCACGAGGCTCGCCACGCGCTGACCGATCTGGACATAGTCGCCGGTCTGCACAGCCCGATTGCTGAACACGCCGTCGACCGGCGCGCGGATGACGGTGAACGACAGGTCGCGCTCGGCCTTGGCGAGCGCCGTGCGCAATTCATCGAGCGTGCGCGCGGCTTCCTGCTGCTGCGCCTTGAGCACATCGAGATTGGCGATCGCTGCATCGATCACCGCCTGCGCGCTTTGGATGGCGGCGGTCGCCTGATCGCGCGCGGCTATTGCCTGTTCGAGCGTCTGCTCGCTGGCGAATTTCTGCACCGCCAGCGCCTGCTGCCTGTTGTATTCGAGCTGCGTCTTCCTGGCTTCCGCCTGCGCCGAGGCCATTTGCGCCTTGGCCTGATCGACATTGGCCTGCTGCGCGACGATTTGGCGGCCGATGCGGGCCACCGTGGCTTCTTGCGTTGCGACCTTGTCGCGCGCGGAATCAACCGCGAGCTTGTAATCGCCGTCGTCGATGGTCGCGATCACGTCGCCGGCATGAACCGTCGCGTTGTCATTGGCCGGGATGCTGACGACATAGCCCGAAACCTTGGAGGCAAGCGTCGTATTGTGGGCGCCGACATAAGCGTCGTCGGTCGAAATCATATAGCGGCCGGAAATCCACCAGCGCGCGCCTGCCCCGCCGGCGACCATGACGGCAAGCGCGGCGGCTGCCGCAATGAGCGTACGCCGGTCGAAAGCGGGCCATAGCGACACCCGGCGCGCCGTCGGCTCGAAATCCTCGTCCGCCTCGTCGCGGGGCTCACCGTCGGGCGCACCCAATGGAACAAGCTCGGTTTGCGACGGCTTTTCGACGAGCGCCGGCAGATGGCTCTCCGCTTCATCCTCTTCGCTGTGATAAGAGTTCTGGCTGCGATACGAATCCGGGTCGCGGAACATGGCGCGCTCCATGCTGATTCAATTGAGGCTGTCATTGACCAAGCGGTCATTGACCGAACGGTTCGGTCAGTTTATATAAGTGGCGGCTCGGCAAGTCAATATGACCGAACCGTTCGGTCAATAAAATTTAATGGCTATGTGCTAAGCCTTTGGTGAGACAGAGCCATTTTTCTCATCACACGAGGGAGCTGAAGACCATGGTGGCCCAGGCCCAGCTGAAGGCGGTCGCGACGGCAGCTGAAGACAGCGCCAAACGCCGCCAGATCATCCAAGGTGCGCGGGAAATATTCCTAGCGCGCGGCTTCGACGCAGCCAGCATGAGCGACATAGCGCGCGCCGCGGGCGTCTCTAAGGGCACGCTCTACGTCTATTTCGAGAACAAGGAGCAGCTGTTCGAGGCCATCGTCCATGAAGAGTGCCAGGTCCACGCCGAGGGCGCCTTTACGCTCGATTATGCCAACCACGACGTCGCGGCCGTGCTGACCCGGCTCGGCACCGCCTATCTCGAATTCCTGTGCACCACAGAAAAAGCATCCGCCCTGCGGACCGTCGTCGCGATTGCCGAGCGCATGCCGGAAATCGGCCGGGTCTTTTACGAAACCGGCCCTGCCGTCGGCATTGCCAAGCTTGCCGATTATCTCAAGGCCCAGAATGACGCAGGCATTCTCGCGGTCGAAGATTGCACGGTCGCAGCGGCGCAGTTCCTCGATGCCTGTAAGTCGACGCTGTTCATGCCGGTGCTGTTCAACTTCAGCGACGCGCCGCAGCCGGAGGCCATCCGGCACGTTGTGGGCATAGCCGTGCGCACATTCCTGCGCGCCTACCAGGCAAATCCGTAGACTTTTACGGTCCTGACGGTTCCGCCCTCCCCCACCTGGCGAATTCTGTCCAGCGTGCTCGGGAACGGGCGTTGCATCCGATCGTTTCCCGTAAAGGCGGGGGCGTTTGGAACGTGCGCACGAGCACCCGAATTATGACAAGCCAAGCCGTTTCCACGCAGCATCCGCGCGGTGCTGTTCATCCTGATCAAGACATCGCTGAGATCTGCATCAACACAATTCGCACGCTCGCCATGGACGCGGTGCAAAAGGCGCAGTCCGGTCATGCCGGCGCACCGATGGGGTTTGCGCCTGTCGCCTACACGATATGGCAGGATTTTCTGCGCTACGATCCGGCGGCACCGCTGTGGCCGAACCGCGACCGCTTCATTCTGTCCAACGGCCACGCCTCGATGATGCTTTACGCGCTACTGCATCTTGCCGGCGTGCGACGCGTCGCTGACGGCCGCGTCACCGACGTGCCCTCGGTGAGCCTCGACGACATCAAGAATTTCCGCCAGCTCGACAGCATGACGCCGGGTCACCCGGAATACGAGCGCACGACCGGCGTCGAAATCACGACCGGACCGCTCGGCCAGGGCTGCGGCAACAGCGTCGGCATGGCGATCGCCTCGCGCTGGCTTGCCGCACGTTACAATACGCCGCGATTTCCGCTGTTCGACTTCAAAGTCTATACGATCTGCAGCGACGGCGACCTGATGGAAGGCGTGGCGAGCGAAGCCGCGTCGCTCGCCGGACACCTCGGCCTCGGCAATCTGTGCTGGATCTATGACAACAATACCATCACCATCGAGGGCCACACCGATCTCGCCTTCAGCGAGGAAGTCGAAGACCGCTTCAAGGGCTACCGCTGGAACGTGCTCCGCGCCGGCGACGCCAATGACCGGGAAGGCGTTGCCGCGGCGCTGCAGCGGTTCAACGCGACCCAAGACAGGCCGACCCTCGTCATCGTCGATAGCATCATCGGTTACGGCGCGCCGCATAAACAGAACACCGCCGCCGCGCACAGCGACGCGCTTGGCGAAGAGGAAGTGCGGCTTGCAAAACGCTTCTACGGCTGGCCCGAGGACGCGCAATTCCTGGTGCCGGACGGCGTCTATGATTGCTTCCGCGACGGCATCGGCCGGCGCGGGCGAAAGCTTCAGCATGAGTGGGCAAAACTGTTTGCGGACTACAAGAGCGAACAGCCGCAGCAGGCGGGCGAGCTCGAGACGCTGCTGACGGGCGGCTTGCCGCCGCAATGGGACGCGGGCCTGCCGGCATTCCCGCCCGACGCCAAAGGTCTCGCCACGCGCGAGGCTTCCGGCAAAATCCTCAACCAGATCGCCAAAACTGTTCCGTGGCTCATCGGCGGCGCGGGCGACCTCTCGCCTTCGACAAAAACGGCGTTCGAGAATGCCACCTCGCTCGAAGCGAATACGCCCGGCGGCCGCATCATGCATTTCGGCGTGCGCGAGCATGCCATGGGCGCGGTCGTCAATGGGCTCGTTGCCTCGAAGCTGCGCGCCTTCGGATCGACCTTCCTGATCTTCAGCGATTATATGAAGCCGTCGATCAGACTCGCCGCATTGATGGAGCTGCCGGTCTTTCACGTCTTCACCCACGATTCGATCGCGCTTGGCGAAGACGGCCCGACACACCAGCCGATCGAGCAACTGGCAGGGCTTCGCGCCATTCCCAATCTCATCGTGCTGCGGCCCGCCGATGCCAACGAAGTGATCGAGGCCTATAAGGTCATTCTCGCCCTGAAAAACGAGCCGGCCTGCCTGGTGCTGAGCCGACAGAAGCTCCCGATATTCGACCGCAGCCGCTACGCGCCCGCTTCAGGTCTCGCCCGCGGCGCTTATGTGATGGCCGATGCCGAGGGCGGCGAGCCGCAGGTGATCCTGATCGCCACCGGCAGCGAAGTGCAGCTTTGCATCGATGCTTATGAAAAGCTCAAGGCGGAAAATATCGGAGCGCGCGTGGTCGGCATGCCGAGCTTCGAATTGTTCGAACGGCAGTCCGAAAGTTACCGTCGTCAGGTTTTGCCCCCTCAAATCCCGGCACGGGTTACCGTCGAGGCCGGCGCGGTGATCGGCTGGGATCGCTATGCCGGGCCGGCCGGGACCATCATCGGCATGCATTCGTTCGGAGGGTCCGCACCGGGCACGGCTTTAATGAAAAAATTCGGATTTGTTCCTGATAAGATATTGCGGGCCGCCAAAGACCAGATCGCCCATCACCGGATTGCGAGGAATAGACAATGAATGCCTTGAAGGCGCTGCAAGATCACGGCCAGGCGGTTTGGCTCGATTTTCTGTCGCGCGGCTTCATTGCCACGGGCGGGTTGGAGAAGCTCGTCGATGAGGACGGCCTGCGCGGCGTGACGTCGAACCCGTCGATCTTCGAGCATGCCATTGGACAGACCAGCGAATACGATGATGCCGTCGCACAAATCCTGAAACAGCAGGATCGCCCGGCCGGCGAGATTTTCGAGCAGCTCGCCGTCGAGGACATTCAGCGCGCAACTGACGTGCTGCGCCCGGTGTTTGACGCGACCAAGGGCGCCGACGGCTTTGTCAGTATCGAAGTCTCGCCCTATCTCGCCAAGGACACCAAAGGCACCATCGCCGAAGCCAGAATCTGATGATCAAGGTGCCGGCCACGCCGGAAGGCCTGCCCGCCATTCACGACCTGATCGCCGACGGCATCAACGTCAATATCACCTTGCTGTTCGCGCAACAGGTCTACGAACAGGTCGTCGAAGCCTATCTCTCCGGACTCGAAGCCTACGCGGCCAAAGGCGGCGATATTTCCGCCGTCGCGAGCGTCGCAAGTTTCTTTGTCAGCCGCATCGACACCGCGGTCGATAATCTTCTCGACGACAAGATCGCGAAAGCCAACGACCCTGACGAAAAGAAGCGTCTTGCGGCGCTCAAAGGCAAGATCGCCGTCGCCAACGCCAAGCTCGCCTATCAACGCTATCTGCGCCTCTTCGCCGGCGCGCGCTGGGAGGCGCTGAAGACGCACGGCGCGCGGGGGCAACGGCTGCTCTGGGCCTCGACCGGCACCAAGAACAAGGCCTATAGCGACGTGCTCTATGTTGAGGAGCTGATCGGGCCCGACACGGTCAACACGATGCCGATCGCGACCATGGACGCGTTTCGCGATCACGGCAAATTAAGCGACAACCTCACGCGGGACACCGCCGCGGCACAACGCACCTTGGGCGAACTCGATCGGGCCGGCATTTCGCTCAAAGCCGTCACCGACAAGCTCCTGGACGACGGCGTGCGCCTGTTCGCGGACGCGAACGACAAGCTCCTCGCTGCGGTCGCCAAAAAGCGGCTCGAAGTCCTTGAAAAGGACATCGACAAACAAGAGTTCGCGCTCGGCGACGAACTGAAGAAGAAAACCGACGCCGCCGCCGAAGACTGGCGCGTCCATGGCAATATCCGCAAGCTCTGGCAGCGTGACAAGTCGCTGTGGACCGGCGCCGACGAGGATCGCTGGCTCGGCTGGCTCGACAGCGTCGATGACAAACAGATCGCGGATTTCACCGCCTTCGCCGAACAGGTCAAGCGCGATGGCTTCACCGATGCCGTTCTTCTCGGCATGGGTGGATCAAGCCTCGGCCCCGAAGTCCTTGCAACGACTTTCGGCCACCGCGGCGGCTGGCCGCGCCTGCGTGTTCTCGATTCCACCGTGCCGGCGCAGATCAAATCGGTCGAAGGCGCGATCGATCCTGCCCGGACTCTGTTCATCGTTTCGAGCAAATCGGGCGGCACCACCGAGCCCAATATTCTGACCGATTATTTCTTCAAGCTCGTCTCCGACAAAGTCGGCGCGGACAAAGCCGGGACGCATTTCATCGCCATTACCGATCCGGGATCGTCGCTGGAGAAGCGGGCCGCACAGCAGAAATTCCGCCATGTATTCCACGGCGTGCCGAGCATCGGTGGACGCTATTCGGTGCTCTCGCCGTTCGGCCTGGTCCCTGCGGCCATAGCCGGCATCAATGTCGCCGAACTCGTGCGGCTCGCGCGCGCGATGATGCGCACGTGCGGTCCGGACGTGCCGCCGGCGGAGAATCCCGGGATCGCGCTCGGCATTGCGCTTGGCACCGCGGCGACCGCCGGCCGCGACAAGGTCACCATCACCGCTTCGCCCGGCCTTGCGAGTTTCGGCGCCTGGGCGGAACAGCTCTTCGCCGAATCCACCGGCAAGAACGGCAAGGGCCTGATCCCGGTCGACAGCGAGCCGCTTGGCCGGCCGGAGGTCTATGATAATGACCGTATATTCGTCGACTTGCGGCTGGCGAGCGATGCGATCAATGCGGATCACGAGCGAAAGCTCAACGCGCTGCAGAAAGCCGGCCATCCCGTCATCCGCATCGTGCAGAAATCCACCGAGAATATCGGCCAGGAATTCTTCCGCTTCGAGATCGCAACCGCGATCGCGGGCGCCGTCATCGGCATCAATCCGTTCGATCAGCCCGACGTCGAAGCGAGCAAAGTCAAAACGCGCGAATTGACGTCGGCCTTCGAAACGTCGGGATCGCTGCCGGCTGAGACGCCGGTCTGCGCCGAGAACTCGATCAAGCTTTATACTGATGAGACCAATGCGGCCGCGCTACGCCAGGCCGGCGCCGACGGCAGCATCGAAAGCTGGCTCAAGGCGCATTTCACCCGTATCCGCTCCGGCGACTATGTCGCCCTGCTCGCTTATCTCGCTCAGGACGAGGATAATACCGAGCGCCTGCAGAAGCTGCGCGTCGACATGCGCGACAAGTGTCACGTCGCGACCTGCCTTGAATTCGGGCCGCGCTTCTTACACTCGACCGGCCAGGCCTACAAAGGCGGCCCGGATTCGGGCGTGTTCCTTCAAATCACCTCAAGCGACGCGCAAGACCTCCCCATCCCCGGCCACCGCGCCAGTTTCGGCGTGGTGAAAGCGGCGCAGGCGCGCGGCGATTTCGGCGTTCTGGTCGAGCGCGGCCGGCGCGCGCTGCGGGTGCATCTCGACGGTGATTTGCAAGCCGGCCTGTCCGAACTCGCCACCGCATTTGAACGCGCTATTTCGTAGACGGAGTTTTTGCCTATGCAGATCGGCGTGATTGGCCTTGGGCGCATGGGCGGCAATATTTCGCGCCGCCTGATCCAGAACGGTCATGAGGTGGTCGTCTACGACCATGATCCCAGAGCCACCGCCGCGGTCGCGGCCGACGGCGCCAAAGGCGTCGACGGTCTCGACAAGCTCGTCGCGCAATTGATTCCGCCGCGCCCGGTTTGGGTCATGTTGCCGGCGGGCAGGATCACCGAAGACACCATCGTCCAGTTCGGTAAATTGCTCGATGCCGGCGACATCGTGCTCGACGGCGGCAACACGTTCTGGAAGGACGACATCCGCCGCGCCAAGATGCTCAAGGAGCGCAAGATCCATCACGTCGATGTCGGTACCAGCGGCGGCGTATGGGGGCTCGAGCGCGGCTATTGCATGATGATCGGTGGCGACAGGGCGGTCGTCGATCGGCTCGATCCGATCTTCAACGCGCTGGCGCCGGGCCTCGGCAACGCGCCGCGCACGCCGGGTCGCGACGGCCGCGATCCGCGCGCCGAACGCGGCTACATCCACGCCGGCCCGAACGGCGCCGGGCATTTCGTCAAGATGATCCACAACGGCATCGAATACGGCCTGATGCAGGCCTTCGCCGAAGGCTTCGATATTCTGAAAAACGCGTCGAGCGATGCCCTGCCGCAAGATCATCGCTTCGATCTCGATCTCACCGACATCGCCGAAGTGTGGCGCCGCGGCAGCGTTATCAGTTCCTGGCTGCTCGATCTCACCGCGAGCGCGCTGACCAAGGATCCGCAGCTCGACGCTTTCCAAGGCGTGGTCGAGGATTCCGGCGAAGGCCGCTGGACGGTCATGGCGGCCATCGAAGAAGCCGTACCGGCGGACGTTCTGTCGGCGGCGCTCTATACGCGCTTTCGCTCGCGCCGCGACCACACCTTTGCGGAGAAGATCCTCTCGGCCATGCGCAGCGGCTTCGGCGCGCATGTCGAGCCCACGTCAACGCATAAGGCCGCGTCATCATGACCGGCAAGACCGCGGCGACCTCGGCGCGGCAGGCCGATCCGTGTTCCTTCGTGATCTTCGGCGCGTCGGGCGACCTCACCCATCGGCTCCTGGTGCCCGCGCTCTATAATCTCGCTGCTTCCGGGCTGTTGCCCGAAGCTTTCGCTGTGATCGGCGTCGCCCGCAGCCCCTCGACCAGCGAGACTTTCCGCAACGACCTCGCCAAGAGCCTGCCGAAATTCGCCACCCGCGACATCGACGAGCGCGTCGTCAAGAAACTGCTGTCTTGCATCGCCTATGTCGAAGGCGAGCCCGACGACGAAGCCACCTACAAAAAGATCGGCGCGGAGCTTTCGCGCGTCGAGCGCGAGCGCGCCACCAAGGGCAACCGGCTGTTTTATCTCGCGACGCCGCCGGCGGCTTTCATGCCGATCGGTTGCCGTCTCGGGCAATCCGGCCTCGCCCGCGAGGAGAACGGCGCGTGGCGGCGCGTCGTCATCGAGAAGCCGTTCGGCACCGATCTCGCGTCGGCGCGCCGGCTCAACGACGGACTGCTGCGCGTCCTCAAGGAGGACCAGATCTACCGCATCGATCATTATCTCGGCAAAGAGACCGTGCAGAACATCATGGTGCTGCGCTTTGCCAACGGCCTGTTCGAGCCGATCTGGAATCGCCACCATATCGAACATGTGCAGATCACAGTCGCGGAATCGCTCACGGTCGGACGGCGCGGCAGCTATTACGATGCGACCGGCGCCCTGCGCGACATGGTGCCCAACCATCTGATCCAACTGCTGTCGCTCATCGCCATGGAGCCGCCGTCGCGCTTTGCCGCCGATTCCGTGCGCGCCGAGAAAGCCCAAGTGCTCGATGCCGTGCAGTATCAGATGAACGGCGACGCGCTGCGCAATTCGGTGCGCGCGCAATACGGCGACGGCTATGTCGATAACCGCCCGGTCGAGGCCTATCGCAAGACCAAAGATGTGAAGCTGGACAGCACGACCGAAACCTATGTCGCGCTCAAGCTGATCATCGACAATTGGCGCTGGGCCGGCGTACCGTTCTATCTGCGCACCGGCAAGGCGCTGCGCGCCAAGCAGACCGAAGTTGCGATCAAATTCCGCCAGGCGCCGGTTGCCATGTTTCGCGAAACACCGATCGACCGGCTCGCCGACAACTTCCTGGTGATCCGCATTCAGCCCGACGAATGCATCGGGCTCGAATTCAACGCCAAGGTCCCCGGGCCTTCGGTCACCATCGGCGGCGTCGAAATGACCTTCAAATATGCCGATTATTTCGAAGCCTCACCGTCGACCGGCTACGAGACGCTGATCTACGACTGCATGATCGGCGACGCGATCCTCTATCCGCGCGCCGACGGCATCGAGGCGGGTTGGCGCGTGGTGCAGCCGTTTCTCGACGCCTGGCGCGAGGCGGGCGGACAAGGGCTTGCGACCTATCGCGCCGGCAGCGAAGGCCCGGCCGAAGCCGACGAACTCCTCGCCCGGGACGGCCGGCGCTGGCGGCCGATCCCATGAGCGGCATCGTGGCAACCGCAAAGCGCCCGCAGATCATCACCGTCGCCGATTCCGGCGCCTTGGCGGAGGCGGCGGCGCAGCGGCTGGTGCATCTGGTCACGCGCGGCGACCGCGCCGCCGTGTGCCTGACCGGCGGATCGAGCCCGCAGGCCCTCTATCGCTTGCTGGCAACGGCGCAGTGGCGCGGCAAAATCCCTTGGCCAAAAGTGCATTGGTTCATGGGCGACGACCGCTTCGTCCCGCAAAGCGATCCGCTGAGCAATATGGGCGCCGCGCGCAGCGCCTTTCTTGATGCCGTCGGCGCGCCGCCGCAGAACATTCACGCGATCGCGACCGATGCCGGCGAACCCGAGCATGCCGCGCGCCTCTACGAGCGCGAGCTGAAGGACTTTCACGGCGCCGGCCGGCTCAGTCCGGCGCGGCCGCTGTTCGATCTGGTGCTGATGGGACTGGGCGGCGACGGCCATACCGCGTCGCTGTTTCCGCATTCGCCTGCCCTCGATGAAAAAGAGCGCTGGGTGGTCGGCATCGCTCAAGCCGGCATGGAACCCTATGTACCGCGCGTGACCCTGACCTTTCCGGCACTCGGCTCGACCCGCGAAATGCTGTTTCTTGTCGACGGTGCCGAAAAGCGTACGATCCTGGGCCGCGTGCTGTCCGGCGAGGACCTTCCGGCGGCCCGCGCCTATTCCGACGGCGAACTGGTTTGGCTGATCGATCGCGCCGCAGCGCCGGAGATGAAGGTATGAGAATAGACGACCCGTTCGATGACGGTTGCGTGCTGGTGGTGATGGGCGTGTCGGGATCCGGCAAGAGCACCATCGGCGCCATGCTGGCGCATCGCCTGCATTGGCTCTACGAAGACGGCGACTGGTTTCACCCCAAAAAGAACATCGAAAAGATGCATCACGGCGAGCCGCTCACCGACGAGGACCGCTGGCCCTGGCTGCATGCCATTGCCGACTGGATCGACGCCACGCGGCACTCCGGCAATCGCGGCATCGTCGCCTGTTCGGCGCTCAAGCGCAGCTACCGGCGGATTCTGATCGGCGACCGGCAAAATGTCCGCCTGGTCTATCTCAAGGGCGACCGGGATGTGATCGCACGGCGGGTTGCGGCCCGCGCCGATCACTTCATGCCGCCGGCGCTGCTCGACAGCCAATTCGCCGCACTCGAAGAACCCACCGCCGACGAGCGGCCGATCACCGTGTCGATCACTCCGCACCCACGCGAAATTGTCGAGACAATCGTCAAAAAACTGAATATCGATGAGCCTGCGAGCGCCGAATCTTATCGCGCGCAGCGATGAGCGGCGCCTCGGGATTTCGTTTGAACATGATCTTTTCCGAAAAGCGGCGTGTATTTTTCGGGATCATGCTCTCCCAGCGAGAACCATCGATCCGATGAGCGAGCTTCCGCTCGCGCCGCCGGCCGGCGCGGCATCCGACGACAGGCGAACCATCAACCGGCTTCTGGTCTTCTTTGCGCTCGTTTACGTCGTCGAGGGTGTCGGCCAGATCGTCGGCCTGATCTCGCAGCCGCTCAACTATTATCTAAAGCAGGCGCTGGGCTGGACGCCGGTGCAAGTCACTGCCTTCATCACCGTCTTCAATCTGCCCTGGGTCATCAAGCCGGTCTACGGCCTGATCTCCGACTTCGTGCCGTTGTTCGGCTATCGGCGCAAGAGCTATCTGATCATTGCCAATGTCGTCGCGGTCGGCGGCTATTTCTGGATCACGCGGCTGACGGCGCCTGCCGACCTTTTGGTCGCGCTTTTGCTCACCGCCTATGCGATGGCGATCTCGAGCACGCTGTGCGGCGCGGTGCTGGTTGAAAACGGCC
>Ga0335076_10006490_pt1 | contig 11802 bp, 8 predicted proteins | sample Lox_Sample_25_FD_206717 | JGI IMG/M metagenome (GOLD analysis project Ga0335076, IMG submission 206717) | Soil microbial communities from Loxahatchee National Wildlife Refuge, Florida, United States - Lox_Sample_2.5 | ecosystem: Environmental > Terrestrial > Soil > Wetlands | place: USA: Florida... | reverse complement strand
TCCGGCTCGAAGTGGAGCGGCAACCTCGGCGTGCGCGTGGTGCATACCAATACGAACACCAGCACGGCGGTGAACGAGATCGAGTCGGTGACCATCGCCAACACGGCGAACCCGACTGATCCTGCGATCGTGGTGTACAGCGACGCGACGCCAACGTCCTCCACCGGCTCCTACACCTACCCGCTGCCCTCGCTCAACTTCCTGTACCGCTTCCAGCCGGACCTGCAGCTGCGGTTCGGGGCCTCCGAGACCATGACCCGGCCGGAGCTGAACCAGCTCGCCCCGACCCGCACCGACAACTCGCTGAACCGCGTGTACGAGATCGACTACTCGGGCAACTCGGACCTGAAGCCCGTGCGCGCCTGGTCCGCGGACCTCTCACTCGAGTGGTACTACCGGCCGCGCTCGGCGCTCACGGTCGCGCTCTTCGGCAAGGACATCAAGGACTTCATCACCACCGGCGTGCAGAACGACGTCGACCTCGGCGTCAAGGGCTACTTCAACGGCAGCACCACGCCGGTGCCGGTGCTGTACACCATCTTCACGCCCATCAACGGCGACAAGGCCTACGTCAGCGGCATCGAGCTCGGCTTCCAGCACATCCTGGATAACGGCCTGGGCGTGCACGGCCAGTACACCCACACCTGGAGCAAGGCCTGGGTGCAGGGGGAGTACGTCGGTCAGCTCGAGGGCGTTTCCTCAAACAGCGCCTCACTCGGGGTCTTCTATGAGCGCGGCCCCATCAGCGCGAACGTAAACTGGGACTGGGACGGCTCGGCGGTCGCCTACACCTTCACCGAGGTGCCCGGCTGGTCGGCCTACCAGGACAGCTTCTCCTGGGTGACGGCGCAGTTCTCCTACGAGATCCTCGCGGGGTTCAAGGTCTATCTCGAGGGCAAGAACCTCTCGAACTCGATCGCCAAGACCTATCTCGCCAACCGCCAGGATGCGATCTGGAGCGGCGGCTTCGTCGGTACCAGCAGCAGCGTCGGCTATGGTTACAGCGCCTACGGCCGCATGTATACGTTGGGTGTCAGCTACCGCTTCTGAGTCAGTCAGCATGAGCAGGAAGGACCCGCAGAGAGCCGGAGGGCGCGCGTGACGGCCGGCAGCTGGCTGAAGTATGCGCTCCTGACCACGGTGCTCTGGGGCGTGTGGGGAGCCTTCACCGCTCTGCCGAGCGAGCACGGCTTTCCCGACACCCTCACCTACGTGGTCTGGGCGCTGACCATGATCGTGCCGGCGCTCATCGTGCTGCGCCGCTCGGACCAGCCGCTGCAGCGCGACGCCCGGTCGTTGTGGCTCGGGATGGCGATCGGGCTTCTCGGTGCCGGCGGGCAGATGCTGCTGTTCCACGCGGTCACGCGCGGACCGGCCTATCTCATCTTCCCCATCGTCTCGCTCTCACCGGTCATCACCATCGTGCTGTCGCTGGTGCTCCTGGGCGAGCGCACCGGCCGGCTCGGGGTGGCGGGGATCATCCTCGCGGTGCTCTCGCTGCCGCTCTTTGACTACTCACCCGAGCCGGGTGCCCATCACTACGGCACGTGGTTCGTGCTCGCGCTCGCCGTCATGCTCGCCTGGGGGCTGCAGGCCTACTTCATCAAGCTCGCCAATGCGACCATGAGCGCCGCGAGCATCTTCGCCTACATGATGATCACGGGTCTCATGTTCATCCCGGTGGCACTGTGGCTCACAGACTTCTCGAAACCGGTGAACCTCGGCCTCTCCGGACCCTACCTCGCGGCGCTCATCCAGATGCTGAACGCCATCGGGGCGCTGCTCCTGGTGTACGCGTTCCGCTACGGCAAGGCGATCGTGGTGTCACCGCTCATCAACTGCGGCGCGCCGCTCCTCACCGCGCTGATCTCGCTCATCATCGCCGGAACCCTCCCCGGTCCCTACAAGCTCGCCGGGATCGGGCTGGCCCTCTCAGGCGCCCTGCTCCTGTCGCTGCAGGCGGAATGAGCCCATGAAGGCACTCCAGGAGCTGCTGCGCGGGCACAAAGCGGGAAGCGCCGGGGGCATCTACTCGGTGTGCTCCTCGCACCCGATGGTGATCGAGGCGGCGCTGCGGGTCGCCGCGCGGCACGAGCACTGGCTCCTGCTCGAGGCGACCTCGAACCAGGTCAACCAGTTCGGCGGCTACAGCGGCATGACGCCCCAGGACTTCCGCGCCTACGTCACGGACATCGCCGCGCGCCCATCCTTGTCCACCGAGCGCGTGCTGCTGGGCGGGGATCACCTCGGCCCGAACTGCTGGCGCAGCGAGCCGGCACCCGCGGCCCTGGTGCGCTCCGAGGCGCTGATCGCCGCGTATGTCGCCGCGGGCTTCCGCAAGATCCACCTCGATTGCTCGATGAGCTGCGCCGGCGACCCGGCTGCGCTCGATGATGCGCTGATCGCCGAGCGGGCCGCGCGCCTTGCGCGCGTCGCCGAGAGCACCTGGCGCGATGCGCGCGGCGAGCCGCCGGTATACGTGATCGGCACCGAGGTCCCGGCCCCGGGCGGGGCAGCCGAGGCACTGGATGAGCTCGCCGTGAGCACTCCCGAGGCGGTCGGCAACACACTCGAGACCCATCGCCGGGCCTTCCTCGAGCGCGGGCTCGAGGCCGCCTGGGAGCGGGTCGTGGCACTGGTCGTGCAGCCCGGCGTCGAGTTCGACAACCACAACGTGATCGATTACCAGAGCGAGAGGGCAGGCGCGCTCTCCCGGCGCATCGAGGCCGAGCCGACCCTCGTGTACGAGGCGCACTCCACGGACTACCAGACGACGGCGGCGCTCGCGGCCCTGGTGCGCGATCATTTCGCGATCCTCAAGGTCGGGCCGGCCGCGACTTACGCGCTGCGCGAGGTGCTGTGGGCGCTGGGCGCGATCGAGCGCGAGCTGAAGATCGCCCCGCGCGAGTCGCTCCGGGATGTCGTGCTCGCGGCCATGCAGCGCGATCCGCGGCACTGGAAGAGCTGGTACACGGATCCGGCCACGCGGTCGCTCGATCTCGAGTACAGCCTGAGTGATCGCATCCGCTACTACTGGGGCGTGCCCGATGTGCAGCGCGCCGCCGAGGCGCTGCTCGCGAACCTCGCACGCCATCCCATACCGCTGACGCTTCTCAGCGAGTACCTGCCGCACCAGCACGCGGCGATCCGGGAGGGAAGCCTCAGGAACGAGCCGCGCGAGCTCATCCTCGCCGGGGTCACCCGTCTGCTCGAGGGCTACGCCGCAGCCGTGGCGCCGGCCGTGCCAGGGGCGGCGCGATGAAGGAATTCCGGGAGGCCTTCGGCCTTGGGGCCGCGGAGCTGGATGCCGCGGGTGCGCACTGGACGGCTCGCGAGATCCTGCAGCAGCCGCAGCTGTGGGCAGACGTCGAGCGGCTAACCGCCGCGGATGCGCCGCGACTCAAGTCTTTCCTCGGTCCCGTCCTGGCGGAACCTGAGCTGCGCATCATCCTCACCGGCGCCGGCACCTCGTCCTTCATCGGAGAGTGCCTGGCGCCCGCGCTCTCCCGCGTCCTGCCTTGCCCGGTGGAGGCGATCCCAACCACGGATCTGGTAGCGAGCCCGAGGAGCTGGCTTAGGGCCACCACCCCGACATTGCTGGTGTCGTTCGCCCGCTCGGGCAACAGCCCGGAGAGCGTGGCGGCGCTCGAGCTCGGCGACCGCTGCATCGAGCGCTGTCACCACCTGGTGGTCACCTGCAACGCGCACGGCGAGCTCTACCAGAGCGCGCTCAGGCAGGAGAACGCCTGCCCGCTGCTGCTGCCGGAGGCGAGTCACGACAAGAGTTTCGCGATGACCTCCAGCTTCACGGGCATGCTGCTCGCAGCGGCACGGGTTCTTGGGTCATTGCCGGCCGGGCAGCCCCGCGCCGCTGCCTTGGGTGCCCTCGCCCGCCAGGTGCTGCCGGGCTGCGCGCCGCTGCTGGCGAGCCTGACGCGCGAGGGATTCGAGCGAGTCGTGTGCCTCGGCAGCAACGAGCTCAAGGGGCTGGCCCGGGAGGCGGCTCTCAAGATGCTCGAGCTCACCGATGGTAAGGTGGTCGCGGTGGCAGACTCCGCGCTCGGCTTCCGGCACGGTCCCAAGACCATCCTCAATCACAAGACACTCGTCGTGGCCTTCATCTCCAACGACCCCCACACCCGCCGCTACGACCTCGACCTGGTGCGCGAGCTGCGCCGCGACGCGGTGGCCGGGCCCGTCGTGGCGCTGTCGTCGGCGCCGGGGGAACCGGAGCACGACGATGACATCGTGCTCGCGGACGGCATGAGCGGGGCTGCGCGGGCGAGCGACCTGGAGCTGTGCCTGCCGTACGCGCTGTTCGCCCAGACGCTCGCGATGCTGCGCTCGATCTCCCTCGGCGTGCGCCCCGACAATCCGAACGCGGCCGGCATGGTCAGCCGGGTGGTCCGCGGCGTGACCATCTATCCCTTTGGCGAGTCGCGGTGAGGACCTACCTCGGCGTCGACGGCGGGGGCAGCAAGACACGGTTTGCGCTGATCGATGAGACCGGGCGAGTCCTCGCCCGCCACGAGGAAGGCCCGGCCTACTACCACCAGATCGGGCTGCCGGGACTCGAAGCGATGCTCGAGCGCGGAATCGCCGCGACCCTCGAGCAGGCCGGCGTGAAATCCTCCGACCTCAGCTTCGCGTACCTGGGACTTCCCGCCTACGGCGAGGACAGCCAGCTCGTGCCGACACTCGATGCGGCAGCCTCGGGTGCACTTCCTCAGGCCCGTTACCGCTGCGGCAATGACATGGTGTGCGGCTGGGCTGGTGCACTTGCCTGCGAGGACGGGATCAACGTCGTGGCGGGCACGGGCTCGATCGCCTACGGCGAGTATCGCGGCAGGAGCGCCCGGGCAGGCGGCTGGGGCGAGCTGTTCTCGGATGAGGGATCGGCGTACTGGATCGCGCGCGAGGGGCTTGCGCTGTTCTCGCGCATGAGCGACGGGCGGGTGCGCCGCGGTCCGCTGCACGGCATCGTGCGCGCGCACTTCTCGCTCGGGAGCGACCTCGACCTCTGCGCCGCCATCTACGGGGCGGGCCCCGCGCAGCGCAGCGAGTTCGCCGCGCTCGCGAGGCTCGTGGCGCAAGCCGCCACGGCCGGCGATGCGCAGGCGCAGGCACTCTTCGGCACCGCCGCCCGGGAACTCGCCGCGATCGTCGATGCCGTCCGCAGCCAGCTTCAGGTGCCCGATGAGATCACACTGCCGGTGTCATACACCGGTGGGATGTTCCAGCTCGCTGACCTGCTGCTCGGCCCGCTGCGCGTCGCCCTCGGAGCGAGCAGCCGCAGTTATCACCTCGCTCCGCCGCGCCTGTCACCGGAAGCCGGCGCGGCGGTCTACGCCGCAAAGCTGTCCGGTGTCCCACTGAACAGCGAGGCCGTGGCCGCGCTCGCACGCTAGTTCCTCCGGCCGCGCCCGAGCTTGAGCAAAGGCGACCGGCGCCTACGTCAACGTGCGCCGCACGGGACTGTTCCGCCCGCGCTCACTCGTTAGAATCGCGAGGGAACCAAGGCGCCTCGCAAGAAAGATTCCGTCCGTGGCCACCGCCCGACTGCGCACCTACCGCCGCAAGCGCGACTTCGACGCCACCCCCGAGCCAAGTGGCGAGGCCCGGGGAGGCGTCACCCCCGGCGGACACTACTTCGTGGTGCACCTGCACCACGCACGCTCGGTCCACTACGACTTCCGTCTGCAGGTGGGCGACACCTTGCGCAGCTGGGCGGTCCCCAAGGGTCCCTCGCTCGATCCGGCCCGCAAGCGTCTCGCGGTGCAGGTCGAGGATCACCCGCTCGACTACGGCACGTTCGAGGGCGATATCCCGAGCGGGCAGTACGGAGCCGGCAAGGTTTGGATCTGGGACCGCGGCACCTGGGTCCCGCACGGCGACCCCGAGAAGGCTCTCAAGGAAGGGCACCTGAGCTTCACGCTCGAAGGCAAGCGCCTCAGCGGTGACTGGTCACTCATCCGCACGCGTCTCGCCGGCCGCCAGCCGCAGTGGCTGCTCATCAAGGCACGCGACGCAGCCGCGCGCACCGGGGATGGGGCGGACGACACACCGCTCTCAAAGTGGTCGGGTCGCCGCCGCAGCAGCCGCAGCACCTCCCGGCCGCAAGCGAAACGCGCCCCGGCCCGGCGGGTGAAGTAGTGGCCGCAAAATCCCGCCCGAGCCCCCTGCCCCGGCGCATCGGCCTGCAGCTCGCGCGTCTCGTCAAGGAAGCCCCCGAGGGCAGGGACTGGCTGCACGAGGTGAAGTTCGACGGCTACCGGGTGCTCATCTGGAAGGACGGAGCGCGCGTGCGCATCACCTCGCGCGGCGGCCAGGACTGGTCGGGAAAGCTCCCCGACATGGTGCGTAGCGCACAGGCGCTGCGCTGTGACACCTGCATCCTGGACGGTGAACTGATCACGCTCGATGCGCACCGCATCAGCAACTTCGGCCTGCTGCAGCAGCGCTTCGGTGATGCCGGCGGGGAAGCCAAGCTGTGCGTCATGGTGTTCGATCTGCTGTTCCTCGACGGCAGGGACTTGAGGCCACTGGCGCAGATCGAGCGCAAGGAGCAGCTGGCGGCGCTGTTCAAGGGTGTGCGCGGGCCGCTGGTGCTCACCAGCTATCGCCTCGGCAAGGGACGCGAGGCCGCGCGCGCGGCCTGCCGCGAGGGCCTGGAAGGCATCGTCGCCAAGCGCTCGGATGCCCCCTACACCGGGGATCGCAGCGGCTCGTGGCTGAAGATCAAGTGCGTCGACTCGGAGGAGTTCGCGATCATCGCCTACACGCGCGGGCTCGGGGCCCGCGAGAGTCTCGGGTCACTCCTGCTCGGGGCGCCGGACGCGAGCGGCCGCTGGCGCTACTTCGGACGCGTCGGCACGGGGCTGGATGAGCGGACCATCAAGCAGCTGCTTGCGCGGCTGAAGAAGTCCCCGCAGCCGATCGCACTCGCGAACCGCCCCACTCGGGTGCAGCTGCGCGGGGCCACGCCGATCTGGGTGAAGCCGCAGCTCGTAGTGGAGGTAGAGTTCCGCGGCTACACCGAGGACGGACTGCTGCGGCAGGCGAGCCTCAAGGGTGTGCGCGAGGACCGCTCGGTGGACACACTGCGCCCGCAGCAACGCAACGCGGCGCCCGTGTCATCACCCAAGGCACGGGCGGCTGCCGCGGAGCCCTGAAGAGAATGGCCAAGAAGAAAGCCGCGCCCAAAGCCAGGAAGCCCGCACGCCCTCGCGTGAGCAGGCCCGCACCCGATGCTTCCGAGGTACGCATCACGCACCCCGAGCGGGTGCTGTTCACCGACCCGAAGATCACCAAGGGCGACCTTGCCGCCTTCTACCGCGATATCGCGAGCTTCATCCTGCCCGGGCTGATCAATCGCCCGCTGATGCTGCTGCGATGCCCGGAGGGTGAAGCCGGTGAGTGTTTCTTCCAGAAGCACATCACCCACACGTTTCCGTCCGCGGTACACGAAGCCGACGACCCCGCCGAGAAGCAGCGCTGGATCTACATCGACAGCCTCGAAGGGCTGCTGGGTCTGGTGCAGATGAATGCCATCGAGTACCACGTGTGGGGTACCAAGGTCGGTGACCTGGACCACGCCGACCGGATCGTGCTGGACCTGGACCCCGCTCCGGGGCTTGCCTGGTCTGCGGTCGTCGGAGCCGCGCTCAGCCTGCGCAGGAAGATCGAGTCACGCAAGCTCACATGCTTCGTGCGCACCACCGGGGGCAAGGGGTTGCATGTCGTGGTTCCGCTCAAGCCAGCGGCAGGCTGGGAAGCGGCGCGCGCGTTTGCGCGCGCCATCGCCGAGGAGCTGGTCAGCGAAGACCCGAAGCGCTACCTCGCGGTGGCGAGCAAGGCGGAACGCGGCGGGAAGATCTTCGTCGACTACCTGCGCAACGGCCGCGGTGCGACAGCGGTGTGCTCCTACTCGCTGCGCAATCGGCCCGGCGCCACGATTGCGACTCCCCTCACCTGGGATGAGCTGCCGACGGTGAAGGCCCCCGATCAATTCCGCTACGCAACAATCCGCTCGCACCTCGCGAAGCGATCCGCCGATCCCTGGCAGGGAATAGACTCGGTACGTCAGTCGCTTTCGCGCGCCTCGCTTACCTGATCTGGCTCCGACCATTGTGCCGGCAGCCAATAGAATCTCACCATGCCTGTGCACGAAAGCACGTGGGATCTTTGGTCTCCTGACGACAGATCGCATCCCTGCGCCCGCACCTTACTAGTGGATAGGTCCGTGTCCGCTGCCGTCCTGACGTCCCTTGACGGCGCCCGCCGGTGATGCGTGCCCGGGTATCCGGATGATCGCAAGATTCGGGTCCGGTCCGTTTACCGCGTTCGCCACGTAGAACATCAGCACCTTGTTGTACGCGACTCCCGTCGGGTCAAGGTAAGGGACCACGCCCTCGAGTCGCTGGGTGTTGGAGTTGCTCAGGCTGGCGGCATTCAGGATCGCGTTGCGATAGACATCGCGTACCGCGAGACTCCACGGCGGCAGTCCTGAGATATCGGTCACCGGCGCGTTGCCTCGATGGATGAAATTCACCCCTTGCCATCCGTCGGACAGATAGCCGGAGGAGAAATCGATCGAAAAGTGGGCGCACTTACGGCCGCCACTGGCGTCACGCAGGTGCCGCGCACGCATCGAGAACGCGGGGAGCTTGCCGAGCGGTGTGCTCAGGGTATCTGTCGCGCCCTGACCCCACGCGTCGTTCAGGCTCACAATCTTGTTGATCCACTCGTTCACTGCTTTTCCCTCGGCCCCGTGGTTGATACGTTCGCTGACTCGGCGGTGTGCATCGGCAGGCCTGGACCAAACGCCACCACCGAAACCTGATACGCCGCCCAGAGTGCCGGATCGGCTGATCGATCAGCCGACACGACCGCGCGCATCGAGGCACCAAGTGCCGTCTGCGCACTCATGGAGTCGTGCAGCAGATGCCGGTAGAAATCTGTCATGAGTCGTGCGCCCATCTCATCTGCGACCGGCCATAGTGAGGCGACCACCGCCCGAGCCCCGCGGGCCAGTACGACCGAGCCGATGCCAACCAGGCCTTCACTCGGGACGTCCTTGCCGAGGGCGGTCTCGCAGCCGCTGAAGACTGCCACTTCCGCGCCGAGCGTGCGCATCGACAGATCGGCCACCCGCACTGCGCCATCGAGGAGCTCGCCGCGTGCGTCGTATGAGCCGAGGATTAGCGCTGACAGCTCCGGGACCTGGGGATCAACCACACCATGAGTCGCGATATGAATGAAACGGTACCTCGACCAGTCGAGAGCGAGCAAGCGTTCGCGTGTGGCATCCGTACCGGTCAACCGATCGACGTCAGCTGCCGGGAACTGTGCGGCGATGCCGGCCGCTTCCTGCGCCGTGTACGGCAGGCGTCGGTAGTCGCGCCGCACTGGGTCGGACAAACGTACGGCGATTGCCTCCCCCTTGTGGCCACCTGGCGTCGACCGGAGCCGCGGATCATCAGGCTGGTACACCGGATCGGCCACCAGCAGCAAGGCGCGCTCCGGGTGCTCAGGCAAGGAAGCTGCTTCAAGACGCCAGGCGGCGGGCGTCAGTGCGACGTCGTGTTTCAGGGCGACGAATGCCGGATCCCGGTCGGCGGTTCGCAGGGCCGCAAATGGAATGTAGTCGAGCGCGCCATCGGGAATGACCACCCACTGCCGTGCGCCGGACACCCACGGCTCGAGCGGCCTGAGGATCTGTAGATAGAGGTCGGTCGCAGCGCTGAGGCGCGGCCCGACGGGGACGTCCACGAGGCGTGTCAGCAGGTGATACATCGCGATGGCCTTGCCGGCGATCACCGTGGGCGGTGCCGACAGCCGTACCCAGTGAAGTCCGGAGCCAGCACTCACCCAGGCGTACGCGGCTTCCGTGCCGAGCCAGTACGAGACCAGCGCAGTGTCTTCGGGAACCTGGGGAAGCTTCGCAACCGGTTGCCTTCCTGAGGCGCCGGTGCCCCGGGGAGTGGCTCTCGCGGCGATCCGTGTGTTGATCGAGTCCACCTGCCGCTGCAGCTCGGCGATGTCGGTGGATAGGCGCTGCGTATTCGCAGCGGCGGAACCGGACTGATCGAGCAGCGATTCGAGCGTATAGCGTCGCGCGGCCAGGTCCTGGTAGAGCTCTTCGCGCCGCCTGAACTCGTCGGCCATCTCGGTGCGGATCCGCAGCGGGTACTCCTGTGCGGCGACATCCGCCAGAGTGCGGGCCCGCGAGGCATCCGCCGTGGCGAATGCGTCGGCGGCTGTTGCCAGGGAGGCCGCCGCCCGGCCGCTCGAGAGTTCTGCCTCGTAGTCGGCGCGCAGCAGCTCGATCTTGAGCTCGTAGGCCGCCCGCAGATGAGCCTGGAGCGAGGCGCGCAACGCGGGATTCGCCGTCTGGAGGCGCAGCGCCGGAACCTGCCGCAGCGCGCGGTCGACCTCGGCGTGAGCCGCGCGGGGCTCCGCGAGTGCGCGGTAAGTACGTGCCAGCTCGAGGTCGGCGTCGAATTCCTCGGCGAGACTGCCGAGCGCATGCAGCCGCGGCCGCACAAACAGCAGGTCGGTCAGCGCCGCGCGCGGCTTGCCCATCTGGCGCAGGACCACCGCGCGGTCGAGTCTCGCCCGGGTGCGAACGAAGCCGTCGCTGTCCGCGCCGGCAGCCACTTGATCGAGCCGCGCAACGGCCGCACTAGGATTCCCGGCGGCCGCCGTATGCGCTGCAAGCCTGATCGTAATGAGCTGCCGTGTGTGCGGAACGTTTGCGAGCGCAAGGGCTTCCTGGTCGAGCGCCATCGCTGCCTCGGGCTTGCCCTGCTCGGCCTGAATTTCTGCCAGCGCACGCAAGGTGTACATGCGCCCATGCCCGTTGACCGCCACCGTCTGGATCGCGAGTGCGCGCTCCAGGAATCCGCGGGCGCGCTCGCGGTCGCCGAGTGCGTAATAGTTCATGCCGATGCCGTAGAGACAATCGCCCGTATCTCGCGGCGATTCAACCTTGTTTGCAAAGGCCAGCGCCTCATCGAAAAGCCGCAGCGAATCATCGAAGTGCCCGATGCCGTAATCGAGCAGCGCGGTATTTGTCAGCGAGGCGAGATACATCGTCGGGTACGCTTCCGGGCCGATCCGAGGCAAGGTGCGCTTGAAAACGCTCTGCGCCTCAGCCAGCCGGCCCACTCCCCAAAGGCACAACCCGCCGTTCTGAGCCGCCTGGGCTGCCCTCACGGAGTCTGGAACGCCCTCCCACATCCGGCTCGCGCGCTCGGATGCGGTCACGCATGCGGCGAAGCGGCTTTGATAGAGGTAGGCAACCCCGATGTTGGTCGCCTGCAGAGCGGCGTCGTAGTGCTCACCGCGCTCCTCGTGATAGTGCTCGAGACGCCGCAGCGTGCCGCGAGCACGGGTCAGGAGCTTGTCCCCATCAGCTTCGTAGGACCCGAGCTCGATCTGAGATGCGGCTTCGAGGGCCTCGGCGCGTGCGCGCCGGTAGGAATCCCCGCCCTTCAGGGTGGCCTCGGCCGCGCCGGCCCATCTTTCGGCCGACTTCCAATCGTGCAGATCGAAGTACTCGATGCCGGCAAGCGCTAGCTGCGTCTGCCCGCGCAGCATTTGGTCGGCCCCGGGTGAGAGTGAGCGCTCGACGACGCCGTAGGCGACCGCAGCCCGGACGAAAGTGTCATGAGCGCTAAGACCAGGCGTTACGATCTGGCGGCGACCCACCGCCTCCGCCGCGGCATAGTCGGCATCAGCCTGAGCGAGGGTCTTGAACATGGCCGCGCAGTCAGGACGATCCCCCAGCACGGCGAGATC
>Ga0335076_10006489_pt1 | contig 11804 bp, 11 predicted proteins | sample Lox_Sample_25_FD_206717 | JGI IMG/M metagenome (GOLD analysis project Ga0335076, IMG submission 206717) | Soil microbial communities from Loxahatchee National Wildlife Refuge, Florida, United States - Lox_Sample_2.5 | ecosystem: Environmental > Terrestrial > Soil > Wetlands | place: USA... | reverse complement strand
AGGCTCCCCGACGCACAAAAAACGCGTGTAACTGCGGCGGCCATGCTCTGCTGGGCACGCGGCCCAATCTTCGGAATGAAATTTTTAGCCATGCCCGGCGAAATCCGCAAACAGTACGCCGACTGGCTCTCTTCGATGGCGCTCGTGTAGTACTCCGCAGGCAGAGTTGGATTTTCATCGATTCCGAAAGTGCACCACATATTTCCTTCCGCATGCGCGACGTGTACTGAATCGCAAACTATTGCGCAGTTGCAGTCAGAGCCGGTGTCCAGAATGCAGTCAGCTCTGCGCCAGTACCGTTGAACAAATCGCGATCACAATGGCCTACGCCTGCAACCTGGTGCGGTTCAGGCCCGGCCGCTCCATCGGTGTACTGCCACATCGTCCATGTTTCCCAGCCGGGCGGAAGCACCGCTGTTGGACCATACTGCGCCAGCCATAGCCAGCAATTCGAAAGGATTGCATCTGGCTCGGAACCGAGCAGTTCTTTCAAATATTGCCCGGCGTACAAACCCGGCCAGCGGCCAGTTTCCTGCTGAATGTAGGAAACAAAACTTTGTGCCTCGGCCAGCTCCATACTTGATCCCGCTTTGTACGCTTCGAAATCGAGCACCAGCAATGTCTTGCTGTCCGGTTGAACCGTCGTGAGAAAAAAATCAGCTTGTTCCACTCCATCGGCGCTAACTCCGAAGCAATATGCGCCCCAGAGCATACCGGCGGCGAGCGCTTGTGCTTTGTTGGTCTGGTACATGGGATCGCTAAACTGCGTACCTTGCGTGGCCTTGTGAATGACCGCGAGAATGCCATCGTTTTTTGCCGCACTTAAATTGACTGTGCCGTTCTGGTGCGACAAGTCTATGATCGCGTTCAATCCGGGCATTGTGATCTCCTGACGGAGCTGGAACGCCAACTGGGAGCAAACTGGGAAGGGACCGGTTCCTGCTTCACACGTACGAACCGGCCATATCGATTCCTATATCACAGAAGCGATCGAGTGGTCTACAGAGTTTGCGATCGGGGAGAAATCTCCAACCTCCGTGACTCTTTTTTCAACCACTAATAGAAGCACAATCCTTGACAAAGTGTTACATTAGATATATTCCAAATAGTTCAATGGACGTCGCAGCGATTAAACGTTCGTTCGAAGGCAGCGGGTTGCGGTGTACTCCGCAACGCTACGCGGTGATGGCATTCCTGATGGACTGCAACCGTCATCCCACGGCAGCGGATATTTTTGAAGCCGTGAACCGCGTCGACCCCCGCTCTTCCCGCGCCACCACGTACAACAACTTGCGCGATCTGGTTGAGGCGGGTTTGGTGCGCGAAGTGGCGGTCGAGGGGCGCGCCGCAAGGTTCGATGCCAAAGGCATGCGGCATCACCATTTTATTTGCGATCGCTGCGGCAACGTTGAAGACGTGGAATGGTACGACGTACCCAGGCCGCGATCACGCGCTCTCGGGAAGCGAGTTCTTCGCGAATGCGAACTCATTTTCCGCGGGCTGTGTACGAAGTGTGCCGGCCGGACTCTTTCTCGTTAGGCGGATTTGCGTATGGCCAGCCGGGAGAATGTTGCGCCAGGTCAAATCCAAACTCATTAACCACGAAGGACATGAAGGTCCCACGAAGGCAATAATTCGAAGAACTAATTCAAAGGATAAAGATTATGGACAATACACTCGCCACAGCAGGAACTGCTTCCGAAACTCAGGAACAAAACCAACCAACCGAATCCAAATGCCCGGTAGCGCACGCTGCTCGCGGCACCCGCAGGAATGCGGACTGGTGGCCGAACCAGCTAGACTTCTCCGTTCTTCACGAGCACTCTGACCTATCTGATCCGATGGGCAAGGAGTTTAATTACGCGGAAGAATTCAAGAGCCTCGACCTGAATGCGGTGATCAAGGACCTGCGTGCCTTGATGACCGACTCGCAGGAGTGGTGGCCGGCCGACTTCGGCCACTACGGGCCGCTGTTTATCCGCATGGCATGGCACAGTGCCGGTACCTACCGCATCAATGATGGCCGCGGCGGGGCCGGATCGGGACAGCAGCGATTCGCGCCACTGAACAGCTGGCCGGACAACGTGAACCTCGACAAGGCGCGCCGTTTGCTTTGGCCGATCAAGCAGAAATACGGAAGAAAAATTTCGTGGGCCGACCTGATGATTCTGACCGGCAATGTCGCACTCGAATCGATGGGATTCAAGACCTTTGGCTTCGCTGGCGGACGCGAGGACGCTTGGGAGCCCGAAGAGCTTAACTGGGGAGCAGAAGCCACGTGGCTGGGTGACGAGCGCTACAGCGGCGATCGTGAGCTGGCCAATCCATTCGGCGCGGTGCAGATGGGGCTGATTTACGTGAACCCCGAAGGACCCAATGGAAAGCCGGATCCAGTCGCTGCCGCGCGCGACATCCGCGAGACATTCGCCCGCATGGCAATGAACGATGAGGAAACAGTCGCGCTAATCGCCGGCGGACACACGTTCGGCAAAACTCACGGCGCGGCTGCTGCAGCTCAGTACGTCGGCCCCGAACCGGAGGCTTGCGACGTGGAGCACCAAGGCCTGGGCTGGAAGAACACCTTCGGCAACGGCATGGGGGATGACACCGTCGGCAGCGGCCTCGAAGTCACCTGGACCACAACACCGACCAAGTGGAGCAACAACTTCTTCGAGAATCTCTTCAAGTACGATTGGGAACTTACGAAGAGCCCGGCGGGCGCATATCAATGGCAGCCCAAGAACGGCGCTGGTGCAGGCAGTGTTCCGTATGCACACGATCCCTCGAAGCGGCGCGCGCCAGCGATGTTGACGACAGATCTTTCATTGCGCTTCGATCCCGCTTACGAAAAAATCTCCCGGCGTTTCTATGAGCATCCCGACCAGTTCGCCGACGCATTCGCCAAAGCCTGGTTCAAGCTCACGCACCGCGATATGGGTCCGATCGCCCGTTACCTTGGCCCGCTCGTTCCCAACGAACCGCTGCTCTGGCAGGACCCGGTTCCCGCGGTCGACCACAAGTTAATCAATGAGAAGGATGCTGCTGCTCTGAAGGCGAAGATTCTCGCCTCAGGATTGTCGATTTCCGATCTGGTGGCGACAGCCTGGGCGTCGGCTTCGACCTTCCGTGGCTCCGACAAGCGCGGTGGAGCGAATGGAGCACGCATTCGCCTGGCGCCACAAAAGGATTGGGAGGTCAACCAGCCTGCGGTGCTCGCAAAAGTGCTGCAGAAGCTGGAGGCCATCCAAAAAGAGTTCAACAACTCGCAGGTCGATGGGAGCAAAGGAAAGAAAGTTTCGTTGGCTGATCTGATTGTTCTCGCGGGCAATGCAGCCATCGAAGAAGCTGCGAAGAAGGCCGGCTATGACGTGAAGGTCCCGTTCTCGCCGGGACGCACCGATGCTTCGCAGGAGATGACGGACGTGCACTCGTTCGCGGTGCTGGAGCCGGCTGCAGACGCGTTTCGCAATTACCGCCGCAAGGGAGAGCAGCGATCGCCCGAGGAACTGCTCCTTGATCGCGCGCAATTGCTGAAACTGACTGTTCCTGAGATGACCGCGCTCATGGGCGGCATGCGCGTGCTGAATGCTAACTTTGGAAAGTCGAAGCACGGCATTTTCACCAAGCGACCGGAGACACTGACGAACGACTTCTTCGTCAATCTAGTCGATATGGGTACGAAGTGGCAGCCGTCGGCGAGTTCCAATGGCTCTGGACCCGTGTACGAAGGACGCGACCGGAAGACTGGCGAGGTCAAGTGGACGGCGACCCGCGTTGACCTTCTCTTCGGCTCAAACTCAATTCTGCGAGCCGTAGCCGAAGTCTACGCACAAAATGACTCCAAGGAGAAGTTCGTGAAAGACTTCGTGGCCGCGTGGACGAAGGTGATGAACGCCGATCGCTTCGACCTGGCTCAGGCGCACTGATTCAGATCAGGAGGAAAGGCGGAGAAATCCACAAGAAAATCCTCGAGGGTGCCCCATCCTTGTCGCTCCTGGTTTTGGAGCGACAGGGTGGGGATTTTGACTTGCCGGCTATCTGACCTCGCCATCCACCAAGCCGTTTCGCGTGTTCCTTCACGACCTTCATAACCCAGCGCCAGCGAAGCGACCTGTTATTAAGAGACTCACGGCAGACGGTTTCAACGACTGCGCCTCTGCCCAGATTTAAAATCCTGAATATTTCCCATCTGGTGTAGCATCTCTTTCACGAGGTGCAGCATGGCAACGAACGCAACCTCACTGAAAAGTGACGCAACCAGAGTGTCCCAGCCATCCCCAGCAGCAAACGGTCTCGCGATTGTGCGTTTGACCATCGGCGCGATGCTCGTCTCAGTATTTTTCGAGAATTTAGGTAAAGGACTCTACAGAGCCGCCGGCTACGCGGGCCTAATCCACTATTACATCGACAAGGGTCATGCGCCTGCCCTATGGAAATCGGTCGAGGCTCTCGCGGCGAGTCACGCCGCCATGGCGGCTCCGGCTCAAGGCGTCCTGGAAATTTCGCTCGGTGTCCTCCTGGTCATCGGTTTACTCACGCGGCCAGTCGCTTTCGTCGCATTTCTATATCTCGGCAGCTTGTGGATGTCAGAATGGGGCACCGCATGGGTTTGGGAATTGCTGGTTCCGGTGATGGCATCTCTTGGGCTCGCAATTGGAAACGCTGGCCGGGCGTGGGGCCTCGATTCATGGCTCGCGCAACGCTGGCCATCGGCTCCGTGGTGGTTGGTTTGAGCTGATGCCCAGTGCGCGTGTCCGTCATTATTCCCACCCACAATGAAGCACAGGCGATCGAACGCGTTCTGGGCGATATTCCGTCCGAAATCGCAACCGAGGTAATCGTTGTCGATAGCAACTCGACTGACGGAACTCCCGAGATCGCTGCGAAAATGGGAGCACGCGTTATTCAAGAGCCCTGTCGCGGATATGGTCGAGCGTGCCTCACGGGCGTGGCCGCGGCAAATTCTCCTGACGTGATCGTGTTCCTCGATGGTGACTACAGTGATCGGCCCTCTGAATTGCCAATCGTCTTGGCGCCAATCGTTGAAGGCCGTGCCGACATCGTGCTCGGTTCGCGCCTTCATGATCGTCGTTCCCATGGAGCTCTGCCTTGGCATCAGGCGTTTGGCAATCGTCTCGCCGCGAGCCTGATTAGAATTCTGTATCGAGTAAATCTCACCGATCTTGGTCCGTTTCGCGCCGCGCGAGCCGAGGTTCTACGGAAAATCGGGCTCGAGGAAATGACCTATGGCTGGGCGGTAGAGATGATTCTGAAAGGCGCGCTGGCTGGATATCGAATCGTAGAAGTTCCGGTAAGCTACCACCCGCGCATCGGAAAATCGAAGATCAGCGGTACGCTGAAGGGTACGATTGGGGCGGGGTGGTTCATTCTCAGCTTGATCGTGCGCTATTATTTTCGTCGCGGAAGAGCCAGGAAGCCGGGTTCGGCGTAGGCCGCATCGATTTTATGACAGCCGCTATGCGTACTGATCGTGTGCTCGTCATCATGGCGAAAGCGCCTCGGCCTGGTACAGTCAAGACCCGCCTAGTCCCCAGCGTTTCTCCTGAAGCTGTCATTGATTTCTATCGTTGTCTTCTCGACGACACGCTCACGCTGGCACACTTATTGAGCGGCGTGGAAATTGCCATCATGTGCCCCGGATCAAACGTGAACGAACTGGCGCAGCTCGCAGGCAGTAAAGTCAGCGTAGTCGCACAAAAGGGCGAAGGTCTTGCCGCAGGCCTCACTTCAGTGTTTGCGCACTTTGCAGAAGGACATCAACGTCGCGTGATTGCCTTTAACAGCGACAGCCCGCATCTGCCACGTTCTGTTCTGGAGCAGGCATTCGAAAGGCTTGCCACAAATGACGTGATCGTCGGGCCAACGCACGACGGAGGCTATTATCTCATCGGCGCAAAGGCTTCTTATCCTTCCCTTTTTGCGAACGACGGGATGGGCACCAGCAGCGCACTCGACGGGCTGCTCTCTCGCGCACGAACTCTCAAGCTCTCTATCGGCTTCGCACAACCTTTCTACGACATCGATGTAGCCGATGATCTGACTCGTCTGGCCGAGGAGCTGCGCCTGGCTCCTGAGAAGGCGCCGCGTACGGCGCAGTGGCTCAGAAAATGGCAGCTTGCAGCGGCACAAGCTAAGACGAGCGCGGGAGAGCCGTGAAGCTCACCCACGAATTGAAAGTCTACGCATTCGGCATCATCTTGTGTGCGGCGCTGACGCTCTGCTCCCGTCACTTCGCCGATAGAGGTGGGCCGTTCTTCATGGCCTCTTTGACGGTCGCGGGCATCGTCTATCTCCTCGCGATCCGTGAGTTTTTCGCAGCTTCAGAATTTCCCCGGCGCGTGGTCGTCATTGCGCTCTTGTTATCCGCGGCGTGGCACATTGAGTTTCTTCGGCTCCCACCGGGCGCAGACGATGACGTTCATCGCTACGTTTGGGACGGACGACTACAAAGGCTCGGCTACAATCCTTACCTCGTCATCCCCAGCGATCCTGCCGTTCAGCAACTGCACACTCCCGAAACCCGCAGCCTGAACAATCCGAATCTGCCGAGCCCGTATCCACCAGGAGCGCAGCTTTTCTTTCGCGCGGTAACAGCGATTCATGAGTCCATCTTTGCGTTCAAGCTGGCATTTGTGATTTGTGATTTCGCCATCGCTCTCGTTCTGCTTGATCTTTTGCGATCAACGGGCCGAAGCTCTCACCTCCTTCTGGCATTCGCCTGGAATCCATTATTGGCACTTGAGGTCGCGGGAAGCGGTCACATCGATATTGTCGGCGCGCTGCTATTGATAATGTCTGTTGCTGCCCTCGCCCGCAGATGGCGTGCAATGGCGGCCCTGACGTTTGCGCTGGCAGTTGCTGTGAAATTTCTCCCTATTGTGCTCTTGCCGCTCTACTGGAAGCGCCTTCGCATCCGCGACTTTGCACTCGCCGCGGCGACAATCGCGCTCCTATATCTCCCATTTCTTAATCACGGCCGAATTCCGACCGGCTCGTTTGGAACGTATGTTCGAGATTTTCGTTTCAATGGCCCCGTGTTCGCAATGCTTGATCGAGTGGCGCCTGCGTCGTGGCTCGCGGGCTTCGCAGTTCTCGCCGGACTAGCGACTGCGATCTGGCTGAGAAGCCGAAAAACCTTTGCCACAGAGAACACAGTGCTGCACAGAGGAAATGCCACGAAGGTTGCCCGATCTAATCCTTTGCCTGAAGGGTTTCAAGGCTCTGAATTTGCGTGGCCCATGGCCGCAGCTCTTTTCTGCGCGCCCGTCGTGTTCCCGTGGTATCTGCTGTGGCTGCTGCCGTTCGTCACCTCGGCCTCGACGCTGCCGATCATCGCGTGGACAGTGAGCATCGGCGCCACCTACGTCATGTGGCACTTGCGCGCCACTACGGGTATTTGGGGTACGCTACCGGGTTGGGTAATGCCACTGGAGTATGGCTGCGTGGCAATCGCCGCCGCGATCGTCCTGCTACGACGAATTCGCCCTTCTAACCCAAACGAGGTATCATCTCGCCACGAGACCGGGGTAGGAAAAAACTACAGCATTACGTGATGCGCCGGTCATCCGCCTCTGCGACACTTTTGCAATCAAGGCCCCGAATTCCAGGTCAGATGCTGTTCGAAATTCATCGAGGAGCAAATTCATGAGAAACATACACCATCTAACCGTCATCAGCCTCCTGCTTTGCGGAATGCTGGTGCTTGCCACAAAATCCCAGGCGCAACAGCGTGATCCGATCATCGAAAAGATCGCCAAGGCCTATGGCATTGATTCCTACGACAAAATCGACGCGATCCGCTACACGTGGAGCGTGGACATTCCCGGACTCTTCAAAGCTAGTCACAAGTGGGAATGGGAACCGAAAACCGGAAAAGTTTCTTTCGAGACGACAGGCAAAGACGGCAAGCCGGTGAATGTCACATACGACAGTTCTCAACTCAGTAGCCAATCCGACCAGGTAAAAACCCAAGTCGAACCGGCTTTCGTCAACGACAATTATTGGCTCATGTTCCCGTTCCATGCGTATTGGGACAAGAGCGCCACGATCACGAATGAAGGCATGAAAAAGCTGCCGATCGGCGTCGGCTCAGCCACGCTGGTCTCAGTGAAATATCCTGCGGAGGCCGGCGGTTACACGCCGGGAGACACATGGGACCTTTATGTCGGCAAAGACTACAGGGTTCGAGCAATGGTCTATCACCGCGGCGGAAACAAGCCACCCCTGCTGGTTACTGCAAGCTGGACCGGCTACAAGAAGGCAGGTCCACTGCTAGTTTCAACCGAGCATCGTGGCACCGCGGACGGCAAGCCATTGCACATCTCGATTACGAACGTCGCAGTGAAGCTGAACGGCTCGGACAAATGGATTGCGGCGCAATAAGTTGGAAGTCGGCCCATTTCCGCAAATGATCCGTTCGTCGGGAAATTGAATTACTTCGCAAGCCATCGCAGTCGTGCACCAACTGCTCAGCTTCGGCCAATCGCGCTTCAAGCAAGGGACCCCGGGATTCCGGTCGAACGCTCTTCCAAATTCACCAGGAGAAGCTCTATGCGAAATACCCGCCGTTTCTCTGTAATGAGTCTGCTGCTTTGCGGAATGCTGTTCCTTGGTCCGAACTCATGGGCGCAGCAGCGCTCGCCGATTCTCGATCAAGTCGCCAAGACTTTCGGGATCGATTCGTGGGACAAAGTGGAAGCCGTCCGCTACACATGGAACGGAGAAATTACCGGACTGTTCAAAGTCGCTCACAAGTGGCAATGGGAGCCGAAAACCAACAAGGTCAGCTTTGAAGGGACCGACAAAGACGGTAAGCCGATCAATGTTTCCTACGTGCGCACCGACCTCGGCAGCCAATCCGACATCGTGAAGAATCAGGTCGACTTCAGTTTCGTTAACGATAATTATTGGGCTCTGTTCCCTTTCCATGCCTACTGGGACAAGAGTGCCAGCGCGATCGATCAGGGCAGGTTCAACCTGCCAATTGGGCCCGGCACGGCTGAGCTGATTCCGATCAAGTATCCCGCGGATTCGGGTTACACACCCGGTGACACCTGGAATCTCTACGTCGGTAAAGACAACCGTATCGTGTACCTTGATTACCACCGTGGCGGGGCGAGGCCACCGAGCCGCGCCTTCGCCTCGTGGACTGGTTACAAAAAAGCCGGCCCAATTTTGTTTTCAACCGAGCACCGCGGCAGCGCCGACGGCAAGCCCCTGCACGTCTGGCTGACTGACGTTGCCGTCAAGCTGACCGGATCGGATAAATGGATACCCGCGCAATAAAGACGTGCCCCGCAGAGTATGGCGTAACATCTCTCAAGGAGGCGCAACGTGAACACTTTTGACAATATGCTACAACGTAACCAAAACTTTGCTGCTGAGCAGGCTGCCGCGGGTACGCTTATGCCCTCGCTTCCGCGCGCGTTGCCGAATGTAAAGGCAGTCATTATTGGCTGCGCCGATATGCGCGTTGATCCGGCCCACGTACTTGGTATTAAGCCGGGCGAGGCCGTAGTGATCCGGAACATCGGCGGTCGAATTACCCCTGGGTTGTTGGAGCAATTGGGCCTGCTCGGGCGGATCGGCGAGGTCGCGGGAGAGAATCCAGGAGGTGGCGGGGAATTTCACCTTATCGTACTTCAGCACACCGATTGCGGTATGACTCGCCTGGCAGGTGACCCCGCCCTGCTGACGCACTACTTTCAGGTACAGGAGGAGAACCTCAAGGCGAAAGCCGTCACCGATCCCCGCGCGGCCGTTGCCGTCGACGTTGCTTCCCTCCGAGCGATTCCGGCGTTGCCCGGCGACTGGCTTGTCTCCGGCCTCGTCTATGATGTGGCGACCGGACTCGTTGAGGTCGTGGTCCCGCCAGCCGCGATTCGCACTCGGGGAGCTGAGGCTGCGTAGGCTAGAAGGGGTTTACACGAGCGTTTCTGTGTGGAAGCCGTTGCCCCGTATGGATCGAAACGCGACCAGGTTTTGATGTGGGGTTGAATGTGCTGAATTGCAGGCTCAAGGTGTAGCGAATCGGCTCGAACATATCCGAGAATCGAGACCGCGCGCCTTAGCCGCGTTCATGAAAATCATTATCTGGCGATCACGACTGTCGTGCAGGAACTGCTCAGCTTCGGGAGATCGCGATTAGCAGCCATCCGGATCTGCAGCTTCGGGCGCTCGCCGCGAACGATTGGACAATATGGATCGGGTTCGAGTAGCGCCCCTTGCAGGCGCCGGCGTCCCGCACATCCGCCGTGGCATGGCTCGCGAAATTCGCAGGACGTGCAGGCTTGTGGAAGTGTGCGGGCTTGCTCGAAAGGTGCTGATCTAAGGATGTCGGCGCTACGATCCATCAAATCCGCAAGCGGCTGCCCCGATCCTGGCCAATAGACGCAGGGTTGCGTGGTGGCTCGTGGCGTGACGCGCACGGTGCTTACGCCGCACCCTCCATGAAGCGGCGGCAGCCCCGCCATTGCGCGAACCAATGGCTCGCCAATTGCGATGACGTCGGTTTCTTCAAACAGACGGCGAAATCCTTCCCAGTACTCTTCGTAGCTCAGCGCATAAACGTCCGACCGCACGGATTGATACACATTCACTCGCAACGGAGCTTCAAACTGTTTGGCTACTCGCGCCACATCCGCCAAACGCAAGTAGTTCGACTTCATCATGACCGCGATGATCGTTACAGGCACGCCAAGCTGCGCACACCGCCCCGCCTGCTGGTGAATGAGCGCCCAATTCCCCTGCCCGCGTTGCGCATCCTGTTCCGCTTGCGTCGGGTAGTCGAGAGAAAACTCGATGTCGTGAAAAGCTCGCAGCTCGTCGTCTTCAAGAACAGCAACACTGTGACCATTGGAGGTGATGGTGAGCTTGACCGATCTGCTTCGCAGGTATTCCAGTATTGCCTTGAAGTCAGGATGCATGCCGTTCTCGCCGGTGCCGAGATTCACCGAGCGCACCGGCAAGCGTGCCATGACTGCTTTCACTTGATCCAATGAGAGACGGTCAGAGCGAGTGGGATCGCGATAGCAGAAACTGCAGGCGAGATTGCACTCGTTCGTGAGCCCCAGCCCGAGTGAAATGCCGGAGTCAAGCGCCGCACCGGCAGTGAACGACGAGGGTTGGACCGCGATGCTCTTCATGGGGCAGCGTCTATTATGGGCCGGCGAGCCGTGCGACGCACTGAATATATCGAGCAACTCGCGCGAATTCTTCTCGTTTGCCGAGTTCGCGCTCTAGCGAAAAAATTCGCGCGTACTCATCGGAACGCGAAATCTGAGCGGGCAAGTAATCAGCGAGCACCCGAATTCCGCGCTCGGCAATCATTGTGAGTGACGCATCTTTTAGCATGGCGTCTACGTCGCCTGCCGTAAACAGCCGCACCTTGCCTCCGTAGAGAGACTCCTCCCCCCACTCCGCAGTCAAACCATTCTCGGCTGCAGCCAGATCGCCTGATTGCAGCGCGGCTTTGAACACCTCACCTGCCCGGCTGCGCACGAGAATCGAAAGAATTGACGATGGGCCGCGCACCATGCGGGCCACGTCTCCTAACACCGCGCCGGGATCGTCCACAAATTCCAGAACGTTGTGGCAAAGAACTACATCAAACGACCCAGCGGGAAACAATTCTGAAATTTGCCCTGCATCGCCCGCTTTCAAATCAATTCTCTCCGCGACTCCTGCTTCCCGCGCAGCAATCCGAGCCAACTCCAGCATCGGCGGCGAAGGATCCAGTAACGTGACGTTGAAGCCGATTCGCGCCAGGCGCACCGCTAAAGCAC
>Ga0335076_10006487_pt1 | contig 11807 bp, 5 predicted proteins | sample Lox_Sample_25_FD_206717 | JGI IMG/M metagenome (GOLD analysis project Ga0335076, IMG submission 206717) | Soil microbial communities from Loxahatchee National Wildlife Refuge, Florida, United States - Lox_Sample_2.5 | ecosystem: Environmental > Terrestrial > Soil > Wetlands | place: USA: Florida... | reverse complement strand
TGCCTGGCATCGACTTTTCCGGCTCAAACTTGTCGCTCACCGTCGCAGCCGTAGTATGACAGCCGAAACATTTCGCCGCTTCCTCGGATGAGATGTGACGCCCAATCGCTTCTTCGAGCGACGGTGAGGGCGTCGTGGGATGATTAGGGCTGATATCGAAGGCGTCCTTGGTTCGGTAGTACGTGAGTCGCGCCTCGTAAAGTTTGCCGTCGTGATTGAAAAGATAGCTCTGGCCGTTTCCCGCTGCGCCGAACGCCCACGTGAACGGTTCACTGATCGTCTGCGTGCCGGTCGAAACGGAATAAAGCTCCTGAGCGCCGGAACGAGTGATCCTATACGAGTAGGGGCCCAGGCTGAAGCTGATTTCTTGATGAGTGCGCAGCTGATCCGAAGATGACGGCTCCATCGAAGTCTGCGCCATGTGTGACTGTTTCTGGGTTGCCGCAATGTCAGAATGACATTGAGCACACTGCGTCGCGCCGGCATATTCGCCGCGAGGCATAGATCCCTTTGTCGGCCACCATCCGTTCTTTTTTAGGTGCTCTGGCGTGCTCAGCTGATCGGCAATCGTGGCTGGGATTTGAGCAACGAGGGAGAGCGAAGTTGCCAGAATGACAACTATGAAAGACACGCGAACGCCAGCATATCGTTCGCACCGCATCGGTCCGATTCAAGCATGCCGAGATGCGGAGTTTTGTATAGAACCGTCAAGAATCTTAAAGATTCGTCAAGTTGGATACTCCGACCGGACACAAATGTTCGGTGTTTGACCCAGCGGCAGGCGAGATTGAACCATCCCAAAGCTTCACAACTCAAGCTTTGGGACGCCCTGGCATAGCCGGGTATCGCGGCATAATCAGATGTTAAAATCCCTATGCCGTATGCGGACCCCGTTATTTCTCATCCTGCTCCCGCTGTCCTGCCTCGCCCAAGGTCCGCCAGTACCTCGATTTGAAGACGTCTCCAAGCAGGCCGGCTTGACCGTGCCCAACATCGCTGAACCGGAGCAGCACTACGTAATCGAGTCTACGAATGGCGGGGTCGGTTTCATCGACTGCGATAACGACGGCAAACTCGATATCGTCACCACCAACAGCTCCACGGTCGATCACTACCTGAAGAGCGGCGGAGACCTGTTGGTCACCCTCTATCATCAGGAGGCTGACCTGAAATTCAGCGACATCACCATGGCTGCCGGCCTTACGAAAAAGGGATGGAGCATGAGTGTGACTGTCATGGATTTCGACAACGATGGTTGGCAGGACCTCTACGTTGCCGGCTTCGGCGGCAATGTTCTTTATCGCAATCTCGGCCATTGCAAGTTCCAAGATGTTACGGAAAAAGCAGGCCTGCGCGTCGGCGGCTTTAGCGTCGGCGCTGCCTGGGCCGACTATGATCGCGATGGCTTCGTCGATGTCTTCGTCCCTCGCTATCTCGATACCGATCTGACCAAGCTTCCCAAGCCCGACGCGCTCGACAAGAATTGCGAATATCAAGGGATCTCGATGGAATGCGCCCGCCGCGGCCACACTGGGGAATCCGATTTTCTGTACCGCAATCGTGGAGACGGCACATTCGAAGATGTTTCCAAGAAAGCAGGAGTCGACAACGCGGCCCGCTACCTCGGCATGCAGTCAGCCTGGGCTGACTACGACAATGATGGCTGGCCCGATTTGTACGTGAGCAATGATGGCGGCCCCAACTATCTCTTTCACAACAAGCACGATGGAACCTTCGAAGACGTTGGCTTGTTTTCCGGGGCCTCGTTGAGTCTGGAAGGACAAGAGCGCGGATCGATGGGCATCGATTTCGCCGACATCGATCATGACGGGCGGCTCGATATTTTTCTCACGAACTTCGATGGTGAAGCCAGCGAACTGTACTGGAACCAGGGCGACCGCGGATTTACCGACCTGAACTGGGCCTCCGGCATAGGCCACGTCTCCGCTCCATACGTCGGTTGGGGCACAGGATTTCTCGACTTCGATAACGACGGGTGGGACGACATCTTCATCGCCAATGGCCACGTTTTTCCGCAAATGGAAAACGTGAAGAGCGGAGCCGGCTATCGCCAGCCCATGCTCCTGTTCCGCAACAACCACAATCGGACATTCGAAGACGTGAGTGACCTCGCCGGCCTCGACAAGCTCCCGTTGATGGCGCACCGAGGTGTCGCCTTCGGAGACGTCAATAACGACGGCAAAACTGACATTCTGGTTCTCAATGCAGGCGCGCCTCCGACTCTTCTGATCAATCGAACTGAGAACGGCAATCACGCCGTTCTCTTCAAGCTTGTCGGAAGTAAAAGTAATCGAGCCGCGATCGGCGCGCGGATCACCCTGACCGCAGAAGGCGTACGTCAGTTGAACGAAGTCCGCTCCGGAAACAGTTACTGCTCCCAGAGTGACCTGCGCCTGCATTTTGGGCTGGGGAAAGCAGCGAGGATGGCGACCGTCGAAGTCGCGTGGCCGAGCGGGGCGAAAGAAGCCTACAAAGATTTGCCCGCTGACATGATCTATACGATTGTGGAAGGGAAAGGTGTAACCGACAAGCTTCCATTCACGAAGTAGCCTTGAGTCGCGCAGGTCCCGCGCCTACTGTCCCTTCAGCTTGCGAAACTTGTCCATGTGTTGCTTCGCCAGATCTTTCTCGCCCAACTTGTTGTAGACCAGCGCCAGGTCATACTCCGTTTGCGAGCTGTAAGCATCGGCGCTTTCCGCGCGCTCCAATGCGTCTTTAGCCTTTTCCAACTCTCCGGTTTGCAAATAAAGATTGCCCACCATGCGCAGCGCATTCAGGTGCTTCGGCTGAAGATCGAGGGCTCGCTGCAAATGCTCGATCGCTTCGTTTAACTTCGATTCTCCCTTGGCCACCAATGCCAATTGATACTCCGCTTCCCCCTGCTTCGGATCGAGTTTCAGAGATCTCTCCAGGGCTTTTCGAGCCTGCGTAAAGTGCTCTAGCTGCACATACGCCATGCCGAGGGCCAATTGCCCTTTCGCGTCATCCGGCCGCAGCGTCACATATGCTTCTAGCGTCGCGGCTGCTGCTTGTCCATTCTGCTCCAGCATCGCCGCACCCGCTAAATACAAGTCGTCGGCGTCGTTCGGGCTCTTGTCCGAGAGTTCTGCTGCCGAATCGAGCGTAGCGTGTTTATCGCCAGCCCGAGCCGCCTCTGCTACTAGGTGTCGCAAAATCGGCAATGAATTCGGAGCCAGACCATGCGCTTTCTGCAGCGCTTTTACCGCATCGCCGCGTTTATTCTGTCGCGCATAAAGTTCCGCGAGCGCATCCAGCGTTTCGGCGGACTTGGGATCCTCCGCGCTAGCCTGCTGCAACGCCGCCAGTGCGGGATCAAATTCGCCCTTCGCCGCAAGGGCACGACCCCTCAAATAGTAGAAACGAGGAGGAAGTCGCTTTGCATCCCCAGACGCGAGGTCGAGACACGCGAGCGCTTCATCCGGCAAATTTCCGTCGACGAATACCTCCGCCAGCTCGACTTCTACAGCCGGAGACGCTTTAGCGATCTCAACCAACTTGATCGCATCCCCGCGCCTTCCCACGGCAACCAACGCGGCCGCCTTGATCGGCACCGCGCCCAGCGGGAACTTCGACTGCGGAATCGATTCCAGCGTCGTCACCGCCTGTTCAAACTGAGAAGTCTTTCCGTACAGCTGCGCCAGTTCTACCTTCAACGGAATGTCGTTGGGAGCGACCGATGCCGCCATCTGCAACTGCTGAATGGCTTCGGATGTTTTTCCTTCTACCGCGAATATCCCGGCCAGCGTCCGCTGAGCCGGACCGTTCTTCGGATTGATCTGTAGCACCCGTTTGTACAGCGCTTCTGCCTCGGGCACGCGCTGTTGACGAAGGCGAACAGTCCCCAGCAAGGCAAGCGCTTCATCATCATCAGGTTTGCTGGACAAGACACTCCAGAGGCTAGTCTCAGCGGCCTGCAGGTCTCCTTTGGCTATCTGCGCCTTGGCCGTCGCAATTGCCGAGGGACTCTTGCGAACACTGTGAGCGGGAGAAGTCTGCGCGGTAATTAGCAAAATCTCGACGAAGAAAATGAGCAGACCAACAGCCAGCGCAACCAACTCGGAGCGGCTAGTTCGGCGACTGGGCTTCATGATTCCCTCGCCGCTGTTTCTTCATCGATTCGTAGAGTTGCATTTCCCGAGTGGCATCGTCGTTGCGCGAGTCGCGCCGATAAGCCATAGCGAGTTGGTAGTGGATATATTCGCTGTTCGGTGCCAACTTCGTGCCGGTTTCCAGGCTCGTGATCGCAGCCTTGGTGTCGCCCTGCTCCAGTTGCAGCTTGCCTAACTGATAGTAGGCATCGGCGTAGTTAGGATCCTGTTGCACCACCTCGCGCAACAGCGCCAGCCCTTCTTCTTTCTGCTGAATCTGAATCAGCGTATAGGCGAGGTGATACTTGGTCTCGGCATTGTTGGGATCGAGCTTCAACGAGGCGCGAAACTCCTCGGATGCTTCTTTCTCCGTCTCCTGATGCATCAGTGCAAGTCCGAGCAGAAAATGGGTACGCGCCTGGTTCGGTTCCATGCCGATCGCCTTGCGGAATTCGTCGATCGCCGTGCCGTACATCTTCTGGTCCGCATATGCTTCGCCCAGAGCCACATGAACCCCTGCGGAATCAGACGCAGTGTTCTCCAGCGCTTTGAGCCGCGCCATACCATCGTCATACTGGTTCGTCTTGATCAGCGACACGGCATATGCCAGGCCGAGCGCGGGATCGTCGTTCACCTGATCTTTGATCGGGCCCAGCGTCTCCAAAGTCGGCGCGAACTTGTCCCCAGCAAAATAGCTCAAGCCCAGCGCCGCGCGGACTCGGAGGTCGTCAGGATGCTCTCCCAACTGGCGATACAGAGGAGGAATCGCTTGATCATATTGTCCGAGGTAGAACGCTGCCATCCCGATATTGCGATCCAGGGTGGGAAGCCCCGGGCTCCACTTAGCCGCCTTCTGAAAATAGTCGACGGCCGTTTTGAAATCCTTCTGGCCGGCCGACGCGACCCCGAGATTGTTATACGCATCCGCGATGCCGGGCTTCAGCTGCTCGAGATATCCTTCCAGTTGCTTTCGATCTTCCTCGGACATCTGGCTTTTTGAGGAATCGGACCGGACTTCATTTTCCTTCGCCGACAACAATGGCTGCTGCTTGCCGGTGCGCCCCTCCGGATGCATTTGTTCGCGCAGTTCCGCCGATAGCTTGAGCTCCTTGGCGCCTTCCTCGCGGCGTCCCGTCTGCATGAGCACACGGCCCAGCACATAGTGTGCGCGGTTGATCTGATACCCGGCCCGCGATACATCCGTTCCCGTGAGTGCGATCGCCTTCCGCATGGTCGCTTCGGCTTCCTGCGGGCGATTCTGGCCTGCATAAATTTCGCCAAGGTAAATCAGCGGGTCCGGGTCGTCGGGCGCAAGTTCCGCCGCCCGCTTGAGTTCGCGCTCCGCCTCTTCTGCATGATGCTGCTTCAGGGCAATATTGCCCAGATCGTAGTGAGGCCGAAAGTCGTCCGGATTGTTCTTGATTTCCTCGCGGTCCTCTTGCGCCGCCTCGTCCCAACCTTTATCTTCGTCGCGGCTTAGATATGCCATCCCGAGGAAGTAGTGAGCTTGCTTCACCTTGGGATCGATCGAAAGGGCCAGCTTGTATTCGGCAATAGCCTTGTCGAAGTGGCTGGTCTCCCAGTACGCGTGGCCAAAGTAGACGCGAAGGGGCGCCAGATTGCCCAAGCCAGCAATCATCTCGTCAAACAACAGCCGGGCGTGATTCAAGTCATCCAGCTTGAGATAAGTCATGCCCAGCAGATATCCCATATCGAAGTTGGGCTTCGCCGCTACAGCGGCCTCCAGATGCGGTTTAGCTGCCGCGTAATCGCCTTTGTCATAAAAGACGTGACCGAGCATGTATTGCGCCCGCGCGCTCTCTGGCGCGAGCTTTACGGCCTCCTCTGCCTGCGTCTTCGCCTCATCCGGCAGGTCGGCGTCCAGACAGGTCGTCACATAATCCAAACGTAAGTCGGCGTCTTTGGGCGTGATGGCTATGGCGTCCTGAAACAGCTGGATGCCTTCCTTCGTCATCCCTTCACGAACCCGGGCATTGGCCATGCGGCGCAGAGCCTCCCCAAGAAACGCTTTGTACTCCAGGGACGCGTGCTCCTGATCCCCAGCGAGACTGTAGGTGCGCGCGGCGTCGTAATGCTGCTGCAAAGTGTCGAGAGACTGGTCAGATGGTTTCGTCGGAGGAGTGGAATGAGGCTTGTGGGCTGGCGTCGAGGATGGCTTGCCCGTCTGCGCGGTAGCAACGCTTAGTAGAACGAATAGTACAGGAATTACTGCGAGCAGCCATCGGAGGGATGGAATTAAAGCGCGAGGATCGATGGCACTGCGACGGGAACCCATCAAACTAGAAGAATAAAGGGTGAGGCTGGACCGGAGTCAAGCCTCACCCGATTTGGAAGCACGAAACGAGCTCTCCTTTAGAAGTCGAGCTTGAGTCCGTACTGGATCTGACGTGGACCGCGGTCGTTTTCAACTTGACCGAAGCTCGTCTGTTGTTGGGTCGCACGATTCCAGTAAATTGTGTTGACTGGGCGTCCCACACAGTTTGGATCGGTCGCGGTTGCGCTGCAGACTACACCGCTGTTCGACAGGGACAGGTTCATGCCCGTCGAGTTGAACTGGGTTTTGTTAAAGAAGTTGAAGAAGTCCATTTCGAACTGCATGGTGACCCGCTCTGTAACCTTGAAATTCTTACGGATCGAGAAGTCTGTGTCAGCAATTCCCGGACCAGCGCAGATGCCGCGCGGGGATGTGGGATCGCTGCCGAGGACATACCCGTCCAGCGTGAACTTGTTCGGATTGATCCACTGCAAACCGCTACCGCCGCATCCGACGCCTGCAACCTGATTCGGACGCTCGGTCGCGGTGTTGCCCGTTCCCATCAAGCCTCCGGGAGGCCCACCACCACCAGAGAGTACCGTCAGGGACGGGCCGCTCGTGTAGGTAAGAATGGTGCTGAGCTGCCACCCGCCTGCCGCGTAGCGCAGGGCCGCATTCTGCCCCTTTAGCTCTGGCAAGCTATATACCACGTTGCCGGTAAAGACTTGAGGCCGATTGATTACGGTCGGACCGTAATCGAGGTGCGGATTGGTTGGGTCAATGAACGTGTTGCCCGCGTTCTGGCTACCGCTGGAATCCGAAATGTCGGTATTCGCCAGCGATTTCGACCAGGTATAGGCAACCTGCGCATCCAGGTTCTTTACGCGAGTCCGGAACAGCGCTTGCAACGCGTTGTAGTTCGAGCCTGCCTGCCACTCCCACAGCGGGATGAATCCCCAACTGCCCGCGCCGTACGGACGCAGTCCGTTTTGCGAGTTGTCGAGAGAATAGATGACACGATCCGCCCCGAGAGGCACAGGGTTCGCGTCAGCAAAGTTGTCGAGGTGAATTCCACGATTGCCCACGTAGCCCAGTTGCAGTTTGGTATTGCGGAACAATTCACGCTCGATCGTCAGGTTGTACTGCCAGGTATTGGGAATATTCGTGGTTTGGCCATAAGAACGACTTGGCGTTCCCGATGCGGTCAGGTTCGTTGGGGCAGCATCCAAACCGCGGGTAAAGCCTACACCCAGCACGAACGGGGTGTTGGCCGCGCCGGCTTCAAGTACGGCGACGCGATCACGCTGGAAGAACTGGCCAACGCCAAGTCGAATCGACGTCTTGCCGTCGCCCTTCACATCCCACGCGATACCAATGCGGGGTGCAATAAGGTGGTTGTTCTGGGGCCGCAGCGAGCGGTTCGAAGTAAGCGTGTAGCCGGCGAAGTTATTGGCTGCGCAGAGGGCAGCACCAGGCGCCAGCTCCCACATGCCGTTACAAGGTGAATTGCCGGCTGCCGTTTGGTAGAGCGCCGGATTGAACGTCGAATAGTGATTATCGCCCGTGAACGGCTGGCGCAGCTCAGACCAACGGAAGCCGTAGGAGATCGTAAGATTCCGACGAGCCTTCCAGTCGTCCTGACCGTAGAACTCGAAGTCGTGCCAACGCATCACAGCGTAAACGTTCGTGTTGTTTTCCGATCCGCCCCAGGTCTGTTGGTTCCAGAGAAGATCAAATACTCCGTTACCGCTGCTACCGGGGCAGGTCGTCGGATCAGCAATACACGCCGCCGATCCAGCATTGATGTTTCCGGCGCTGGTGGTGCTCCAGTATTGCGAGTTTTGACCAGAGCTGTTGCTGTTTTCTTCGTTCTTTTGGTTATTCGTGGCCAGGAAACCCACCTTGAAAGTATGCGTTCCCCATACCTTGGAGAAGTCGTCCTTCAAGATAATCAGTTGCTCGTTGTTCTTCCAAGGCCCCATGTCAGAAATGCCGCCGACGGCTCCGCCGCCACCTTGGTAATTTCCCGTCCCTGCGATGGCACTCCAGAACAGCGGCTGTCCGGTAGCTACAGCACCACCAAACTTGCTGCCGAGCGGGAAGTAGGACGGGGACGCGGCATTAATCTCCGCCGTCAACTGAGCCGGAGACTTACCATTTTGTCCGGCACCACCGATTCCGACCGAAATCCGGTTCATTGCGTAAGAAACCTGGAAGTCGTTCACAGCGGTTCCGCCGAACAACTTCGTCAGCTTAATCGTGGCCTGGCGTCCGGGCTGCGCCCAACTGCCTTCGATCGATGGATAAATATCGTCGCCCCAGTACCCCAGGGTGTTGGGGAATGGGTTGGTCCAGGAATCGCCCGTGTAACGACCAAAAATCTTGAACGTCTTGGTCGCGTTGAAGTCGATGCGGACGTTATCTTCGCGCCATGGTACGTGCGCGTTCTCAGCCGCTCCCCAGTTGTCGCAGTTGATAACATTGGTGAGGTTCGGAGCGGGATACGTATCCGCCGCCATCACCTGACCTGCGTTGGAAAGCTGACCTGTCGGGATCGTGGTCACGGGCGTACCGTTGATCGTTGGCGCATTCTCGCAAGCCGTACCATTGCTATTCGTACGCAGCACGGAGAAGTCGCCGCCGATCTCAGCCAGCGTCGGTACCGACGCGAATCGCGTTGCACCGCGAACTTCCTTGTTCCATTCTTCCGATTCGAAGAAGAACAGTTTGTCTTTCACCACTGGTCCGCCGACGTTGAAGCCGTAGTCATTGCGGTGAACCACGCTGCGCGGCACTCCGTGCTGATTGTTGAAATAGTCATTGGCGTTCAGGGCCGTGTTGCGGCCCGAGTAGAACACGCCGCCGTGAAACTTGTTGGTGCCACTTCGGGTGATGATCGAGATCACGCCGCCCGAAGCTTGCCCGTATTCCGCGCCGTAGCTGTTGGTCAGGATCTTCATTTCATCGATCGCCTGCAGCGACGGATAGATGAGGATCGTGCGGTTCGAGCCGATGTCGTTGTTGTTCACGCCGTCTACCAGGAACAGGTTGCCGGTGGTGTTGTTGCCGTTTACCGAGAAGTCAACGCCGGCTTCGAGTCCTTTATGTACGGTGTTGAAACTGTCGATCGGCGAGACGCCGGGGGTGAGCTGCGTCAGTTCGACGAAGTTGCGGCCATTCAATGGCAGCTCGCGGACTTCGTTGCCTTCTACCGTGTTGGCCAACGCTCCGCTGTTCGTTTCGACCTGAACCGTGCTAGCTTCAACCGTCACTTCTTCGCTGATGTTGCCGACCTGCAACTGTGCGTTAACGGTCTGCACGGTCGAAACGTCGACTTCGACGTGCTTTACCACGAAGACTTTGAAATTCGCCGCCTTCACGGTGACGTCGTAGATACCGACAGGTAACTTCGCAATCGAATACGTGCCTTGCGAGGTCGACGACGCGGTACGCACGTCGCCCGTCGCCGTGTTCGTAACGGTCACGGTTGCGTTCGGGACGACTGCTCCTTGGGCGTCAGATACGACGCCTTGGATGTTTCCCGTGATTTCTTGTGCGGCCAGGGGTAATGCGAGGCACAGAGTAAGGACTAACAGCCAGAGTGAGCTTCTGCGCATATACTTCAGCCTCCGCCTTGCGTAATACTTTGTGATTATGTTTGCCTAAACAGCGCGGGTAAGAAAATCGGTTTTTTTCGACACAATAATGTTTTTGCACTACCCGCGCTGACATTAAGCTGCAGGGTGTTATCTGTTGTCAAGAAAAAAAATCGATTTTGTGGATGAGTCCGATACCCTGACTGCCCAATGAGGAACCGATCTCGCCTACTCCTTTCCAGGAAAGACCTTAGTTCTTAAGCATGAAGTCTTTAGTGCCTATTTGGTTTCAATAAGATACGCCGACATCGGGCTTCCGCTGGCCTGCATATCCCCGCGTCGGGGTTCACCGTCCTAGGGCCCGGCCCGATTCTGGACAAAACAGGTCTAATTGCGCTCACAAAAACCGAGAAATTGCCCTCTGTTCAACGCTCATTGCGGTCGATGAATTCCCGCGCTTATCTTGGAAGGACGAACCGAGAAAGGACTGCGATGAATGTTCTTGTCCTAAACCTGGGAAGTTCCAGCTTGAAATTTCAGTTGATCGCCACCGACCTCGAGCAGATCAAAACATATAAAGACGATCGCATCTGTCGTGGTGAGGTCGAAGGCATTGGCGGCGAAGCCATTGTTCAGATCAAGTATCGCGACCAGCCCGGCCAGACATTCACAGCTCCCTTGCGTGATATTTCGTCCACTCTGGAATACCTTGTGCGCTACATCGCTTCCGACCGGTCCGGAATCCATGAAATCAAGAGCACAGGGGACGTCCACGCCGTCGGACACCGCGTGGTACACGGCGGGGAACGGTTCAAAGAATCGGCGCTGATTGACGATCGAGTGCTCAAAGAGATTGAAGAGTGCATCGATTTAGCACCGCTGCACAATCCGAATAACATCAAAGGAATCCTCGCCACCCGCGAAATCTTCGGCAAAGATGTCCCGCAGGTCGCCGTGTTCGATACCGCATTCCATCATTCCATTCCCGAGCAGGCGTACCTGTACGCGGTTCCCTATCATCTGTATCGTCGCCATCGCATTCGCCGCTACGGATTTCACGGAACGTCGCATCGCTACGTTGCCTTCCGCTACCGCGCCCTGCGCGGCCTGACGCGCGAACAAACCAACATCATTACTCTTCATTTGGGAAACGGCTGTTCCGCCGCCGCCATCAAAGCCGGAAAATCTGTCGACACGTCCATGGGGATGACGCCGCTCGAAGGTCTGGTGATGGGCACACGCTCCGGCGACGTCGATCCCGCGATCGTTGGCGTGATCGCTCGCAAGGAAGGAATGTCGACATCAGAGGTCGAGACTCTGCTCAACACCCAGTCGGGATTGCTCGGCCTTTCCGGGCTCACGAACGACATGCGCGAGTTGCAAAGCGAACTCACGGAGCATGATGACCGCCGCGTGCGCCTCGCGATCGAAATTTTCTGCTATCGCGCGCGTAAGTACATCGGGGCGTATCTCGCTGCCATGGGCGGAGCCGACGCCATCGTGTTCACCGGCGGTATCGGCGAGAATTCGCCCGACATTCGAGCCCGCATCTGTGCCCACATGCAGTGGGCAGGCCTACAACTTGATCCAGTCAAAAATGAGCAGACCGTGAAACGCGAAGGCATCATCAGCGCGGACAATTCCAAACTTATGGCCTACGCGATTCCCACAGACGAAGAACTCCTCATCGCCCGCGACGCAGTGCGAGTGATCAAAGGCGAGCCGCATCCCTCGTAGCGATTCTTAATACGGCCAAACCCAGTCCGTCGCCTCGGGCTTGTCAATGCCGAAGGTGTGAGCGTAGTT
>Ga0335076_10006484_pt1 | contig 11810 bp, 5 predicted proteins | sample Lox_Sample_25_FD_206717 | JGI IMG/M metagenome (GOLD analysis project Ga0335076, IMG submission 206717) | Soil microbial communities from Loxahatchee National Wildlife Refuge, Florida, United States - Lox_Sample_2.5 | ecosystem: Environmental > Terrestrial > Soil > Wetlands | place: USA: Florida... | reverse complement strand
AATATTTGCACGTAGCTCCCTGCCGCAATCGGATTTTGCGCCGTGTTGAGCGTGTTATCCGGATTCAACATCGACCCCGGCCCGGTGCCCAGCGAGTTCTGGCTGAAAATCCCGGGGACCGCCGGGACGACCGGCACCGTCACCGTGTTCGACTGCACGTTGTTGTACACATACTGCACCACCGTCTGCGTCTTACCCGCGACTTCGTAGGGGACCACCGCGCTTACCTGTCCGGCCAGCGAGTAGATCAGCGGCGCCGGCGTGCCATCGAAAAGCACCTGCGTGCCCGAGAGTGTCGACGCGACGCGGCCGTTGCTGTCGAGTTGCGCGCCTGCCAGCGAAGGCGGTCCGAAGTTCGCCCCGAAGATCGTGACCAGCTCGCCCGGGGCCACCGAACCGCCTTTATAATTAGCCGCATTGGCGCTGTTCAAGGTGGGCGTGACGGTCTGCATCGCACTGATCAGCGAATTGAATGCCGGCTTGGGCTGGTAGTTCACGTCGAACGGCAGCGCCGCGCCAAAGCCGGGAAAGGAACCAGGAATCCAGGAATTGCCGTCGGAAACACCCCAGACCTGGAACGCCGTGCATCCCGGATTTTGCAGGCACACGGTCATGATGCGCTGATATTGCGCGGCCTGGCTCTGCAAATCGGCCGCCGAGGCATTTCCGTTGGAATCCACCTGCAAACGCACGTCCATCTCGGTGATGTGAACCTGAAGCCCGAGCGCGTAGAGCGCCTGGATGTTTTGCGCCAGCCCGGTCGAGCTGGGATAGCTGCCCAGGGTGAGATGCATCTCGAACCCGACGCCGTTGATGGGCACGCCACGGGAGACGAAATCCTTCACCATGGCGTAGAGCGCGTTGAATTTCGCTCCCGGCGCCTCCAGGTTGTAGTCGTTGATGAAGAGCAGAGCATTCGGATCGGCCGCGTGCGCCCATCGCAGCGCCTGCTCGATGTATCCCGTGCCCGATTGCCCGATGCCCGGCTGGTTATACCAGATGGAATTCCGAAGGTCGGGGAGCACGCCCGTGGCCGGGTCGTTGAAGGGCTCGTTGACGACATCCCAGGCAAAGACCTGGCCCTGGAAATGGCCGACTACGGTATTGATGTGATTCTGCAACACCGTGGACATCTGCGCGGGTGTTGCCGTTTGCGCGTAAGGACCGAGCCAGGCGGGGAGCTGCGAGTGCCAGCAGAGATTGTGCCCGCGCACGACCATGTGATTGGCTTGCGCGAAGGCCACCAGCTTGTCGGCCGGCTCGAAGTTGAACGTGTTTTGCCCGGGCTGCGTGACGTCCCACTTCATGGCGTTTTCCGGTTCCAGCATGCTGAACTGTGTGGACAAAGTCGTAGCATACGCCGGGATGTTCAACTTGTTGGCCTGGCCGTATTCGTCCGCGTCGGCCGCCGCGCCGATCGGCAGGGCCCGCTGCGCGGCCGCCTGGCGGAGTGTGGTCTGGGCGCTTCCGCAAAATGCGAAAACCAGGGAAAGTGCCGTCAGTCTTGCGAGCATCACGTGAAACTCCATCCATCAATCTAGTACGGCTCACACGGGATGTGAGCGATGCCGTCAATGAACGTCGCGCGATCCCGCCCGAAAACGCCTCAATCCCGTCATTCCTCCCGCAAGGCGACGATCGGATCGACGCCCACCGCGCGGCGCGCCGGAATCAAGATGGCAATACCGGCGGCCAGGGCGAGCAGGAACGGGATGCCGAGGAAGGTTCCGGCGTCGGCGGCGTTCACGCTCCAGACGGCGAATGCCAGAACGCGCGCCATGGCGAACGCCGGCAGCATCCCGGCGGCGAGCCCGATCACCGTCGACACCATGCCGCGGCGGAGCAAGCCCCCGATCACGCGGCGTCGTGGCGCGCCCAGGGCAATGCGCACGCCGATATCGTGGGCTTGCTGCGAAATCACGTACGACATTACGCCGTAGACCCCCACCACCGCGAGCGTCAGCGCCAACAATCCGAACGTGCCCATCACCCACGCCATGTAGGAGAAGACGAAGATCTCCTGATGCATGAGCTCGTCGAGCGTTGCGACGTTCTCGATCGGTTGCTCGCGATCGATCTCCCGGATCGCGGCGGTCACAGCAGGCGCCTGGAGCATTGCGCTGCCCGAAGCGCGGATGGCCACGTTCATTTGCCGGACCGGCCATTGCTGGTACGAAACGTAGGCGATCGGCACCATCGAACGCTCCGTGGCGCTCTGGTGGATGTCGCCGCAAATCCCGGCGATGGTCAGCCAGGGACGGGCAACCGGCCCCAGGTGGATGCGCTTTCCCACGATGCCGGCGAACGGTTCTCCCGGCCACCAGCCATGCGCCATGCGCTCGCTGATCACCACCACCGGCGCGGCGTCCGCGGCATCGGAGTCGCGCAGCAGGCGGCCGGCGCGAAGCGGTATTTCCAGCGCGCGGAAATAATCCGGGCTGGCCGATTGCGTCAACACCACCGGAGGCGCGCCGCGTCCGGGCGCCTCTCCTTCGATGGTCAGCGGATACGACGCGCCGCTCCGGCTGTACGGCGCCGCAGTCACCACACCGGCGGATTGCACCCCCGGCAGGTTTCGCAAACGGTCGAGAAGATCGCGATAGAAGGCCGCGACCGCGCCAGTCGAGTGATGCGTGCTGTCGTCGAGCTCGATGCGCAGTGTCAGCAGCGATCCGCCGTGGAGGTTCGGCTGGCCGGAGATCATCCCGCGGAAACTGCGGACCATGAGCGCCGCGCCCACCAGCAGCACCACGGATAGCGCGATCTCACCGGCCACCAGAATGGCGCGCAGACGATGCCGCCCGGGACCGCCCGATGAGCGGGTACCTTCTTTGAGCGACTCGATCAGGTTGGGGCGCGAGCATCGCCAGGCGGGCAGAAGGCCGGACAACAATCCGCTGAGGACGGCGGCGGCAAAGGAGAACCAGAAGGTGCGCGGGTTGAGGCCGATCTCGTCCCAACTGGTCATGTAGTGGCGCATTTCGGCGGGAATACCGGCTTTGATTGCCGCCAGGCCCCATCGCGCGAACAGCAGGCCGATGAGGAGGCCTCCGCAGCCAAGCACCAGCGATTCGGTGACGAGCTGCCGCAGAATGCGGCTGCGGCCCGCCCCGAGCGCCGTGCGCACGGCCACCTCGCGCCATCGTCCCGTGGCGCGCGCGAATTGCAGATTGGCCACGTTGACGCACGCAATCAGCAGAACGAAAATGGCCGCGCCCAGCATCATCGAAACATAAACGTCGGCGTAGTCGCCGACCTGGTAGCGATGCAGCGTCCACGGCGAGAAACGGCGCCCGGCGTTAGTGTCGGGATGCTCGCGTTCCAGCCTTCTTCCGATGGTGTTCAATTCGGCGGCAAGTTGGCGGAGGGTACGGCCTGGCTTCAGACGGCCTGCCGGGTCGCCTATCATGCGCGTGCGGGATTGCCGCTCGGCCGGCGTCAGCGAGAGCGGAATCCAGAGATCGCGAAGGTTCCTCGGAAAGCGGAATTTCGGTGGCATCACGCCCACCACCGTGAAATCCTCGCCATTGAAGCGGATCGTCCGGCCGGCGATCGACGGATCGGCGCCGAAATGACGTCGCCAGAGATCGTCGCTGAGGATGGTGACGTGGTCGCGTCCGGGTTCGTCTTCGCCGCGCTGGAAGGCACGCCCGAGTGCCGGATACACGCCGACGACATCGAAGAAGTTGGGTGTGACGCGGCAGAATTCCACCCGCATGGGCTCACCGGAGGCGTCCACGAGGTTGGCGGTGGCATGGTTCCAGACCGTGAGATCGCCAAGTGAAGAAACGCTGTGACGGATGTCTTCGATGTCGGCGGCGGTGAGCGAATCTCCCACATGCTCCCCGGGGACATCCTGTTGCAGGATGGTCATTCCCTCGGGCTGTACCCAGGCCATCGGGCGCCACATAAGCGTATCGAGCATGCTGTAGATGGATGTTGTGGCGCCGATGCCGAGCCCCAGCGTAAGGCCCGCCACCGCCGTGAATCCGGGATGCACACGCAACTGGCGAACGGCGTAGCGCAGGTCCTGCAGGAACGTTTCCAGCCAGGTGAAAGTCCACATATCGCGGCAGGTCTCCTTGAAGGAGGTGAAGTTTCCGAATTGACGGCGCGCCGCGGCTTCGTCGCCGGTTTTGGCCGCGCGCATGGCGACATGGAAGGAGAGTTCGTCTTCCAGGTCGCGATCGAGCTGGCGGCGGTGCAGGAGGGCGCGAACGCGAAGAAATATGTAGGGCAGGCTGGCAGCCTGCGGCGGACGGGCAGTCCGCCCTGGCGGGCCGTCAGATAAGGTTTCCAGCGGGCTCTCCGATGACGGTCGAAGAAGGCCGGTTGCCAACCGGCCGCAGGCTGCCAGCCGGGCTGCCAGCCTGCCCCACAAAAAACCTATGCCGGCGCCATGATCTTCGCGATGGCGCCGATCATGCGGGTCCATCGCGCCGCCTCTTCGGCCAGTTGCCGGCGTCCTGCCGCCGTCAGCCGGTAGTACTTCGCGCGGCGGTTGTTCTCCGAAATCCCCCATTCCGCCGCCAGCAGGCCCCGCAATTCCAGCCGATGCAGCGCCGGGTACAACGCTCCCTCCTCCACTCGCAGCACGTCCTCGGTCGTGTCCTGGATGAACTCCGCGATCGCGTAGCCGTGCATTTCGCCGCGAATCAGCGTCTTCAGGATCAGCATATCCAACGTTCCGGGCAGAATCTCGCTGGAGGGCTTGGACTCCCGCATACGTCATCTCCTTGATGCCGAGACCAATCACCGTCTGCGGCAGATCTTCGTAAAGCAACCTGGCTTCGCCCCAACCTTCACGACGTCGCCGCCGCGCGAAAAACCAGATCAGGCCGAAATTGGCCAGGTAGAACAGATAAAATCCGGGCAGGAAGCCGACGGTTTCGGCGGCGGCCGATATCATCACCGAGAGCATCGGCGCGGCCACACAGATGGCTGCAAAGTACGAGGCGATCACAATCACCATCGGCCGCTTTCCAGGCTGGTACGAGCAGGCGAACGGAAGCTGCTGCCAACTGTAGAACAGCAGTTCGAAAATGCCCAGCGAGACCAGAACCTGGAGCACCGTCATAGCCAGCGCAATCAGCCAGCCCAATTCAGCGACGGCAACGGGAAACAGAAGCAGATAGGCCGGCGCCACGGCGTACCCGATGACGAACCGCTCCACCGCCGACATCCATTCGGCCCGGCCCTGGCTCTCGGTGAGGCGGAAGACCCAGTTGGCGCCGAGTTCCGATGGGATCGAGATCACGTGCCGGAATCCGGAAATGAGCACCATCGAACACGCCAGCGGCCAGAACAGCACAATAAATTGCAGGGCTTTGCTGAGACTATGGGCGTGCACGCCGAAGTTGCGGCCGAACATCGCGCCGTCCACCAGCGAGCTGTTGAGCATGATGGCGATGGCGACGCCGACATACGCCAGCCAGACCACCCGATGCGTCCGGCTGCGCGCCAGTGTCTTGGCCATGAAATCGAGGATGGCGACGCGCTGCGAAGACCGGCCCAACAACCGCGGCAGGCTCCACGGCCAGGAGCGCCGCGCCGCCAGGCGAGCCGGTGATTCGAGCAGCAGCTTGCGGTATCGCCGGTAACTGACCAGGTAGCCGGCTATGGTGAGCGCGGCTGCAATCGCGGCCGCGAAAAGGGCGCGCTTCGCCATCAGGACGGAGAATGGATCCGCGGCGCGCGCCAGCGATTCGTGCAGCCCGGTAAACCAGACCGGCGGCAGCCAGGGAGTTCGCTGCGGCGCCCACTGCTTGACGTTGCAACTGTAGATCCCGCCGAGCAGGAAGACGCCCACTAGAAGTCCCTGCACACGCGCCGATACGCGCACAAACCATCGCGCCGGAACCAGGTTCAGCAACAACCCCTGCAGCGCCACGATCGCGAAAAACACGAAGAAGCACGCCATCCCGGACGCCGCAGCCTGCGCTGCGACCTGTGCGAACCACTCCGCGTCGACTTTCCATCCGCCGCCGAGTTCAGCAGGTGCGATCAGGCTGGGGAGCAGATTGAGGACGGCGATCAGAACCGTCGAGAACAGCATCACGGTAAGGAATCGGGCCGCGAAAAGCTGACGCGGGCGGACCGGGAACGAGGCCAGCGCCAGGCAATCGCGCCCGCTCGGAAAGAGCGACTGCCACTCGAGCAGCGCGATGAGTCCGGTGACACAGCAGAGCACCGTGATCAGCGTCAGCTCGTCGCTGAGGGACGCGGCGCGCAGGGCGTCCACAGCGCCGGCGCGCTGGAGAATGCTGTACTTCGAGGCGTCGAGGGGGTTGAGCGAGCCTTCCCGCACCATGAGCAATCCCGCCGGCAGCAGAAGCGAGACGAGCCCGATGGCAGCCTGTTGAAACTGGCCTCGTTCGCCGGACCAGTCGCCATCCAGCATTCGGCTGAAGAAATGGCGGATCAGCTCGAACTTCACGCCATGCGTCTTCGCCAGCCAGCTCACGATCGCATCACCTCCAGGATGTGTCCCGCCACCGCGTGATGATCGTGCTCGCGTGTCAAATGACTGAAGATTCCTTCGAGCGACGATTCGTGCATGGTGGCGCGCAAGTTTTCGATGGTGTCGTGCGCGGCCACGCGGCCTCGGTTGAGAATCAGCACGCGCGAACAGACCTTCTCCAGCACATCCAGCACGTGCGAGCTGTAGAGGATCATTCGTCCCGCGGCGGCGAGTTCATCGAGCAAGTCGCGCAACACCAGCGCCGTGGTGACGTCCAGACCGGACAGCGGCTCGTCGAGAATCAGGACGTCGGGATTGTGGAGCAGCGCGGCCGACAACAGAATCTTCTGCCGCATCCCCTTGGAGTAGGACGAGACGGGCGTGTGCCGGTCGTCGAAGAGCGCGAAGAGGCGCAGGAATTCGTCGATCTTCGGTTCCAGCACCTCGCGCGCGATGCCGCGCAGGCGTCCGGCCAATTGTAAATATTCGCGGCCGGAAAGGTGCGGGTAGAGATGCGGCTCTTCCGGAACGTAGCCGATGCGCGATTGGAAAGCCGGAAGGTCGTCGATAATGCTCCTGCCGCGGTACAGAATCTGTCCTTCGCTCGGCTCGAGCAGGCCGATGATCATCTTGACGGTGGTACTTTTTCCGGCGCCATTGGGTCCGACGTAGCCCAGAATTTCGCCGGGCTGCAGCGTAAAGCTGACGCCTTCGACGGCGGGAATGCCACTGAAGCGCTTGGTAAGATGGCGGACTTCGAGCATGCGGCCTCCTGCTTCCCATAATCATCTTATGGGAAGCTGCGGAATATAGAAACCGCATTCGTGACAAAAGTTCCCGAAGGCCGTCCATCAGCCAGTATCAACGCCAAAAAGTGGGGTATTGTAGCCAAATGAAGTTCATTTTGTCCTCAAAGCTCGTGAGGGGCTTTGCCGCCGCCGCTCTACTATCAGTTCTGATGCCGGTGATCCTCGCCGCCCAGGAGACCAAGCCCGCGACACCGCCGCCCGCCGATGCGAAATCTGCCGATACCCGGTCGAGCGACAAACTGCCTCCGCTTCCAGCCGACGCGCATGTTTCGCAAAGCATCCAGCTCGATGGCAAGACGCTCAACTACACGGTAACCGTGGGCACGCTGCCGGTCTTCGACAAGGACGGCAAGAAGAGCGCGGAAGTGGTCTACACGGCGTACACCATGGACGGCCCCGATCGCGCGGTCACCTTCGCGTTGAACGGCGGACCGGGCGCGTCGTCGGTGTACCTGAATTTCGGCGCCATCGGACCGAAGCATGTGGAGTTCGGGAAAGAAGGCGACAGCCCCTCCGATCCGGCGGTTTTGAAGGACAACCCCGGCACGTGGCTGGATTTCACCGACCTGGTCTTCATCGACCCCGTCGGCACCGGCTTCAGCCGATCGCTGGTGGCCGCCGATGAAACCAAAAAACAGTTCTACAACACCGAGAACGACATCCATTACCTGTCGCGGATCATTTACGACTGGCTGGTGAAGAATTCGCGCCTGAACTCGCGCAAATATCTGGTGGGTGAAAGCTACGGCGGCTATCGCGGCCCGCGCATCACGCACTACCTGCAGACGCAGCTTGGCGTGGCGATGAACGGCGTCGTGCTGGTTTCGCCGTATCTGAATCCCACGCTCGACGAGAATGCCGATGTCTCGCCGATGGCGTGGCTGATGTCCCTGCCTTCCATCGCCGCCGCCCACCTGGAACGAATTCACAAGCTCACTCCGGATGCCATGGCGCAGGTGATCGCCTACACCCGCGGCGAGTACGCCACCGACCTGCTGAAGGGCCGCTCCGATCCGCAGGCGGCGTCGCGCATCGTCAAGCGCGTGACCGAGCTCACCGGCCTGCAGGAAGAATTTGTGCGGCGCGCCGGCGGACGCCTGGAAATCAGCGCCTACTTGCGCGAGGTGTTTCGCGAAGAAGGCAAGCTCGGCAGCGTTTACGATTCGAACGTCACCTCGTTCGATCCGTTCCCCTACTCGCCGTACCAGCGCACCAACGATCCGATGCTGGAAAGCATCATCGCGCCCACCACCACCTCGATGGTGGATTTCGTCACCCGCGTAGTCGGCTGGAAGACCGACGCCCAGTACAACGCTCTCAGCTACAACGTGAATTCCCAGTGGGATCACGAGAGCGGCGCTTTGCGCAACGGCGCCGTGCCGGATCTGCGCCAGGCCGTGGCTACCGATCCGAAGCTCCGCGTGCTGATCGCCCACGGATGGAATGATCTTTCGTGCCCGTTCATGGGCTCCGTACTCACCGTGGACCAGATGCCTGTAATGGGCGACGCCGCGCGCGTCACGGTTCGCGAATATCCCGGCGGCCACATGTTCTACAGCCGGTCCGGCAGCCAGGGCGATCTGCGCAAGGATGTGCGCGAGATGTTCGCCAAACACTGACATCTGTTGGGGGCCGGCGTCTGCTCGATTGGCGCCTTTAACCCGAGCGGACTGTGTTACACTTCGTGCAGATGAGTAACACATTCACCGTGCGATTGCCCGAGGATTTGGCAGACTGGCTGAATCATGCAGCTCGAAAAGCCGGTGTGCCGAAAGGCCTAATCATCCGGCGGGAACTAGAGAGGGCGCGACAGTCTGACAAGCGCACATTTTTGCGCCTGGCCGGTACGGTGACCGGGCCTAAGAATCTCTCTAGCCGCAAAGGGTTTTCACGCGAATGAAGGCGATTGCGGACACGGGATTCCTGGTCGCCTTCGCCAATCGTGGCGATGCGCATCATGCCTGGGCCTTGGGCATTGCCGAACAGGTCACGGAGCCGCTTCTGACGTGCGAAGCCGTCTTGGCCGAGACCGCATTTCATCTTCGCAGCAGCGCTCTGGCGCTGGCATTCGTCCGCGATGGATTAGTTCGCACGGCTTTCGACGTCACTCAACACCTTTCCCGGTTGAACGAACTCGCGGTCCGTTACGCCGACCGTAACCCCGACCTGGCGGATTTGTGTCTGATTCGTCTGAGCGAGCTCCATCCGCGGCATCCGGTGGTAACAATAGACTTGGCAGATTTTCGGGCATATCGTCGTGGACGGCGCGAGACAATCCCGTTGATTCACCCTTTCGATCGCTGACTATGGCGATTGCCGCCCATGAACGCCGATTCACGCCGATGATTGTAATTTCCCTCTGCGTTCATCTGCGTTCATCTGCGGCTGAGTTTCATCTCCCCATCTCCGAAAGAGCGGGCGGGCTCTGACCATGTCCTCCCCATGGATCCGCCTGCGCGAGTCGGTGTTTCGCCGTATCCGCTACCGGGTTACCAAAATCGGCGCGGCGTTCACCTTGGCCTTAATGCTGGTGGGGACGGCGGCGATGTTCACCGGCAACAACCTGCTGTTCCTGATCGGCGCGACCATGCTGGCGACGCTGCTGGTGGCGGGGTTTATCAGCCGGTTGTGCCTGGCCGCGCTGGAACTCGACTTTCTGGTTCCCGAGCACGTATCGGCCGGCCGGGCCGTGCCTGGGAAACTCTTCGTGCGCAATCAGAAATGGTTCATGCCGTCGTTCTCCATTGCCGTGGAAGGCATCCGCGATCCCGCCAGCCCGGCGATGAAGTCGGGTGTCTATTTCCCGCTGATCCCATCACGCACCACGCTGGAAGAGACCGTGGAAGTCAGCTTTCCGCGGCGCGGCGTTTATCGCGAGAACAGCTTCGCCTTCTCCACCGGGTTTCCCTTCGGTTTTTTGGACAAGCAGGCGCACGTCACCCTGCGGCGCGACATGGTGGTCTATCCATCGATCGAACCGCAGCCTGGATTCGAAGATTTGCTGTCGGGAATTTCCGGAGAAATCGAAACGCATTATCGCGGCCTGGGGCGCGACTTCTATCGCATCCGGCCCTATGAGATCTCGGAGAGCGCGCGGCACGTCGATTGGAAGGCCACCGCCAAAGTCGGCAGTCTTCAGGTTCGCGAATTTGCCCGCGAACAGGAACAGACCGTGGAAGTTTACCTGGACCGCGATATCCCTCCGGCTTTCGATCAATGGTTCGAGCACGCCATCGATTGTTGCGCCTTCCTGGTCTGGCGGCTGTCCAACCAGGGGGCGTCGATCCATTTCCGGTCGGCGGGATTCGAACTGCGCCAGCCCGAAGAGGGCGATATCTATGCGATCTTGAAGTACCTGGCGCTTGCCTATCAGCAGCACGCGGCCACACCGGATCCGCCGCGCGACGACACCAGCTACAAACTGGTATTCACGCCGTCGCCGCGCAAATTTCAGGACGCCGGCTGGATGGGAGCGCGCATTTTAGACCCGGACCTGTTGCCGGTGGGAAAGGCCGGTGGGGCAGGTCTTTAACCGTTTCTGACCTACGCCGGATTTTGAATCCGCTTGCCGCCGGCGTCCAGGCCGATGAGAAATCGGCCGCAGGTTGGAAACCTGCCCCGCATGACTCTATCAGAAGTATTTCGCGTACAGACTGCGGGCGACGGCCGGGTCGGCGGTGCCTTTGACGATTGCGCGGCCATCGGGGAAGAGCGTCAAATCGTAAGGCGGCACGCGGAAACGAAGCACGTATTCGCTGGCCCGGACCTCGCCCAGCGACTCCAGGCGCGACTTCAAATCGCCCAGGTCGATCTTCCTTTCGCGGTCGTGAATTTGTATCGCGTCACGTCCGCAAAGCGTCACCGGCGGCCGGCGGCCTTCCGCCAGGTATGGATACTCGCGGCGGACGCAGCAAGGACAATCCGTATCGCGCGGCGGGGCTTCGATCTGGCGAATGCGCCCATCCCAGATGTCGACCGTCGTCAACCGCGCGCGGATGCAGTCCGCGCGGCCGCAGAGGATCTTCAGCGCATCGGCGGCCTGCAGCGATGCAATCACCGACACGATCACGTTCAGAACGCCGGCGGTTTCGCAGGTGGGTTGCGCCCCCGGCGGCGGCTCCGGGTAGACGCAGCGTAAACATGGGGTGCGGCCCGGCACTACCGGCATGGAGATTCCGTAGCTTCCGACGGCCGCCCCGTAGACCCACGGGAGGCCGCGGCTCACGGCGAAATCGTTGATGAGGTAGCGGGCGTCGAAATTGTCGGTGCCGTCGAGGATCAACTGCGCGCCCTCGAGAAGTTGGGCGATATTTGCAGCCGTGATATCGGCCACAATGCCGCGCGCGTCGATCGAGGAATTAATGGCCGCGATGCGGCGGGCGGCGGCGATCGCTTTGGGCAGCGATTGTGCGGCATCGGACTCTTCAAAAAGCCACTGGCGGTGAAGATTGCTCGGCTCGACGAAGTCGCGATCGATCAGGGTCAGCTTCCCCACACCCGCCCGCGCCAGTGCGGCGGCATGAAAACTGCCCAAGGCGCCG
>Ga0335076_10006483_pt1 | contig 11811 bp, 10 predicted proteins | sample Lox_Sample_25_FD_206717 | JGI IMG/M metagenome (GOLD analysis project Ga0335076, IMG submission 206717) | Soil microbial communities from Loxahatchee National Wildlife Refuge, Florida, United States - Lox_Sample_2.5 | ecosystem: Environmental > Terrestrial > Soil > Wetlands | place: USA... | reverse complement strand
GCTTCAACAAACTCAAGCACTTCCGACGGATCGCCACACGCTACGACCGCCGCGCCGCCTATTTCCTCGCCTTCATCCACATCGCTTGTTCAATCTTGTGGATGCGATGAATGTCGATTCAGCCTAGTCCGCCGCCACCCCGATCCCGCCGCGCACCGCTCCCGCGCGCACGTCGCCCCAGAGCACGGCGTGGTCCTCGGGCAGGGCGCGGCTGTTCGGCATCGCGAGCCACAGACGGAAGAGGCGGCGCACCTGGCCGCTGGCGGCGTCGTCGGTGAAGGCGTCGCGCGCGTGGTAGATCACGTGGTTGTTGAGCAGCTGCATGTCGCCGGGGTCGAGCCGCATGCGGTAGCAGAGGGACTCGCCGACCTCGGCGATCAGGTCCATCGCCGCTTCCTGCGCCGGCGTCAGGCGCGGCACGTCCGGCAGCTTCTGCGCCGCCTCGATGTAGGTGCGCGAATAGTGGCTGGTGAAGCGGCCGTCGCGCACGCCGAACACCGGCAGCATGTAGACCATGTCGCCGCCGCCCTTCTCCTCGCCCAGCCGGCTGCGCGGATAGGGGCGGTAGAGCAGCTCGAGCAGGTCGGGGCGGCGACGCAGGATCTCGTTGTGGATGGCGACGGTGCTGGCGACCTTGCTGAGGCCGCCCTCCCTCGCCTGGCCGACGCAGAGCAGGCCGACGACGTCGGTGCGGTCGGTGTGGAAGCGCAGCAGCCCGTTCGAGACGGCGCGCGCATAGGAGGAGAGGAAGCTCGACCCGTCCTGGTTCTCCATCTGGCCGTAGACCTGGCCGACCGTGGCGCCCTCGTCGCGGATCACCTTCATGCGCAGCCCGGCCTGGCTCTGCGACACCGGCGTGCCCAGGTGCAGGCCGAAGCCGTACCAGATGCGGCGCAGGTCCTCGTCGTCATAGCGCTCGACGGGGAGGCCGGTGAGCTTGGCCAGGCCGCGGCCGTCTTCCAGCATCGCCGAGACGCGCGCCAGCAGCCGCTCGGTCTCCGGCACGGGGAAGTCGGCGCGCGCCATCCGGTCCCAGGCGATGCCGCGCCGCTTCAGGCCGGCGAGCGCCGCATCGATCTCCGCCAGCATGGGCGGCGTCAGGGCGAAGCGCCAGTCGGCGGTCGCGGCGAGCTCGTCGCCTGTCCAGACGCAGGGTCCGGTAATAGGGGTGCGCATGCAGGCTACGCTGGCAGCGCCGCCGCGCCGGGTCAAGCCGTTCCGGCGTCGGAATCGGGCGCAAACCGTTACAGCCCGCCCCTTGAAAAACAACGACTATTTTTCAATGCATGGGGTTGTTTTGCACTCAGCGCACCGGAAACCGCCGGCGCACCTCGGCCGCCTGCTCCGGCGTCAGCCAGCGCGTCTTCTCGTGCCGCAGCAGGAGGAAGAGCTTCGCCGTCTCCTCCAGCTCCTCGATCGCCTGCACGGCGGCGTCGAGCGACGTGCCGGCCACGACCGGCCCGTGATTGGCCAGCAGCACCGCGTGATGCCGGCCGGCCAGCTTGCGGACCGCCTCGGCGAGGTCGAGATCGCCCGGCGGGTAGTAGGGCACGAGCGGCAGCGACCCGACGCGCATCACGTAATAGGCCGTGACCGGCGGCAGCACGTCGTCGGCATCGACATCGGCGAGGCAGGACACGGCGACGGAATGGGTCGAGTGCAGGTGCACGACCGCCTGCGCCGACGTCCGTTCGCGATACATGGCGATATGGAGGAAGGACTCCTTCGTCGGCGCGTCGCCCGACAGCAGCTTGCCGCTGTCGTCGAGCTTCGCCAGGCGCGCTGGATCGAGGCGGTCGAGCGCGACGTTCGTCGGCGTCATCAGCCAGCCGCTGTCCACCCGCGCGCTGATGTTGCCGGAGCTGCCGAAGGTGAGCCCGCGCTCGAACAGCGACTGCCCGTAGCGCACGATCGCCTCGCGCAGCGCGGTCTCGTTCATGGCAGCATCCCGAAGGCCTTGCTGAAGAAATCGACGGCGCCGAAGTTGCCGGACTTGAGCGCCAATGCCAGGGCCGGCTCGCCGATGCTGGCGGTCCACGGCACCCCCGGATCGATCTGCGGACCGATGCGCAGCGCCTTGATGCCGAGGCGCTGGACGATGGCGCCGGCCGTCTCGCCGCCGGCGACGATCAGCCGCCGCACGCCCGCCGTCACCAGCCGCGCTGCGATCTCCGCCAGCGCCTGCTCGATCATCTCGCCCGCGTGCTCGCGCCCCAACTTCGCCTGGGTCCGGGCCACCTCCTCCGGGGGAGCGCTGGCGTAGATCAGCACGGGGCCGGCGGTCACGCGGTCGCCGGCCCAGGCAAGCGCCCGACCGACGACATCCTCGCCGGCTGCCAGCGCAAGCGGATCGACGGCGAAGGCCGGCCGCGCCTGTTTCATATGCTCGATCTGCGCGAGGGTGGCGGCCGAGCAGCTGCCGGCGATCACGGCGGCTGGCCCGCCGACGGCCGGAAGCGCATCCGCCACGCCCGATGCCGGGAGCAGCCCCCGGCGCCGGAAGTTGGCCGGCAGGCCGAGCGCGATGCCGGAGCCGCCGGTGATCAGGCGCATGTCGGCGCAGGCCGCCCCGATGCTCAGCAGATGGCCGTCCTCGATGGCGTCGACGATCGCATGGCGGAGACCGGCCGCCCGCAGCCTGGCGAACTCCGCACCGATCGCCTCCGGCCCCCGGCTCACGACCGCGAAGGGGACGAGCCCGACCTTGCCCTTGGTCTGCCGCCCCAGCACGCGCACGAGGTTGGCGTCCGTCATCGGCGTCAGCGGATGGTTGCGCATGCTGGAGTCCGAGAGCAGCAGGTCGCCGACGAAGAGATGGCCGAGATAGATGGTGCGCTTGTTTTCGGGAAAGGCCGGGCAGGCGATGGTGAAGGTCTCGCCGAGGTCCGCAAGCAGCGCATCGGCCACCGGACCGATGTTGCCGGCGTCCGTGGAATCGAAGGTAGAACAGTATTTGAAGAAGAACTGCTGCGCCCCGGCCGCCCGCAGGCTCGCGAGCGCCGCCCGCGACATCGCGACCGCCTCGGCAGCCGGGATCGTCCGCGATTTGAGCGCCACCACGATGGCCTCGGCATCCGGCAGCGGCGCTCCCGCGTCGGGCACGCCGATCGCCTGGACCGTGCGCATCCCCTGCCGCACGAGCGTGTTCGCGAGATCGGTCGCGCCGGTCAGATCGTCGGCGATGCAGCCCAGGAGCAGGGTTCCGGCAGCCATGCGACGCGCGACCGCTGGCGACCGTTCCCGCGCCGCCTACTTGCGCGCGGGCGCCACGCGGGCGACGGCGTAGGGACCCAGCGCCAGCGAGCCGGCCTTGCGGGCCTTGCTGCCGCCCTTCTCGAAGAAGGCCGGATCCGTCGTCGCCGCGCCGAAGCTGTCCTCGTCCAGCTTGTGAATGACGACGGCGCCCTCGCCGGCCCCGTTGATCTTCACCGTCTGCTCGCTGCCCGTGAGGTTGGCGAGCCACAGCACGAGGCCGCCGCCGCCGCGATAACCGATGCAGGCGATAGCCGCCGGGTCCGCCGTCTTCGTGGCGACCATCTTGTGGCCGGTCGCCGCCGCCATGCCCGCGACGACATGGTAGACGGGATAGACCGCCGGGCCCTTCAGGTCGTCGAAATAGGGCTGCGGATAGTCGGTCTTGCGGTAGATCATCCCGGCCGGTCCGGTTGGCGCGCCGACGCTGATCGCCTCCACCCCGCCGCGCGCGAGCGCGGCGACGTAGCCGAGCGTCCAGGCCGCCGCGAACAACCCCCGCTGCCGCGGGTCCATCTTGGCGAGGCAGACGCGCTGGTTGTTCGGGTTGGGCGTCGTCGACGCCCCATAGGGGTTGTCGCGCGCGGGAATGGCGCTCGGTCCCACCCGGTACGGCTTGCCGCCGATGAAGGCCTTGGTCGAATCGACCACATAGGGCAGCGATTCCAGCGTCTCCATGACCGAGATGTCGTCGGCCGCATGGACGATCGGACAGGTCGTGTGGGTGACGAAGTCGAGCAGTTGCGCCGGCGGACGCTTGCGGTTGAGCTCGGTGAAGAACGAGAAGACGCCGCCGCCGAGCGGTATGCCCGGGAACGCCGCCCGAGTCGCCCGATAGATGTCTTCGGCCGGCGGCACTTTCGGGCCGCGGCTCCCCGGCAGAACGCCCTTGAGATCGACCGCCGGGGAGACCGTGATGGCGGCGGGGACGATGCCGCTGTCGGCCACGTCGCGGGCCACGCGCGCGAGTTCGACGTCCGGCGCCTGCTGTCCCGGCAGGATGACCTCGAGCACCACGTCGGCGCCGGCGGCGTCGGCCAGCCGGCGATAGCGCCGCAGGATGCTCGTGCCGTTCCCCTGGCGCCCGTCCAGATGGCAGATCAGCAGCTGCGGCTCCGCCGCCTTGATGAGGTTGACCGCCGCCAGCGCGGCGTCCGCTTCCTCGACCGGCACGCCGATGCCGATCTTCGGGACCGACGCATTCCCGGCCCGTCCGACGTCGACGTCGATCTTCTTCGCCGCCCCGGCCGGCTTGGCCTTCGGCAGCGCCCCGGAGAAGCTCAGCGACACCGACTGCTTGATCTCGCTTCCGGCCGGCAGCGTGTAGGGCCACGGCAGGGCGAGCGGCCGTACATAGGTCTTGAAGGACGCGTCGGTCCAGTTCCGATGGTCCTCCATCTCGAACGTATCGCCCTCCATCCGGCAGGTCGCCGACAGGCCCGGCGCCACCTCATGGGTCAGGGCGCGGATGTCATAGAACGGCTGCACGGGATTGACGATGGCCGGGAACTTGTCCTGCACCTTGCGTCCGTCCACGTGCAGGATCTCGACCGGGTGGCCGGCCACGCCCTTGAGCGGATGCAGCACGATGAACCCGGTCCGGTTCGTGGCGAAATCGGTGTGCGGCAGGGCGATCGCTTCGAAGCGCAGGTTGCCGTCCGGGGTCGCCACGATGTGGGCCCGGTAGGTGAGCGCCCGCTTGGCGTCGGCGCAGTGCCCTTCATAGTTCACCTCGAAGCCGCCCGCGCCCTGTTTGACCGCGAGGTTGCGGATCTCCGGCGTGAACGTTCCCCAGTTCTCGTCGCGCACGAGGAAGGCGATCGCGCGCAGGACCTCGATATCGTTGAGCCGGACGTAGCGCAGGACGCCGTTGTCGAGCAGGACCGACAGCGGGCCGGCCTTGAGCAGGCGCCCCTTGGTGTCCGGGACGGCGGTTCCGAATAGCTTGATCGCGCGTGTTGGTTTCTTGCTTGCCATGATTGACTCCCGACCTCTCCCCGACCGGGCGTTTGCTTATAGGACGCGATCCGTTTCCGGATCGATGATCACTGCCCGGTTCATATCGATATCGATGACGATCGCCTCGCCCGGCGCCTGCACGTCGTGCGGCTCGACCTCGGCCATCACCGACTTGCCCCCCAATGGAAACGTGATGTAGGTGCGCGATCCCGTCGGCTGGATCAGTTCGACCGCGACGTCGACCCGCGCATGGCCCTCCGGTCCTGCCCCGGCGCCGGCCCGCGCCATATGCTCCGGCCGGATGCCGAGGGTCACCGTGCGGCCACTCGCCGGCGCGTAGCGCGCCTGACGCGATGGCGGCAGCGGCAGCACCTTGCCGTCGCTCAGCTGAGCGCCCGGCCTACCGCCGCCGTCGACCAGCGTCGCCGGGACGAAATTCATCTGCGGCGACCCGAGGAATCCGGCCACGAAGCGCGTCGCCGGCCGCTCGAAGAGGTCGAGGGGCGCGCCGGCCTGCTCGATCCGCCCGTCCTTCAGCAGCACGATGCGGTCCGCCAGGGTCATGGCCTCGATCTGGTCGTGCGTCACGTAGATCATCGTGGTCGCGATTTCCCGGTGCAAGCGCTTGATTTCGCTGCGCATTTCGTCGCGGAGCTGGGCATCCAGGTTGCTGAGCGGCTCATCGAACAGGAACAGTCGGGCGTTGCGCACGATCGCGCGGCCGATGGCGACCCGCTGACGCTGACCACCGGACAGCTGGCGCGGCAGACGGTCCAGCAATACCGCGATTCCCAGCATGTCCGCGGCCCGCCGGACCCTCTGATCGATCTCCCCCGCCGGCGTCTTCCGCGCCCTCAGGCCGAAGGCGATATTATCGTACACATTCATGTACGGGTAGAGGGCATAGTTCTGAAACACCATTGCAATATCGCGATCGCGGGGCCGGACGTGGTTGACCACCCGCCCGCCGATCTCGATGGCACCCGCATCCGCCTCCTCGAGACCCGCGATCGTGCGCAACAGGGTGCTCTTGCCGCATCCGGACGGCCCCACCAGGACCGTGAACTCCCCGGTCGGGATCTCCAGATCGATGCCGCGGACGGCGTGAACGGCGCCGTAACGCTTGTGCAGACCGGCGATCTTCAGATCGGCCATTCTCCCCTCGCCTTGCCTTCAGCCCTTGACGGCGCCCATGGAGATGCCGCGCACGAGGTAGCGCTGCAGCGTCGCCACCGTGAAGAAAACGGGAACGGTGCCGAGAACCGACATGGCCGCGATCTTGGCCCAGAAGTTCGACTGGCCGCCGAAGTAATGCGTCACCTGCACCGTGTAGGTGATGACCTCGGTCCGCGTCAGCACCAGGGCGAAGAGGAAGTCGTTCCAGGCGAACACGAAGGTGAACACGGCCGTCGCGAACAGGCCGGAGCGGGCCATCGGAAAGACGACGCGCCACAGCACCTGCCAGCGCGTGCAGCCATCCACGAGCGCGCTTTCCTCAAGCTCGATCGGGATGTCCTCGATATAGCCGCGCATCATCCAGATGACGTAGGGCAGGCTGAAGGCCGTGTAGAGGATGATCAGGCCCTGATAGCTGTCGACCCAGCCGAACCAGACATAGAGCAGGAAGATCGGGAACACGATCGCGATCGGCGGCATCATCCGCTGCGAGATGATCCAGACCGCCAGGTTCTCGCCGCCCGTCCTGAATCGCACCAGGCCGTAGGCGCAGATCGTTCCGAGGAGCATGGCGAGTACCGTGCTGACGCCGGCGAGCACGAGGCTGTTGCCGACCGTGGTGGCGTCGCCGTCCTTGAACAGCACGCCGTAGTTCGCGAACTGGATGCTCTTGGGGTACCAGGCCGGCGGATAGTGAAAGATCTCGTCCGGCGTCTTGAAGGAGATGATGAAGAGCCAATAGATCGGAAAGACGAAGAACAGCGTCAACGCGATCGCCGCGGCATAGCGGACGCCGAGAAAGACGCCCGGCCGGCGCAGGAGCGGCCGATCCGCGCTCATTTCGCCAGGCCCATGCGCTTCAGCGCCCACAGCACGATCACCGTCAGCAGGAACACCACCAGGAAGGCCATGGCGGCGGTGTAGCTCGTCTCGAACTGGTTGAATCCCTGCACGTAGGTGTAGATCGAGATCGTCTCGGTCATCGTGCCCGGGCCGCCCTGGGTCAGCGCCCAGATGATGTCGAAGATGCGCGCGAGGTCGAGGCCGCGGATCAGGATGGCGATCGCCATCACCGGCCAGATCGCCGGCAGCACGATCTTGAAGAAGATCCGCCAATAGCCGGCGCCGTCGATCTCGGCCGCTTCGGTCAGCGACTTGTCGACGTTGGAGAGCGCCGCCAGCAGGATCAGGAACATGAACGGCGTCCACTGCCAGATCTCGCAGACGACGATGGCGGGATAGACGAGATTGGGACTGACCGTCCACAGCGCCGGCACGGGGTGGCCCGCGATCCAGCCGATGATCTGGTTGATCGGCCCGTAGCGGTTGTCGAACATCAGCCGCCAGGTGGCGCCGGCCACGATCGGCGCGATCACCGTCGGCAGGACGAGAAGCGACACGAAGATCTGGCGGCCGGGCAGGCGCTCGAGAAAGAGCTGGGCCATGAGCAGGCCGAAGACGAGCTCGAGCGGCAGGGCCACCGCCGTGATGATGGCCGTATGGAGCAGCGCCTGCCACAGGCGGGCGTCGTGGAACAGCTGGACGTAGTTCGCCAGCCCGGCGAACGACGTGTCCTCCTCCAGCATGGTGATGTGCTGGAAGCTCTTGATCAGCGAATAGATGAGCGGGAACAGCCCGATCAGCAGCAGCAGGAAAACCGCCGGCGCGACCACCAGATATTTGAAATGACGGTCTGGCGAGCGGCCGGGCACGATCACCGGACCGCCCGCGTCATGGACCATCTGTGCCGATCCGCTCATGCGATATCGAGGGGCCGCCCCCATCCGCCGCTTCAGCCGCCAGGTTGCGGCTACCCGGGGCCGGATGGGGGCGACAGCGCCTGCTAACTCGACAGCGGCCCTTTACTTCGGATAGGCGCCGGACTTCGACGCCCAGGCCTGGTAGACCGCCTTCTGCTTGTCGACGCCGATCTTGTCGGTGATGGCGTCCCAGTCGGATGCAGCCTGATCGAGGATCGCCTTCGGATCGTCGCCGGCCCACAGCTTGCTGATGGACTGCCGCAGCACCTCCTCGTACTTGTCGGTCTGCAGCAGCGACAGGTCGAGCAGGCCCGTTTCCGATGCTGCCTTCAGCGTCGCCAGGTAGTCCTTCGCATCCGGCCACTTCGCCAGGTAGTCCGCATTGGTGTAGTGCGACGTGCGGAAGGGATCGCGCAGCGTATAGGGCAGCTGCACGCGCTGCGTGCTGATGTCCTCGCTGTTCAGCCACTGGATGAACAGGTAGGCCGGCTCCTTCTGCTTGCTGGTCGACGACACCGAGAGGGCGAAGCCGGCCGCCAGTTCGGGATGCCCGCCCGGCGGGAGGGCATAGCCGACCTTGCCGGCGATCTGCGACTTCGGCACCCAGTTGAGCGCCTGCTCGTTGGTGCCGTAGCCGGCGGCCCAGCGGCCGTAGGGCGGCCAGGAGATCGTCATCGCCGTCTGGCCCTGCAGGAAGGCGGCCAGGTTCTCGACGAAGCCGAACTGCTCGACGCCCGGCGGCATGAACTTGTTCTCGTTGCGCATGTCGGTGAAGACTTTGACCCCGATATCGCTGTTGATCGTGGCCTTCATCGAGTCGGCGTCGAAGAACTTGCCGCCTTCGTTGCGGAAACGCTCCTGGAACATGTACATGGCGTAGGGCGGCTGACGGAAGAACGCGGCGCCGTAGGTGTTCGGCTGCAGCTTGTCGGTGAAGAACTGCCCGACGTCGTCGAAGTCCTTCCAGGTCGCCGGCACCGCCAGGTCGCGCCCGTACTTGGCCTTGAAGTCGGCCTGGTTCTGCGCATCGCCGAAGAGATCCTTGCGGTAGTACATGACGAAGACGTCGCCGTCGTCCGGGAAGCCGTAGATTTTTCCCCGGTGCGTCATCTGGTTGTCGCGGAAGGTCGGCGCGATCTTCTGCAGCTCGTCGCGATAGCCGTATTTGTCGACATAGGGGTCGAGGTCCTCGAGGGCGCCGGCATCGGCGAGGTCCGGCATCCACGCCGGGATCACGTTGAGGGCGTCATAGGCGCCGGCGCCCGAGCGATAGTCCTGCATGATCTTGGTGAACATCTCGGCCGTCGCCACTTCGACGACCTTGACCTTGATCCCCGTCAGCTTCTCCCACATCGGGCCGGAGAAGTTGAGCGGGTCGAGCGACTGGAGCCCGGCCTCCCATACGATCGTGATGGTCGAGCCGGAATACTTCTTGGCCTCGTTGACCGCCCGCTCCGCCGCGGAGTCGGCCCAGGCGGAAGCGGCCCAGCCCACCGCCAGCGCGGCCGCGGCCGCCATCATCGGTAGCTTCTGCAGGAAACGCATTTTTGTCCCTCCCTGTTTGGTTTGCAGCAATTGACGGCGTCGTCCCGTGGTGCGTTCGACGCCGGATTTCAGTGCGCCTTGGTTCGCATCCTCGCTTCGCTTCTGTGCCTTCCGGTCATCCCCCGAATTGAGCGGCGTACCCTGCAACCCGCCGGCGCCACGCGTCCGTCGACAACAGCGTCTTGTTGACGATCCCGCCGGGGTCGCGGCCGTGCATGACGTCGAGCACCGCCTTCACGTCCGACGCGCCGATGCCGGCGAAGCACTGGTCGGTCCAGCACAGCGCATGCGGCGCGAAGATCACATTGTCGAGCTTCAGGATGGGATCGTCGGCGGCGGGCGGCTCCTGCTCCAGCACGTCCAGGCCGGCGCCCGCGATCCGCCGCTCCTGCAGCACCCGCGTCAACGCCTTCTGGTCCACGATCGGGCCGCGCGCGGTGTTGATGAAGTAGGCGGTCGGCTTCATCAGGGCGAGACGGTCGGCATTCACGAGATGCCGGGTCTCCGGCATCAGCGGGCAATTGACGGTGACGAAATCGGACTCGCGGAACACCGTCTCGAGATCGACGAGCCGAACGCCTAGCGACTGCGCCTTCTTCGGGTCGGCATAGGGATCGTGCGCGATGAATTTCATGTCGAGCGGCTTGGCCAGTCCGAACATCTCGGCGCCGATGTTGCCGATACCGACCGAGCCGAGTGTCTTGCCGATGAGGCCGACGCCCATATGCTCCGACTTGCGGGCGAATCCGCTGGCCGCCTGGCGGGTCAGCTGATCCTTGACCATCATCTTGCCGGCGAGTGCCAGGATGAAGGTGAGGATGGCGACGGCCACCGGCCGCCGCACGCCGTCGGGCGTGATCGCAACGGCGATGCCGCTGGCCGTGCAGGCATCGACGTCGACGTTGTCGTAGCCGACGCCGAAGCGGGCCACGATCGAGAGCCGCCCGTCGGCCGGGATGCTCGCCTTGCCGAATTTCGGCGCCAGCAGGATGAGGGCGTCATGGCCGGCAAGCCCGGTGGCCGGCATCACGCCGTCGACCGGCGCGACATAGTCCAACTCCACGTTCGCGTCGCTCCGCAGCGGCGCCAGGTCGAACATAGGGAAAGCCGCCTTGCCGTCTGCCTTGACGAAATCGCCGCTCAGCGCCACTCGGAACTTGGCCATTTCCGCTCCTCTCGCCGCGCGACCTACTTGCCCTTGCGGCGCTTGGCGCCGGCGCGCAGCTGGCCGACCGCCTCCGCCAGGGCGTTGTGCAGCACCCAGACGTCGCCGGAATAGCAGATGAAGTCGAAGCCGGCGGCATGCAGCTGCAACCCGACCTCGACCGTCGGCACCAGCCGGCCCAGCGACTTGCCGTGCTGGCGCGCGGCGGCGATCACGCGGTCGATCGCCTTGGTGAATTTCGGGTTGTCGAACTCGCCGGGGATGCCGAGCGAGACCGAGAGATCGAAATGCCCGACCCAGAGGCAGTCGACGCCCGGCAGCGCGGCGATGGCCTCGGCATTCTTGACGCCGTCCGCCGTCTCGATCTGGGCGAATAGTGTCGTGCGCTTGTTGGCGGCGGCCAGCTTGTCCTTCGTCGGCCCGGGCCGGTAGTCGTCATGCGCCACCTGGAGGGCGACGCCGCGCCCGCCTTCGGGGTAATACTTCATGCAGTTGAGGATGTGCTTCGCCTCGGCGGCGGAACCCACCATCGGCAGCATCACGCCCTCGGCGCCCATGTCACAGGCGCGGGCGATGTGATGATATTCCTTCGACGGCACGCGCACGATCGCCGGCAGGTCGGCGGCCTGCATGTAACGGATCGCGCTCTTCACCGTCTCGAAGCCGAAGCCGCTATGCTCGGTGTCGAAGAGCACGAAGTCGCAGCCGGCCGACTTCATGATGTGCCCGATGCCGGGCGTCGCGAACTCGACGATGAAGTGGCCGACCTTCAACTTCTGCGTGCCGGCCAGCGCTTTCAGTGCCGTCTTTGCCATCCCCTCGCCTCCCCCTCGCCGCCGGTGCGACCGGCGCATTTCTTCCACTCGTCAGCCGTCAACCTTTCACGTTCACCCGTCGGTCCCCGCATATTCGAGCTTCCCGAGCGTCACGACCTTCGCCGCCACGAGTGGCGCG
>Ga0335076_10006482_pt1 | contig 11811 bp, 7 predicted proteins | sample Lox_Sample_25_FD_206717 | JGI IMG/M metagenome (GOLD analysis project Ga0335076, IMG submission 206717) | Soil microbial communities from Loxahatchee National Wildlife Refuge, Florida, United States - Lox_Sample_2.5 | ecosystem: Environmental > Terrestrial > Soil > Wetlands | place: USA: Florida... | reverse complement strand
CGAGGTCCACCATGTTGCCGGCCTCGCGGGCGGCCTGGGTGCCGGTGTTCATCGCGATGGCCACGTCGGCCTGGGCGAGGGCGGGAGCGTCGTTCGTGCCGTCGCCGGTCATGGCCACGAGCTTCCCTCTGGCCTGCTCCTCGCGGATGAGCGCGAGCTTCATCTCCGGCGTGGCCTCGGCCAGGAAGTCGTCGACGCCCGCCTCGGCCGCGATCGCGGCCGCGGTGAGCGGGTTGTCGCCCGTGATCATGACGGTGCGCAGCCCCATCGTCCGGAACCGGGCGAAGCGTTCCTTGATGCCGCCCTTGACGATGTCCTTGAGGTGGATCACCCCCAGCACCCGGGGCCCGTCGGAGACGGCGAGGGGCGTGCCCCCGGACTTGGCGATGGAGGCGGCCGTCTGCTCGACCTGGGGCGGGACGCTGCCGCCGAGCGAGGCCACGTGCCGCCCCACCGCGTCGACCGCGCCCTTGCGGATCACCCGGCCGTTCAGGTCGCAGCCGCTCATCCGGGTCTGGGCCGAGAACGGCACGAACCTCGCCTCGGGCTGCTTGAGCTCGCGGCCCCGCAGCCCGTAGCGCTCCTTGGCCAGGACGACGATCGACCGGCCTTCGGGCGTCTCGTCGGCCAGGCTCGCGATCTGGGCCGCGTTCGCGAGGTCCTCGACGCGGTGGCCCGGCGCGGGCAGGAACTCGGTGGCCATCCGGTTGCCGAGAGTGATCGTGCCCGTCTTGTCGAGCAGCATGGTGTCCACGTCGCCCGCCGCCTCGACCGCGCGGCCGCTCATCGGGATGACGTTGTGGCGGATGAGCCGATCCATGCCCGCGATGCCGATGGCCGAGAGCAGCCCGCCGATCGTGGTCGGGATGAGGCACACCAGCAAGGCCACGATGACGGTCGAGGAGAAGCGCAGGCCGGAGTAGAGGCCGAAGGGCACGAGGGTCACGCAGGCGATCAGGAAGATGACGGTCATCCCGGCCAGCAGGACGGTGAGGGCGATCTCGTTCGGCGTCTTCTGCCTCTTCGCCCCCTCGACGAGGCCGATGATGCGGTCGAGGAAGGAGTGCCCGGGGTCGACGCCGATCCGGACCACGATCCGGTCGGAGAGGACCCTCGTCCCCCCGGTCACCGCCGAGCGGTCGCCGCCGCTCTCGCGGATCACCGGCGCCGACTCGCCGGTGACCGCGGACTCGTCCACCGAAGCGATCCCCTCGATCACCTCCCCGTCGCCGGGGATGACCTGGTTCGCCTCCACGACCACGACGTCGCCCTTGCGCAGGCTCGACGCGGCGACCGTCTCCTCCCGGCCGTCGACGAGCTTGTGGGCGACCGTCTCCTGACGCAGGCCGCGCAGCGCGGCGGCCTGGGCCTTGCCCCGGCCCTCGGCGAGGGCTTCGGCGAAGTTCGCGAAGAGGACGGTGAACCAGAGCCACAGGGCCACGTTGCCGGTGAACCAGGCGGGCTGGGCCCCCGGGACGGCGACAACGAGGTCGCGCACCCAGATGAGCGTCGTGAGGACGCTGCCCACCTCCACCACGAACATCACCGGGTTCTTCACCATCGCCCGGGGATCGAGCTTGCGGGCGCTGTCCAGGGCGGCGGCCCGGAGGAGCGGCGCCTCCCAGGCCGAGATGGCACGAACACGCACCTTGTCGCTCATGGCTCAGAACACCTTTCCGGACTGGGCGAGGAAGTGCTCGACGATGGGGCTGAGGCTCAGCGCGGGGAAGAACGTCAGGGCCCCGACGATGAGGATGACGCCGACGAGCAGGGCGGCGAAGAGCGGTCCGTTCGTGGGCAGCGTCCCCGGCCCCGGCGGGACCGACTTCTTGCCCGCCAGCACGCCGGCGATGCCGAGGGCGGGGACGATCATCAGGAACCGCCCCGCGAGCATGGTGATGCCGAGCGAGACGTTGTACCAGGGGGTGTTCGCGTTCAGGCCCCCGAAGGCGGACCCGTTGTTGCCGGCGCCGCTGCTGAAGGCGTAGAGGATCTCCGAGAGGCCGTGGGGACCGGCGTTGGCGAGCGAGGAGAGACCGTAGGGGGCGACGCTCGACCAGGCCGCGAAGGCCAGGATCACGAGGGGGAACACGAGCACGTACAGCATCGCCAGCTTGACTTCCTTCGTCTCGACCTTCTTCCCCAGGTACTCGGGCGTGCGGCCCACCATCAGGCCGGCGATGAAGACGGACAGGACCGCCATCACCAGCATCCCGTAGAGCCCGGCGCCGACCCCGCCGAAGACCACCTCGCCGAGCTGGATGTTGAAGAGGGGCACGAGCCCCCCGAGCGGGGTGAAGCTGTCGTGCATCCCGTTGACCGCGCCGCAGGAGGCGTCGGTGGTGACGGTGGCGTACAGGGCGGAGCTCGCGATGCCGAAGCGGACCTCCTTCCCTTCCATGTTCCCGAGCCCGGGCGCGGCGCCGAGCCGGTCGACGATCGACGGGCTCCCTCCAGACTCCGCCCAGTAGGCCGCAGTGACGCCGACGAGGAAGAGGAACGCCATCGCGCCGAAGAGCGCCCACCCCTGCCGCTGGTCCTTCGCCATCCGGCCGAAGGTGTAGGTGAGGCCGGCCGGGATGGCGAAGATCAGGAACATCGAGAAGAAGTTCGTGAGGGGGTTCGGGTTCTCGAAGGGATGGGCGGCGTTGGCGTTGAAGAAGCCGCCTCCGTTCGTGCCGAGCTGCTTGATGACCTCCTGCGAGGCGACCGGGCCCATCGCGATCACCTGCTTCCCGCCCTCGAGGGTCGCCACGTCCTGGTAGGGAGAGAGGTTCTGGATCATCCCCTGCGACACGAAGACGAGGGCGAACACGACCGAGAGCGGGAGCAGGACGTAGACCGTCGACCGGGTGAGGTCGACCCAGAAGTTGCCGATCGTGCCCGGTCCCTTGCCATCGCCCCGACGCGTGATCCCGCGGGCGAGAGCCACCGCCACTGCCATGCCCGCCGCGGCCGAGATGAAGTTGTGCCAGGCGAGGCCGGCCATCTGGCTGAGGTAGCTCATCGTGACCTCGCCGGTGTAGCCCTGCCAGTTGGTGTTGGTCGTGAAGCTCGCCGCGGTGTTGAAGGACGAGAACGCCTCGACGGGCCCCAGCTTCTGCGGGTTGAAGGGCAGGACGTGCTGGAGGCGCTGGAGGGCGTAGGTCACGAGCATCGTGAAGGCGCTGAAGGCGAGCAGCCCCGTGGCGTAGACGGACCAGGACTGCTCCCGGCCGTCGACGCCCGAGAGGCGGTAGACGAGGCGCTCCAGCCACCCGAGCGGGCGGCGGAGGAAGTGGCTCTCGCCCTCCATCACCCGGTGCATGAAGGCGCCGAGGGGTGCCGTCACCGCGAGGATCGTGGCGAAGAAGAAGAGGATCTGGATCCATCCGTTGGGGGTCAAGGCTCGGGCTCCTTCCTCAGAACCGTTCGGGCTTCAGGAGGGCGTAGGCGAGGTAGGCGAGGAGCAGCACGGACAGCAGCAGGCCGACGAGGTATTCGAGACCCATGTCCCCCCCTAGATGCGCTCGCAGGCCCTGACGTAGAGCCAGGCGGCGGCGAAGAAGGCCACGGTCGACAGCACGAGAAGCAGGTCGATCATCGTTCCTCCACGAGATGTCCTCTCGTCTTCACAGCTTGACGAGCAGGGCGAACGTGAGCCGGTTCTCGTCCTTGCGCAGGTCGGGCGACCAGCCCGGCACGGACGATCCCGGAGCGCCCGTGTTGCCTCCTGGCGGCGTCACTCCCCCGCTCCCCGAGAAGTACGGTACGTTCGCGTGCCGGTGGTTGAACTCGAGCCGGAAGATGAAGAACGGGCTCGGGTAGTAGTCCAGCGTCACTTGGGTGTCCCAGGCCTTGAAGGGGTCGCCGGGGTTCATGGTGAAGTACGGCGTCCCGGAGAAGGCGGTCGCCCCGTTGATCGGCGGCATGAGCACCAGGTAGCGGCCGGGGTTGTTGATTGCCCCGCCGCCGACCGTGAAGCCCAGCCGGTCGTGGTCGAACCAGAGCCGGTTGTAGGCCATGAACCCGAGGAAGAACTGCGATGGGCTCTCCGGCGTTCCGCCCGAGCAGCTCACGCCCCCGCCCGACTCGCAGCCCGCGTCGATCGTCAACGACGCGGCGGCCTTGCTCAGGAAGGAGCCGGGAGCGTCGTGGTACTTGAACATGATGCTGTCGTCGGTGTGGAAGCGCCTGCGGTCCGGGTTGCCGAGGGTGTCGGCTCCGAAGTACTGGTTGCCGAGGATCCCCAGGCGCGCGCTCGGCCGCCAGAGGATCTGCAAGCCGACACCGGGGGCATTGTTGAACTTGCCGTAGGACTGCCACCCGTTGACGAACCAAGGCTCGATCTTCAGCTTGTCGCTCGGGAAGATCTGGACGCGCATGCCGTTGAAGAACCACGGCGTGTTCGAGGAGACGTACGAGGGCTGGTAGGTCCAGTTGTCGAAGTTGTAGTAGCTCCAGAGGCCGACGTAGGACATGAAGATCCCGGCCTGGACGTTGATGCCGTTCCACTTGTCGATGTGGTACCCGCCGTAGGCCTCGGAGATGTAGCGGTAGGCGTTGTCGAGGCTCCACTGCCCGCGGCCCGGGCTCGCGTCGTTGCGCGGTGTCGTGGAGGAGTACATGCCGAACTGGGTCATCAGCCGCGCCTGCACGTTCTTGTAGTTGAGGTCGCCGCCGACCCCGAGCTGCGTGAGCTGGAACTCGTTGTGACGGAAGACCTCGCTCGAGCCGGAGATCGTGTCGTCCTGAGGCTTGTTGAAGCTGTAGTGGTAGGCGGTGTCGACCCGGAACTCGCCCGTGAACGCCTTCATCGACAGGGGCCTCTCGCTCGCCCCGTAGTTTCCCGGCATCCAGGAGAAGTCGGCGAACGCGAAGGGCTCGGCGGCGGGAGGCTTGGGCGTGGGCTCGGGAGACGGCGCCTGCGTCCCGGTCGTCGCCGGCGCGGCCGGGTCCGAGGACTGCGCGCGGGCGCCGCCCGTCAGCGAGAGGGCGGCGGCGATTCCGAGGAGAGGGACGGCAACGCGAGTCATGAGTCGAGCCTCCTGCCAGGCGTTCAGGCCTGCCCTGCGCACGGCCACACGGCCATCGGCAGCCTGCTCAAGATAGCCACGTCGGCGTCAGGCTCGCGTCAAGATGCGCCCGCGACACATAAGAAAAGCATCAAGATCCTGCAAGTGCTTCTTATCCAGGCAGATGCGCTCACTCGAGGCCGTAGCGCCGCCGCTTGCGCCAGAGGGTGGACGTGTTGATCCCGAGGGTCGCTGCCGCGTCCTCGAGCGTCGGGCTCTCGCTCAGGACCCGCGAGATGTGCTCCTTCTCGACCTGCTCGAGGCTCGCGGCGGCCGAATGCGCCGTCGGGAGGCTCGGCGGCGTCTTGAACACGCTGTCCGGGAGGTACTCGGGCCCGATCACGTTGCCCGGGCACAGCACCGCGGCCCGCTCCACCGCGTTCCGAAGCTCCCTGATGTTCCCCGGCCACTCGTGATCCCGTAGCGCCCGGGCCGACGCCTCCGAGAGGTCCAGCGGAGACCTCCCGCTGCGAATGGCGACCGTGCCGAGCAGGCGCCTCGCGAGGGGAAGGATGTCCTCCCGGCGCTCGCGCAGAGGGGGGAGGGTCAGGGTGATGACGCTCAGGCGGTAGAAGAGGTCCTCGCGGAACCGCCGCGCCGCGATCTCCGTCGTCAGGTCGCGATTGGACGCGGCGATGATCCGGGTGTCGACGGCGAGCGTCCTCTGGCCGCCGACCCTCTCGAAGGCCTGCTCCTGCACGAAGCGCAGGAGCTTCGCCTGCAGCTCGGGAGAGAGGTCCGCGATCTCGTCGAGGAAGACGGTCCCCCCCGCTGCGGCCTCGAGCCGCCCCGGCTTGTCCTTCACCGCCCCCGTGAACGCGCCCCGCACGTGCCCGAACAGCTCGCTCTCCAGCAGCTGGTCGGAGAGCGTCGTGCAGTTGACGAGGACGAACGGCTGCCGGTGTCGACGGCTCCAGCGGTGGAGCTGGCGCGCGAGCACGTTCTTGCCCGTGCCGCTCTCGCCCTGCAGGAGGACGGTCGCGTCGCTCGCCGCCGCCCGCTCCGCGGTCTCCAGGAGACGAAGCATCGCGGTGCTCCGGGTCTCGAGCAGCGGCACGTCCTCCACGGCGTCCCGCAGGGCCCGGTTCTCCTCCTGGAGCCGGCGTAGCTCGAGCTCGGGCTCGACGACGTCTCGCGTCTCGTCGGACGTGCCGTCCACCATATCGTTCCTCTCCGAGGAGTCGGACGACAACCTACGCCTTCGCGGGTCAAGGCCGGGTCAGGACGGGGGCGCGCAGCGTAAAGGGCGCGTCAAGAAGCGGGCGTCGAGCCGTGCGAAATGCTCGGTGGCCGTGCCGCGAAATGCAGGATCGCTCGTCTGCCAGGCGCCAAAGGGCCGTCGCTCCTGGCTACGGCGGTTGGCACGCGAGATGCCTAGGAGTCTCGCGCCGTCGGGCGGCGCTCTGACGCGGCCGCCGCGCGGGGAGGTGGATCCATGGCCGGTAAGAGGTCGACTGTGGGAATGGCGGCTCTGCTGCTGGGACTCTCGACGATGGCGGCGGCCGAGACCGTCGTGGGCGTCGTCACCGCCGTCTCCGGAGACGAGGTCCGGGTCAAGACCAGGCACGGTGAGGAGAGAGTCGCGACCCTGAACGTCCGGACCGCCTACGCCCGGTGGATCACCCACAAGCCCTGGCAACAGGAGACCGTGGCCGACCGCGCGTTCGTCAAGGCGGGCCGCTGCGTCGCCGTCGAGCTCCAGCGTGACGACCCGCGCGTGGCGAAGGTAGTCCGCATCAGCCCGGACGAGGTCGGCACCGTCTACTCGCCTTGCCTGTGAACGGAGGCTCGACGATGAGGAAGATCCACGCGACGACGGCTCTCCTGCTCCTCCTCCTGGCCCAGGTGCGCACCGCGGGCGCGCAATCGACCCGCGGGTCGATCGTCGGGGTCACCCTGGACCCGTCCCTCCTCGTCGCGCCCGCCACGGCGGTCACGGCGAGGAACCTCGAGGAGAACACGACGCAGGCCACGGTCTCGGACGGAAACGGGCTCTTCCAGCTCGTGAACCTGAAGCCGGGCCGCTACGAGGTCGCGGCCACCAAGGACGGGTTCGCCCCCGTCGTCCTGCCCCCCTTGACCCTGGCCGCCCGCCAGACCCTGCGGGTGGAGGTGACGCTCCAGGTCGCGACGGCCAGCGAGTCGGTGGAGGTGACCTCCGACGTCGGGAGGGTCGACACCGAGACCGGCACCCTCAGCGCGAGCCAGGCCTTCCACGACGTCATGCAGCTCCCCGTCAACACCCGGGGAGCGACCACCAGCGCGCTCGGCGCGATCGCGGTCATGCCCGGCGTCCAGCAGGACACGAGCGGCAACGTGTCCATCGGGGGCGCTCCGCCTTCCCAGATCGGCTACTCGGTGGATGGCGTGTCCACCGCCAACAACCGCCAGAACGGCGCCCTGGCGAACCTCTACCCCTCCTCGGAGATCCTCGACGAGATCAAGGTCACCGCCTTCAACAACAACGCCGAGTTCGCCCAAATCGGAGACGTGACCGTGACGACGAAGGGCGGGGGCAACGGTTTCCACGGCAGCGTCTTCGAGTACCACCAGGACGACGCGCTCGACGCCCGGACCTACGGCTTCGAGACCAAGGCACCCAAGAAGTTCGACACGTTCGGGGGCAGCCTGAGCGGCCCGCTCGTGAAGAACCGCGCGTTCTTCTTCGTCGACTACGAGGGCAACCGCCGCCGCACCTCCGCGCCGCTCCAGCTCCTGGTTCCGACCGCCGCCGAGCGCGCGGGCGACCTCTCGGCCCTGGCCGCCGCTCCCGTCCTCGATCCCGCCACCGGACGACCCTTTCCCGGCAACGTGATCCCCGCCGACCGCATCAACGCCACCGCGCGCGCCCTCCTCGACGGGTACTACCCGATGCCCAACAGCTCCGCCAGCCCGAGCGCCAACCTCCTCCTCCAGACCCCGACCCCGTCGAACACCGACGGCTTCGACGCCCGCGTCGACCTCTGGGCCAGCACGCAGCACTCGCTCTACGTCCGCGTGAGCTGGAAAGACGTCTCGTCCACCGTCCAGAATGGGCTGCTCCCGAGCGAGACGGCCGCGGAGCAGAACCGCAACCTGCTCCTCTCTCACAACTACACGATCAACTCGAAGCTCGTGAACGAGCTCCGGCTCGGAATGAGCCGGGTCTCCTCGCACGTGTCCTTCCCGATCCGGGGCGCGGACGCCCTGGCCCAGCTCGGTGTCACCGGGCTCGACCTCGGCGACCACCCGGACACGCACGCGTTCCCCGTCTTCAACTTCGGCGACGGGACCGGCTTCACCCCCATCGGCCGCGACAAGACGGGCACCTCCCGCTCCACGACGCTCCAGCTCACGGACAACCTGACCTGGACGAAGGGGCGTCACAACCTGCGCTTCGGCGTCGACGTGCGTCGCCTCGGGTACTACGACCTCGAGAGCTTCGGCGGCGCCAACGACTTCGGCCAGTTCGTCTTCAGCGCGGGGCAGTTCACGGGCAACGCCTTCGCGGACTTCCTGCTCGGCCTGCCCACCTACACCTACGTCGCCCAGTCCGGCCCCGACATCGACGCCCACACGACGCAGTACGCTGCCTACGCCCAGGACGAGTGGCGGCTCGGGGACCGGCTCACGCTGAACCTCGGCCTGCGCTACGCCGTCATGCCGGCCTTCGTGGACCGGAACGGCAACCTCGGCGCCTTCAACGTGCAGGACGGCGGCATGATCGTCCCCGACGCCCTCCAGCCCCGGGCCGAGTTCCTCCGCTCGATCAACGCCTGTGGCACGGGGCCGGGCGGGGGCGGCCTGAGGGCCGACCTCCCGTGCGTCTCCGTCCGGAGCGCGAGCGAGGCCGGCCTGCCCCAGGGGCTCCGCCGCACCGACTTCGGCAACCTCCAGCCGCGCCTGAGCTTCGCCTACCGTCCGCTCGCCGACAACTCGACCGTCGTCCGCGGGGGCTGGGGCCTCTTCACGGTCACGAGCCTCGGGCAGCTCTCGTTCAACACGACGGACATCGCGAGCTCGGTCGTCCGCACCTACGCGAACGCCGATCCCGCGACCGGGGCCCCGCGCTACTCGTTCCCGGCCGCGTTCTACGCGGCCACGACGCAGGAGTTCATCGGCGCCTCGGACTTCTACCAGAACACGCCGACCGGCTACCGCGACCCCCAGGTCATGCAGTGGAACCTCACGGTCGAGCGCGAGATCCCGGGCCAGATGGTCCTCTCCGCGAGCTACGTGGGGATGAGGTCCTACCGGATGAACGTGACCGTCGACCTCAACCAGGTCGCCCCGAGCGCGCGGCCGTACGACGCCGCGCGCAAGCCCTACCCGACCTGGAACCGCATCCTCTCCTCCGAGAACCTCGGCTCCGGGAACTACGAGGCGCTCCAGGCCGGGCTCAACCGCCGGCTGAGGGGCGGCCTCACGTTCCAGGCCAGCTACACGTGGGCCAAGAACCTGGCCGACTACGGGGGAGACGCGCCCTCGGGCTTCACGCCGGAGGTCATCTACGGCACTGCCGTCGCCGACCGCTACCACCTCGACGCGCTCCGCGGAAACGTGGCCGGCACCCGCCGCCACCGCTTCCTGCTCTCGGGCCTCTACGAGCTGCCGCTGGCCAGAAACAACCGCTTCCTGGGCGGCTGGCAGGTCAGCACCGTGGCCCTCCTCCAGACGGGGCCCTACCTGACCCCGACATTCAGCGCCGCCCTCGTCGATCCCGCGAACCTCAACATCTTCAACCGCGGCTCGATCCTCCGTCCCGACCGCATCGGCGACGGCAACCTCGCGAATCCAACACCGGACCACTACTTCGACATTGGCGCCTTCGCCGCCCCGCCCGCGAACGCCGGTCGCATCGGCAACTCGGGGGTCGGCATCCTCGTCGGGCCGGGAACCGTGGCGATCTCGGCCGGGCTGTCGAAGACGTTCCCGCTCTCGGGGCGCACGCGGCTGCGGCTCGACACGACGTTCACGAACCTGCCCAACCACCCGAACTTCGCTCCCCCGGCCGTCGACGTCTCGACGCCGGCCACCTTCGGCCGCACGACGACCGTGCAGACCGCGGAGGGCGCGGGCAATCGGGTCGGGCAGGTCTCGCTGCGGCTCGAGTTCTGAGGAGGCGCCTACTTCATCTGGGGGAAGCCGAGGTTCACCCCGCGGTGGTGAGGGTCGGGCCAGCGGCTCGTGACGACCTTGCCGCGCGTGTAGAAGTGGATTCCCTCGCGCCCGTGGACGTGGGAGTCGCCGAAGAGCGAGCTCTTCCAGCCGCCGAAGGAGTAGTAGGCCATCGGCACCGGGATGGGGACGTTGACGCCGACCATGCCCACCTGGACTTCGTTCTGGAACCGGCGGGCGGCGCCTCCGTCGTTCGTGAAGATCGCGACGCCGTTCGCGTAGCGGTTCGCGTTGACGAGGGAGATCGCCTCGTCGTAGCCACCGGTCCGGACGACGCTCAGCACGGGCCCGAAGATCTCGTCGGTGTAGATCGACATCTCGGGCTTCACCTCGTCGAAGAGGCACGGGCCGAGGAAGAAGCCCCCTTCGTGGCCGGGGACGCGGACCTTCCGCCCGTCCTCGAGGAGCCTCGCCCCCTCCCTCTCGCCCCTCTCGACGTACGAGACGACCCGCGCGTGGTGGTCCTTCGTGACGAGCGGGCCCATCTCGGCGCCGGGCTCGTCCCCGGGCGCGACCTTGAGCCTCCGGATCCGCTCGCGGATCTTCGGAAGGAGGCGGTCGGCCACGTCGCCGACGGTGACGAGGACGGAGATCGCCATGCACCGTTCCCCCGCCGAGCCGTAGGCGGCGCTCACCGCCGAGTCGGCGGCGAGCTCGAGGTCGGCGTCGGGCAGCACCACCATGTGGTTCTTGGCCCCGCCGAGCGCCTGCACGCGCTTGCCGTTCCTCGTGGCGGTCTCGTAGACGTACCGGGCGATGGGCGTCGAGCCCACGAAGCTCACCGCCGCGATCCCGGGATGGCCGAGGATCGCGTCGACCGCAGCCTTGTCGCCGTGGACGACGCCAAAGACGCCCGGGGGCAGGCCGGCGTCGGCCAGGAGCCGTGCCGAGAAGTTCGCCGCCGAGGGGTCCTTCTCCGACGGCTTCAGGACGAAGGCGTTGCCGCACGCGATCGCGATCGGGTACATCCACATCGGCACCATGGCCGGGAAGTTGAAGGGCGTGATGCCGGCCACGACCCCGAGCGGCTGCCGGATCGAGTAGCTGTCGACGTCGGTCGAGACGTTCTCGGAGAACTCCCCCTTGAGCAGTTGCGGCACGCCGCACGCGAACTCCACCACCTCGAGCCCGCGGTTCACCTCCCCGAGGGCGTCGGCCGCGACCTTTCCGTGCTCGCGGGTCAGGAGCGCGGCGAGCTCCGGCTTGTGCTTCTCCACGAGCTGCCGGAAGGCGAACAGCACCCGCGTCCGCGTGGCGAGCGAGGCCTCGCGCCAGAGCGCGGCCCCCTTCGCGGCCGCCGCGACCGCCGCGTCGACGACGTCGGGCCCGGCGAACGCGACCCGGGCCTGGGGCTCGCCCGTCGCCGGGTTCATGATCGCGCCCCAGCGCTCGACCGGCCCTTCCCAGGTCCGGCCGTCCATCCAGTGGCGGACCTCGTCGAGCGCCGACCCCGCGCCCGGCTTCGCTTCGATCGTGGCGGCCATGTTCATCCCTCGTCCACAGGGAACTTGCGGCCATCCGGGGGGGCGCTCTGCTGCCGCGCCCCCCCGGCCCCCCTGGGCGGTGCGTCAGTCCTTCGCCGCCCGGTCCGTGATCTCGA